>Ga0224559_1001270_pt1 | contig 14196 bp, 8 predicted proteins | sample 714S33034metaG_FD_180676 | JGI IMG/M metagenome (GOLD analysis project Ga0224559, IMG submission 180676) | Peat soil microbial communities from Stordalen Mire, Sweden - 717 S3 30-34 | ecosystem: Environmental > Terrestrial > Soil > Wetlands > Peat | place: Sweden: Norrbotten County, Stordalen... | reverse complement strand
CCGCGAAGGCCTCACCGTGCTGGAATACTTCATCTCCACGCACGGCGCTCGCAAGGGCCTGGCTGACACGGCGCTGAAGACGGCCGATTCCGGCTATCTGACGCGGCGTCTCGTCGACGTGGCCCAGGACGTAATCGTGACCGAGTACGACTGCGGCACGGTAGAAGGCATTTACGTGGGCGCGATCGTCGAGTCGGGCGAGATCATCGAGCCGCTTCGGGACCGCATCATCGGACGCGTAACCTTGGAGAGAATTAAGGACTACGACGGAAACATTGTTGTGGATGTGAACCAGGGGATCGATGAAGATATCGCATCGGCCATCCAGGGCGCGGGCGTTGAGCGGGTGAAGATTCGCTCGGTGCTCACCTGCGAATCGCGGCGCGGCGTTTGCGCGCTGTGTTACGGACGCAACCTTGGCTCGGGCCGCATGGTGGAGTTGGGCGAGACCTGCGGTGTCATCGCTGCACAATCGATCGGCGAACCGGGCACGCAGTTGACGATGCGTACCTTCCACGTGGGCGGCACGGCCAGCCGCGTGCAGGACAAGTCGCGCCTCGACGCCAAGAACAATGGCTTTGTGCGCTTCATCAACCTCAACACCGTGGAAGCCAAGGACGGATTGCTGGTGGCGATGAATCGGTCCGGATCGGTCGCCATTCAGGATGAACGCGGCCGTGAGAAAGAACGCTACCAGGTGGTTTATGGAGCGCGCCTCAAGGTGAGGGACGGCGAGCACGTGAAGCTGGGTCAACTGCTGGCTGAGTGGGATCCATATACCTACTCGATCCTCACTGAAATCGGCGGCGCCGTACAGTACAAGGACTTGCAGGAAGGCATCACGCTGAACGAAGAGGTGGACGAAGTCACCGGCCTCTCGCGTTGGGTGGTAGCCGACTCGCCGGATGAGAAGCGGCAACCTGCCCTTGTTGTCAAGAACGCGAAGGGGCACAAGCGTTATCTGCTGCCTCGCGGCGCTCACTTGATGATTCAGGACGGCGACGATGTAGGTCCCGGCGACGTGCTCGCAAAAATCCCGAAGGAGTCCACGCGCACCAAGGACATCACGGGCGGTTTGCCGCGCGTGGTGGAGCTATTCGAAGCACGCAAGCCGCGTGAGACGGCCATCATCTCGGAAATTGACGGCGTGGTTCGCTTCGGTGAAGTTGCCAAGGGCCAGCGCAAGATCTACGTGACCGCGGACAACGGCGACGAGAAGGAATACTCGGTGCAGCGCGGCATTCACGTGAACGTCCAGGAAGGCGAGCGTCTGCGCGCCGGCGACCCGCTGATGGATGGTCCCTTGAACCCGCACGACATTCTCGATGTGCTGGGCGAGAAGGAACTGCAGTCGTACCTGGTGAACGAAATCCAGGAAGTCTATCGTCTGCAGGGCGTGGCCATTTCGGATAAGCACATTGAAGTCATCGTCCGGCAGATGCTGCGCTGGGTGAGGATCGACGATGTGGGCGACACCAACTTCCTGCTTGAGCAGCAGGTGGACCGGTTCCGTTTCCGCGAGGAGAACGATCGTGTGATGGCTCTCGGTGGCCGTCCCGCGACCGGGCGTCCGCTGCTGCTGGGCATCACCAAGGCATCGCTCTCGACCGACAGCTTTATCTCCGCGGCCAGTTTCCAGGAGACGACGCGCGTGCTCACCGAGGCCAGCATCAACGGCGCGGTGGACAACCTGCGCGGGTTGAAGGAGAACGTGATCGTGGGACGGCTGATTCCGGCCGGCACGGGCTTGGAGTACTACCGCAACGTTCAGCTCTCACCGGAGCTGGAGGAAGCGGCGGCCCGTGTGCAGCAGGAGGTCAGTGCGGAGATAGAAGCCGCCGAGCGCGAACTGGAGCTGATGCGCCAGGAGGGCGAGGCCGAAGAGATGGCAGCCGAGTAGGACTTGCGCGTTTGACCCGACTCAGAACAAGTGTCAGTCGATGTTGCTTTGTTTCAACTGAAGAGGCCCGGCGCAAACCGGGCCTCTTTCATGTGCGCCGAGCATTGTTCAACATCTTGGAGGTGTAAGTCCTCTTCACATCCTGATGGAGGAGAAGTGATAGCGAAGCGCAAGGGCGTCGTCGCGAGGCGGGGTCTGAAGGAAGCGTGGAGCAAAGACGCGAGCCGATGAACAATCCACCGGATATGAGGCATACGGCACTGGACGAGCGGGCACGTGACCGCGAAGTCCATATCCATCAAGAGCGCTGGTTGTAAATCCGGCGGTTGCGCGTTGAAGGCGGTTGAACTCACCTCGGGAGGTCTGTTGCGTGTTCCGGAATCGGAACTGAGGGTGCAGCGATGCACCCTGACCGCGCGGCAGAAGTCAGCAGCGGGCGTAGTAGTCGCGTGAGTGGCGAAGGCCCAAACGGAAGGAAGCGGCGAGTAGGCGGCGCGACTCGATGAGCGACAAGCGGCAGAAAAACCAGCTTCGGCTGGCCTTCGGCGAGGAGGGGAGGAGTGAAGCTCCACAGTCTCCTGGCGAAGGGTCCGAAACGCTCACGGCGAAACGCATGATCGAAAGCCCGGCTAGCAACAGGGAACAACTGATGGAAGAGGTCTGCGAGCGGGAGAACTGCTTACAGGCCTTGAAGCGAGTGAAGTCTAACAAGGGCAGTTCGGGCATCGACGGCATGACGGTCGAGCAGTTACCCGGCTACCTGAAGGAGCACTGGCCAGCCATCCGCGAACAACTGCTGAGTGGGGCTTACAAGCCGCAGCCGGTGAAGCGGGTAGAGATACCCAAGCCGGCCGGAGGGGTGCGTCAGTTGGGCATCCCGACGGTGCTGGACCGCATGGTGCAGCAGGCGGTGATGCAGGTTTTGCAGGGCAGGTGGGATGCGGAGTTTTCCGAACACAGTCACGGGTTCCGGCCCGGACGCTCGGCGCATCAGCCGGTAGCCAAGGCGCAGAAGTACATCGCCGCTGGGTGGTGGATCTCGATCTGGGAAAGTTCTTCGACCGGGTCAACCACGACAAGCTGATGGCGGCTGTGGCGCGACGGGTCGCCGACAAGAGGATGCTCAAGCTGATTCGTGCATTCCTTACGGCGGGCGTGATGGAGAACGGGCTGGTGGGTCCGGTGGATGAAGGTACGCCGCAAGGTGGTCCTTTATCGCCGCTGTTATCGAACCTGGTGCTCGACGAACTTGACCGGGAGTTAGAGCGGCGCAAGCACTGCTTCGTGCGGTATGCGGACGACTGCAACATCTGCGTGCGCAGCCGGCGGGCAGGGGAGCGGGTGAAGCAGAGCATCACCGGCTTCATCGCGCGGCGTCTCAAGCTCAAGGTCAATGAAGCGAAGAGCGCGGTGGCTCGTCCAGTGGAACGCAAGTTCCTCGGCTTGAGCTTCACCTTACGGGAAACCAAACGGCGCATTGCCGCCAAGGCCATCGTGCGGTTTAAGCAGAAGGTGCGGGAACTAACGGGTCGGACGCGGGGTATCAGTATCGAGCAAATGACGAAGGAGTTGGCCAGCTATTTACGCGGCTGGAAGAGCTACTTCGGCTTTTGCGAAACGCCCTCGGTGCTGGCGAGTCTGGATCAATGGATACGGCGCAGGCTAAGGTCCATGATCTGGAAGCAGTGGAAACGCGGCAAGGTGCGGTTCGCCAAATTGTGCGCTCTGGGAGTGAGCAAAGACCTGGCTGCCAAAACGGCCGGGAATGCTCACGGGCCTTGGCACATAGCGAACAGTCCTGCTCTGAGTTATGCGTTTCCCATCGCCTACTTCAACGCGCTTGGAGTTCCAAGGTTGTTCACGGGTTCCTAGCTCAATCCATCCGAACCGCCGGATGCGGACCCGCATGTCCGGTGGTGTGGGAGGGGAGGAGAGGTGACTCTCCCCCCTATCCCGATTTGTTCTCGTGAGACGGGAGCGTTGTACTTTGCCGGCCGGGAACCACTTCTTCGAGAGGCCGCTTCCTGTACTTGGCTGCGTGCATGGTTGCCGGGACGGCAGGCAAGAAGATCAGGGAAGGTCTACGTCCTCGTCGGGCGCTTTGAGACAAATCAGAGGTTTCCCGTCTTTACGTGCTCTGTCTCGATTTCGCGTCTGTCTTTCTTTGCCTTGTACATGGCGGTGTCCGCGAGCAAAAAATGCCGGATCATGCGCGCTGTTCATCTGACGCTTGCAGAAATTTTTTGAGGCACCCACCTTTGAGCCAGGGAACTACATCCCGTGCATGAGGAGTCGGAGGTGAATCAACGCCTTGTTGATTCGATGCGGGGTTGGTTCCGGGCCAGACACGGCATGCAGAGGGGACAGGAAAAGTTGGCCTTGTGGTCCGGTTCTTCGGGATAGATCAGGGTTTTCCCAGCTCGAGTTGTTCCATCTCGATTTCGCGCCGGTTCTTCTTTTCCTTGTACATGGCGGCGTCCGCGGCGCTGAAGAGGCCATCGCTGGTGGTGGCGTCGAAGGGATAGATGGCAACGCCAACACTGGCAGAACCGTGCAGCAGATGCACGCCAAGGGCAAAGGGCTGGTCGAAGCAGCGCTCCAGACGCATGGCAATCTCCTCGACTTCATCCCGCTTGCAGAGAAGAGGAAGCAGGACCGCAAACTCGTCGCCGCCCAGCCGAGCCAGCAGGTCGCGGGAGCGAAGCTGGTGCTTCATGCGGACCGAAACTTCCTGGAGGTAGCGGTCCCCGACCTGGTGGCCGTAGATGTCGTTGACTTTCTTGAAGTCATTGAGGTCGATGTAAATCAGCCCGAAGGTGCCTGCGTTGCGGCGCGCCTCCTCGATTCTCTGCTCAAGGCACTTCTCCATCGAGAATCGGTTATGGATGTCGGTGAGCAGGTCGTACTCGGAGCGGCGCACCAGATCGGAGTAGAGGCATCGGGTTTCAATGGCGAGGGCGGCGAGCGCAACCGCCATGGAGAGGGCCTCGGTCTCGACGGGGCGTGCTTTGGTGCGGGAATCGAGCGCGGTGAACATGCCTCCGTGCGGCAGGCCGGAGCGGGAGGGAATATCGCGCCGGACGATGCGCAGGCCGGTGAGTTTCGGCGGGCAGTTCCCCAACTTAACCCCATCGGCGAGCTCACACCAGCAGGGAGCGCCACGCAGCCAGAAAGAGACGATTGAAGTGATGTCTTCAACGATCTCGGCCAGGGAACGGGAGCCGTTGATTTCCTCCAGGATGCGGCTGCGGCGCTTTTCGACAAAAGCCAATGCGGCGTTATGGCGGCGCAATTTGCGTTCAATGGTCCAGGCCCTGAGTGCGCCGCCGAAGACCAGCGCCATCAGCAATCCGACCAGAAGGGAGAGGTTGTTGATAGAGAGAAAGGGTGGCATCCCGACGACCGAAACATCGTCGAAGGAACGCAGCAGAATGTTGAAGGGGACCTCTTCGCCCGGACTGATTGTATTGGCTTCAACGATGGTGCAGATGCCGGTGACCCTGATTTTTGAGCCCAGCGCAACCGGCTTCATCCGCGGGAGAACGCTGTCGGCCGGCGGATGGCGGTAGATGGCCGTAAAGAGGCGGCCATCGGATGAAACTACGTATTCGTCCTGCGAGGCCTCCCGGACCTCCGTAACAACCCGGCCTTCGATCGAGACCAGATCGTTCTGATGGCCGTCTGGCGTATTGCTGCTCCAGTAACCCAAGTCGCGCCACGCGGCGGGTTGAGGCGTGATGGGTTTGAATATGTGACTATCCTGAACTTCGCCGTCATTGAGGGTCAGAAGACGGTCGTGAGCGTCGGGAAAGCCGATTGCATCGGCCTGGTCGCCGATGGTCAACGGCTCATGAGTATGGGTTGAGATCCACAGGCTCTTGGCGCCGTCTTGAAGCACGATCGCCGTGCCAGGGTGGTAATAGGTAATGGTTCCGTGAATCCGCACCCTGGGCGTCAGGTCGTGCATACGGTAGACGGCAAGAATTCGGTCCATGGGCGTGACTGGAAGCGACCACGGATTGGCGCCGGCGCGATGAAGTACCCGGACATTGGCAAGGGATGAAACATACAGCACAACCCCGGTTTGCTGCATTTTGTCGTCGAACAGTCCTGCAGCGGCTCCCGTGACCTCAACCTCCGCATCCAAAAGGTTCTTGATCGCATTTGCATCGTTGCTATCGACATATGCCTCGATGGGGCCGGATTCGGTAAGCAACTGCAGTTGTGTGCTGCGGACCGGAGCAATCCGGCTGACAATTAGATCGGCGGCGCGGACCGTAGCAAGCACGGTGACCAGTTGGCAGTCGCGCTGGGCTCGAATCAACTCGTCGAAGGTGACTGAAACAGGCTCGGGCGGGGCGCCATGGCGAAGCAGAGCGATCTTGTCGGCGATGATGATCGGGTGAAAACTCGCTTGCGTGGTTCCATGCACCTGGACCCGATCGCCCACAACCAGGCGAGTACCGTCCGGAGGGCGCACAAAGATGGCATCGTCGCCGTCCTGCACGAAGAGGAGGCTTTCATAGTCGCGCGCATAGCCGACTGTACCTTCGAAGGCGACGGGAATCTTGTTGCTTGCTTTCGTGTTGGTCAACGCACGCACAGCGTGCAGGGATGTAAGCGTAGCGGGAGCAGCCGGCCAAGCCGCCGGGGCGCATCCAAGAACCAAAGCGAAAATGAGAAACAGTCTCTTCATCGAAAAAGGATCCAACCGCACTTGCAGTGTGAGCCCCCAGACCACGAAGGGCCGGGCCGGCGCAAAGAAAACTGATACATTCGTAGTTCTTCGCGTCCTAATTTTACGAACATACAAGTCGAGCAGAAATGCACCTTTCTGTGTAGATCGATTGCCCCTTCCGCGCGGGAATCTGGAACCAATCAGGGAAAGCTCTGCCCGGGCGATTTCAACCGGGATCGCGCTTCACGCCTGGGCCACTTCCGACACACCAGGCCTTCCGATGTGTTTCTTGACATACATGGCGGCGTCGGCGGCACTGAGAAGACTGTCTTTGTTGGTGCCATCCTCGGGGTAGAGGGCCAAGCCGACAGTTGCCGATCCATCGAGTACTACGCCCTCGACAACGAAGGGATCGGCGAAGCAATGCTCCAGGCGCAGAGCGATTTCCTCAACCTCAGCGCGGCTGCGAACCACCGGAACCGCGACGGCGAACTCGTCGCCGCCGATGCGGGCCAGCGTGTCGTGGGCGCGAAGCTGGCGTTTCATCCGGAGAGCGGCTTCTTGCAGCAAGAGGTCGCCGATGTGGTGGCCATATTTGTCGTTGACCTGCTTGAAGCGATCGAGGTCGATGTAAATAAGGCCAAAGATGCCGGCATTTTGGCGCGCCCGATCAATGAGAGCATTGAGACGCTTGTCGAGGGAGAACCGGTTGTGGAGGTCGGTAAGCTGGTCGAATTCCGAGCGGTGGAGGAGATCGGTGTAGAGGCGGCGTGTCTCGATAGCCAGCGTTGCCAGTCGCACGCCGACAATGAGCGCCTCGGATTCAAGCTTGGCAGGCTGGCTGGCGGGGTCAAATCCGGCAAAAAGCGTGCCCAACGGCGGTCCGACACGGGCGGGAATCGGCTCGCGGGAGATGCGCAGACGATTGATATCGGGCGGGCAGTTTCCCAACATCGCTCCATCGGCAATGTCGCACCAGCATGGCGCGCCCTCAAGCCGGATGGAGACCATCTCCGTGATTCCCTCAAGAATCTCAGCAAGAGGCTTGGCCCCGTTGATGTCCTCAAGGATGCGGCTGCGCCGGTGTTCCAACTGAGCGTTGCGGCGCTCCGAGGCGGCTTCAGTCTCGATGCGGGCAGCCATCGCAACGGTTTGGCGATGTACCTTGGATTTAAGGGTCCAGCCCCAGGCGCCCGCTGCGATCACCAGCACCAGGAGCACGCCGACGAGGATGATCAGGTTGCGAATGTTGAGCCACGAAGGCTCGGCGACCACGACAATATCGTCGTAGGAACGCATAAGGATGGTGAACGGTACCTGAGTGTTGAACGGGTTGGAATCGTCGAGCATGCAGATTCCAGTGACGCGAACTCTGGCGCCTGCCGGAACCTGCCGCATGGGCGGGGGCAGCGCGGAAACAAGGGCGCCCTCGGGCGGATGGCGAAGGATTGCAGAGAACATTTGTCCGTCAGCGGAAAGGACATACTCGTCCTGGGCGGCTTCGCGGATCTCCGAAACCACTTGCCCTTCGATGGAGACCAGATCGAACACATTGCCGCTCAAGACCAGTTTTCCCCATGTCGCCGGTTGTGGTGTTACGGGTGCTTGCACATGGCTATCCTGGATTCCGGCGTTCGTCAGGGTTAGAAAGCCGTCATGAAGACCGGGGAATCCGGTTGCGTCAGCCACATCGCCGATCCGTTCGGGTGTGATCGACCGAGTTTGAATCCACAGGCTCTTCGGGCCGTCCTGGAGCACGATTGCGGAACCGGGCTGGTAGTAGGTGATGGTTCCGTGGACCCTGATTCTCTCCGAGAGGACCTGGACATGATAGCCGTTGAGGATCTGGTCCATGGGCGTAACCGGGAGGGACAATGGACTGGTGAGGGCACGCTTCAGGACCTTAATATTCGCGAATGAAGAGACGTGGAGGAGAATCCCCGTCTGCTCCATCTTTCCGTCAAAATTCCCCGAAGCGGCGCCGGTGACCTCCAGTTCGGCATCCAGCAGGCCTGGGAGCGCGCTTGCGTCGTCGCTGTCGACGACCGCGTCGATAGTCCCCCCGTCGGTAACCATCTGCAGGTAGATGCTGGGTACATTCGAAGTGTTCACAATGTCGGCGGCGCGGACCTTGGCTTGCACGGAGACGAGTTTGCAATCGTGCTGAGCGCGGATCAACTCGTCGTGGGTGGCGGGAACGGGTTCGGGCAAATCGTCGTGGTGAAGCAATGTAATGTCGCTGCTCAATACAAAGGGGCGGAAGCTCTCGTGGGTTGTTCCTTTGATGAGAATGCGATCGCCCGGAACCAACTTGGCATTGGTAGTAGCCTGCACATAGATGGCCACGTCTCCGTCCTGGACGAACATCGTCTTTTCGTAGGCGCGAAAATACGTAATTGTGGCCTGAAAGGAAACAGGAAGCGCATGGCTGGCTTCGGCGTTGGTGAGGGCGTGAACGGCGCGCAGGGTGGTCAGAGAGGTGGGCGGCGCTGCCCATGCAGCGCAAGCGCATCCCACGACGAGCGCAACCGCGATGTTTGACCTCTTCATTTTCATTGCGAAAACCATGCTAAACAGAATTCGAATGGGTCGATCCCGCACAATTCTCATCGGCAGATCTCTGCAAAAATCGAGTCCGGATTCAAGAATTGGCAGTCAGCGGGTAATCAAATGTGTCTGGCCAGCAACCTTCGTGCAATCATCCTACGCTCTTGTGCAGTTGTTTTAATGCCCCTTTCAGGGTATGGTTGCCCACACCTTCCTTTGAGCGTGCGGGAACGGTACTGAGGTAACTAAATCCGTTTTTGCGCAGAGCGGCGTGAACAACCGGATGCGGATTCTGGGGGAGATCTAAGTTTCCGGACGCTTGGCAAGAAGATGATGTGCGGGGTTCTACACTGAATCAAGGTGGTAATCGGCGAATCCAAAATCGGTGATCGAATAACCAAATGACTAGAAGACTTCGGGTTGGGGTATTGTTTGGCGGACGGAGCGGCGAGCACGAAGTCTCGCTGCTCTCGGCTGCTTCGATATTGAAGGCGATCGATCGGAGAAAGTTCGACGTGGTTCCGATCGGGATCAACAAGGCGGGGCACTGGCTGACCTCCGGGGCCGCGCAGGGGCTGCTGGAAGGCTCTGCACCGGATGCGGTGAATTCCGCGGAATCGGGTCAGTCAAGGCCGCGGCGCGAAACTGCGAAGCTTCGCGCAGGGGATCCGGCGGCTACTCCCGGAGCCAGGTTGCTGGCTGAAGGGCAGCCAGCGCTACTGGCGCCGGAACCGGCCGATGCGGCGCTCGCGGTTACAGGGCGGCCGGCGATCGACAGCCATGCGGCCCTGGGCGGACAGTCCCTCGACGTGGTTTTTCCTGTGCTCCATGGGACGTTTGGAGAGGATGGGACAATCCAGGGGCTGTTCGAGCTGGCCGGGATTGCGTACGTGGGCTCGGGCGTGCTGGGGTCGGCGGCGGGGATGGACAAAGACCTGATGAGGCGGCTGTTTGCGCAGGCCAAGCTGCCCATCGTCAGGCATGTTACCCTGCTCCGCGCGGAGTGGGAAACGCAGCCGCGCAAAGCCGTTGCCCAGGTGGAGGCGGCGCTCAAGTATCCGGTGTTTGTGAAGCCGGCCAACCTCGGCTCGTCGGTGGGCATCAGCAAAGTGCATGGCCGCACGGAACTGGGGCCGGCGCTGACTCTGGCCGCCCGGTACGACCGCAAGCTCGTCGTCGAACAAGGTGTCGGCGGCAAGACGGGCAAGGCGCGGGAGTTGGAGGTCGCGGTGCTCGGCAACGACGATCCGCGGGCCAGCGTTGTGGGCGAGATCGTTCCCGGCAAGGAGTTCTACGACTACGAGGCGAAGTATCTCTCAGAAGGCTCGGTGCCGGTGATTCCGGCCAGACTGAGCCGTGCGGAGACCAAGCAGATTCGCGAGATGGCAGTTCAGGCGTTTCGCGTTTGCGACCTCAGCGGCCTGGCGCGCGTGGATTTTCTCATGGAGCCGGACGGCAAGCGGCGCATCTTTCTAAATGAGGTGAACACCATGCCGGGTTTCACCCGGATCAGCATGTATCCCAAGCTGTGGGAGGCCACAGGGCTGAGTTACAAGGAGCTGATTACCCGGCTGATCGAGCTGGCATTGGAACGCCACGCCGAGAAAGGGCGAACGATCTACAGCAGGGAGTAGTGCAGGGGTCAGAGATCAGGGGTCAGGGATCAGGTGCTGGAACCGGAGAATGGAAGTGGGTGACTTCGTTCGGGAACAGCCCGGTCGTTTTCGGTGTCTATAGAGAGATACGCCTGATTCGATGTCGGCTTTTGCTGCATACAGCCAGAGGCTGATCCCTGATCTCTGATCTCTGACCCCTGATCTTGCCGTATTCTTGATTCGAGGAAACCGCGCGATGACATTGCTCGACGCTCCCAAGTACGATGAAGCCCGCGAAAAGCGGCACCAGGTAGTTGTTTACAGCGCAGCGGCGACGTTTCTGGTGCTGCTGGTGGCGTGCTGGCTGTTGGCCGGCAGACCGGTGGACTGGCCGTGGAACTGGAACAATTACTTTTTCGCCAGGCTGACGGTCAACAACTTCCTCACCGATGTGGAGAAGAACGATCTGGCCGCGGCCTATGGGGTCTGGATCCACGACAAGAACTGGCAGCAGCATCCCGCGCAGAACGGGACCTACCCGTTTTCGCGTTTCCAGGAGGACTGGAGTTCGACCAGCCCGGATAACGAATACGGCGCGATTCAGAGCCACAAGATTGTATTGGCTGGGCGCTATGGGAACGGAGTGCTGGTTGCGATTCTGATCAACGGGCGCAAGAGCAAGGCCCTGAACCTGGAATACGACCCGAGGGGCCACACGCTCAATTTCGCGCCGCCGGGCGTGGAGCTTTACCTGGGGCCGTAGAAGGCTGGCGAGTCGGCATGTCAAATGAATCTGTGCCCCATCCATCGGACGTTTTCTGTCCGATGGGTGGGAGCCCGCAGAACTCCATGACCGCGTCTTGCTTGCTGAACTCGCATTTATTGTTTCTTCGTAGATCGAAAAATCTTTCCGCGGACCTTTGCCCGCTGGTTTGCATCGAACAAGCCAGGAGAACACAATGCCTCAGAGCACACACGCTCAAGCTGCGGAACTTCACAACCTGGCAGCCCACGCCCACTCAGCCGCAGCCGTCGCCCATGGCAAGGCAGACCATCTTACCGCCCACGAACTAAGTAAACAGGCCATCGAGCACTCCATGAACGCACATAGGCACTCCGAACAACTGGTGGAAGAAGCGAAAAAGACCTCCAGCGCGTAACCGGAAGAACTTCGACCCTAGCGACGCGCGGCTTTACCCCCCGGAGCCCTCTCCATCGGCGATGGCTGCGAGTGTTGCCTCAAGACTGGCCGGGTCTTCGACATTGAGCGACTTTTGCCCTGGATCGATCTGCCGGAGCAAACCGCAGAGGACTTTGCCGGGGCCGACTTCGATGAAGTGCGTAGCGCCCGCGGCGACCAGCGATTGCATGCAATCCACCCAACGAACAGCCCCGGTCACCTGGCGGATGAGTGCGTCCTGGGCGGCTGCGGCGGTGGTGACCAGGCAGCCGGTCACGTTGGCGGCAACGGGGATGCGGGGATCGGCCAGCGCCAGCGCCGCGAGGACGCGGGCGACCTCCTCTTGCGCTGGCTGCATAAGGGCGCAGTGGAAGGGCGCGCTGACGGGGAGCATGACGGCGCGGCGCGCTCCCTTCGCCTTGGCTAGGGCTGACGCCTTCACGACCGCGGCAAGCGCGCCGGAGATGACGGTCTGGCCGGGCGAGTTGAGGTTCGCGGCTGCCACGGTAAGCCCGGTCTCCGCCTCGGCCTCTTTGCAGGCTTCGGCAACCAGTGCCGGGCCCAAAGACAGAACTGCGGCCATGGCTCCCTGGCCGGCGGGGACGGCCAACTGCATGGCTCGGCCGCGGGCCTTCACCGCGCGTACCGCATCGGCAAAGCTGAGTGTTCCGGCGGCTACGTGGGCCGACCACTCGCCCAGCGAATGCCCCGCGGCAAGCGACGGCTGGACGCCTTGTTCCGTGAGCACGCGCCACGCTGCGACGCTCACCGTGAGGATCGCAGGCTGAGTGTTCTCGGTGAGGCGCAGGTCTTCTTCCGGACCTTCAAAGATGAGTTTCGAGAGCGCAAAGCCGAGCGCCTCGTCGGCCTCGGCAAAGGCTTGCGCAGCGATGGGAAAGCGTTCAGCGAGTTCGCGGCCCATGCCGGCGGCCTGCGAACCCTGCCCAGGAAAGAGGAAGGCGATTTTGGTGGACATTTCAGAGAGATTCTATCCTGCCAGGGCCTGCGCAGTGACGATTCCCTCCGAGTCTCCCACCGGCTTCGCCGACCCACGGGGGATGAAACTACGTTCGACGATACCGCCGCTAACCTGCCAACTCGCTATCCCCGCCTCAGCGGGGGCTAACTCGCCGCATTTGCATGAACAGCCTGTTTTCGCTTGGATTGTTCAACTTGCAGAAGAATCGGAATCTTGTTTCTTTCTAGCCGTCCACCGGCTTCACCGACCCACAGAGGGATGAAACCAAGTCCGGCGATTCCGTCGCGAACCTGCTAACTCGCCATCCCCGCCTCAGCGGGGGCCAACTCGCCGAATTTGTCTGCGGCACCTTTTCGTTTGGATTGTTCAACTTGCAGAAGAGTCGGAATCTTGTTTCTTTTCAGGGTTGAAGCGAATCGACGAACCTTCCTATCAATTCCTGCTCGGCTGGAGGGTCCTGCTCGCCTCGAAAAAAATTTCGTGGACACGAGGATCATCCATATCCCGATCCCTATTCCCCGACTTCGGATCCCTGCTCTTACAGCGCCAGCCCCTTCAAATACTCGCGGAACTGCGGTCCAAGATCGCTCCGCTTCAGAGCGAACTCCACCGTCGCCTGTAACATGCCGAACTTATCTCCCGCATCGAACCTCTTACCCTCAAACGTGTAACCGAAGACCTTTTCCTCCTTCAACAGCGCAAGAATCCCATCGGTAAGTTGTATCTCCCCGCCTGCGCCAGGAGTTACCTGCTCCAGCAACTCAAAGATGCGCGGGGTCAACACATAGCGTCCGATGATTGCCTGCTTCGAGGGCGCGTCTTCTAACTTGGGCTTCTCCACCATGCCGGTGCAGTTATAAATCCGCGGGTTATCCGTGTCCTGCGAGCCGGCCAAAACGCCATACGCGCTGATCGCCGCGCCCTCAATGGTCATCGTCGCCAGCACCGCCCCGCCCTTCCGATCGAAAATATCTATGATCTGCTTCAGGCAAGGCGTCTTCGCATCGATTACATCGTCCGGCAGCACCACCGCAAACGGCTCATCGCCCACCAAGTTTTTGGCGCACAGCACGGCGTGCCCCAGTCCCAGCGGTTCTTTTTGCCGAACGTAGCTGATCCGCGCCATTCCGGAGACGCCGAGCGACACCGCCAGCAGTTCATGCTTGCCGCGCCGTTCCAGCGTTGCTTCCAGCTCAAAGCTGTGGTCGAAGTGGTCCTCCATCGTGCCTTTGCCGCGTCCGGTGACGATGATGATGTGCTCGATTCCCGACGCCACCGCCTCTTCCACGCCGTACTGGACGATCGGCTTATCCACCA
>Ga0224559_1001269_pt1 | contig 14196 bp, 22 predicted proteins | sample 714S33034metaG_FD_180676 | JGI IMG/M metagenome (GOLD analysis project Ga0224559, IMG submission 180676) | Peat soil microbial communities from Stordalen Mire, Sweden - 717 S3 30-34 | ecosystem: Environmental > Terrestrial > Soil > Wetlands > Peat | place: Sweden: Norrbotten County, Stordalen... | reverse complement strand
CCCCATAGCGTAATGCCCACAGTAGGTAAGTCAAGGACTCGTGCACGATTCTTTGTTGACTTCCTGCTGATTCTTACGGGTTTTTACCGTTAGGGGCTACAGTTGGGAGCCCGCAGCAGTCACGAGGATAGTTGATCGGGCAAAGTACCGCGCCTAGTAGCTTCATGAACACCTACTCGAAGCTCAAGGACGAATCGTGGGGCATTCGTTGCTCTTCCGAGGTCAAGCCGGGGGACGTTGTCCTCGTGGAAAAGCGGGACGGCACCAAGAAAAACGAGACGGTCAAGGCCGTCGTGTGGGCGGGCAACGGCGTCTGGCTCTGCTCTGTCGAGCCCAAGACCAAGGCTTCGTCAGCCACGAAGACTACGCCGGCCAGGACTTCGGGTCGTCCGGCTGGTTGGCGTCCCTGCGGTTACCCCGGATGCAACCCGCGCTACTGCGACGAATGCGACGGCAAAGGTGCCGGTCGTGGCCGTCGTGACGACTGGTGAGTGTTGATCGCCTCCCAAGGAGCGGCCTAGTCCCCTCATGAGCAACCCCGACGACATCACCTGCCCCACCTGCGGTTCGGACGACCTCGACCTCACGGATGACGAGCTTGGTTGCGAGTGCGCGGAGTGCGGGCACGTCTGGGACGTTTCGGACGAAGACGAGGACTTCAGCGATCCGATGGACGGGGACCACGAGAGCGCCCTGGCCTCTGCCGGACTGGGCACGGACGAAAGCTACGGCGGGGGCTCGGACATCGACACCGACTACGGGGACGATTACTGACGCACCGCGTCGAGTTCTGAGCGTACGAATTCGTCTCTGAGCCGCCATGCTGCGGTGTATAAACAAATTATCCACTTTCTGAGGAGCCCTTCATGAGCCACGAAATCGAAGTCATCAACGGCCAGGCGAGCACGTTCGGCGTTCTGAAGACCCCCTGGCACGGGCTCGGAAAGATCCTGGATAACCCGCCCACGACCGAGGAGGCGATCAAGTGCGCCGGCCTCGACTGGCAGGTCTCCCTCGTTCCCCTCCATGGAGCCTTCAACGGGGTGCCCCTCACGGGTGTCAACCACTGGGCTACGGTCCGCTCGACGGACGCCAGTGTCCTCGGGGTGGTCGGCCCGACCTACGTGCCCCTCCAGAACGTCGATGCCTTCAAGTTCTTCCAGCCCGTGCTTGACGCAGGGGAAGCGACTCTGGAGACCGCTGGGAGCCTCCGCAAGGGCCGTCGCGTGTGGATTCTCGCCCGCGTCAAGTGCGACCCCGTCGAGATCGTCCCCGGCGACCCTGTGGTCAGCTACCTCCTCCTGTCCAACGGTCACGACGGCACCATGGCCATCCGCGCGGGCTCCACCTTGACTCGTGTGGTCTGCTCAAACACGCTCTCGGCTGCTCACCAGGACGGGGCGTCCAAGCTCCTTCGCATCAGGCACACGGACAAGGCAAGCGAGGCTCTCGAAGTCGTCCGCGACACGATGAACATCGTCCGCCGCGAGTTCGAGGCCACGACCGAGCAGTTCAAGATCCTCGCTCGGAAGGGCGTCGTCAAGGCCGACCTGGAGAGCTACGTCCGTAAGGTCTTCTTCCCCAAGGTTACGCTCGTCTCGGCGACCGAAGAGGTCGAGGACCCTGCCGAGCGCCTCCTGGGCAAGATCATCCCCCTCTTCGAGACAGGGGCGGGTAACGACATCCCTGGCGTCCGTGGGACGGCGTGGGCTGCCCTAAATGCCGTGACCCACTATCTCTCTCACGAGCGCGGCCAGAACGCCGACAACCGCGTCAACTCCCTGTGGTTCGGGGACTCGGCCAACACCAGCCAGAGGGCCTTCACCCAAGCCCTCAAGTTCGCGGCTGGCTGATGGAACAGTGGACCTGCCGGGTCAACGGCAACGTCTTGGAGACTCCAGGGGTCGACTTCGGCAAGCCCCTGGAGATCCTCCACCGCAAGGACAACCAGCTCGTCCTCCGGTGCAAGGGAAGCTCTTACTGGAACGGAATAGGGCTCCCAACTGTAGCCCCTAACGGTAAGAACTCGTGAGATCATGCGGCAGGAAAAGTCACGCGGATGTGGTGGGAGGGCTGAATCTTCTCGGACGTTCCGAGGACAAAGAGATCCAGCTCGACGATCATCCGTCCGCAGTGAAGGCAGTCCTACGAAGGCGATTCGCAGAGAAGCGAAGGAGTCCCGTGGGATTGTCAACAACACCCGCGCTCGAACCGTCGAGCCGGAGGCTTACTACCAGGGCACCTTGCGGGTCTGGCACAGCCTCAAATCGAGTAGAAGCTCATGATCAAGTTTGAGCAACTTCCCGAGTACGGTCACCATCTCCGAGGAGGCTGTCCCCGCCAGGCAGAGCTTGAACGGCAAGGCATTCACCCGACAGTACATGACCATCCTCGAGCGCGTGAGCCCAGGTCGGAAGTGGCGTGAGCCCCTCAAGGCTTTCATCGCGAAGTGCGAAGCCTGTGCCCTGCAAACAAACCAGCCCTAAAGAACGGGGTTAAGATCCGATGACCAAGACGCCCAAGGTCGTACAGCCGACCGTGTGCCCCCAGTGCGGGGACGAGGACTCCAGGGAACTCCGTACCTGCTTGACTTATGATCGGAAGCTCCGCAAGGAGTGCCCTGAGTGTGGCTGGCACGGGGAGCCCTACACGCCGGAGAAGAAGCCCGTCACTACGATGAGAACTCAGGGCTATTTCCAGGGCGGTTACTGGGTCTTTGAGACCTTCGACCAATACGGCCAGCCCTGCACGCACAGCCAGGGCTATGGCTCCGAAGCCACCTGCACGAAGGCCGCGAAGGAAAACCTGGCCAACATCAACGGCCGACCAGGCTACGGCAAGTGCCAGGCAATCGTGTGGCCCCCAACGGTCAAGGTCGTCGGGAAGAAAGTTCGAGGTTAGGTCATGCCCAAGAAGCCACAACCCGAGCCCCAGCGGGTCATCGAGGTCGTCCCTCAGTACAACGGCAAGACCGACCGGGAGCGTGTGTTCGGTCCCAAGGTCGTGCTCGCTACCCACGGTCGCGTGGAGCTGACCGACCACATGGCCAAGACCCGCGCAAGGCTCGACCTCGTGCGGGTGAGGCTCGACGTCTCGTGCAAGAGCCTCGACTTTTTCCCCTACCTTCTTCTCAAAAGGTGCTCGTGATCATCGGTGGCCAGTGCTGCCCCGGCTGCGGGCACTCAAAGGCCCGAACCGTCGTCAAGGAACGATGGCTCGTCCGGTGCGCTGCCTGCGGCTACAAGTTCAGCAGGGAGCGCCCAATGGTCATGCGAAAGAAGATGGGAGCTGCGGCTCCTACCAACAAGCAACTCTTGATCCTCTGGCAAGCGTGCGCCGCCTGGCTCACGAAGAACGAGGTCTCAAGCCCCGAGACCATCTACCAGACGGATCGGGTGCAAAAGGCACTACCGGAGCTGGCCCTGTCGGTCGGCAAGATCCTCGGATTCGTCAAGTTGACTTCCTCCCCTCCCTAAAGGGCGAGGTCGTGGTTGATCGGGGTCGAGGAGTGGCCTAGTACGAGCATGAATACCACGACCCCCAACGTTTCTGCTGCTGCTGCCAAGGCCAACAAGTGGGCGGCTCGGCACCCGGACCTCGGTAGTCGACTGGAACGTGCGCTCGCGCTGATCGCGAACGTCAGTTCAACCCTTCACCCCGATGTGTACGTCGTCGAGGGGAGCCACGGTCACAAGTACATGGTTCGCGTTCACCGGGCCGAAAAGACCTCGGAGTGTACCTGCCCGGACCACGCGAACGGCAACCACTGCAAACATAGACTTTCTGTAGCTTTGGTCGAAACGGCCTGACATGGACAAGACTTGCACCAAGTGACGACCTCGCCATCATGGACTCGATGTTGAGTGACCCGGTGTAGAAGAGAGGAGAGGAGATACGCCATGGACCACATCAAGTTCTCATCCAAGGCAGAGATGGAAGCCTTCAAAGAGGGGGCTCTCGTCGCGGACGGTGGCTCCGGGGAGCACATGCAGGTGCAGGGATGTGACGACAAGCCTGCCGGAACATGGACCGTTCACGTCGCGGACTTGCTGGATGGCCGAAAGGTCCCGTTCAAGCTGAAGGACGTGGTAGTCGGCCCCCAGTGGAAGATGGAGGTGGAGCAAGAGGATACCTTCGAGTTCTCCTCTGAGAAGGCAGCCAGGGCCTTCAGCGCAGCCATTTTCTACGGGCACCCCACCCGTGAAATGTGCGCCGTGACGAACATCACGCACGTCACATGCACCAGTGTTCGCACCAAGCACGTCAGCACCGATACATGGATCGTCCAGGTTGATACCCTGGGCAACAGGAATCCGTTCAAGAAGTCGGTGGACTGCAAGGACCTCTGGAGCGTCGTGGACGCCAAGACCGGCAAGGTGAAGCCTGGGGCCCCCTTCGATGGGATGACTTACGAAGAGGCAGTAGCCGAAGCGATGTGCACATACGGCTGGAAGAGGCTTCCTGCCAGCGTAAAGGTCGTCCCTCTCACGCCGAAGCTCGCTCGGCAGTACATCAGGTAGTCCCATGCCCATCGTGTAAAAGAGGGGGGTGGATGGTATGTAAACCCCCCTCCCTACGCACTTGCGTGCAGGGAGGGGTTTCCGCTTTATGAGGACAGATGATGCCCGTTGCAACAAATCTCAGCGCTCGCCCCGTCAAGGTTGAACCCTCCCAAGAGACCATGTGGAATATCACGCTCCCGGCTACAAATCTTACTGAGGGGGCCGTGAGAATCATCATTACGGCCCATGGCTTGGGGGGCCCGAACGGGAAGGCCGAAGCCTCGACGATCACTTGTGACAAATGCGGAAATCGCGTTTCCTTCACTGAGTGTCTTCGTCTGGAGGAAGGTACACTCAACGGTAAGGCGCGCACGTTCGTTTACTGCGGTCGCGAGTGTAGGGCGTGTTCTCCTCCTGTTCCGTGTCGAGTCGCGTTTCGACTGCAATTCTCCAAGAAGGAGGGGGAGACTAGGCCCGCCTTGCAGCTACGCGCTCGTCTGTGGAAGGACGATCGGGGCGAGAACATGACGTTCTACATGAACATCGAAGTCGAGAGAAACGGCAAGAAACACATCGTGTGCCGTCCGCTCACTAGCACTCAGTTGAGGTTCCGTAAGATGTGGAACCCGGGTAAAGGGAAGCCAGGCGTCCCCCTCGACATCCGCATGCAACCGGACGGCTGGCGTCCAGGGAAAATAAAACGCGCTGAGGCGGAGGCCAACGGTCTACTCAGCAAGCGAGCACTCACGCGAAAGCGCGGGAATAGTCCTTGATCTCTGATGTTTCCCAGGAGATGATGCGCAGATGACACAACTCTGGACGCTCAACTCGAAGTCGTTCCATCCGCTCCACCGCATCTGCTCATACATGGGGAGCTTCCCTCCTCAGCTTCCGGCGTTCTTCCTCGACAAGTACCCCGAGGCGAAGACCGTCCTTGACCCCTTCGCGGGGCGCGGGACGACCGTCCTTGAAGCCGTGCTCCGTGGCAAGAAGGTCTACGGGGTCGACGTCTCGCCCCTTGCGCGGCTCCTATCGTCAGTCAAGGTCACCTGCCCGACCATGGTGGATGTGGTACAGGAGATATACTCGCTCAACCTCAACGGAGACGGTGACGTGCCCCCGCCCCCCGAGGATGTGGCCCCCTTCTATGATGAGGCGACCTGGCGCCAGGTCTGGAGACTCCGCGAAGCCAAACGCTCCGACGCCCTTACCGCGCTCGCCCTGGGCAAGCTGCACGGGCATTCGTCTGGCTTCTTCTCCTGCACGACGTTCAACGTCGTGTCAATCCACGGGGCGGCCCTCACGAAGCTCAAGGACAAGCATCGCGGAGTCGTCAAGGAGAAGGGCAAAGTTACGTTCGTCGAGGGCACACGGAACGTGACCGGACTGCTCCGCACGGCTGCCAAGAAGTTTCTCCCCAACGAACCCGTCCAGGGGGACGGACAGATCCTCGCTGCGGACGCCAGGAATATCCCCCTGCCAGACGGGAGCATCGATATCATCATCACGAGCCCCCCGTTCCTCGATGTCATCGACTACGCCGACGTGAACTGGCTGCGCCTCTGGTTCCTGGGGCACGACTATCAGCGCGTCCCAACCACGTTCTTCAGGAGCATGGCGGATTACAAGACCTTCCTGCGCGATGTCCTACGGGAGCTGGCTCGGCTTCTCTCCCCTACGGGGCACATCGTCTTCGAGGTCGGCCCTGTGAAGCGCGAGACCAAGCTCAGTGACCTCGTTGTGGAGGCCGCGCAAGGCATCCTCGATGTAGAGGAGACCCTCGTCCATTCGTTCGCGACGGACGAGAACGGAGAAGTGGGTGCCAGCGTGTCGAAGATCTCTCGAGCCATGCAGAAAGATGCTGGAAAGCTCACCACGACGATGGAGAACCAGTGCGTCGTCCTGCGGAGGCTCAGCTAGGTCACTCGTCGAAGCTCTCGATGACCGTGCCGTCTTTAGATCTGGCTTTCCGTTTGGGGCAACAGTTGGCTACCGTACTCGGGAAGTTGCTCAAACTTGATCATGAGCTTCTACTCGATTCGAGGCTGTGCCTGACTCCCCTAACGGAGATGCTCTGGTAGTAAGCCTCCGGCCTGACGGTGCAGGCGCGGGTTCTATCAACAGACCTCCTACGGGACTCCTTCGCTTCTCTGCGAATCGCCTTCGTAGTAGTGCCTTCACTGCGGATGGGTGATCGTCGAGCTGGATCTCTTTATCCTCGGAACGTCCGAGAAGATTCAGCCCTCCTACCGCGTCCGCGTGACTTTTCCTGCCGCAGCTCCGGCAGATGAACTTGATGCCCGAACGATTCGAGCGAGAGACGTACCCGCATGATGGGCACGTCTGGCTAGAGTAGGCGGGGTTGACGACCTCACAGGGAGCCTTGACCTCTAGGCTGTGATGGAGCGCCCTATAGGCGAAACGCTTGGCTCCCCGGCACCCACGGAGGTCAAGGTCTTCGACGACGAAGACGGCTCCGGGATGGCTGGCGACGAGCTTGTTGGCCACCTCGCCAGCCATCGTCTTCACCATGCCCGTGAGCTTGGCCTCCAGCTTGTCGAGACGGGGAGAGTTGTCTTTGAATCCTTGCCGTTGGCGGTTTGCCCGTAGATCACGAACCTTGGCGTACAAGGCGTTGAACTTCGGCTTCAAGCTGGCCCCGAGAAGTTCCCCATCCGAGGTGGCGGCCATCACGTTCAGACCCACGTCAACGCCGACGCGAGGGGCGTCCTCAGTAGGCTCAGGTACTTCCCACTCGGCCTTCTCTACCACCTCGAAACGCCATCGGCCCTGCTTCGTCTTGCGTGCCAGAACGCCCTTACTCACGTCGGCAACGTCTTTGACGTAGGGGGAGGCCGCGAGGGGGAGTTGAATCCTGGCCTTGCCAGCCGATAGATGAGAGAACCCGAGCCACCACTGGGTGACCTTCGTGTCCGTTGACATGCTGAGCACGGCGGTCATCTCGCTCATCCTCATCCCGCAACGGCTGGAGATGCTTGGCGCTCGCCCCACGATGTTCTCATCGAGCAACCATGACCAATAGAGATCGAGAGCGGCTTGGGTGACATTGCCCGAGGGTTTGTCCACGAGACGTTTGCCAAGGATATAGAGAGCGGAACGAGTTGCTTCGTCGATCTCCCCTGCGATGAACTGCCCTTTGGTAAACAACCCCGCCCTAAAGGGCGGAGCTTTGTGGTTGAGCTTTTGAGTGCTGAACCACTTTCCTGCTTCTTCGAGGTGCCCTTAACTTGCGGCAAGAACTCTCCACAGGCTGAACCGATGCGTTCCAACGGCTTTTCAACACTTTTGCGGCATTGATGTCGGCATGTTCCGTGTGACCACACTTCGTACACAAGAAGACCTCTCCCTTACGGGAAGCGGCATCCACGTGCCTGCATGTGGCCACAGAGCACGTTTGGCTGGAGTAGTGAGGATAGACCTCTCCCAATACTCCTCCTTGCCAGGCGAGCTTGTAGGCGAGGAACTGGGCCAAGAGGCCCCAACCTTGATCGAGGATACCCCTGGCGAGTCCTCGGTTGGCCTTCACCATGTTGCCGATCTTCAGATCCTCAATCACGACCGTGCCGTGGTTCTTGGCGTAGTTGTGACTAAGTCGATGGGTAAAATCTTCTCTCTGTCTCCTTGTCTTGCGTTGAAGTCTAGCGACCTTGAGTTTCGCTTTCTCCCTGTTCCGCGAACCCTTCTCACGTCGGGATACCCGTTGCTGAGCGCGCTTCAGGCTCTTCATCGCCTTGCCGTAGAAGCGGGGGGACTTGAGGAGCAATCCGTCCGAGTCGGCAACAATGTTCGTGACGCCTCTGTCGATAGCAACGACAGGCAGGGTCTTTGGCGTCGGAGCCTTGACCTCGACTTCGCACACAATAGAAGCGAACCACTGATCGCCGTCCCGTTTGAGAGTGCAGGTCTTCGGAGTACCTTCGAGCGGACGGTGGATCACAGCACGAAGGTTTCCCAGCTTGGGGAACCTCAAGAGAGTGCCGTCAAGACGCCAGGCTTTCGGATGAGGCTCCGTCAAGCTGAGGAAGTCTCGTCCCTTTCTCTTCCATCGCGGAGCACGTGCCAAGCGTTTGAAACACCGCTGCCAAGCCTTGTCCAACTCGACGAGAAGTTGAGAGCAAACGTTGCGAGGAACGTCTGCAAGCCACGGAAGCTCCTTGCGAAGCTCGGTCAACTCGTTGATCTGATCGAACGCCGTGGGGAAGACTCTCTCATCCCGTGGACGGGAGAGACCAAGAAGACGTTGCTCATTCGCGAGGTTCCAAAGGAACCGCATAGCGCTCCCCCATTGGCCGATGCGCTCGACTTGTTTGGAAGTCGGACGCACCCGATAGTGGAACGCCTTGCTGACAAGCATTTACTTCTTGGCCCTCAGTTCTCGCTCTACAACTTCGAGACCACGAGTCAGAAGAAGACGAACCACCTGTGTGCGTTCAACTTCGATACCGATGTTCCTGCTAGCCATCATGGAACGAACCACCTCGATCTTTTCGGAGAGGGATACAGGGATTCTGAAGCTCAGCCCTACTTCGTGTGTTCGCATGGTTCTTGTACTACACAACATACAAGGACTTTATGAGCTTCCAACCTAGGAAGAAGCGGACTCGCTTCCTCCCCGTCCTAAAGGACGGGGTTTCCGCTCGTGAGAACAGATGAACCCCCGGAGCTTGGTCGTGTACTTCCCAGCAGCCCATCCGCTCACAATGCTGATGGCGTGATCCCGGACGTTCTTGACGATCTGGCTGGAGAGCCCTTCGCAGGCAGGGAAGAACGCCTGTTTGTCCTTGAGGGCAAGGCTGAACTTATGGGCGGTCAACGGACAGATCCTCGATGATTTCACCGTCTTGAAGATAACGCTCTTCAAGTGAAGGCACAAGGTACTGAGAACGAAGGGTGCTGGCCTCGTGCCCGATGACTTCGGCTGTAGCATCGAGAGCGGATAAGAACTCCTCTTTGAGTTGCTTGGCTCGTTTCTTCTTGTCGTCTGGGAGTTTGCCACCCTTCTTGCGCTCTGCCTTGAGCCTCTCAAGTATCTCGGTGTTAGCCCGGAGGCCCCGGATGTCCTTCGCCGTGATGTCGAAAGCTGCAAGGTACTTGTTGATAGCCTCGGCTGAGACCTTCCCGCCGTCCCAGGACAGGATCTCTGCGTCATCGTCGTCGAGGTTGTCGTAAGCGGTTCGGAGGGCCTGCTTGATGGCCACATCCGTGATCTTTTTCTCGTGCTTGACCCCGCTCTTGCCGACATACCGGATGGTGACGCCGCCCTTTCCGAACGAGACGTGTTTCTTGCGCCAACCGGTCACCCCGAAGTGCCCGTCTTTGGCAGAACCCTCGTTTCCCACCCTTTCGGCTGTCGTGTCCATCAAGCCCACGGCGAGTGCAAGGAGGGTTCTCTCGGGATCTTGTGAGTGTAGGTCACGCTTGACCTTTGCACGGAGCTTGCCCACAGACTTGCGGAGCTTCTCGATGCGCTCGGCTTTATTCTTGTCCCGGTTGGCGATCTGCCGGTCGGAGTATTCGTAGACGGTCATCTCCCCGCCATCCGCCGTCTCGACCTTCTTCTTGGACTTGTACCTGGCCGCGATGCGGACGTTCATGCTCTCTGTCTCGTTGAAGGCAGCCAGGTAGCGAGCCACAATGCGACGAGCCAGGTCACTCATTCGGACTTCTCCAAGATGGGTCGGAGCTGGACGATGTGGGAGGCTCCTGGGGTCACGATGGCGATGCCTTTGTCGGCCTCGATGCGTCGGATTTTGGCGGCGAGGTTCTCTCGGCGGAGCCGGTTGTACGCCGCCTGGATGGTGCTCAGCGGGTTGGTCTTGTCTCCGAAGTCCCCGGGGAAGGACGCCCGGTAGAGCTGCTTACGGTCGTGGGGGTCCACGCCCAGCTCCCGTAGCCTCATGGTGGCTCGGGCCGAGATCGACTCCTTGTCCCCCTGTCCGACAAGCAGGGCATAGAGGGCGGCCTCGACGAGAGCCTCGTCCTTGTAGGACGCGACGAGCGTTTGGACAGCCTCGGACTTGACGTAGAAGCGGTTGATCCTGGCGTCGGGGTCCCAGTCGAAGACCCGCACGGAGGCGTCATCCCAGGTGTCCTGCTCGACATTCCAGCCAAAGCGCATGTACAGGTGGAGCGCGATGATCTGCTGCTCTGAGCCTTCGTACCCGCCTTCCGTCCCTTCCGCGAGGTAGAAGACCCGTTGCTCCTTGTCGAGAGCTGTCCGGACAGTCTCGTCGACTAGGATGAGCAGGTCAGGCTCAATCTGGTTGTGCTCCGTCCCGATGACCAGGCTCCCAGCCGAGGTGCGAATGATAAGGTTGGCGGGAGTCATAGTTGTTCTTTGGCCTGCTCTGCGAGGGCGTTCTCTTTCACGTCCGCTCTCCAGATCTTGTAGAGGCCGATGACCTTGTTCTGCTTGCGTCCCTTGGGGATGGGCTCGATCTCGACGGTAGGGTTGCCCCAGTGGTCTTGGCCGAAGCCCACGATCTTGCCGTGATAGTTCTTCCAGCGACCATAGAGGATGGCGTCCCCTATGTTCAGGTAGCCGCTTGCGATGAGGAACCTGGTCGCAATACGGGTCGACAAGTCCATGACCTGAACTCTACCGCCCGACCTGACGACGAACCTTGCTCGTCATCCCTTCGAGCTGATCGGCTTCTTGCATGGCCGGATGAAGAGCGCCCAGGGCCTTCATCGTCTGGTCGTAGAGGGGCTGGAGGTACGCAGGGATCTCCTCCATCTCGTCCATACCGAACTTGAACGAGTGCAAGGCACCGTACGTCTGGTGCAGCAGGTTGGCCGCTTCAGCCGCCTTGTGGACGACGGACTCGAACATGACCTTGCCGGTCTTGGTGCGACGGTCGTAGCTGGGCATACTCCAGTCCGCGCATCGAAGGACTAATCGCTCACGCGGTCCCGCCAAGGGAAGAACATCTGCTCCGGGGGCGCATCGAGATGCCTGGTGGGCTCGAAGGCATGCCCGTAGGCCTCGTCGTTGCCCAGCGCGCACGCCTTCGAGCAGCAGATGTAGCTCCCCGAAGGCGTTCCATCTTCCCGTTCCAGGTCCGGCTCGATGGCGCAGTCCATGAGGCAGTAGGACATCCCGTGACAGATGGGGCACGGGTGGACGTGCCTTGGCGTCCTGCGTTCGAGGATGATGTCCCAGGCCGACTGCGGCACCGAAGCCTCCTAGCCTTGCGTCTGCTGGTGCTCGTACCCCGCGATGAGAAGCTCGACGAGCTTGTAGGGCTGGGCAGCCCCAGGATGGAGGGCGGTGTTGAAGCCGGCAGCCGCCGAGTGACCCCCGCCCCCGTTCGCTTTGGCGAAGGCCGAGACATCGTAGCCCGTGTGGCTCCGGCAGGAGCATATCATCTTCTGCTCACCGTTCTCGACGATGAAGCCAAAGCCGATCACGAGGTCGGCCTCGCTACCCAGGGCCTCGGTGGCATCACTGGAGAGCCCCGTCCCCTCGAAGCACACGACGCGCGTGCCCTTCGATGTCGTGAACCGCCACGCCTTGCTCAAGACGTTCTTAACAGCCACCTCGTGCTTCTCGACGAGCAGGGTGGCAATCTGCCGTCGCTCCTTCCAGACGCCCTCGGCTTGACGGCAGAAAGGCTGCTCGATGTTGAGCAAGTGCTCGATGGGGTAGAAGAACAGCATTTCGCTCTGGATGATGGCCTCACGCCAGCGCGGGTGCTTGTTCTGCCAGGTGTCACGGATGCCCGCGAGGGTCGCGAAGTCCTCGGCGGCGCCCCAACACGACAAGAAGCCGGGCCCCTTGAGCTGGAACCAGACGTGCCGGAACGCGAGAACGGCCCCGCACACACCCGGCTCGGTCACCTCGTCCCCGAAGACCCCATGCGGCCCGAACGCCTCGACGATGGGCTTGGCCGTCTTGTGGTGGTCGAGCACGTTGGCCCCAGCCTGGACGAACTCCTGGACGCGCTCCGCAGGGGGCGAGAAGTCCACGAACAGCATCCCCGGCGTCGCGGGGAGGTTCTTGTGCTCGTCCGTCCCGTACTGAACAAATTTCAGCTCGGCCTCAGGGAGAACGTCGTGCAGGATGATGGCCGAAGCCTTGCCGTCCGGGCACGTCGGCCCGTGGCAGATGATGGTCTTCACAGCGCGGAGTTGTTCGATGGAGAACGGCATGGTCGTACTAGGCACCGGGGGAGCGGGAATCAACAGGGGTCATCAAATTCAAATAGTGAAAAAGAGAAACACGCTAGGACCGGATGGCTGATCCGGGGATCTTGATATTGAGGTCGTAAGACCGTTGAGAGATCAAGCCGAAGTCCGAATTGTCGGGCAAGGCCGAAACCAGGTCGGTTGACACCTGAAGGGTGACCCCCACCCCGTCGCAGGACGTAGGGCCGCAAGACATCTGTGGCCTCACGCCCATGTGCAGGTGCGGCTTGTTGACCAGACGTCCGGTAGACCACCAGGTCTGCGCGGTCGAGACCGAGCACGCGGAGAGCAGAAGGCAGGCGTGGAGAACGAACCAGCGCATCTACTTAAGCGGGGGCACAAGAACTAGGCCGAGAAGACCTCGACCTTGATGCCCGCCGAACGGACCTTGCGAACGCAGTCGCGTGTCCCGCGCGAGCGGTCAAGGTCGGGAGTGAACGCCAGGGCCTTCGCGATGGGCACCCCTTCGTCATCCGAGTGCTCTGCCTTGATCATCGCTGAGTTGCGGATCGGCCCCGCGCTCTTGCCTTTGTTTTCCCAGTCTGCTGGATACCGTCGAAGCTTGAAACCGAGCTTCATAGCGATTTTGTCAGCCAAGGCGTCAGCCCCGGTCGGACAGGCCCCGTGGATGATGACCGTTCCTTGGGGAAGCTTCTTCAGCTCGCGTTCGATGGCCTTCTCGTCCTTCCAATCCCGACTGCCCGTCACCAACACCTTGAACATGGCTTGTTTTCCTTCTAGCGGTCGTTCGCACTCATGGACGGGTCTCCCTTTCGGCTTTCTCGAACACAACCTTCTTCTCTCGAATGGCGTCGAGCAGGGGGTTTCTGAGGCTCGCAGACTTCACACGGTCTATCCTCACACGATTCGTGGTCCACCAGTCGGTGAGGTTCTTGAGACCGTTGATGTGCTCGACCTCGGAGAGCAGCTTGCGTTGCTCGTCGTACTCCCCGAACTCGGCAGGCGGCTGCTTGAAGTCCTCCGCGAGCTTGCTTGTCGACGCCTCGGGGACCTCGGTGAGCTGATGCGTCAGCCGCGTGGCCGTCCTCGCGGCCTCGAACGCCATGTCGAGGGCCTTCTTCGAGGCCTCCTCGTTCGGAGACAGGTCCTCGAAGATAGCGTTCATCACGCCTCGGAACGCCTCGAACGCGGCCTGGAAGGTGTTGAACTGCGCCTGGCTCTTGAGCGCGGGGAGCTGCTGCTGAAGCGCCTGGAAGAACTGATTCTTGTCGTACTGTTCGGGCATGTCACTTGTCCTTACGAGCGGAAGCCTCGCCCCTCTCCAAGCTCAAGACTGCTGTGGGAATCGACGTGGGGATCACCAGCTTGGCCACGTTGAGCACCGGGGAGAATATCCAGAACCGCTTCCGAGAAGTTGCTCAAACTTGCATCTGAGTAGCTACCCAGTTTGAAGCTATGCGAACCTCTCAGTTAAGAGATGCCTTCACAGTAAGCCTCCGGTTGATCGGTATCAACGCGGTACAAA
>Ga0224559_1001266_pt1 | contig 14216 bp, 11 predicted proteins | sample 714S33034metaG_FD_180676 | JGI IMG/M metagenome (GOLD analysis project Ga0224559, IMG submission 180676) | Peat soil microbial communities from Stordalen Mire, Sweden - 717 S3 30-34 | ecosystem: Environmental > Terrestrial > Soil > Wetlands > Peat | place: Sweden: Norrbotten County, Stordalen... | reverse complement strand
GCGCTTCTTGCGAAGCTCCTCGAGGGAGTCGGCGTAATAATCGGTGTTGCGCAGTTCCATGAGACGGCTTCCAAGATAGGTGTCAACCTTGAAAAACACATTCACCGGAAGCACCGGCGGCTTGTAGAGCTGCCGGAAGGTGATCAGGATCTTCTCCGCAGCGTATTTGTCCTTCTCCGCGTCGATCTTGGCGATCCAGGCGTCGGCGACCGCCTGGGCGGCCTCGCCCGTGGTCGCCTTCGAGAAGAGATCCGCCGCCGAGAAGGACGAAGCCTTCAGAACCGCGAGACGCTCCTCGATCTTCGCCTCGATGAAGAGATAGTCGACATCGAGCGCATAGCTGGTGCGGAATGGACCCGTGTTCTTCTTGCGGAAGTCCTGGATGAAGGCGGTCGCGTCCTTCACATTGTTCAGCGCGCCGATCTTCTCAAGCCATTCCGACCGGACGGGATTGCTATGAATTTTATAGTTGGGCATTTTCCAATTCCTCCCTTTCGGCGGCTTAAACGTCGGTGAGCTTGCGGTCGAGACCCATCAGCTCCGACGTGATCGTGAAAGTATTGCCAAGCGTATAGGCGCGACCGATGGTCGACGACACGTTCACGAGGAAGTCATAGATGCTGTAGGTCTTGCCGAGCAGATCGGCGGCCTTTTCCGTGTCGACCTGGATCTTGCCGTCGGCCTTGATCCACCAGAAGCCGGCGCGATCCTCGACGACGAGCGTCGGGTTGCGCTTGGCTTCCTCGCCGAGGATGAGATCCTCGACGATCGCGTCGATCTCGTCGCTCTTCATCAGAACGAGGACGACCGTGTTGGATTCATGCACGACCTGGTTTTCCTCGGCGAAGAATTCCTCCGCGAAGGCCGCGCCGGTTTTCTTCATGATGCCGGCGTTATAGGCGTTCTTTGCTGTCACTTTATCCCCCCTTCACTTGACGTCGCGCGTGATGCTGGCGATCAGCTGGTCGGCGTCGACCTTGAAGTCGATTTTTTCGGCGTAATCCGCGACCCAGTCGTTGACGACGCGGGCGACGGCGGCCTTGATGGAGGCCGGATCGCTGATGCCCGGGATTCTGTCGACCTTGGCGTAAATGCCGAGGAAGTCATGCAGGGCTTCGGCGGTCTTCTGCAGCCACTTGCCGGTCCAGGCGCGGTACCAGGTGCGGTTGAGATCGCCGAATTCGGGATCGTCGCCAAGCGAGGTGAAGAAGAGATCGCTCAAGGCAGCCTTGGTGGTCTGGAAATAGAGCTGCGTCTGGGCGATGAAGAACGGCGTCAGATTGTCGCCGTAATGGGCGGCGAGCCGGCCGAAGAACTCGCGGCGGGCGAACTGGCCAAACAGCGGATCATAGACGCCATGCACGGCCCACAGGATTTCGTTGAAGTCCTGAATGCCCTGCCAGGCCTCTTCGATGGTCTCGCGGGCGCCCTTGAAGATCGGGTCCGTCGTCCAGACCTTCTTCGGTCCTTCGGTGGATTCCGGGAAACCGGGCACAATCTTCGACAGGAAGTTGCGCTCCAGCTGAATCATCTGGGCGTTGTCGACCTTGTCGAGCGCCGCGAAAGTCGCCGACGAACGGATCACGTCGGAGAGGCAGTCGCGGGCGACGGAGGAATGCGCGTTGAACATGCCATATTCGCTGAACAGCAGCGCGCCCCAATATTTGTCGAGGATGCCGTCGCGCCATTTCGGATCGATCGAGCGGATCGCGCCTTCGGCGGAATAGGCCTCGAGGAAGCGCGTCGTATAGCGCCACTCTTCGGATTTATCCTTGACATAGGGGGCGTGCCAGCGGCGCGCGGGATCGCGGTGGCGATACCAGTCGGTGGTGCGCAGCTCGGTGCTTTCATTGCCCCAGGACGGACGGCCGCCATGGAACTTCTGCGTCCAGTCGCCCCAATCGAGACCGCCGGCGATCCAGTCCGGGTTCGGCTGCGTATAAAGCGTCAGGATTTCATATTCGCTGAGCCGCTTCCAGCGCGGCGTGACGAAATAATTCATCCGGCGCTGCGTATCGAGGTCATGATCCGGAATTGCGGCGAGAATGACTGCTGCCTTACCAGGATCCGTCAGCCCACGCTTCGTCGTCGAGGCGATAGCCATAGATGGTTTCCTCCATTGCTGTTGTTCGATGGCCTGAGACGGCCAGTTCTGGGATATTGATCAGAGGCGCCGGATCGGCTCGGAAGCCGATCCGACGAATTTATCGTCAGAGATCGGCGAGCGGATCCACGAACACGCAATTGGCGCGCTTCAGATCCTCGACGGTCCACAGCTTGTCGCCGCGAACATGCGGCTGACCGATCAGGGTCCTGCCGTCCGAGCGGACGCCATTGCCTTCGACGACCACATCGGAGAGTTCGCGTCCGCTATATTGCTCGAACACGCTCTGGCACTCGTAGCGCTCGGGCTCGGCAAGCCACTGACGCTCGCCCCAATCGTCGCTGAAGGAGTGCTTCTGGCCGTTGAACTCATGCACCCGGAGCGATCCCGAGCACTTGGCGAGCGTCGGGCAGAAGGGCACCTGCGACGTGCGGTCGACATAGACTTTATGGCCATTCTGGATGAGCCACTGGATCGGAATGAATCCGCTGCTCGGATCTTCGCAGCCGAGAGCCTTCCATTCGCGCAGGATCTTGCCGTAATGCGCGTCCCAACCCGGATAGTTCGCCTCGAACCATTCCATGTCTTCTTCGTCCGGCAGCGACAGGCGGAAGAAGCCGGTCGGCCACAGGGCGTAGGCGAGCAGGAACAGATCGTGATGGGCCCAATAGGCGTCCTTCTTGGCGTCGCGCAGGCTCGGCGGCGAGTTGACGCCATATTTGGCGAGACGGCCGATCCAGATGCCGCCCCAATCTTCATAGACCCAGCGGTTCCAGGTCTTCACCCACGGCTCGACCTTGAACTTCGAGCCATATTCGAACAACATGCCGAGCACCGGCGTGAAGTATTTCTGCTGCGTCCAGAAGGCGTTGTTGAGATCGGTGTTGAGATATTTCTGCGCCGCCGGATCATTGGCGATCGACACCACCGTCTGGTAGCCATTGGCCATATGGCGCAGTTCGTCGGTCTCGATCGACAGGAACACCGTCGGCGTGACTTCGTCGCCATTGGCCGAGGCCCATTCGGTGACGGCGACGATCAGCGGATTGGTGAAGCAAGCCTCGCCGACCAGCTGCAGGTTGACCGAGCATTCGACCGCGTCGCCGGAGATGAATCCGTCGGCGAACACGCGCTTCATGCCCTTCCACAGCGGTCCGATGGTGCGCGTGCGGCGCGCATCATTGTGGCCGGCGGGATCATGATAGTGCTTGGCGAAATAGTAGTTGAGGAAGCCGCACTGATGGGTGTGGCGGATTTCGTCGAGAACCTGCGCCAGATAGCCGTTCTTCTGCTCGGCCGCGCTCGCGGAATCCCACAACATCGCCGAGGCGGCGATGGCGTTATATTCGCCGACTTCGAGGAAGTTCGAGGCGACCTTCATCGTCTCGCCCCAACGCGGGTGAACGCGATTGCCGGCCTCGAGGCGGGTCAGGCCGTCAAGGAGCGTGCCGAACTGGCGCTCGTCCTTGACCGTCTCCATGCGCGCATATTCCTTGGCGATGAGCTTGAACTGCTCCTTGGTGTCGTTCGCCATGTGGTATTTGGTCGGATATTTCGTCCGGTTCGCGGCGAAGTCCCAGTTGAAGCTTTGCAGCCAACGATGCACTTCTTGGGGACTGACGTTTGTCGGGGCCCGATTGGCGCCCAGCGCGTCCGTCGCTGCCTTGGTAGCGGTACTTATTGCCATATGTCTCCTCCAATGGTGCTCACATTCGCACTCTTAGCGTTTCCGCTGAGTACCTAGGCTTTTGCCGGGGACGCTGCCCCGGATCGTCCTTTCATCGAACGGAACTGATTGTGCTCGATGTGGCTACATAGGAGAGCAAGGCAGGCGCCATGCCCTCCAGAACCCTTCATCTTCAAAAAAATATATCTATAACAATAGCTTGCATTAATAATGAAGATCGTCATTCGTTCACCGATCCGGTCGTCCGGCTCAATTGAATCCAATCGTGGATTTACGATTGGTTTGTGCGTTCTTCACACATGCGCAAAAAAGCGTTCGATAACTATACAGCCCCTCGGCGCTGACAGCGGTAAAATTCGCATTCCCGCCGGAATTCAGCGACAAATTTCCGCGACCAGCAGCCATGATCGTCAAAAATCAGCGCAGCCTCGACCTGGACTTCGCCCTTGCAATCCGTCGACGGCCAGTTCCATGATCGGTCGCGGCCTAGAACGAGCGGCGAAACAGTTGACGTCCGTCTTTCTGTCGCGCGGGCTCTCCGCTTCGTCGCGACAGAGCGCGCGGTCCGAACGCCGCGATCGGCCCTCCGGTAAAACCGCTGCTTTATTGGCCGCATCGGCGGGCGACCCGTCGAAGTGAAACTGTCCTTTGGCCGCAGGACGGTGTAATGAACGGCATGGAGCGGCGGCTCTGCTTTACAGAATGTTCGAGGATCCTCCAGAATGGTCGACGCCCACCATCCACCGACCTCGGCCTTCGCCGCCGGACTGAAGGGCCGCTGTCCACGCTGCGGGCAAGGCCGCCTTTTCAAGGATTTCGTCGCGCTCGCGCCCGCGTGCACCGTCTGCGGCCTCGATTACGGCTTCGCCGATTCGGCCGACGGCCCCGCGGTTTTCATCTCGCTCATCGGCGGCTTCATCGTGCTTGGGGCGGCGCTCTGGACCGAGTTGACCTACGAGCCTCCAATGTGGGTCCACATGGCCGTGTTCCTGCCTTTGACCGTTATCGTCTGCCTTGGCCTGCTGCGGCCTCTGAAAGGGCTGCTGGTCGCCCGGCAATATGAAACCAAGGCGGAAGAAGGGCGGCTCAAGCAGTGACGGCGGACAGCGCCCCCCAACCGCCCCGGAGCCTGCTCTGGCCAGCCATCGCGACGCTCGTCGGCTGCGTTTTCCTGGTCCTGCTCGGCGTCTGGCAGTTGCACCGGCTCGCCTGGAAGGAAGGGCTGATCGCCGAGATCGCCGCGCGCGCCAAGGCGCCGCCGCAGCCCCTGCCGGCGCCGGGCGAATGGGGGCAGCTGCGCCCGGATGATTATGAATACCGCCATGTCGAGCTTGACGGCGTCTTTGACAATGGCAAGGAGGCGCTGGTGTTCCGCCCCGCCGGCGGCCTCTCGCGCGAACCCGGCTATCTGGTGCTGACCCCCCTGAAGCTCGACTCGGGCGCTTATGTCATCGTCAATCGCGGCTTCATTCCGGTTGACCTTAAAGATCCCGCCGCGCGCGGCGAGATCGAGGGGCGCACGCATCTGACGGGACTGATGCGCCAGCCCGAATCGCGCAATTTCTTCACCCCGGCCGACGATCCGGAGACCGATCAATATTTCACCCGCGATCCGGCCTTGATCGCGCGCCATTTCGGGCTCGCGGCGGCGGCGCCCTTCAGCGTCGACACCGATGAAAATCCAAAATCCGCGGTCCTGCCGCGCGGCGGCGCCAGCGAACTGACCTTTCCCAACAATCACCTTGCCTACGCGCTCACCTGGTTTGGCCTCGCCCTGGCGCTCGTCGGCGTCTTCGCCGTTTTTGCGCGGCGCGGGCGCTAGAATTTTAACTGTTTGTTTTATCGGCTTTTATTCCGTCGATGCGGCGCAAGCTTCGAACAAGGCGCTCTAATTGCGCCATATTCTGCTGATTTCGATAGAGCCAGCGCCACTGTTCCCGCTGCCCGCCCCATGCGATCTATGGTAGAGGACATGAATCGTTCGCTATTGCGGGACTTGGACTTCGTCACTTGAAATATATCTCGACACGCGGCGAGGCCGCGCCGCTTTCGTTTACGCAGACGCTGATCGCGGGCCTTGCGCCCGACGGCGGGCTCTACCTTCCTGAAAGCTATCCGCGCCTCGGCCATGACGAGATCGCAGGCTTTTCCGGCAAATCCTACGCCGAAGTCACCGAAGCCGTGATCACCCCCTATATCGGCGGCGAAATCGCTCCCGCCGCGCTCCGCGCCATGATCGAGGCCGCCTACCGGGGCTTCCGCCATCCCGCCGTCGCGCCGCTCGTCCAGCTCGACGCCAATCTCTTCACGCTGGAGCTGTTTCACGGTCCGACGCTGGCCTTCAAAGATCTCGCCATGCAGCTTCTTGCGCGGCTGGTCGATCACGCGCTGAAGGCGCGCGGCCAGCGCGCGACCATCATCGGCGCCACCTCCGGCGATACGGGCGCCGCCGCGATCGAGGCCTTTTCCGGCCTTTCGCAGGTCGATGTGTTCATCCTCTATCCGCATGGGCGCGTCTCCGACGTTCAGCGCCGTCAGATGACGACGGTCGCGGCGCCCAATGTCCACGCCATCGCCCTCGAAGGTTCCTTCGACGACGCGCAGGCCGCGATCAAGGCGCTGTTCGGCAATAAGGCGCTGCGCGAGAAGCTCAACCTTTGCGGCGTCAACTCCATCAACTGGGCGCGCATCCTCGCGCAGACCGTCTATTACTTCACCAGCGCGGCCGCGCTCGGCTCGCCCTGGCGGTCGGTCTCCTATGTCACGCCGACGGGTAATTTCGGCGATATTTTCGCTGGATTCATCGCCAAGCGCATGGGCCTGCCGATCGAGCGGCTGGTCATCGCCTCGAACGCCAACGACATCCTGCCGCGCGCTCTGGCGAGCGGAAGCTACGCCGTCGGCGAGGTGCGCCCGACGCAATCGCCCTCGATGGACATTCAGGTTTCGTCCAATTTCGAGCGGCTGCTGTTCGAGGCCTATGGCCGCGACGGCGCTGAGATCCGCGCCAAAATGGCCGGGCTCTCGCAGTCCCGCGGGTTCGATATCGACGCCGCGGCGCTCGCCGCCATACGCGCCGACTTCGACGCCTTCAGCGTCGGCGAGGCGCAGACAAGCGCCGAGATCGCGCGACTGTGGCGCGAGGCGCATTATCTCGCCGATCCGCATACGGCGGTCGGCATCGGCGCGGCGCGGCGGGAAATCGAGCTGCGCGGGACGCGGACGCCGCTGGTCGTTCTCGGCACCGCGCATCCCGCCAAATTTCCCGACGCCATCGAGGCCGCGACCGGCTTGCGCCCGCCCCTGCCGCCGCATCTCGCCGGCCTCAATGAAAGGCCCGAGCATTTCTCGCTTCTGCCCAATGATCAGGGCGAGATCGAGCGCTTCATCTGCGACGCGGTCCTCAGCCAGAAGGCCGCCTCATGACCGCGCGCGTCACCACTTTGCCATCGGGACTGCGCGTCGTCACCGACGCCATGCCGCATCTTGAGACCGCCGCGCTCGGCGTCTGGATCGGCGCCGGCTCGCGCCATGAGCGCGCCGGCGAACATGGCCTTTCGCATCTTCTGGAACATATGGCCTTCAAGGGCACGCGGCGGCGCAGCGCGCGCGCCATCGCCGAGGAGATCGAGGCCGCAGGCGGCGATCTCAACGCGGCGACGAGCACCGAGCACACCGCCTATTACGCCCACGCCCTCGCCGAAGACGCGCCGCTGGCGATCGACATCCTCGCCGACATCGTGACGGAGAGCATCTTCGACAATGATGAGCTGGAGCGCGAAAAGGGCGTGATCCTGCAGGAAATCGGCGCGGTCGAGGATACGCCCGACGATCTCGTCTTCGACCTTTTCAACGCCTCCGCCTTTCCAGACCAACCAATCGGCCGGCCGATTCTCGGCACCCCGGACCAGATCGCGAGCTTCAGCCGCGACTCGATCGGCGGCTATCTCGAAAGCCATTACAGCAGCGGGGCGACCGTTTTCGGGGCGGCCGGCGCGATCGAGCATGAGCGCGTCTGCGACGAGGTGGAGCGGCGCTTCAGCGGGCTGCCCGCCGGGCGCGCGATCGGCGCCGAGCCGGCGGCGCGTTACCTTGGCGGCGAAATACGGCTGAAGCGGCGGCTCGAACAGGCCCATATCGTCATCGGCTTCGAGGGGCTCTCCTACGCCGACGATGATTTTTACGCGCTTCAGGTGTTCGCCAACGCCGTCGGCGGCGGCATGTCCTCGCGCCTCTTCCAGGAGGTGCGCGAGACGCGCGGCCTCGCCTACGCCATCCACGCCTTTCACTGGGGCTATTCCGACACTGGCCTCTTTGGCTTCTATGCGGCGACCGGCGGCAAGGACGTCGCTCAACTGGTGCCGGTCGCCCTCGACTGCCTCGGCCAGGCGGCGAATGATTTGAGCGAGGCGGAGGCGCGGCGCGCCAAGGCGCAGATGAAGGTCTCGCTGCTCGCCGCGCTCGAATCGCCCTCGCCGCGCTGCGAGCAGATCGCGCGCCAGGTCATGGCCTTCGGCAGGGTGCTCTCGCGCTCGGAAATCATCGCCATGATCGACGGTCTCGAAATCGCGCATATTCGCGCCGCGGGCGCGCGGGCGCTTCACTCGGCGCCGACGGTCTCCGCCATCGGGCCGGTCGGCAAGGTTTTAAGCCCGGATCGCGTCGCGCAACGTCTGCGCGCCTGTTGAGGGAGGCGGCGTAAGTGGCGCTTTTCCGGATCGGCCCGAACAGCGAAAACTTCAGTTTCGTGCGCGGCGATGGCGTCTATCTGCGGCCGCCGGAAATGCGCGACTATGACGCCTGGTCGAGCCTGCGCGAAGGCAGCCGCGCGTTTTTGACGCCCTGGGAGCCGACCTGGCCGGGCGACGATCTGACCCGCACCGCGTTCCGGCGCCGCGTGCGCCGCCATCAGCAGGAAATCGAGAGCAATGAAGCATTTCCATTCCTCGTCTTCCGCGACGACGACGTGCTGCTCGGCGGCCTGACGCTGGGACAGGTCAAGCGCGGAGTCGTGCAGGCCGCGACGCTCGGCTACTGGATCGGCGCGCCCTATGCGCAAAACGGCTTCATGACGCGCGCCGTGCGCGCCGCCATCGGATTTTCGTTCGGCGCGCTCCGCCTGCACCGCATCGAGGCCTCCTGCCTGCCGCATAACGATGCCTCATCCCGGCTTCTCGAGCGCGTCGGCTTCAAGCGCGAAGGCTACGCCCGCGCTTATCTGCGCATCAACGGCGCCTGGGAGGACCATCTTTTATACGCTCTGCTCGAAACCGATCGAACGCCGCCGCCCGGAAGCAGTTGAGGCGATGGGGCGCCGAATGATTTCCGGGACGAGGGGCGGTCTCAAAAGCGACTTGAATGATCCGTAACTCTCATGCCCAGCTGAGAATTCGCCTTCTTTTCCCGGTTCGAACCGTCCGGTTCCGGACGATCCAATGCACAGGCAAACCAATCTTGTCGGGTCTTGCGCATCTCATTCCCCGTCTGATCCTGCGCCATCTTGTTCTGCTTTTGGCGCTCGCAGCGACGCTTGGGCCGGCCGGCGCCATCGAATCGGTGCGGGTTCCGCTCGACGCCCAGGTGATCGACCTCACCAAGGCGTTCGAACGGCCTGATTCCATGGGCGACCGCCTGCTCGTTTCGACGGCGCCCGGTTCCGACGGCATCGTTCGCCGCATTGAGGTGCGCGCCAAGGAAGAGGGCACGCGCCCCAACTGGATCGTTTTTGCGCTCACCAACGACACCGGCGAACAAATCGAAAGACTGATCGAGGCGCCGCATTTCCGCCTCGTCGGCTCCGGCGTAATCTGGCCTGACCTCGGCGCGACGCGCATTTCCGCCATCACCGCGAGCCAGGGTTTTCCGCCCGAACGCGAGGAAAGCGCCGACGCCGACGTGTTCCGGCTGACGCTCGACCCCGGCACGACCGTCACTTATGTCGCCGAATTGCGCACGCCGAACCTGCCGCAGCTGCTTCTCTGGCAACCCGACGCCTATAAGGACCGGATGACCAGCCTGGCGCTCTACAAGGGCATCGTCATCGGCGTATCGGGCCTGCTCGCGCTGTTTCTCACCATCGTCTTCGTCGTCAGGGGCGCGGTGATCTTTCCCGCCGCGGCGGCTCTGGCCTGGACGGTGCTCGCCTATGTCTGCATCGACTTCGGCTTCTGGAACAAGATCTTCGGCACCGAAGGCCAGTCCGACCGCATCTGGCGCGCCGGGACCGAGACCATCCTCGCCGCGACGCTGCTGGTTTTCCTGTTCGCTTATCTAAACCTCAACCGCTGGCATGTGCGCGCCTCGCATGTCGCCGCCATCTGGCTGATTTTCCTCGCCGCCCTCGTCGGCCTCGCCGTCTATGACGCGCCCGTCGCGGCGGGCGTCGCGCGCATCTCGCTGGCCACCATCGGCGTCGTCGGATTCGTGCTGGTGCTCTATCTCGCCATTCACGGCTACGACCGGGCGGTGATGCTGATTCCGACCTGGTTCCTGCTGCTGGCATGGATCATCGGCGCCGCCTTCACTGTGACCGGAACGCTGACCAATGATCTCGTCTCGCCGGCCCTCATCGGCGGCCTGGTGCTGATCGTGATGCTGATCGGCTTCACCATCATGCACAACGCCTTCATCGGCAGCGGCCTAATCCATGGCGCGGTCTCCGACGTCGAGCGCAAGGCGCTGGCTTTGACCGGCAGCGGCGACATCATCTTCGACTGGGACGTCGCCGCCGACCGTGTCTTCGTCAGTCCCGAAGTCGAGGCGCAGCTTGGCCTGCCGCGCGGCGCGCTCGAAGGACCGGCCTCGAACTGGCTCGACGTGCTGCATCCCCTGGAGCGCGATCGCTACCGCGCCTGCCTCGACGCCGTGCTGGAGCAAAGGCGCGGCCGCATAAATCAGGATTTCAGGCTGCGCGCCGCCGATGGCCAGCATTTCTGGTTCCGCCTCAAGGCGCGGCCCGTGGTCGGTCCCGACGGCGAGGTTCTGCGCATCGTCGGCTCGCTCAGCGACATCACCGAGACCAAGACCAGCGAGGAGCGGCTGCTGCACGACGCCGTGCATGACAATCTGACGGGCCTGCCCAACCGCGAATTGTTTTTCGACCGCCTCGGCGCGGCTCTGGCGATGGCGCAGAGCGATCCGAAGATCCGCCCGACCGTCATCAGCATCGACATCGACCGCTTCAAGCAGATCAACGAATCCATCGGACTTTCCGCCGGCGATTCGATTTTGCTGACCATGGCGCGGCGTCTCAGCCGCATTCTGAAGCCGCAGGATACGCTGGCGCGCCTCTCGGGCGATCGGTTCGCCGCCCTCATCGTCTCCGAGACGGAAACCGAGCAGATCACCGCCTTCGCCAATGTCGTGCGCCGCGTCGCCTCGACGCCGGTGACCTTCAGCGACAAGGAGATCCCGCTCACCGCCTCGATCGGGCTCGCGCTCTATGACCCGCAATTGCACGCCAAGCGCGAAGACATGCTGAAGGACGCCGAAATCGCCATGCGGCATGGCAAACGCCTCGGCGGCGATCGCATCGAAACATTCAGGGCGACGATGCGCAGCCTGCGCTCGGACCGCTTCGGCCTTGCCGCCGACCTCTCCCGGGCGCTCGACCGGGGCGAGATGAAAGTCTACTTCCAGCCGATTGTGCGGCTCGAGGACCGCACCGTCGCGGGTTTCGAGGCGCTGCTGCGCTGGGATCACCCGCGCCTCGGGCGCCTCAATCCCGGCGAATTCACGCCGGCGGCGGAGGAGACCGGCCTCATCGTCGACCTCGGCATCTTCACGCTGGAGCGCGCCGCGCGCGAGCTTTCCGCCTGGCAGAGGGCGCTCGACGTCGATCCGCCGATCTTCGCCAGCGTCAATGTCTCCTCGCGGCAATTGCTGCGCCACGATCTCGTCCAGGACGTGAAGGCGATATTATCGCGCGTCGAGGTCGCCCCAGGCTCGCTGAAGCTGGAGCTGACCGAAAGCCTCGTCATGGAGAATCCGGAATATGCGGCGCAGATCCTGATCCGCATCCGCAACCTCGGCGCCGGCCTCTCGCTCGATGATTTCGGCACCGGCTATTCGTCGCTGGCCTATCTGCAGCGCTTCCCCTTCGACACCATCAAGATCGACCGCTCCTTCGTGCGCCACAATGGCGTCGGCGCGCGACCGGTCATTTTGCGATCGATCGTCGCGCTCGCGCATGATCTCGGCATGGAAGTGGTCGCCGAAGGCGCCGAGACCGAGGCTGACGCCATCGAACTCTACCAGCTCGGCTGTGAATATGCGCAAGGCTTCGCTTTCGGCCATCCGATCACGGCGGCAGAAGCGCGCAAGCTCGTCGGCGCAGCGACTATCGCCGCCTGAGAGAAGAGCTGCGAAAAGCTTTCAGATCTCGCCGAGGGCCGCGGCGGCGATCTCGCAGGCGCGGGCGTGGGCTTCGCTTAGGTCGTCGCTTTTCCGATCATCGGCGATGCGCTCCAGCGCCGTGCGTGCGATTTCTAGACAGCTCCTTGTATGGGAAAGAGTCTGCGTCAGATGCGTGATGACTTTCGTTTTTTCAACGAGTTCAGCTTCGCGCGAAGCGGCGGCGGATAGGTCGCTCATAGGAGTCTCCTCGATAAGCCATCAAGGATACCGCCGGGCGCGCCGGCGGCATTGATCGAACCGGCGACGCCCCCGCGCGGAGGCGCCGGCTCCCCTGAGTCAGGCGTGGCCGAGATCCGACGACAGCCGCTTCAGATCGATGCCGACCTTGAGCAGCGCCCGCTCATATTTCGACCCCAGGGCATCATCGAAAATCAATGCCGGATCGGCGGGAATATTGAGCCAGCCATTCTCCTGCAATTCGGCCTCGAGCTGACCCGCCGACCAGCCAGCGTAGCCGAGCGCAAGCAGCGCGCGATCCGGGCCGGCCCCTTGCGCGATTGCGCGCAGGATGTCGACCGTCGCGGTCAAGGAGACGCCGCCGTCGATCGGCAGCGTCGAATTGTCGATGAAGAAATCATTGGAATGCAGGACGAAGCCCCTGCCCGTCTCGACCGGGCCGCCTTTCAGAACCTGCACGGACTCCGCCTGCGCCGGAAGGCGGATGGCCTCATCTGGCTTGATCACGTCAAGCTGGACCAGGAGTTCAGAAAAAACCACCTTGCGCGCCGGACGGTTGACGATGATCCCCATCGCGCCCTCCTCTGAATGCGCGCAGAGATAGATCACCGAACGGGCGAAACGATTGTCCGGCATGCCGGGCATGGCGACGAGCAATTGCCCGTCCAGAAATCCGCCATGCTCGTGCTGGCTGCCCTCGCGAGGCATTCTTGATCCCATGTCATCGCCTCATTCTGCTGAAACTTCGCTTCGTAAATTTCGCCTTAAATTTCGCCGCCCCCGCACCGCGACGTCGCCAGCTTCTCCGGAGCTTCCGCGCCCGCAGCGAATCCGGCCCTTACAATCACTTCAATGTAGGTTGCGGATCCACCACATGCAAAATAAGTTGCGCCCTTATCAAGAGGATCCTGCGATCGCCAAATTGTCATGCAAATATCTTTCCAGCTTTTGAACGGCTTGGCGCGGCCGAGTCGCGCTTGCGCAGCGCTTGGTCTTTTCATGCTGGGTTTCACGGCTGAATTGCGCGCTGACCCCAGCGCCGACTCCAATCCCTACGCCAGCGGCTGGAGCGTCGGAACCAAATCATCGGCGCGCCTCATCGCCGCGCCAGCGGCGGCGGGCGGCCCTAATAGAGCCGGGGTGGAAATCCAGCTGGCGGCGGGCGCCCATACCTATTGGCGGACTCCGGGCGAGGCGGGGGTTCCCCCCACCTTTGATTTCAGTGGCTCCGAGAATGTTAAAAACGCCGTGGTGTCCTATCCTGCCCCCTTGCGCATCGACGAAGCGGGCTTCGAGCTCTTCGGCTATCGCGGCGACGTCATCTTTCCTGTCGACGTCGAACTCAATGACGACAGTCGCCCCGCCGTTCTCGCCCTCACGCTCGACTATGCCGTGTGCGGCGACATCTGCCTGCCTGTGAAGGCCAAGGCCTCGCTCAATCTGCCGGCGCGGCCCCCGCTGGGGGGGGCTCTGCTCGAGCAGTCGCCGGAGGCCGTCTCGATCAACGAAGCCAGAGCGAAGACGCCTTTGCGCCTCGACGCCGCCGCGCGCGACGCCAAAATCGCCATCGTGCGGGAGGCGAACATCGTTCAGCCTACCTGGCGGGTCCGCGTGAAACCCGAGCCCCTGGCCGCGGGAGCTGGCGATCCTGAGCGCGGGGCCGCCGATCTTTTCGTGGAGTTCCCGGAAGGCTGGTACTTCGAATCGAAAAAGACCGATCGTCCGGACGAATTCCTGATCGTCGAAGTGGAGGCGCCCAAACCGCAAAGCGGCACGGCGTCGGCGGCGAGCAGCGCGACGGACGCGGCGGCGCAAATTCCGGTGACGATCACG
>Ga0224559_1001265_pt1 | contig 14220 bp, 8 predicted proteins | sample 714S33034metaG_FD_180676 | JGI IMG/M metagenome (GOLD analysis project Ga0224559, IMG submission 180676) | Peat soil microbial communities from Stordalen Mire, Sweden - 717 S3 30-34 | ecosystem: Environmental > Terrestrial > Soil > Wetlands > Peat | place: Sweden: Norrbotten County, Stordalen... | reverse complement strand
CCGGGGACCACCAGGTAGAAACTTCCCGCCCGCCGTAATCCGGAAAAATCCGCAGCCTGCACCTGGTCACCGGAGTCTGGGTCTCTCTGCGGAGGCTCCAGCGTCCCACGGAAAACCACTCCGCCGACACTCGAACGCCTTATTTCGAAGATGGTGGCGGGGGCGCTGACCAACGCCACCTTGGGGCCGTTCAGCGGGTAGCCCACTTGGTCCACTTTAATGGCCACCCGGGCGCTTTCATCCCCCGTGCTTTCAGTTCCATGAACGCGTGCGGCGGGGCAAAGGAGAAGACCGGCAAGTAGAGCGGGCAGCAGCAAATCCCGGCCGAATCGAGAACTCAGGAAGGGCAGGAACAAAGTATTTACCATGTTTGCAGCTTCACCTCGTTGAAGCCCTCAGGATTAGCACAAAAAGATTTTGCGCCACATTTGCCTGAATCCCGGCAACGATTCCAAACACCGCGGCCGATTGCCTCATTTCTCTCGCGCAGATAGCTTTTCACATTCGCGCCGCGTTGCGCAAATCCACCCCGACTTTAAGAAATACTGCGAAGTGTTCTAAAAAAACGTTTGATTAGAATTCAGGATAGGGGCTATACTCCCGATACGGTTATCTCGAGGGAGCACGCGCCATGAAGTATGGGCATTTTGACGATCGAAACCGCGAGTACGTAATAACGCAACCGGATACGCCCTCGCCGTGGATCAACTACCTGGGCTGTCAGGCATATTTTGGAATTATTTCTAATACGGCCGGAGGCTACTCGTTTTATCGCGATGCCCGCCTGCGCCGTATTACCCGCTATCGCTACAATAATGTTCCCATGGACTTCGGCGGTCGATATATTTACTTGCGCGACGATGAATCCAAGGAGTTCTGGTCCCCATCCTGGCAGCCGACGCGCCACGATCTGAAGGACTACTTCTGCCGCCACGGCTTGGGCTACACCACCATCGGCTCGAAATACAGCGGCATCGAGGCGCAGACCCGCTACTTCGTACCCTTGGACGATAACCTGGAAATCTGGCAGCTCACGGTTACCAACCGGCGCGCCACCAAGGCTTCCATTTCCGCCTTTGCCAGCATCGAATTTTGTTTGTGGGACGCTCAGGACGATGCCACCAACTTCCAGCGCAATCTCAACATAGGCGAGGTCGAGGTCGAAGACGGCGTCATCTATCACAAGACCGAGTACCGCGAGCGCCGCAACCACTTCGCCTACTTTGCCACCTCCCAGCCCGGCAATGGCTTCGACACCCAGCGCGTGGCGTTTCTGGGCCGCTACCGCGGCTGGGACAAGCCCGCAACTGTGGAAGCCGGCCAGCTCACCAATTCCATTACCCACGGCTGGTCGCCCATCGGCGCCCATCAGGCCAAACTCGAGCTGTCCCCCGGCGAGAGCAAGCAAATCGTCTTCGTGCTCGGCTACCACGAGAACCCGGACGACCAGAAGTTCGATCCGCCCGACTCCCAGACCATCAACAAGAAGACGGTCAAGCCGGTCATCGCCAAGTATCTCGACCCCAAGCAGGCCGATGCCGCCTTCGCGCGGCTGCGCCAGTACTGGGAGAACGTGCTCGGCATCTTCCAGGTGAATACGCCCGACATCCACACCAACCGTATGGTCAACGTCTGGAACGCCTACCAGTGCATGGTGACCTTCAATATGTCCCGTTCCGCGTCCTTCTATGAATCCGGCATCGGCCGCGGCCTGGGCTTCCGCGACTCCAACCAGGACCTGCTGGGCTTTGTCCATATGGCGCCCTTACGCGCCCGCGAGCGCATCCTCGACTTGGCAGCCACGCAACTGCCCACCGGCGGCGCCTATCACCAGTATCAGCCGCTCACCAAGCGCGGCAACAACGACATCGGCAGCGGTTTCAACGACGATCCGCACTGGCTCATCGTCGGCGTCTCAGCTTATCTCAAGGAGACCGGAGACTGGAGTATCTTGGACGAAAAGGTTCCCTACGACAACGAACCTGGCTCCGAAAAGCCGCTCTACGACCACCTGCGGCGCAGCTTCTCCTATACATTGACTCGGCTTGGTCCACATGGGCTGCCCTTGATCGGTCGCGCCGACTGGAACGACTGCCTCAATCTGAATTGCTTCTCCTCGACGCCCGGACAGAGTTTCCAGAGCACCACCAACAAGGACGGTAAGGTGGCCGAGTCGGTCTTCATTGCCGGCCTTTTTGTATACACGGGCCGCGAGCTTGCCGCCATTGCGAAGCATCGCGGCCTGGATGCAGATGCCTCCTTGTATCTTGTCGAAGTTGCGAAGATGGAGCAGGTTGTCCGCGAACACGGCTGGGACGGCGAGTGGTTCCTGCGCGCCTATGACGACTTTGGCGCCAAGATCGGCTCCAAAGAGTGCGAAGAGGGAAAGATTTTCATCGAGTCCAACGGCTTCTGCGTACTGGCAGGCATCGGGCTCAAGGACGGAAAAGCCGCCAAGGCTATGGCCGCCACACATAAGTATCTGTCCACCAAACATGGAATCGTGTTGCAACAGCCGGCCTACTCCAAGTATTACCTCAACCTGGGCGAGATTTCTTCTTACCCGCCGGGGTACAAGGAGAACGCCGGCATCTTCTGTCACGTCAACCCCTGGGCCATGATCGCGGAAGCGCGGCTGGGCCACGGCGACCTGGCGCACGACTACTACACCCGTATCAATCCCTCGGCGCGCGAGGAGATCAGCGAATTGCACTGCTGTGAACCCTATGTCTACGTGCAGATGATCGCGGGCAAGGATGCGCCCACCTTCGGCGAGGCCAAAAACTCCTGGCTCACCGGCACGGCGGCGTGGAATTACTACGCCATCGCACAGTGGATTCTCGGCGTGCGCGCCACACTCGACGGCCTTGAGATTGCCCCGGTGATTCCCAAGAGCTGGCCGGGCTTCACCGCTACCCGTACCTTCCGCGGAGTGGTCTACAAGATTGCGATCGAACGGAAAGGCGAGGGCAATTCGATTACTCTCATTGTGGACGGCGTCCCCACCGAAGGGAATATTGTGGCTCCGCCTGCGGACGGACGAAAGGAAGTCTCGATCAAGGGTACTCTTACATAGGGCTGTCCGCAGCGCCTCTACTTTCGAACAAGGAGTAACAACCATGTACCTGGCAAACGAACAACGCTACGACACCATGCAATATCGCCGCTGCGGGCGGAGCGGTATTCGCCTTCCAGCCATCTCCCTCGGTTTGTGGCATAACTTCGGTGGAGTCGATACGTTTGAGAATGGGCGCGCTATGTTGCGGCGGGCCTTCGACCTCGGCATCACGCACTTTGACCTGGCCAACAACTACGGCCCGCCGCCAGGGAGCGCGGAGAGAAACTTCGGCGAGATTCTGCGCCTCGATTTTGCGGCTCATCGCGACGAATTGATCATCAGCACCAAGGCCGGCTGGGATATGTGGCCCGGCCCCTATGGCAACTGGGGATCGCGCAAATATCTGCTCGCCAGCCTGGACCAAAGCCTGAAGCGCATGGGGCTGGAGTACGTAGATATCTTCTACTCCCATCGCCCCGATCCCGAAACGCCCGTCGAGGAGACCATGGCCGCCCTGGATCAGGCGGTCCGCTCCGGCAAGGCGCTCTACGCCGGCATCTCCAGTTACAACCCCGCCGAAACCGCCGCCGCCGTCAAAATTCTGCGCCAGCTCGGCACGCCCTGCCTCATTCATCAGCCCAGGTACTCCATGTTCGACCGTTGGGTTGAGGACGGCTTGCTGGACGTGCTCGGCCAGGAGGGCGTCGGCGCCATCGCCTTCTGTCCGCTGGCGCAGGGGCTGCTGACTGACCGTTACTTGCGAGGCATCCCAAGCGGCTCGCGCGCATCCAAGCCGCACGGATTCCTCAAGAAGGACGACATCGACGAACACCGCCTCGCCCGGGTGCGCAACTTGAACGTCCTGGCCGCCGAGCGTGGACAGTCGCTGGCACAGATGGCTCTGGCCTGGGTACTGCGCGACGGCCGCATGACTTCAGCACTTATCGGGGCGAGCCACGTCGAACAGATCGAACAGAACGTCGCTGCGCTCGCCAACCCCAGTTTCACAGCGGAAGAACTTGCCGGCATAGACGCGATTGTGAGTCAGCCTGCTTGATCCAGTCGCTGCATCATTGAACATTAACCGGTATCCCTGTCATTTGGAGGTGCTCTCGTGCAAGGCCTGCGGCAGAAGGTGGAAACGGAGTTGCTTTCCGATATCCTGCCCTTCTGGATCAACAACACCATCGACTACCAGTATGGCGGCTTCCGTGGCCAGATTGCCAATGACCTGACCATCGACCCGCATGCGCCCAAAGGGGTCATCCTCAACACGCGCATTCTGTGGACCTTCGCGAGGGCCTTCAGCGTCTATCGCGATCCGGTATATCTGGCTACCGCACGGCGCGCGTATGAGTACCTCTCCCGTTACTTTTGGGATGCTGAGTTTGGCGGTGTCTATTGGATGCTCGACTTTGAGGGCCGCCCCATCGACACCAAGAAACGTATTTATGGGCAGGCATTTGCCGTCTACGCGTTGGCCGAGTATATGCACGCCAGCGGCGATCCCGAGGCACTCGCCATGGCCTTGCGCCTGGTGGAGCAGATTGAATCCACAGGCCACGATGACCTGCACAGCGGTTACTTCGAGACCTATGAGCGCGACTGGAAGCTGGCCATAGACCAGCGCCTGAGCGATGTGGACCTGGACGAAAAGAAGTCCATGAACACGCACCTCCATCTTTTGGAGGCCTATTCGGCGCTGCTCCGCGTCCATGAAAACCCGACCGTGCGCTTCCGGCTTCGGGAACTGATCGAAATCTTTCTCGGCCACATCATCGATTCCACGACACATCACTTCATCCTATTTTTTGACGAAGAGTGGCGCCCGCGGTCCACAAAGATATCCTTTGGCCACGACATTGAGGGAAGCTGGCTGCTCTGCGAGGCAGCAGATATTCTTGGCGATCCGGCGATTCTGGCGCGAGTGCGCGAGGCAGCGGTGAAGATGGCGCATGCCGTCTTCGATCAGGGACTAGACAGCGACGGCGGTCTGCTTTACGAAGTCCATCCGGCGGGCATCATCGACACCAACAAGCATTGGTGGCCGCAAGCCGAGGCCGTGGTCGGCTTCCTCAACACTTACCAGATTACTGGCCAAAGGAGATTCCTGGATGGTGCGGAAAGAAGCTGGGCGTTCATCGAGAAATACATCGTTGATCGCGAGCATGGCGAATGGTTTTCGATGGTGTCGCAGTCCGGTGTGCCCGCCACGGAACCCTACAAAGTCGACTCCTGGAAGTGCCCTTACCATAACGGACGCGCCTGCTTTGAGGTGATGGGACGGTTGGATGACGGGAAAGCCTCTCAAACCGAAGCTATGCAGCAAGCTCGTGTGTAACTCAGAAAGGGACCAGAGAACGATCATGACTCAGGCTGAATTCAAGAAAAGCGTTGAAAGCCTATTCAAGCAGCAGGAGAAGCTGCTTGCCCGCCGCAACCGCAAGTCGTCCAGCAGCAATGGCATCTTCGACCGTTTCGAGTTTCCTGTTCTGACTGCGGCGCACGCGCCCATCCCTTGGCGTTATGACCTCAACTGGAAATCCAATCCTTTCCTGCTGGAGCGCATGGGCGTCAACGCTGTCTTCAACGCCGGAGCAATTCTGCACGAGGGCAAGTTTCTGTTGGTGGCGCGTGTTGAGGGCGCGGACCGCAAGTCGTTCTTCGCCGTTGCCGAGAGCACGAATGGCATTGATAACTTCCGCTTTTGGGACTGCCCCATTCTGCTGCCTGAGACCGTCGAACCGGATATCAATGTTTATGATATGCGCGTGGTCAAGCACGAAGACGGCTGGATCTACGGCCTCTTCTGCACCGAGCGCAAAGACCCCAAGACGCCGGAGTGGGACACTTCATCGGCTGTGGCGCAGTGCGGCATTGCCCGCACCCGAGACCTGAAGATATGGGAGCGGTTGCCCGACCTGAAATCCAAATCTCCGCAGCAACGCAACGTAGTTCTGCACCCCGAGTTCGTCAATGGCAAGTACGCCTTCTATACCCGCCCGCAGGACGATTTCATCCAGGCGGGAAAGGGCGGCGGCATCGGCTGGGGATTGGCCCCGAGCATTGAGCGTGCCGTCATCAACGAGGAAATAATCCTCGACAACCGTGAATATCACACCATCCAGGAGGTCAAGAACGGCCTCGGCCCCGCGCCCATCAAGACATCGCGGGGTTGGCTGCACCTGGCGCATGGCGTGCGCAACACCGCTGCCGGCCTGCGCTACGTGCTCTACCTCTTCCTTACCGAACTGGAACGGCCGTGGGTGATCACGCACAAGCCCGCCGGCTACTTCATCGCCCCCGAAGGCGAAGAGCGCGTTGGTGATGTCTCTAACGTTGTCTTCAGCAGTGGCTGGATTGAACGCAAGAATGGCGATGTGTTCATCTACTATGCCTCGTCGGACACGCGGATGCATGTGGCCACCAGTACCGTTCCCCGTCTTTTGGACTACGTGATGAACACACCGGCCGATCCGCTACGCACCCGCGCCTGCGTGGAACAGCGCTGTGCTCTCATCGAGAAAAACCGCGCCGTGCTGAAAGATTTGAAGGCGCCCGGCGTCCGGCAAGCCGGTAAGCATGCAGCCCCACCCCAAGAATCCAATTCGCCAATGAAAAGGAGCCGCATCAAGTGAGTCGAATGATAGTGCGCACTGTTTTGTTTGCAATGACGATGACCGGACTGGTTGTTCCAGCGCTGATTACTGCTCAGGAAGCGGGGAATGTGCCGGAAGCCAAAGCGCCGGCGGTTAGGCCGACCACGGGAATGGCGGCACCGGCAACAGCGCCGGCTACCGCAACGCAAATGACGCGCGAAGAGCAGCTAAAGAACGATTGGCCTTGGCTGGGCAGGTATAAGGAGGCCGATTTGGTGCTTGGCCCACCTGCAGCGGACGAAAACCGAGTGGTCTTCCTGGGTGACTCAATCACCGATATGTGGAATCTCAGCGGCCCGGAGGGCTCGTTCCCCGGCAAGCACTACATCAACCGGGGCATCGGCGGGCAAACTACACCGCAGATGCTCTTGCGTTTTCACCAGGACGTGATCGACTTGAAACCTCGGGTGGTAGTGATTCTGGCGGGGATCAACGACATTGCCGGAAACACGGGTCCGGAGACGCTGGAACAAATTGAGGACAATCTGGCTTCGATGACGGAGTTGGCTTCAGCTCACCATATCCGCGTGGTGTTGTGCTCGGTGCTGCCAGCCTTTGATTTCAGCTGGAAGCCGGGAATGACACCCGCACCCAAGGTGCTGGCGCTGAATGCGTGGATCAAGGCCTACGCGGCAGAGAAGGGCGCTGTCTATGTGGATTACCACACGGCCATGAAGGATGAGCGCGACGGGCTGCCGGCATCGCTGAGCAAGGATGGGGTGCATCCGCTGCCGGTCGGCTACGCGGTGATGGCTCCGCTGGTCGAGGCGGGGATCGAGAAGGCGCTGAAATAGCTGGATGCACTCATTGAGACGGCCAATGATACGTCGCAAGCAGTTTACCGTCGGTGCCAACCAGAAGCAGTGCGGCCCGTCCGCTTGGCAGCGTACCGGAAAACTTCCTGTCGCTACGCAGGTCTTGAAATGAAACGTTGCTCCGGTTGGACTCGGAGGCGAGAACATACAAGGTTGCCCTGGGAAAACGTGTGGGGCAAATGAGGATTCCAGGGTCCTTCAGCGTGGTGGAGTAGACCGGAGTGATGTTGGCAACCTTGAGTGCGTAGCTATAGACATCGGCCACGGCCTGCAGATTGCCACTCAACTCCAGCGGAAGCGCGGCGAAGAGGATCTTGCCTTTTCCAAGCGGTTTCTCAGCCCAATCTTCTCCATTGGGCAGAATGGCCCGGCTAAGGACCGTAGTCTTCATGCCGGGATACTCCAACACTTCTTCCCCGCCGGGGAAGTCGAAGAGATTTTCGCGGATAGTTAGAGGTCCATTGATATAGGGAAGCCCGACAGAATCTTGCCTGCCGGTCGCATGGAAATGAGCATCTTCGCCGAAGGGACCGGTGACCAAAAGAACCGCCCCGGCTCGCACTCTTTGCTCGATTGACTGCCATGCCTCATCCGTAAGTCCAAAGGGAGACGGAAGAAGAATGAGTTTTGGATTGCCAAGCAGTTGGCTCTGGTATTCGCCGACGGCGTAGGCCTGGCTATGTGCATAGTTAAAGAGAGCCCGCACGGCAGTTTGTTGCGCTTCAAGGCCCAACGAGTTCGACACGGACAACTGATAGGATTGCGGCAAAACAATGGCAACGTCCGGTTCGATGAGGGCATCCGCGAAGGGGGCGGCCTGGCGCGCAAACTCGCCCAGGTCTCGTATCATATTTTCCCAGGCTTTTTCCGAGCCGTCGCTGCGCTGCATGCCGAAATCGACTTCACGTTCCCAGTCCCATTGCATTGCGCCGCTCGTGCCAGCAGCAAAGCCCAGCGCCCATTTTCGCTCTGTCAGGCCCAAGCCGGTGAACTCATCGTAGCGCCAGCTTCCGTCGGGCTGCCAGGCTGGCTGGTATCCGGTTTCGCCCGTGATATTAGGTATTCCAGGCTGCTTGGCTACCACCGAGTCCCACAACAGTGAGTCGTCCTGCCAATAGGTGTGGTTCGTTGTAAATGACACGCCTGCTCTACTGTAAAACTGATTCAGTACGCGGTCAGTTACTCCGCCTTCGTCCTGTCCTACGTCAATCAGTTGGTTGCTTCCGGATGACCGGATGAGCGAAACCATGGACTTGACCCAGGCGCTGAACATATCCTGCGCGAACAAGTTATAATCGAGGGCGCGAACCTGATTAGCGTTGCCGTATCGCTCGTAGCGGAGATCTCCTATCGATGGCAATGGAACTGCATCGAAGCTGCCCAGATCCGCAACAGGCACTCGCCATGCGTCGCCTAACTCGGAAAGATTGCCATATTTTTGACTTAACCACTTATGCCATGCGGCTATCTCTGTAGGATCGGCATTGGGATAGTTGCCACTGAAGATTTTCCGGGGATTGGAGAAGCTCGGCTCGTTAATCAGATCCCAGGAGAGCCAGGGAACATCCTTGAATCGCGCCACCACGGAGCGGATATAAGCCTGTTCGGCATCCACTGAGACGGGGTCAGTGTATGGATTGGGTAAAGTTGCGCTGGCATCCATGTTCCTGAGAAATCCGCCCGAGTGCGGAGCAAAGGCAAAGAAGGTAAAGTTGATCGCGATGTTATGCCGCTGAGCGCAGTCGAGAAATGCTTCAAGATTGCGCAGAAATCTTTCGTTTACGCCGCCGGAATCACTTTCAATAAACTTCCCGTTCGACATCCAGACGCCGGTGCGTACAAAGCTGATGCCGTGGGCGGCCATCTCCGCGAAGTCCTTGTCCCAGATCCAAGCGTTCCTTGGGGCAGAGAAATCCCAGTTATTGTCTTCGCTGGTGAAGTAGTTGGTCCCCACCGGGAAGAAGGGCTTGCCGTCCAGCGAAAGGAAGTCGCCATGGACACCGAGAACGGGCCCAGAGGCAAGCGCGCCGCGCTCTGTGACCAGGAATCCGTTTTGATAGAACTCGCGGGCAACTCCGCCTTCGCTGTATACGGCGGAGACTTTATAGAATCCCAGCGGCAGCGGTTGATGGAATGGCGTATCGAGATCCGCAATTCCTTTGCCTGTGAAGGGAAGCGTAGCCGTTGCGATGACTTCTTTCTCAGATAGCAGCCGGAGTTGGATTTCGCCACTTACAGTGGCTCCGAGCTTCTCCTTGCACGGAATACGCAGATGCACGGTTATTAAGGGTGGCTCGCCGGGGCGGATGGCAGCGAAATGCGTCTCCACTGAAAATTCAGCGGCGCCCTGTCGCGCGTACCCAGCGGCCTGCTGCACGAGTGCGATGCCGTCCGCGCTCTGCCAGTAACCGGGCTGGGGATCGAAGTCGAGCGCTACGACACGGCTGCCGAGCATTCTCCGGTCCGAACCTCCGCCCACGTGGTTCGAAACAATCACCGGAGCTGCAACCAACTGGCCGGCTGAATCGGCCATGTACCCCAGGCCATCGAGGAGGCCTTCTACCGCGAAGAAACGCTGGGCCCGGATATCGAGCGCGGGCAGCCACGAATAGCCGTCCCTCCAGTGGAACGCGGCACTTTTGGCGACCGGCACCTCATAAGTGTGGCGAAACCCAAGCGCACGGGAATAAGTATCTTGCGGCATGGCAGCCACATATTGGTGATTCACCAAACTAACGGGCACACGCAGCGGCTGGCCGCCGATTACCAACAGATTTCCGCCCGTGTCGAGGTAGCGCTCAATGCTCCTCCACGCCTCGACCGGGACTGCCGAACCATACGGCAGCACAAGAAGATCGACGTTCGAAAGCGTCTCAGGGGCGGCAAGAGTTGCCTCATCCTCGAATACCGGTTCCAAGTCTATAAGAGCTTTATCGAGGCTTGCTCGATCGATCGGCTGGCTGGCTACTGTGGGAAAGCCAGGTTGCCACAAGACAACAACCTTTGCCTGAAGCTGCAAAGGCACGAGTGAAACCGCAAAGAAGATCCATAGACGTCCGCGCATGAGCTGCCCCCGTTGATACTTAGACGAAACCTGTTATCCCAGTGCCACTGCGGCATACGCAGTGTAATTCATTGCTTCACCGCATACGGCCGTGTAGTAAAACGATGCAGTTGATGTTCGGCCCCGAGCGCGGATCAGGCTCCTGAGCCGCGCCGCCGACCATGATAGCGCGATCAAGCCTGTTTGAAAAGGTTAAACCATAAGATCTGAAAGAGTGTCGTGAGGTCGAATTAGCATCGGTCAAATCGCCATTGCCGGCAACCTCGCCGCCGCGCCCCTCCGGCTGGTCGCCACCACTGCGGAAGTCACTGTGTTGTACGGCTGTTTCCAGGCGTGTATTCTCAACGCCAGACGGTATTTCTATCAAACGACTCACTGCCAAGATCCAACATGGTAGCGAGCTGCGCGATTTTATTATTGAAAGGGCTCCCGATGCATTCGCTCCGCTTTATTGCCGCACTGGTTTTTGCAGGTCTCTTGAATGCGGCGTCCGGTCAGAGCACCGGACAGCAGCTCACCCCGGCTGCCAGCCCCGCATCACCCGTTTCGACAACGGATATACCGGTTCTGCGGACCAATGCCAATCTGGTGCTGATCGATGTGGTGGTCACCGAACACGGCAACGCCGTTCATGGCCTGGAACAGCGGCAGTTTCGCATCTTCGAGGACGACCGCGAGCAGACCATCATCTCTTTTGACGAACACCGGCCGCTTGCCGCAACGCCAGTTACCGTCAAGCCTCTCGCGCTTCCGCCCCACGTATATAGCAATGTCCCCGTGTACGCCGAGGCCAGCGCGCTCAACGTGCTGCTCCTGGATGGGTTGAACACCCCGTCGAGCGACCAGTTGGAAGTGCGCCGTCAAATGATTCAATATTTGGGCAAGATAGCGCCGGGAACTTCATTAGCAATCTTTACGCTTTCGTCACGGCTGCGACTGGTGGAGGGGTTCACAACCAACGTCGCCGAGCTGACTAAAGTCCTTCAAAGCCCAAAGGCCGGGGCACAGCCATCCATCGTGCTTGACCCGCAGAACGATAACAACCTGGATACCATGAACCTCGGCGTAGGTTCGACACCCTGGATGTCCCCAGATGCGCTCCCCGCCATGCTCCAGTTCCAGGCCGATCTGACTGCTTACCAGGTCGACCAACGGGTACGGATGACTATCGAGGCGATGGAACAATTGGCCCGCTATCTGAGCGCCATCCCCGGGCGTAAAAATCTGATCTGGTTCTCCGGATCGTTCCCAATTGCGCTCGATCCAGACGACTCGCTGCGAAGCCCGTTTCAGGCCATGCGCAGTTACTCCGACCAGATGAAGCAGGCAAGCGAACTGCTGTCTGCCGCTCGGGTTGCCGTCTATCCCGTGGATGCGCGGGGTCTGATGACGATGCCTGCGTCTGACGCATCCTACTCCGCTGCCGCCCCCACGATGGAAAGCGGCGTCCGTACCCAGGGCATCAAGAATACCGCGGTCAGGCAGCCCTCCAGCGTGGCCAGGGACAACAAGAGTTTCCTGAGGCAACTCCAGACATCACAGGCTGGGATGCAGCAGCTTGCCGACGAGACCGGCGGCAAGGCATACATTAACACCAACGGCCTGAAGGAAGCGGTGGCCCAAGCTGTCGAGAACGGCTCAAGCTACTACTCCATCGGATATGTTCCAGCCGCGAAAGACTTCAACGGGCAGTACCGAAAGGTCAAGGTCCACATGGACAACGGCGGTTACCAGCTCGCCTATCGTCAGGGGTACTACGCTGACCCGCCGGACAAACCCTCCGCCAATCTGGCCACAACTGTCGGCCCGATGACGGCCGCCACCCTGCACGGCGCACCGCCAGCGACGCAGATTCTTTTCCAGGCGCGGGTGCTGCCTGCTACCGACCCGCTCCTCCAAGGCGCAAAGTTGCCGGATACTCCTGGAGAGATGGCCGCAACCCTGAAAAAGCCGGCGCATCGTTACGTGATCGACCTGATTGTGGACGCGCGAGCCCTGGCGCTCGACAAAATGCCTGACGGCACGCACCAAGCCAAAATGGAGATTGCGCTGGTGGCCTATGACGAGGAGGGCAACCGCGTGAACTACCTTGACCCCAGCTACGCCATAAAGATCAAGCCCGAACAATTTACGCAGACCGTTGCCAATGGCATTCGCCTACGCATGGCGCTCGATCTTCCCGCGGGACGCATCTCCCTGCGAATCGCGGTTCACGACATTGCCGCAGGTCGTGCCGGGTCACTCGAAGTTCCGCTAACGATTACGGCAGGCTAGAGCAATTCACGAGTCTGAGCACTCTACCGCTTGAATTGACCATGCGGTTCCATCGTTGCCCAGTTTCAGCGGATATCGGGCAACGTGTTTCCAGCTTTACTCCGCCGGATCGTCCGCCGTGAAGGGCGAGCAGCAAGGTTTTTCAGTGGCGTGGAAGTTCATCAGTTCCAAGCGGATACCGTCGGGGTCGTAGAGGTTGAACTGGCCCTTGCCGTCCTTGCCGATCTGGGTGTGCGCATCATGTACGCCGGTCAGACGGTTGCCGGCCGAGAGCACTTTGTAGGCCGCGTCAACCGACACGACGCCGATGGAGAGGTGGTCGAGCACTCCGAGTTGGCGCTGAGAGATACCGGCTGGGATGCCCGAGCCTGATGGGCCGCTGGTAAGCATGTATTCGACCCAGTCATGGCTGTCCGGGGTCTGCTGGCTTACCCAGTCAAGTTTGCCCTCGACCATGCCGCCAAACCAATAAGGGCGGAAGCCGAGCAGATCGCGGTAGAAGGTATCCTCGACGGCGCGGTTATGCACCAGGATTCCCACGTGGATGATGTGGCGGCCAATAAGATTGGGAGCGTCGATGGCTTTGGGCAGAGGGGGAGGCTGGACGAACTCGACCTTATTGCCCTCGGGGTCGAGCACCGTGAACCAGCGGCTGCCGTCGGAACCCTTCTCCACCTTGGCCGGAGTCTTCCATGCCTTGGCCGCCAGGTACTTGCGCATTTCCTCGGCGTTGTCGGTGTTATAAGCGGTGTGGTCGAGCCGATTGATACCCGCGTCCGCAGGCAGCGGGATAACCTCAATAAACTGCTTATCATTGAGAGCGTAGCGCACGCCCTGCGGATTCTCTGGGTCAGGCTGTTTGGCCGCGCCGATGACCTCGCGGTAGTAGTGATCGGCGGCCGCTGGGTCAGACGTATAGACGGCCAGGTGCGAGATGCCCGTGATTTTTGGCCGGATTGACGCAGTTTGAGCAGAAGCTGCGACGGCCAAAGCAACGACAGAAGCGGCGGCAAAGAACCTCATATACATTCTGCACCTCGAAAGTTGTGGCGGACCAACAATAAATCAATTTCTGCTGATGCGCAAACCCCGGGCTTGGGGAAAAACCACCACTGGTTGTGCGTGGCATTCGCCCAGATGAACCTGTGCCACCGTTGCTTCACCCTGACGTAGCAGAATCAGACTCTTACGCAGAGGTCCCCGGGCATGAATCCGGCACTGCCATGGCCCGGATCGCCATAGAGCTAGTGTAGTCCGCCGTTAATCTCATCATTTAATCACAGCGGCTTTCGCCCGGGTGACTTTTTCCAGGATGTCGTTAGCCTTGGCGGTCCAGATGAAGGGCTTGGG
>Ga0224559_1001264_pt1 | contig 14233 bp, 10 predicted proteins | sample 714S33034metaG_FD_180676 | JGI IMG/M metagenome (GOLD analysis project Ga0224559, IMG submission 180676) | Peat soil microbial communities from Stordalen Mire, Sweden - 717 S3 30-34 | ecosystem: Environmental > Terrestrial > Soil > Wetlands > Peat | place: Sweden: Norrbotten County, Stordalen... | reverse complement strand
TACGTCTAGAAGCCGATGACGATGCCAACAAAGGTAGACGAATGAATGCGAATTGGTATCAATTAATCAAAGGGATTTTCTTGGTCAAAATCCGGAGTCAGTTCGTAGTCGTTGACTTCCTGAACAAAAATATTATCGAAACCTAACTTCAGAGCATAATCCGTGACTTGCTCGTATTCATTCTTAGTGATTCTGCGTTTCAAAATTGGATGATTGCGCACTTTGGCAACCGGAGTGTATTGAGACATGAGGCTTAAGAAAACCGACGTGGATATTTTCTTTTTGATCAGCCTTAAAGCTTCTTTAGAATTTTCTATCCTGCCGGGTAAAACTAAATGGCGAATAATTATTCCTTTTTGAGCTACGCCGTTTTTTAATTCCAGACCGTCGCCGACCTGCTTCACCATTTCTTTTAACGAATCCAACGCGAAACGGGGATATCCCGGCGCGGAAGAAAACTCCACAGAATCTTTTTCCAAACTGTATTTAAAATCCGGCAGATAAATATCCACCATGCCGTCTAGCAAACGAATAACATCAGGATTTTCATAGCCGCCGCAATTATAAACAAACGGCACCGTAAGTCCCTGCATGCGCGCCATGCACAGAGCCTCTATCACCAGAGGAGCTTGCGGCGTCGGGGTGACCGGCTCGACATTGTGACAGCCGCTTTTCTGGAGATCCAGCATGACCTTTGCCAGTTGCAATACAGTCAGATTACGCCCCTGTGCGCTGTGAGAAATCTGATAATTCTGGCAATAGATGCAACCCAGGTTGCAGGAAGAAAGGAAAATTGTCCCGGCTCCGCGCGTTCCGGAAAGAGGCGGCTCCTCTCCGTGATGGGCCAGAGCGCAATCCATGACTATATCGGCAGGCAGACGGCAATAGCCCAATTCGCCTTTTGTCCGGTCAACCCGGCAGGCGCGCGGACAAAGCGTGCAGGACTTGTAGAGGTCGAGAAGAGCTTGAATGGTCATCACAAACCATCTTATACCAAGTCGCATTCTTTGGCTAACTTTGTTGGCTGCGTCGTCGGCTTCCTCAACGTATTAATAATACGCCTGCGGAGCCTCCTCCTTGCCGTCGCGTTATCCTTTGAATGCAACCTGGTATTAAACCTTATAATTTTTCAACCAGATCGCGGATCTTGCCGCTCTCCACCAGTTCTAAAAAATCTTCGCCCAGCGGCGTGGATAACTCCACGGCTTTGCGCCAGTTTTTAATTCTTGTTTCCTGGTCGTCAATGAAGGTGACAAAATCCGTGCGGTCGGGAACTTTTCCGCCCGGAAGATTTTCGATAAAGCTTTGCGAGGGGAGAACCATTAAAACATTGCTTAATGTTTCCGCATCCGGTGCTCGGCGCACTATATTTTTGTCCAGCCAGCCCGGAATGATCCGTTCCTGATGATGGAAGAAAAGCACTATTTCATTTTCTTTAGCGGCAAACTGATGCGTAAGATGATAATCAATAAGTCCGCCATCGCGATAGACTCCACGCGGAGCGCCATAAATATCACGCACACCTTCAATGACAAGAGGTATGGCGCCTGAAGCCAGCACTGCGGATTTAAAATTAACTTCATTTATCTGCACGTAATTGCCGCGGAACTGCGACTGAAAACAAAAGGATGGCGGTTTGGCGCCATTATAAAATACAACTCTGTCCGCGAAACGATAAATATTATTACGGCTGAAATAATTAAAGACATAACAAGTTACCAGACCAATTTTTTGTAACCAGATATTTTCAAAAGCAACAAGACCGCGTGCCCGGGCGGTAATGACAACCAAACGATATTTTTTATTAGCCAGGGCAAAAGGCAGCGCGTCGTCTTCGAGATATTCATTAATTACGCCGGTGATTTTTTCCAGCACTGTTGCCGGTGTGTCTTTTCTGGAGTATCTTACGTTGATATAAGCATCCAAAAGTTTGCCGTAACATTCCACGGCCTCCGGCTGCAACCAGGCGGCAAAGCGAAAGGCACCCGCAGAGGAGCCAACCAGATTCATGGCGCTCGAGCGGCCTAAAAACCCGCCTTTCAAGAGAGTTAAGTCAAAGCCGCTGGCAATCAGCCAGCGTGGCCCTATCGCCGGTCCAAAATAAGTGGAGACAGAATCAAAATTAAATCCACCATCTTTGATGATTTTGTAAATGTTTTTGCCCGCTTTAATTCGTATTCGGTTCATTTTTTTCTATTATGGCAAAGGCCTTGACACTTAAACTTTTGTTTTGTAGATTGACATCAGTAATACTTATTGTTAAAAGCTGAAAACAATCAAGTTCTTTAAATTTTTGTTATCTGTTTTCAGTTGGGCAGTTTTTATCAATAATTGGCGAAAATGCAAGAAAATTTATTAATGAGACTCGCTGAAAACGAATCCCGACGAGTCGGGATGAAGTTTGAAGCGTTAGTCGAATTATCCCAGGAGTGAAGCGACGTGGGATTTGAAATTCGCTGAAACGGAATCGGGTTCCAAAACTTGCTTTGGGATTACAATAATATTTTTGATTTTAAGGACAAGCGGTGGATATAAAAAAATCTATAAAACAAATTGCTCAGGACGCGGCATTAGCGGCACGAAAACTTTCCCGCGTTACAACAACGGAAAAAAATAACGCCCTTTTACAGATGGCTGATGAACTGGAGAAGAATTGTAAATTTCTTCTGGCGGAAAATGCCAAAGATGTGGTCATAGCTAAAAAATCAGGCATCTCCCGTGCCATGCTGGAACGTCTTACCTTGAAACAAGATACAATCGAACAGATGGCCAGAGGATTAAGAGAAGTGGCCGCTCTGCCTGATCCTGTGGGCAAAGTAACTTCCATGTGGCGTAGGCCCAACGGGCTTTTGGTAGGCCGGATGCGTATTCCTTTGGGTGTTATCGGCATCATTTACGAATCACGTCCCAATGTTACCGTTGATGCTGCCGCTCTTTGCCTCAAGGCGGGGAACGCCGTAATTTTGCGAGGTGGTTCCGAATCAATCAAATCCAATTTAGCCATTGCTTCTATCCTGCAAGGAGTCTTGTGCAAAACGTCCCTGCCTGTAAACACTATTCAGGTTATTCCGCTGACTGACCGCGAAGCTGTCTCGGCAATGTTGCAATTGGATGAGTATATTGATTTAATCATTCCCCGTGGCGGAGAAGAATTGATTCGCGCCGTAGTCGCCCAATCCAAAATACCGGTACTTAAGCACTATAAAGGAGTCTGCCATATTTTTGTGGACGCGCATGCTGATATGGACATGGCCGTAAATGTTTGTTTAAACGCCAAAACTCAGCGTCCGGGTGTATGCAATGCCATGGAAACAATGCTTGTGCATAAAGACATTGCCGGTAAATTTCTGCCGCAGGCGGCAAAAAAATTAAAAAAAGCAGGCGTCGTGATAAGGGGATGTGAAAAAACAAAATTGATCTTAAAAAACATTGAAAAAGCCAACGAAAAGGATTGGTATACCGAATATCTCGATTTGATTCTGGCCGTAAAGGTTGTTGAGAACATTGATGAAGCTATCGCTCATATTGAAAAATACGGGTCTTTACATACGGAATCAATAATCACGAATGACTATGCCAATTCTCAACGCTTTTTGAACGAAGTCAACTCTTCGACCGTGCTGGTCAATGCTTCGACCCGTTTCAGCGATGGCTTTGAACTGGGACTGGGTGCTGAAATCGGCATCTCCACGACAAAGCTTCATGCTTTCGGTCCTATGGGGCTGGAAGAATTAACGACAACAAAATTTATAATTTATGGCAATGGGCAGGTGCGAACATGAGATGGGGACTTTTAGGCGGAACATTTGATCCGATTCATTTCGGTCATTTGCGGGGCGCGGAAGAAATGCTGGGAATATTTAATTTGAACCGCATTATTTTTGTCCCTTCATCCCGGCCGCCGCATAAGTTGGAAGCAGAAATCACGTCCTTTAAACATCGCGAACAAATGATTCGTCTGGCAATCGAGGAAAATGTTAATTTCTCTTTTTCCGATGTGGAGAATTTACGCGCCGGGAAATCTTATTCCGTGGAAACAGTGGAATATATTCTCAACAAGTACATGGAAGATTTAGAACTATATTTTATCGTCGGGCAAGATGCTTTTCAAGCGATTACGACATGGAAGGATTGGGAAAGACTTCTGCTGTTGTGCAATTTTGCCGTAATGACCCGTCCCGGCTATGAAAATGTGAAATTGGACTGTATTCTGCCGAAAGAATTTGTCGCACGATTTACTTACGATGAAAAAAATGACGGATTTAAAGGGCCGACCGGTCACACCATATATTTCCGTCATGTAAGCTTTTTGGACATTTCTTCTTCTCACATGAAAGAGATGATTAAAGCCGATAAATCTATAAGATATCTTACACCGGATAAAGTCCGTCAATATATAGCTAAAAACTCTCTCTACAAAAAATCCTGAGAATGCTTAAATAAACACTAAAAAAACGTAAAATTTTTGAAGGAGAAATATATGAAATATAAATTTATTGAATTGGAGATTAAGGATTACATCGCGACGGTAACTTTGGCCAGGGCGGAGGCCCTGAATGCTGTGAGTTTGGAGTTTGCTTCGGAGATTGCCGATGTATTCAAAAAAATGGGAGCTATGGATGACGTAAGGGCAATTGTTCTGCAAAGCAACGCCAGAATTTTTTGTGCCGGTCTCGACTTGAAAGACGCCGCCTCGAATTTCAGTGATTCGGCCAGAGGTGCTTTCGATGCCATAAAAAAATCCCAGTCATTGTTTGATTGCTGCAATGCCATTGAGGAATGTCCTAAACCGGTAATTGCGGCCGTGCATAGCAAGTGCATCGGCGCCGGGCTTGATATGATTTCCGCCTGCGATATTCGACTCTGCAGTGAAGACGCGATTTTCTGTCTCAAAGAAGCCAATATTGGATTGGTTGCCGATATGGGTGTGCTTCAACGGCTTCCCCTGATAATTGGCCAGGGATTTGCCAGAGAGATGGCCTATACAGCAGGAAACTATTCAGCGCGGAAGGCCGAGAAAATGGGTCTTGTCGCTGAAGTTTATGCTGATAAAGACGCTCTTATGTCAGCCGCGCTGCAATTAGCGAAGCAGATAACCGCAAATGCTCCCCTTGCCATACAATGCACAAAAGAGGTTCTTAACTTCAGTCGCTATACAAACGTTAATGAAGGCATGGCTCTGGCGATACAAAAGAACATGTTTTTAATGACATCGATAGATCTGAAAGAAGCCTTCATCGCTTTTATGGAGAAAAGGGCGGCGGATTTCAAAGGGAAATAAAAAATAACAATATTTTCTCCAGACCTTTCTTATCTTTAAAACCAGAAAGGTCTGGAGTGATTTGTTTTAGTTTTTGTACAGTTTTTCGATATCATCTTTGAATTTTTCAAAGACGATTCTGCGCTTCAGTTTCAAAGTTGGTGTCAGTTCACCTGTCTCGACGCTGAAGGCTTTGTCCAGTATCTTATAGTACTTAATCTGTTCGTAACGAGGCAGTGTTTCGTTGACCTCATCTACCTGTTTTTTGATTAATTCCTTGACCTGTTCATTTACGATAAGGTCTTTATCAGAACATGCCGGAATGTTGTTGTGCTTGGAAAAACGCTGAAGTTCTGAAAAATCAGGAACGATAAGAGCGCAGATATATTTCTTCGCGTCGCCGAGGAGGCAGGCCTGATCGATATAAGGCTTACCTGTCAGTGCCAGTTCAATTGGGTGCGGTGCAATATTCTTGCCGCCCGAAGTTACAAAGAGCTCCTTCTTGCGGTCAGTAATCAGGAGAAACCCGTCCTTATCAAATTCACCGATATCGCCGGTCTTGAACCACCCATCCTCAGTGAATACCTCGGCTGTCTCTTCCGGCATATTCCAGTATCCTTTGAATACTTGAGGACCCTTGACAAGAATTTCACCATCTTCGGCGATTTTTTCCTCCGTCCAGAGAGCCGGTTTGCCGACGGTACCGGGCTTGATTTGCAGTTTATGAGCAACGGTATTATAAGCCAGGGAAAGTCCCAACGAACGTATAGGACTAGTATAAGGCGACAACCCCTGCGCCTGTTTCGTAATCATCAGATCCACAGTCAAATCGATCATCTTATTGCCAAACCAGCCAGCCTTGCTGGGATCAAAGCTGCCGCTGAATTCTGGTTCGTTGAAGTTAATTACCGGCGATGTTTCTGTAAGCCCGTAACCTTCGCTGAGTTGAATACCCAGAGCGCGGATAAATACGCAAACATCTTTGGAAAGCTTGCCTCCGCCCGATGCGCCGAGTACGACGCGATCCAGACCGGCCGTCTTTTTAATTTTATTGAAAACAAGCACGTTGGCCAGCGCGAATTGAAGCAAATCAATTTGACCCATTCTTGTAGCCGTTGCCATGGCATTGCAATACTTTTCACCCAGCTTCATTGCCCAATTGAAAATTGACTGGGTGGTCTTATTCTGCCGGGAGACGATTGATTTTGTGGTGTCGTATATTTTTTCCCATAATCGGGGAATGCTTATTATAACATTGGGTCTTACTTCCAGAATATTTTTCGGTATTTTTTCGAAGCTTTCTGCAAAAACGAGAATGCCGCCCTGTTGAAGGGCTCCTATGTGGTAGTCGGTTGTCCTGCCGAATACGTGACATAAAGGCAGATGAACAAGGAATGTCAGGTGAAGTCCCAACTCTTTCTGATGACGGACGAGTGTTGAATTAGAAGCCTGATGAAGATTAGACACCCAGTTTTTCTGGGTAAGGATGGCACCTTTTTGCTTTCCAGTAGTTCCGGAAGTATAAATTATGGAAGCGACATCTTCGGGGACGACAGCGTTTATTTTATTTTCTACTTCCTGATCGCTTATCTTTTGTTTTCCTAAAGTCATGACCTCATTAAAAGTGTAAACACCTGCCGGTTTCGTGCCTTCCCAGGGACACATCGTTATGATTGTTTCTATGGGAATGCCCTGCGTCTTTGCCTTGAGGGTCATTTCTCCCTTTTCCTGAGTAGAAACGATGACCATCTTGGCCCCGCTGTCCGATGTCATATATCCCAATTCTTCCAATGTTAAAGTTGGATAAAGAGGAATGCCGACGGCACCGCAGGCTTGGATAGCTTGATCGGCAATGATCCATCTTGGCCTGCTTTCAGAAAAGATAACGACTCGATCACCTTTATTTAATCCTAAAACAATCAAACCCTTGGCCATATTTATAGCTTCGTCACGAGTCTCTTTCCATGTTCGGGAATGCCAATCGCTGCTCGTGCGGCCCTCCCCATCGAACTTGCCCCGAAGAAGCTCAACCTGACCTCCATAACGCAATGCCTGATTATGGAATATCCCGCATAAAGTATCCATCCTGTAAGCCATGATACCATCCTTAATCTTTTGAACTATTTTTTCTGTGTAGGTAACTACAATCAAACGAGAAAAAGCATTTCGTTGCTCTTTAAGTCCATTTCAGGCGACGCGCCCTTCACAGTCCCTTTTTTTCAAAAAATCAATTTCAAATTTAATGAGACTCGCTGACTATAGAAAGCGTTAGTTGTAGTGAGACTCAAATTTTATAAGCGTAGCGTAATGAAATTTGTAAGTCGAACTATCCAATAGCTAAAAACTATTGGAAATTATCCCGCGAAGCGGAAAGCATGAACCCCGCCGCTTGCTGTGGAGTTCATACCCGTGGTTTACCCTTATAAATAAAACGCTCCAAAAGGCGGTTGTAGTTTGTCCAATCGGAATCGGCATTGGTAGAATCAGTAATTAATGTTTGAAATGCGTTAAACTTGGCATCCAGATCATCAATATAATGGACGACCAAAGCTTCCAGGGTTTTCGGGCGTTTAGGAGAACCGAATTCAAATTCTCCGTGATGACTTAAAATAATATGGCGTAATTCCAGTGCTAATTGCGGAGGAAAACCATCAATAGCGGCAATTTTTTTATCGATCATTTCCACGCCCATAATAATGTGGCCGATTAATCTTCCTTCATCGCTGTAATCAATTATGTGGTCATAAGAAAATTCGTATATTTTGCCGATATCATGAAGTATACCACCGGTAATAACCATGTCTTTGTTGAGGGTTGGGTAATGTTCGGATACTTTTTCCAATAAGCGTACAACAGAGAGTGTATGTTCCAGAAGTCCGCCTAAATAAATATGATGAAAACCTTTTGCCGCAGGCGCTCTTTGAAAAAGTTCTGCGGTTTTTTGATCATGAAAGAAAGATTGCAGCAATTCTTGCAGTGGTTTAGTCTGCATTTTTTCAACATAGATGAGTATTTCATTAAACATGGCGGCAACGTCGCCTTTGGCTGCGGGTAAATAGTCGGCAGGTTCGACATCTTCCCATTCATTCTTTATAATTTTGATTATAGATATTTGAATTGAATTTTTATAACTGGCGGCTTTTCCTTCAATATAGATTACATCGCCTTTTTTAAACTGTTGATCTAATTCAATCGCGTTATCCCAGACCTTGCCATCGAGCTCGCCGGTCTTATCCTTCAGGCGCACGTTCAGATAAGGAGAGCCTTTCAGAGAAAAGGCCATATTCTTTTCAGCAGCCAAAAAGGTGCCAGCTACCTTGTCCCCCTGTTTGATATCTTGGAGATAAATTTCTTTTGTTTTCAAATCATTATCCGCCTTTCCTGAAAATAAATGTTCGTTTTACCGCCGTGAATATAACCGATAAGCATAATATCCGCCTTGTGTAAAAGCTCGACAGCTTTTACCACGTGCGCTGCAGGAATCAATGTTTTTTATTGTTGAAACTCCAATTCCGAAAGCGTAGCGCAGCGTAATTGGTAAGTTGAACAATCCTGCGAAGCTGAGGGGTTAATACCCCGCAACTTCGCAGGATCGTCTTACTCATATTTTTTCCCGTAAAATGCGATGATCGCCTACTCTTACGGTCAGCTTATTTACATCAAAATATTCCATCAACGGAATAATGTATTTGCGCGAAAGGCCGGTTAGATCTTTGAATGTCGCCGGTGTCGCCTTGCCGTCTTTTACCAGCATCGCTTTGTAATCGTCTCGCAATTTACTCAGGGACCCACGTGCGAAACAGAGCTCTTCATTGATTTTGATCAAGTCTCCGTTTTTGAGCATCAGTTTGATAATGCTTTGTGCTTTGACTTTTTGATCCTTAAAGTCGTTGACAACATTGGTGAGAGAAGGCGGCGTAAGTCCCGCCTCACTATAAATCCGGGCAATGTTATGCCGTAGCGAGTCAAGATCCCCGGCCAGTTGCACCTGATGCCCTGCCATACGGACATTGTCTTTGTCGCTGACAATGGTTTCTTTTTTACCAAGGCTTCGTAGCGCCAGATTGAACAGTTTTGCCGATATAGTGCGTCCGAGTGTTTCTTTAAGCTGTTCTTTGGAGATGCCCTCCTGCAAAGGGTTTTTTTTATGATAGGTGGCAATATTTTTACCGATAAGTTCTTCCAGCCGATTGTAAAAGTAAGCAGAGATTACTGTTGTATCTTCGCTATCCAGAAGAATCGTTTTTTTGCTGGAAAGCAAACTCTCCAGAGCTTCCCGGATTTTCTTCGCGTTTACTCCAAGGCGAAAGGTAAGTCCGCACAAATTGATGCCGGAAAACCCGGTTCTCTCCATGATTACGGAAATTCTTTCCGGCAGCGATCCGTTATGCAATATATTCAAATCGGCAATAATTTTTTCGTTTTGTCTTTTATGCTTCAAGGGCAGAGGATCAATAATCTGACCGCCGCCAATTGTTGTTACCGGCGAATAGCTGCGCAGAACAAAGCGGTCACCGGAAACAATTACATCTTCACTTTCCAGAACTAATTGAGCAAAGGCTTTTTGTCCCGGCGCAAGTTCATCTTTATCCAGCAGTATTATGCGGGCGATAATTTCGCTTGTGCCCGCGTGCAGACGAATGAGTGCACGATTCTTCAGATTCTTAGAATTAGAGGCGAGGAATTCGACAAAAACATCAAGTCGCTTCGATGGCCAAGCAGTTTTAGGACGCACAAGGACATTGCCGCGTCCAATGGTCGATTTTTCAATACCTTGAAGATTAATCGCCGTGCGCTGACCGGACCATGCTTCTTCCACCGGCTGATTATGCACCTGAATTCCTCTAATGCGGGCGGTAATATCTCCGGGAAGTATTTCAATTTCTTCGCTGGTTTTAATATGGTCGGAAACCAGTGTGCCGGTAACGACGGTGCCGAATCCTTTCATCGTAAACACACGATCCACAGGCAGACGAAAAATTCCATCATCCGCTTTTTCATTGATTTTGCTTACAGTCGCATCAATTGCCATGATCAGATCAGTAAGTCCTTCCTGTTTAATGGCGGATACCGGCAAAATGGGTGCGCCTTCTAAAAAAGTTCCCTGAAGGAATTCGATGATTTCCGATTTTACAAGCTCCAGCCAGTCTTTTTCGACAAGATCAATTTTAGTCAGAGCAACGATACCTTTGGAGATTCCCAAAAGCGAACAAATATGTAAATGTTCTTTCGTTTGCGGCATGATGCCCTCGTCCGCGGCCATTACCATCATTACTAAATCAATGCCCGCGGCGCCGGAAACCATATTTTTGATGAATTTTTCATGCCCGGGAACATCCACTATACCAAGTGTCTGACCGGAAGGAAGAGCAAGTGAGGCAAAACCCAGTTCAATGGTAATGCCCCTTTCTTTTTCCTCTTTTAAACGATCGGTATCCACTCCAGTAAGAGCTTTAATTAGCGCAGTTTTTCCGTGATCGACATGACCGGCTGTGCCTAGAACAAAGTGTTTCATTTATTTGCCTGTTTGATTTGGTAATATTTTTTAAAAAATAACAAACTCCTCATTTTTTCACAAGATTATATTTACAATTAATTAAAATTAATCATGTTTGTTTATCATAGTTAAAGACATCAAATCACGGGTATAAACCCCAAAGCAAGCTTTGGAAACAGGTTCAGCAGCAAGCTGGGGAGTATTAAATACCTGCTTATGCGGTATAATTCGACAAACGCTTCCTATGGTCAGCGAGTCTCATTACCCTCCGCTGCGCGGGATTGTTCAACTTACCAATTCCGCTATGCTTCGCATTCGGAATTGGAGTTTCAACAATAAATTAGTCCTTGAAAATGCCAGGGGGAATTGTTAGAAAACGAAATAGAAGAGGTACTTCTTGCGCATACTTGGTTTGGATTACGGTGAAAAAAGAATTGGCGTGGCTATCTGCGATGAATTGGGGTTTACCGCTCAAGGTTTGCCTACAATAATAAGAAAAACTAAAAAGCATGATTGGGAAATTTTAGGAAGTTTGATCAGAGACTATAAAGTAGAGAAAATTGTAATAGGTTATCCGGTAAGACTGGACGGTTCAGAAGGTATCCAATGCGAAAAAGTCAATCGTTTTACAGCTATACTGGAAGCAACTTTTTTTCTTCCCGTTGTTAAATGGCCGGAAACACTCTCTACCAAAGAAGCTGAAGAAATACTGATCAATTCCGGGATTCGTTGGGAAAAAAGAAAAAAAATGGTGGATAAACTGGCCGCCTGCCTGATCCTTCAAGGTTACCTGGATTCAATCACTAAATAGTTTAATAAATTAATTCCGCAAAAAATATGAAAAAATTGAAGAAAAAAAATACTTATAAAAAACCCGGCCCAACAACCAATTCTGCAAATGGAAATAAACGACGAGTGGAGGTATGGGAAAAGAAACTTTTCTCTTTTAATTTTTTTAAAATGCCCCATTTTACAGGTAAGGTAATTCGCTACATTATTCTATCTTTTGTTGTTATTTTACTCTTTTGTGTTCTGTTGGTAAATTATTCAACCAGTTCCATTGATAAGAAAAATATGACTATACTGGTCGATATCCCCACTGGCTCCAGCTTTCTAAAAGTTACGGAGATACTTAATCAGGCGGGGCTAATCAAACATCGTGTTTTCTTTTATAGCTTGTCCATAATAAAAAGAGCCTCGCGTTCCATTCGCGCCGGCGAATATGAATTTAACACTTCCCTGACTCCTGTGGAGATGATTGATAAACTGCTGCGTGGAGAAATCAAAAACTATAAAGTCGTTATCCCTGAGGATTTATCCATGCTGGAAATCGTCGCGCGCTTGGATGAATTCAGACTGATTGATAAAGAATTATTTTTTGAACTGGCCAGCGATGAAGATTTTTTAGAATCTTTAAATATTAAGGCGGATTCTATAGAGGGTTACCTTTTTCCAGATACTTACTTTTTTGACCGTTCGATGAGCACGCGCCAAATTATGAAAATAATGGTGAATCAGTTCTGGAAAAAAGTTACACCGGAAATGATTAAAAGAGCCGGAGAGCTTGGATTTAACACTCATCAGTTTGTTACCTTTGCTTCTATGATCGGCAAAGAATCAGGTGATGATATGGAAAAACCTATTATCTCCGCAGTGTTTCACAACAGACTCAAAAAGAGAATGCCTTTACAAAGCGATCCGACGGCAGTTTATGATTTGGATAATTTTGAAGGCAAAATCTTGCGCAGTCATTTGAAAAGAAAATCGCTTTATAACACTTATATTATAAGAGGTTTGCCGCCGGGACCAATCGCCAATCCGGGATTGACTTCCTTTAAGGCTGTGCTTTATCCAGCTTCTGTTAATTATCTTTACTTTGTTTCTAAAAAAGACGGTTCGCACTTTTTTTCATCTTCTTTTAATGAGCATAATCAAGCAATAAAACGCTATCGATATATTAATAATGAATCAATACAGTCACTTGAAGATTCAGACCTTGAATAAAAAAGGATGAAAAAACACCTTTAATTTTTAAATCAACATTTTTGTTTCCATAATTTTTCCAGTTCAAAATTATTTCTGTTTTCTTTTCTCCATTTTCCCAGTGATTTTAAGTTACTTAATCGAAAAAAAGTTAAATTTTTTGCTTGACAAAGGCAAATACCACCTTTATAGTCGACCATGTGGAGCAAAGTGGTTTATCGTGGAGGGAACTAATGTCTGTATTTAGGGGTCAATATCAGCACAATATTGATGAAAAAGGAAGAATAATCTTTCCTTCCAAATTCCGCGAGATATTCGCGGAAGAGTACGACAACCGGATGGTGATTACCAACTGGGACCAGTACTTGATGGTTTTTCCTTATGATGAATGGCTGGTAATTGAGGAAAAGGTAGCTCATCAATCCAAATTGCGCAAGGAGGTGCGGTCGTTTCAGCGCTTCTTTATGTCCGGGGCTGTTGATTGCAATCTTGATGGACAGGGACGTGTGCTTATCCCGCCGACTCTGCGTGAATATGCCAAATTGGAAAAAGATATTGTTCTGGCCGGTATGCTGAAAGTAATCGAAATCTGGTCGAAAGATCGTTTTGAAGAGGAAATGAAAAAGGCCGGCAGTGAAATTGACAAGAACACTAACTTCATAGCTGATTTGGGAATTTAAGCTATGAGTACCGACTTTTATCACGAGCCGGTAATGCTTAAAGAAGTTATTGCTTCTCTAGTAGTTAGTAAGACGGGAATTTATGTGGATGGCACTGTGGGGGGCGCGGGTCATTCTTATGCAATACTTAAGGAAACAGATGCGTTTTTAGTGGGAATTGATTGTGATGACCAGGCTTTGCAGTTTGCAGAGTCGCGGCTGGCGGAATTTGGTTCCCGCAAGATTCTGATAAAAGCTAATTTTGCCGATTTAAGCAAAGTACTGGAAAAATTAAACATAGAAAAAGTTGATGGTGTTCTTCTGGATTTGGGAGTCTCTTCCCATCAACTGAATACAGCTCAAAGAGGTTTTAGTTTCAGTCTGCAAGCGCCGCTCGATATGCGGATGGATCGCAGCTTGAAACTCAGTGCTTACGATATTGTCAACAGCTTCGCGCAAAACGAACTGGAAAATATTATCAAGTTTTACGGAGAAGAAAAAATGGCTGCAAGAATCGCCAGGACAATATCAAAAAAAAGACAATTGTCGCCCATTGAAACAACCATGGAACTTGCGTCTATAGTTGCTTCTTGCATGCCCGCCAAATTAAAATGGCAAAAAATTCATCCCGCCACAAGAACCTTTCAAGCCATAAGAATCGCAGTCAACAATGAGCTGGATAACATAAAACCGGCAATTAAAGCAGCTGCTGAAGCGCTAAAACCCGGTGGCCGCCTTTGCGTAATTTCTTTCCATTCGCTGGAAGATCGCATTGTAAAAAATGAATTTCGCGCCTTGGCCGGAGATTGTGTCTGCCCCAAGGATATGCCATTT
>Ga0224559_1001263_pt1 | contig 14240 bp, 20 predicted proteins | sample 714S33034metaG_FD_180676 | JGI IMG/M metagenome (GOLD analysis project Ga0224559, IMG submission 180676) | Peat soil microbial communities from Stordalen Mire, Sweden - 717 S3 30-34 | ecosystem: Environmental > Terrestrial > Soil > Wetlands > Peat | place: Sweden: Norrbotten County, Stordalen... | reverse complement strand
TTTCTAAAATATCATCGGAAACTGACATGTCTGGTTTAGGACTTTGTTCGGAATTTTCTTGAATAAATTTTTTAAATCGCATGAAATTATTTATCAGAAATCCAAACCAGCTTTGAAACGCATATGTTCTATATAATTTTTAATTTGGAAACCAAGGTCTCTAAAATTTTGTAGAGTGTTTTCGAGATATATTACAACTTCTTCTTGAAAATTTATTTCTTTACAAATATTGAAGAATCTTGGGTCTTTGTGCATTTGAGACTCAATCTCATCCCGCTTCTCTCTTCTGATATCTGAGTGAAATTTAATTTTATCATAAAGTTCTGCATAGAGGACTTCTTTATCGAGCCGTAGATCCTTCAATTTAGTTGTTTCCTTAGTGAATATGTCTAGATAGAAACATCTCTTAATGACTAACTCTTGAAGTTTAGATTGAATAGAATCTTCATTGAAAGTCAGTTCCTTTTCTATCAATGGTTTCAATTTTTGAAGTTCAAGTTTAGTCATGAATTAAATTTCCTCTATAGTTATTTAGCTTTGAAGTTAATGATGAACCGTGATTTTTAAGATTAAATTGCTGTTAATTCTAATTCAATAAAAGTAATTGAAATGGAGACCGTAGGGAGCCATTTCTGAGTCCGAAGGACGAACTTTAATATTGTGATTAAGTTTTTTCTAAAAATGATAATTTCAAAATGAGCATAATAATTCATTGTTTAAAAAGTTTGAACATTATGAATTAAACATGGCTCGATTGAATTATAATTTTCTTATTGAAGATAGATTTAATTACAATGGTTCTATAGGTTCTAATTTATAAAAATCTTTAACTTCAATAGATTGTGATTTATATTTCTAAAAACTTTACTTCAATATGGTTCAATGCAGTTCAATTTATAATCATTTTCTAAAAAGTTTAATTACAATTCTGTTCATGGTCTTTCAGTCAATCTCGTTCCTCGATTGAATCGCTTCGCTCAAGTCCTTTCTAATTCATGGTTCCGTTTCAGTTCAACTTTTCGAAAAATTTCTGACAGACCCACCCTAAATCCCTCCCAAAAAACATAAAAATTTTTAGAAGACAATTTAAGGAATATCTAGACCCAAGAAATGTTTTACTCTTTTTATTTGAAATCCTAGAAAATAAATTATAAGAATTTCAAACTTGCAAGAAACGTAAACCGTAACATTTCTTCGAAGTCTCTCTCATTTCTTTAACAATTTTATTCTTCCATTTCTCCAGAAGACTTATTATTTGTTAGAGGCTTTGTTCCTTTCTTTTTTACAGAGGAGGCACCTTATTGAGAAACTTCTACCCAAACCATTTTCAGATTTGTGTTTTAGAAAACTTTTCAGAAACATTTTCCGATAATTTTCTTCAACTTTTTCATCATACCATCTTTAATCTCATGTGTCAAGGACTTTTTCAAGGTAAACATATCCATTAAGTTTTTTATTTAATCTTCTTCTCATCGTAGTGTCAGGTATACTCATTTCAATACATGCCAAGCAAACACTTTCGAAAATTCTATCATATATTTTTACTGGTCTGCTTTTCCAATTTAATTTACCAGTATTAAAAAATGCATTCTTGATTCTTAGTTGTTCGTATTCTTTAGAACTTAATTTTATTCTTTGTTGATTTTCGGAAGAACTCAGAGACATTTTATGATAGCCCATGAACAAACTTTTATTTCCTGGATAAGCTTTAGAAAGTAATTTATGTGCAAGAAAATGTTCTCTAGCAGTCAGAAGAACCATATTTTCTTTTTTATTAGAACCACCCAGACACTTAGGAATGATGTGATGGTTTTCGAAATAGTCTGAGCCTTTCTTTCGGTTTTGTTCCTTGGCATGTTCTATCAGTTTATTGTAGAGCTTCAAGTATGTCATTAAATTTATTTATGTCGCTCTGGTCTCGTTTTCGGAAACTTTCTTTAAAATCTTTTGGAAATCTTTTCTAAAATTTCTCTAAACTGCTACTTGACAACGGAGATTAAATATGATACAATTAGTCTATGATAGAGAACAATCAAAATGTATTTTAGAATAAACCATCAAATTGTAAGAAATTTTTTGAGTTATGGAAACATAGAAACCAAACTTGAATTCGAACCAGGGCTTTCATTAGTTCATGCTAAGAATGGCGGCGGCAAGTCTACGTTGTTTTTGGATGCAGTTTCTTATAACCTTTACGGAAAACCTTACAGAGATATTAAGATAGGGGAATTAGCAAACCGTAAGAATGGTTGTAAGGGATTGTATACAGAAGGGTCTTATACAATTGATAAAGATACCTATAGAATAATTCGGACATATGCTCCAGCAAGATTAGAAATTTATAAGAATGATGATCCTAAACCATTAGAGTCGGCATCTTCTAAAAAATTAGATCAGGAAGAAATTGAAGACTTGATTGGAATTAATTACAACATATTCAAATTAGTTATTGCTATCGCTACTTCTTCCAACCCACCATTCCTTTCTTTAGGACTTCCGGAAAAGCGTAAAGTAATGGAATCTATTTTCTCTATAAACATTTTCGGAGAGATGCTTGCAAAGGCTAGGAAAAGTTTTAACGGAAAGAAAACAGAAAAGACTATATATCAAAACAATGTAAATAATTTAAAATCTCTTTTGATATCTCTTAAAAATCAAATTACGGAAATAGATAATTCGATTAGAGATTTTGATTCTACCAAAGCCGAAGAGATAGAGTCTTTAAAAAATAAAAAGAAAACTATCACAAAAGATATTAAAGATCTTTCGGAAAAACTTAAAGAACTAGAATCTTTAAAAATTGAATTGGATATTGCTGATTATGTTTCAGAACAAATTAAGATAGATTCTGAAATAAAGTTTTCCGAAAATAAGATAAAAGAAAACAAAACACAAATAAAGTTTTTGGAAAAGAATACTGAATGTCCTCTTTGCAAACACGAATTAACGAAAGATCATAAGAAAGAAGAGTTAGAAAAGTTAGAAAAGACGAATGTTAATTTACAGAAAGTTATTGATAAAAATAAAGTAAAGCTTTCCGAAACACTTTCTAAGATAACTAAGCAAAAAGAAATTAAGAAACTTTTTGAAGAAACTAATTCAAATGTTTCTATGACAAATTTAAAGATAAAGAATTTAGAAAAGAACCGTGGTGATATTGAAGACCAGATTAAAAAAGTTGAAGAACGTGTATTTAACTTAGATTCTACAAATATTAAAAAAGACTTTGATGAAAAATCGGTTACATTTAAAGAATACGCTAATAAATTAGATGATCTCAATAAGGATCTTAAAAAATTAGAGATGGTTATTAAGATGCTTTCCGAAGAAGGTATTAAAAGTTATTTCTTCAAACGCCTTGTTCCTCTCTTGAATGCTAAGATAAATGAACAACTAAATAACTTTGATCTTCCAGTAGTGATAAATTTTAATGAAAATATGGAAGAGTCTATAGATGAAATTGGTTCGGCAGAAAAAGGAATCTCTTACAATAGTTTTTCTGAAGGTGAGAAGAAGCGTATTGATATAGCCATTCTTTTATCCTTTATAAACACTATGAAGACCATTTCTAATTGGAATTGTAATCTTCTAGTATTTGATGAAATTCTTGATTCAGCTACTGATGCAGATGGTTTGGAAAAGTTGTTAGGGTCTATTAAAGAAATTACTTTGAAAGATTCTAATATTTGTTCTTATGTAGTTTCTCACAGAGAGTCTATGCAAGATTTATATGACAGGATTATAGAGATAAAGAAAGTGAATGGTTTTTCAAAAGTTGAGGTAAAAACAAATGGCTAAGAAAAAGAAAGAAGGTTATTTTAACAACGAAGAAGTTTTAGAATTTTTTAAGAGAAGAAATTTCTTAAAATCTCTCGAAACTCGAACATTTCAAGAAGATAGAGAGTTGTTCAAAATTAAAGAAAAGTTGGGAGTTCTTTATTTCAAGATTTCCGAAGGACTTTTGCGTAGACCTAACTTTTGTAATTATGATATTGCTACAAAGTCCGAGATGATTTCTGATGCAGTTTATAATTGTCTTAAAGCTGGTGATAATTACGACGTAAAGTTTGATAAGCCTCATGCATACTTTACGCAAATTTCTTGGAATGCTTTTATCTTGAATATTAAAAATTTGAAGAAACGCTCTGGATTGATTCTTCCATTGTCGCATATAGAGAATATGGAAGCTGGAGATGATGGAGCAGGTGAATGAAAATAGCTTTTGTAACTGACATCCACATGGGTTGCCGTAGAGGTTCGGAAGTTTTTCTAAAATCTCATCTAAAGTTTTTCAAAAACCAGTTCATACCTGATTTGAAAGAGCGTAAGATAGACACCATAATAATTCCAGGAGATTTTTTCGATAATCGCCTAGCACTCGACTCCAGAATTTTAGATAGTGTGTTAGAACTTTTCGAAAACGATTTCAAAGACTTTAAAATTTATATCATAGTAGGAAACCATGACTCTTATTTGGAAAGTTCTATTCATATAAATTCTCTGAAAGTTTTAGAACACTTTTCTAATGTAACTGTTTTCGAAAAATCTAATTCAATTAAACTAGCAAACAAGTCATTCTATTTTGTTCCTTGGGTTACAAATTCCGAAAAGTTTTTAGAAGAACTTTCTCAAATTAAAAAACATGACATCTGCGTAGGGCATTTCAACTTCTCTTCTTTCCTAATGCATAAAGGACAAGAATGTGAACATGGTCTCCCTTCCGCACCTTTTTTCGAAAAGTTTAAGCTCACGATCTCCGGACACTTTCATACACGTTCAGAAAAGGTTTTGGGAAGCTCTAGGATCGTTTACATAGGCAATCCGTTCCATATGACTAGGAATGACATAGATGACCCTAGAGGATATTCTATACTTAACACTGACGATCTTAGTTTGGAGTTTGTAGAAAATACACAGTCTATAAAGTTTGTGAAATATTTTTATCCTCAACCTTTGGAAGAACATCATATCAAAGGAAATCATGTCGATATTTTCATAAACATTGATGAGAAAACTGACGAAAAGCTAGTTGATAAATATTTCGAAAGGCTTGAGAAATTTGAACCAGCGTTTCCTATAAACAAGAAAACAGTTAATAAAATAGACTTGAACGCTCCAGATGAAATGCAGGGAGCCTCTATACCAGAACTGATAAATGAATATGTAAATGCTCAAACGATAGAAAACAAAGAAGAAATTTTAGAAATGGTTTTTGAATTTTATAATGAATGCAAAAACTCAATGTAAGGAACCTTGATATGATTCACGCAAAAGTAAAAACTGAAGAAGATTTCGTAAATAAAGATGTTGCAGAAGCTAAGGCTAACGCTTGGTTAGAGAGATTTAAGAAAGTTGCTAAAGAAAAGAATCTAGATATGAACAAAGATTTTCGGAAAATTGAACGAATACTTGACAGAGAGGATAGGAACAATGTTGGAAATTGAAGAAGTAAAAAATGTGCAAGATAATTTAAATAATTGTGGGATGTTTCTTTTTAAAATATATACTACTGAAGGATTTTATGATATTAAGGTAAGTTCTCAAGTATCTACCCCAAACATTTATCATGAATTTTCTTTAGAGTATAATTTTGGAGAACTTATGCAACAAATGTTTTCGAATACAATTTCAAATGATTTTGGAAAAGATTGGGAAACAGAGTTGAACGATTTAGGATATAAGACAAATATAAATTATAAAGAACAGTTACAAATATTATTAAGCTCCGGTTTTAATAAACTTGCTATCAAACTTGAAAAAATTTAAGAGGAATAAATGAATGGACTTTGAAAAATTTAAGGAATCTATTAACGAACTCTCTACGAAAAATGTAGAAGTAATTAGACCGGAAAGTTTAGCTAATGTGGTTCAAATTAAAAAGAATGTATTGTTAAGTTTCGTTTCTGATGCTACTGGTTGTGGACATATTAGAAACGTATTTCCTTTAACATATTTGAACGCACTTTTCGGAAAAGAACAAGTTTGTATTCCTATCATTTCTCCAATTTTTATTAAACAAGAAGATATTTTGGTTAAGACTAAAACAATTTTATTTCAGAGAAACATGGCTCCTGAACATCATCAACATGTCCAGTGGTATAAACAGAACCAAGCTAAGTATGGTTATAAGATGGTTTATGATATTGACGATTTCATTTGGGGACATAATGAAAAACAGGGTGGAGATAAGGAAGATGGAGTTCCTAGTTATAATTTTGGTTGGCATGGAATTACAGAACCAGTTAAGAAATACTCTGTAGAAATTATTAAAATGATGGACCATGTTACTGTTACAAGTCAATTTCTAAAAGATTATATGATAAATGAATTGGGAATTACTTGTTCTATTTCAGTTCTTCCTAATTCTATTCCTATGTATTTTTGGGGAAATAAGCGCAAAGCTCCTAAGAAAAATCCTATCAAGAAACCTAAAGTAATCTATACTGGTTCCCCTACGCACTATTCTAATCAGGAAAGAATGTTAGGAGATTTCGAAAACTCTTTCAAAGATTTCGTGATTCAAAATGTCTTAAATGATAAAATTGATTTCGTTTGTATGGGTGATTTGCCATGGTTTTTCGAAGGTATTAAGACAAAGGTTCAGGTGTTGGGTTGGTTAAATTCTTATCAATACCATCTTGGAGTAAAATCTGTAAATGCGGATTTTGGAATTGGTCCACTTGTAAGAAACAATTTTAATTACTCTAAATCGAATATCAAACATCAGGAACTAGCTTGTGAAGGAATTCCTTTTATTGGAAGTGTTTTCACAAATGGTAAACCAAGTCCTTATGATACTTGTGAACTAACTGTTAAAGACGTTTGCTCTGTAGAAGATATAGAGAAAATTGTGTTCAATCTTTCGGAAAACCCTGAGAAATATAATTCAGTAGTTTCTAAGCAATATGAATTTTTAGATAGAACTGGAGGATATCTCGAATCTCCACAATACGTTCAAAAACTAGTTGATAATTATTTTTAAGGAGATTTTCCGAAAATGGCTAAAAAGAAAACTTATTATCCTGTTGTTATGTGTGGAACTTATTTTCCGGAAGATCTGCTTTTGGAAATGAAGAAAGCCGCTATGGAAGAACATGACGACAAGATGAATCTTTTGGATTTCTTGTCAGCACTTTTTCAAGCATTTGATTATAAAGAAGTTCCTTATATGAAAAATGTTATTATGCTATCTACAGAAAATTGTGTTTTTTATCCAGAAGAAGATTTTGATAAAGGATATTTTATTGGTGTAGATATCTTAGAACTTCCGGAACATCTTTCGAAAAAACGTATGCAAATTGACGTAAGAAAGATTTTCGAAGGCGTTGGAATACTTTCTATTGATGATGAAGATTCAGCCATTCAAATATTCGCAAGGACAATTTTTAGTGCGTAAGATAAATTTTAAAAAACCTTTTCAATATATTTGGTCTTATCTTTCCGCAAAGTTTGGACCAAGAGTTTCATTAGATGTTTTTATAAATCGTTTAATCGTTTGTAAAGATTGTTCTTGGAATATTCAGAAAGATACTCGAAACTATTGTAGAGCTTGCTTTTGTCCGGAGACTAAATTTTGGCCAGATGCAGAACTTAGAAATAAATGTGGCATGAAAAATGTAGAATGTCCTAGGAAAAAATGGCCTGAAATTTCTCCTTGACTCCATAGATTAAAGATGCTACAATGATCTAAGAAAAGAGAACTAAATGAATTTAACAAAACAATATCAGCAAATTTTAAGAAGAGATGCGAAAATACTAAACATATGTCACTTTGATTTAGATGGTGTAGGTTCTAGTATAGTTGTAAAGAATGTTTTCAAAAATGTTTCCTTCATAGATTTAAAATATGGTCAAGTAGACATATTTTTAAAGAACTTAGATTTCTCAGAATATGATGTAGTTCTTATGACAGACATTTCTCCAGAGACAGAGGAAGTTTTTAATCTTTCTGATAAACTATTTCTTCTCGATCATCATGACACTGCGGTTCGTTTCAATAATCCTGAAAAGAATCGAATCGTAATTGCTGGAAAATCTGCTTGCTTACTTTGCAAAAACTTTTTCGAAAATCTTTTTAATCTAGACTTATCATATCTCGATGAACTTTGCAAATATATAAATGATTTTGATATGTGGGAATTAAAGTTTTTCGAAAAATCTTGGTCATTTAATTGTTTGTATTACTATTACTTTTCGAATGATTTTAGAAAACGTTTCGGAAATGGTGATGTAAAGTTTAATGATATAGAAATAAAATATATATTAGAACAAAGAAAACTTTTAGAAAAAATCTATAAGAATGTTAACTTTTACGAATTAGAATCTATAAAATCGGGATTCTATATCGGAGGAAATTTCATAAACGATATTTGCCACAGACTAATGATAGATAAAAATTTAGATATGGTGTTCTGTATAAATCCAAAATCTAATAGTTGTTCTGTTAGGTCTAGAAACGAAAATATACACATAGGAAATATTTTACATGAGTTGTTTGCTGGAGGTGGACATCACGCGGCTGGAGCTTTCCATCTCAAAGAATACGATGACATTCAAGAAAGTATTGAGAAAGTTGAACGATACCTTTTCAAAAATTTTTCCGAAATAAGAAGATGAAAGGTTAATGAATTCTAGATTAGTTCTTTTAAAAGGTAATTTGTTTTCTACTGGGTATGAAAGAAACTTCCAACTATGTAAACTTAAACCGAACAGCCATTGGAAACTATATTCAGAAAAAGATGACGAAATTTGTAAGAAAAATATAGTGACATTTTTAGAAATAGTTTTAGAAAAATCTTATAAGGGATTCAAAATACACAAGTCTATGAACAAATTTGGAACTTACAATTATCTATGACTACAGACTTTAATCCTTTTTTCTATTATGTTAAATTCAAAGGCTCAGGAAAGCTATACACTCTAAATGATTATAAAAATATGCTATGCAAACAATGGAAAGAAATTTATATAGAAATAATATTGAATAAAAGATGTAATAGAGATTATTGGATTATATGAACATCACTTATTTTAATACTTTCTATCAATATGTAGAAATAAAGAATCTCGGAAGATTTATTTTGAATGAGTATAATAACATAATGTTAAAAAATTATTATACAGAATCTATAGAGATAATTTTGAAGTTAACTTATAAGAAAGATTTTTATTATATATGAATTATGTAAGATCTTTCGGAAGCGATTTTCAAAATAATTTCTTAAAACTTTCTAAAATAGATAAGATGGAAATAATACTTCAAAAACCAAATTACATAAACTTTTTATATAAACAACTTAAAGGAAACCATGTTTAAGAACATCTATTACGACTCTTGGAATAATAAAATGCACCTCTGGGAAATTGGTGCGGATGGGAAAACTGTCTATAATGTTTTTAAGCATGAGATTGAATATTACGTTTTAGACAAGACTGGTAAGAGTCTTATTAAAGATATTTACGGAAACTCTGTTATAAAAAAGATAACAGATTCTAAGAAAAATTTGAAAGACCTTAAAGATTCTGGAGAAAAACTATTCGAATCAGATTTGTCAGAAGACGTAAAGTTTCTCCATAAAAGATATGGTGACAAAGAACACATAGTTAATATTAAAGACTATTCTATTTTTAACATAGATATAGAAACAGAATTCCCAGAATCGGAAACAATAAATTTGATTGGATTAGAAGATTTTCATACTGGAGAAATATTTCAATTAGGACTTAAACCATATACAGGGGATAGTAAAGAAACCAAGTATATACATTGTGATTCTGAATCTGTTCTTTTAGAAAGATTTTGTAAATTTCTTCATCTAAAACATGTTAATGTGATGATAGGCTGGAATCTCAGTAAGTTCGACATTCCAAAAATTCAAGAAAGAATCGATACGTTACAATTAAAATGTTGTATGTCTTCTATTGGAAAAGTCATTAGAAAGTATGATGGCGAAATTGTGATTCCAGGAATAGACATATTAGATTGTATGGATATTTACAAAAAGTTTACGATGAAAAGTCAACCATCTTTTTCTTTGAATTATATTGGAATGTTAGAAGTAAAAGAAGGAAAGTTAGAATATGAAGGAACAATTAATGATTTTTGGAAAGCTGATTGGAATAGGTTCGTAGAGTATAATATTCAGGATTTACGATTAGTTAAAAAAATAGACGATAAGAAAAAATTCATCAAACTTGCTATAGACCTTTGCACATATACTAGGACTCCTTTTTCGAAAATATCTTCTACAATTGCTGTTATTGAAGGATATATTTTAAGACATATGCATAAGAATAATCTTGTGATGTCTGACATTTCCCATAACATAGCATTTGAACAGGAACGATCTATTAAAGGGGGTTGGGTAGAAACTGAACCGGGGTTTTATATACAGGCAATGTCAATAGACGCCACCGCTCTCTACCCTCACAATATTATGATGTTTAACATATCTACAGAAACAAAAGTATTAAATCCTAAAGAAGAAGATATTCCGAACCTAATAAAGACACAAATTCCTGGAGTTTATTATAGAAAAGATAAACAAGGCATTCTTCCTATCATTGTTAAGAAATTGTTTGATGATAGGAAGGAATTAAAAGACGCAGGAAAGAAAGCAAAGAAAGCAAAAGATAAAGTGACGGCAGAATTTTATGACTCGCAACAGGCAATTATAAAGGTCCTCGCGAACGGAGTCTACGGCTGTTGTTTGGAAGCTCATTTTCATTTCTATGATTTCGATAATGGTTCGGTAATTACGGCAGTTGGAAGAGAAGCAATTGTTCACGTTAAAAAAAAATTTGATGAATATATTAAGAAAGATTTTAAGAAACTTGCAGACGAAATTTATCCAAACAACACATTCAATCCTACAAAAATTAAAAAGTCTTTGTCCATCCTCTGCGACACAGATTCTCGGTTTTTCGATTTATCCTTTCTTTATAGTAGTCTAGCACCAGAAAAATCATTCCTAGAGTTTTCTTTAGACTTTCAGAAAAAAGTTTTAGAACCATTTTTGAAAGTTATTATGGAAGAGTTTGCCGAAAAATACAATACAAAAAACCTAATCCATTTCAAAAGAGAAAAGATTATTGCTAAGATTTATGTTCAACAAAAAAAGAAATATGCTACATTAAACTTAGCAAATGAAGAAGAAATTTACGAAACTCCAGACTTCGCAATAACTGGTTTAGAAATTAAGAAATCAGATTTGTGTATGTTCTCTAGAAAAAATCTTGAACAACTTCTACACATTATGTTTGCTGGAAAAATTGATGAACTTCCTAATAGAGAAAACATGTTAACTCACATTAGGAAGGCATATAAAGAGTTCAAACTTCAAAAAATTTCTGACATTTCCGCACCAAAAGGTATTAACGATTATGATAAATATTCAGTAGAAGGCTTCACAGACTTTAATAAAGGGACTCCAATATATAATCGTGCATCTATAATTTATAATCATGTAGTAGAAGATAACAATTTACCATTGACTAAAATTGTAAACGGAACTAAAATGAAATATGTATACGTAAATCCAAACAACAAATATAAAACAAATGCTATAGGATACATAGGAAATTGGCCAGCGGCTTTCGATAAACTTTTTCAAATAGATTACGAAACACAATTCGAAAAACAATATTTAGCTCCTGCACAAAGAATGTTTGATACACTAAAATTTGGAACCATTACTTTGAAAGATAGTAAACTTTTAAAAATGATTGAGGATGACTAATGAAAATATTTGAAAAACTTTTAGATAAACTTTTCGAAAAAATTGCTAATAAGATTTCTGAAAATCATTCTAAATGGTTTTTCGAAAAAGTTGGTGATGTTCTTATTGTTCAAATTCCTCTTCCAAACTTACCACCACAAAAAGAAAGACAATATTTGAACTATGCTGAGAATATGTTTAGAAAATATTTGAAAGAATTTGGAGTTAAAGAAATCATAACTGTAGAAAATAGAGTATCCCGTTGAATAAATTTTAGAGAACTTTGTTTGATTTTTAGAGAACTTTGTGAAAACTTTGTGAAAACTTTTAAGGAGAATTTTCGAAATGGCTAAAGAAAAGAAAGAAAAAATTGTTGGAGAAGGAATGGGAAAAGCGGCCAGTCTGATGGACCGCATTTTGAAAAATAGTAGTATACCTCTGGCTTGTAAATTATCAGAGTCTCAAATATTAGATGAAGATAAACCAATTCCAACAGACTATCCTATGATGAATGTTGCATTAAAAGGAAAATTATTAGATGGTGGAATTACTCCTGGAATTATTCAATTTTGTGGAGTATCTAAAACGTTTAAGTCTTCGTTTATGTTACTTTTGGCGAGTGCATATTTGAAAGCAAATCCAGGATCGTTATTTTTATTTTTTGATAATGAATTTGGAACTAGAAAATCTTACTTCGAATTATTTGATATAGACCCAAATTTTGTAGTGCATCTTCCATTTCAATCAATAGAAGAATTAAAATTTGAAATGGTAAAGCAATTAGATATGTTAACTATTGACGATAAAGTAATTTTTGGTATTGATTCTTTGGGCCTTTCTAGTTCTCTAAAAGAATTAAATGATGCAGAAAATATGAAGTCTGCGCTCGATTTATCGAGGCCAAAAAGTTTGAAGTCGTTATTTAGAATAATTACTCCTAAAATTTGTTTGAAGAAAATTCCGACAATAGTAATTAACCATATTTACAATGATATTTCAACTTTCTATCCCAGCGTCGTTATTGGCGGCGGGCAAGGTTCGGTTTTGGCTAGTAATAGTATTTTCGTAACGACGAAACAAAAGCTTAAGGAAGGAGAAAATCATGTTGGATATAAATTTCTTCTTAAAGTTAATAAATCTAGAGACGTTAAAGAAGGAACCGTAATACCATTTTCGATTAAGTGGGATGGTAGTATGTCAAAGTATTCTGGATTAGATGTTATTGCAGTTGATTTGGGCATCATAGATAAGGCTAAAGAAGGGAAACGAAATGCTTATCAATATCAAACTATTTCAGGAAATGTTTTGAAAGTGTTAGAAAAGGATGTTGATGATGCTGAAGAATTTTGGCAGACTATTTTTAAGGAAACCGATTTGATTTATAGAATCGAATGTATGTATCAATTAGGAAAACATTCAAAAGATTCTCTAAATGTTGAAGAGGATAATACTGTGGTTGCTCAGAATCTTGTATTTGTCGATGAAGGAGAAGAAGACTAAATAAAAGTAGAACAATTCTTCTATGATCGGATTGAATTGTTTAGGGAGAAATCCCGGATCATAGTAAACAATTCAATTCCATAGGAGTATATTAAAATGGCTAAGAAAATAACCAACATTGAATTTAAAAATGACCCAACATACTTAAACGTTAGAGAATATTATCCGGAAAGTTTTCTAAAACCCTTTCCGAAATATCCTTCGAAAGATCCCAATAAGTTGTCCAAATCTTACTTGACAGTTCACATTAAAGATGCTACAATAGTCTAGAGGAAACTGAATGAAACTTTTAAGAAAGGATTCTGAAATAGCTATGTGGAGATTTTTCCGAAAAGATTCTCCAAACGTATTCCGGAATTGGCCTGGACAGTTTGAAAAGAACAATCCTATGTTTCCAAATGTTTTCCAAAAACCGAGTCGTGTGAAAGAAATCTATTCTGAAAAATCTTTAAGAAGTGGAGTAAACTTTGAAATAAAAATTGGAAATACTTTGGTAAAATTTTCGGATACTTTTGATGTAGACAATTTGAATAGGAATGATATAGGAAAGATTGTAGTAGAAAATTTAGGAAAACATGGTTACAAATTTGCTCAAGGTTTTCCGGAGTTTAATTCGGTCTTTCTGCAAGCTTTTTATAATAATTCTTATGAGTTTCAAACGACCTTGGTAGATAGGGTTTAGGAGATATTTTTGGAAGAAGCATTAACTAAAACTTTATATGAAAATCTGTTGATTCAGTTTTTGTTTAAGGATGAAGAAGTAAGAGATAGATTAGTTCCTTATTTGAATCCTCTAGTTTTTTCTAATACGATCAATAGTCATATAGTCGGACATATTCTATCCTTCATGGAAAAACATACCCACTTTCCTAGAATGAACGAACTAAAACTTTTTATTAAATCTAGTGAGGATTATGATAGACTTATAGAAATAATGAATTATGATTCTTCAGATTTTGATAAAGAGTTTATATTGAAAGAATTAGAGGAATTTTATAGAAAGAGTTTATTATTAAATCTGCA
>Ga0224559_1001261_pt1 | contig 14265 bp, 11 predicted proteins | sample 714S33034metaG_FD_180676 | JGI IMG/M metagenome (GOLD analysis project Ga0224559, IMG submission 180676) | Peat soil microbial communities from Stordalen Mire, Sweden - 717 S3 30-34 | ecosystem: Environmental > Terrestrial > Soil > Wetlands > Peat | place: Sweden: Norrbotten County, Stordalen... | reverse complement strand
CGGTCGGTGCGTTCCACCTGCTTCAGGCCAAGCCGCAGCCGCAGATCAATCACCGGCAGCACCGTCCCGCGCAGGTTGATGACTCCCTCGACAAATGAAGGCGCCCGCGGAACCCGGACCAGTTCTTCCGGCACACGCACAATCTCCTGCACACTGGCGATCGGCGCGCCAAACTCTTCCTTGTCCAGGCGGAAGACGACCACTTGCTCGTCATCGTCCAGGTTGTCGTCTGCCGCTTTGGCTTTCGTGCTGCTTTCCACTTCGTTATCGCTCACGGTAGTCAGAGCCTCCTTGATGGCCGAATGATCGAAGAGATTGCGCGCGGTCATAATCGAGACCAGGCGCTTTCCATTGTCCAAACGGCAGATGGCCGTAACCTCGGCCAGATTCCCTTCGCGGACCAACAGAGCCGGCAGCGCGTCCACCCCGGATTTGGAGACGCGTAGCACCTCGCTGACCGCATCCACCACCACGCCCACCGAGACGCCATTCAGCGTCAGCACCACAATGCGGCTCTTCTCGTCCAGCTCGCTGTCCGGCAGGCCGAAGATGCGGCGCAGCCTGACCAGCGGCAGCAAGCGGTTGCGCAGCGTCATCACGCCCAGCACATGCGACTCCGAATGCGGCACATGAATCACCGCCTCCGGCACCTGCACAATCTCCTGCACGTCTTCGATGGCGATGGCATACTCCTGGCCCTCGACATTGAAGCTGACCAGTTGCAATTCGTCGCTGGAATCTTCTTCCTCGCTCTGCACCTGAGCTTGCGCGGCGCTGGCAACGGAGTTGTTTTTGGTGATCGCCGCAATCTGCTTGAACTCCCGCTCGATGAGCTTGGCAAAGTCCAGCACCATGATCATCGCGTGGCCGCCCGCATCCTTGATGAGTCCGCTGAGCACCTCGGTATTCACCGTGGTGCTGAGGGATCCAACATCTTCGATGTGGCCGGAATCGACGCCCATCACACTCGAAACGCGATCCACCACAAAGCCCAGCGGCTGGCCAACGTCGATCACCAGCGCGCGCGTTGCATCATTGTGCTCCAACTCGGGGAAGCCGAAGAGACGGCGCAGGCTGATGATCGGCAGCACCTTGCCGCGCAGATTCGCCAGCCCTTCCAGAGCCGCTGGAGCCATCGGCACGCGCACCACTTGAGGCACGCGAATGATCTCCTTCACCGGCGACATATCGGCCGCAAAAACCTCGTCGCCGGAGAGGAATGTTACGAACTGCTGTGTTGTTGAGGCGCGCCCGCTTTCGCCGCGATCCGCGCGGGCTGCCTCATCCGGTTGATCGTCAGGGGCGCGCTCGTCGAGAACCGGTTCGTTGAGAACAGGTTCATCGAGAAGCGCCACGCCCGCATCTTGCTTCGATATTCTTTTTGTCATGGCGTCCCCCTACGCTGCGCTCTGTAGTTCGTCCGCCAGGGAAGCAATCTCTTCGATGGCTGCTGCCAGATCTTCCGCGCCCTTCGATTGCTGCTGCGCGGCGCTGGATGCTTCGGTGGCTGCCTTGTCGGCTTCAGTGGCGGCAGCGGAGATTTGCTCGATGCCCTTCTTGACCTGAGCAATCGCCGCGGCGATTTCGTCGGACGCTGCGAGTATCTCCGCCGTGCCCTTTTCCACCACGAGGATGTCGCTCTCGATGGAGACCAGATCGTTGGTTGTCGCCTTGGCCTTCTCCACTTCGGAAACAGCCGAGATCACAATCTCGTTCAAGTCGCGGCCCACCACGGCGATCTGATCTTGCACAGCCTTTACCAGATCCTTGATGGTGTCGGCGTTCTCGCTTGAATCATGCGCCAAGTTGCGGATGTCGGTGGCCACCACTACGAATCCTTTGCCAAATTCCCCTGCCCGCGCGGCTTCGATTGCGCCGTTCACGGCCAGCATATTGGTTTGGATCGAGACTGTGCTGATGGCTTCGACAATTTTGTCTATGCGCCTGGAGACCAGCTCCAAGTCGCTCATCTGCTTGATGCTGACGCGGGAAGCTTCCGCTGAAGTGGAAACTCCGGTAATCAATCCGTTGACGGCCACCTTGTTTTCCGTCAGCAGATTCTTGATTGCCACTACCTTTTCCGCACTCATCGTGGCTCGCTTTTGCGCTACATCCAAGCCCTTCTCGATCTGATTCGTCGCCGCCGCGGACTCCTCGGAGGCTGCCGACTGCACTTCGGCGCCTTTGCGAATCTGCCCCAGCGCCGTCATGATCTGCGCGCTCGAACGGTTGATCTCCTGCACCGCGGACGAGAGTTCCTCAGACGCGGAAGCCACCTGCTCGGCGCTCTTGGCTACGTCGGTCGAGTTCTTCAAATCCTCGGCCAGCTCCGACAACGCCTGCGCCGCCTGCTCGCACTCGGCCAGCGCCTGGGTCTGCTCGGCCACTGTTTTGGCGGATTCTTCAGCGGCGGAGGACTGCTCCTCGGCTGCCGCGGCGATGTTCTGCGAACCTTTCAATGCTTGCCCCGCGGCGACATTCGACTGCCCCGCATTGGCTGCGATTTCAGAAATACCTTTGACAATTTCAACTGCGTCCAGACGAATCTGCTCCAGTTGCGCGGTGATCAGCTTGCCCTTTGAAACCTCTTCTTCAACGCTCTTGGCCGAGGTATTGATGCCGTCGGCAATGGACTTCACTTCCTTCTGTATCTGCCCCACCAGTTCCTGAATCTGCTTGGCGCTCTTCTCCGAGGTCTCGGCCAGCGTCCGCACTTCATCGGCCACCACGGCAAAGCCCTTGCCGTGCTTGCCGGCCCGCGCGGCTTCAATGGCCGCATTCAACGCCAGCAGGTTGGTCTGGTCTGCGATGCGCGCCACGGCCTTCACAATATCGCCGATATTGGCAGCCTGCTTTTCCAGCTCCGAAACCATGCGCACGGAATCCAACTGCCGCTGCGCCGCCACGCCCACATTGGCGATCAGACTGGCCACATCGGCACTGGTGCGAACGATCAGCGTCTGGCAAGCCTCGCCCTTGGCTCGGCTGGACTCGGCATTCTGCAACTGCCGGGTGAGCGAAACGCCCACTTGCGTAAAGGCCGAAAGCGACTCCTGCGCCGCGGCCGATGCCTCTTCAGCGCCAGAAGCGATCTGGTCGCTGGCGCGCTTCAATTCTTCAGCCGCGCTCGATGCCTCGGCAATGCCCGAAGCCAGTTGTCCGGTGGCTGCAGCGATCCGCTCGGCTGCCTGCTGCTGTTTGGCGAGTGTTCTCGCCTTTTTGCGCTGTGCCTCCGCCTCGCGGGCGGTGACGGCCGACGATTTTCCATCTTGATAGACAGAGGCAGCCTGAACGGCAACCTTCTTGACGAGTGCCATGTTTTTTCCTTTTCGTATGTGACGTTCCAGAGTAGGCGTGCGACGGTCTTCTTGGACTGGAATGCGCAGAGCGGTGAGAAGCGCGTTGAAATTGCGTGGACGCGGAAGAGATGCGCCCAGGTGGGTACAATTCCAGTAACGGCCAAATGGATGGCTTTATCCACCGCAAACCTGTTCAATTCTGCACAGTTTTGCGATTCTTTCTGAATGGGGAAGTCAGTCCAAATCAGGATGGCCGTGGCGCGATGATGCGTCGGCAGGCACTGAAGTGCCGCGCTAAAGGTGCGTTCGATGACCGGGAGAATCCGCCGTACCTCTGCCGTCCTGTCGAGAAGGCATTGCGAATCACGCGTATGCAATTCCGTGCGGGACGAATGCACATTTCCCTGATAAAAAGCAAATTCGGAATCGCCTGCCCGCGCAAGATCACTCCCCTGTTTCACCAGCAATTCTAAATGGACCTCTAAATCTTTCATCACATGAGCAGCCCGTCGGTCCGCTCCCGGAGGGAGCCGTCGAAAATAGCCCAGGGCAAGCGCAGCGCAGCCCTGGGTTAGAGGCAAAGGTAAGGTCATCCGCCCCGGAGGGGCGGTTCGAATGCTTTCTCCATATATCACTGAATACATAGATGATGCATGACTTTCACACCGCCCCTCTGGGGCGGTAATCTCTCGGTCGAACGCTTTCCCAGGGTTTCACCCTGGGCTATTTTCATCCCCTCGCTCCGGGAGGAACGATGCCGTCTGCTCCGTGATTTTCTCTATTTAGATTTACTGCTGTTTCACGATCATGCTTGATAGCATCGCTCAGCAGAAGAAACTGCGCTTCCATCTCGTTCATGCGGCTATTGACACCATCCAGGTTCCCGGCATCGGCTGACTTTTCCATCTCGGTTGCAACCTTGCGAAGAGCTTCGCCGCCAACGTTGGCCGCCGCGCCTCGGATCGAGTGGGCCTGCCGCGCGGAACCAGCCGTATCCCCGCTTTTCACAAACTCCTTCAAAAGCTGAATCTGGCCGGGAATATCCTCAAGAAATGCCGTAAAAACAATCGAAGCCAGCTCCTCGTCCCCCTCCAGGCGATCCAGCACCCCGGCCTGGTCAAATAGAACCGCGGTTGCCGATGGGATGATTTCGCCGGCCGGCATCAAGGCATCGTCCGTAGGCAGCCATTTGCCGAGCGCATCCCGCAACTCGGCCTTCCTGATTGGCTTTGCTAGAAAGCCGTTCATGCCTGCCGCCATACAGGCTTCCCGGTCGCTCAGCATCGCGTTGGCGGTCAAGGCAACGATTGGAATCTCGTGATTGAGCACCGCGGACAGCGGATTGCGAATCTGCCGCGTGGCCTCGATGCCGTCCATCACCGGCATGCGCATATCCATCAGCACCAGATCGTACGGAACCGATTCGAGAGCGGTAAGCGCTTCTATGCCGTCTGCCACCGCGTCGGCGCGCAAACCGAGCTTTTTGAGTATGCCCAGAGCTACCTCCCGATTGGTGGAATTATCCTCGGCGATCAGAACTCTCCCACTGAGCTTGGCAGTTGTTTCGGTTTCCAGTTTTGATCCTGCGCGCCGAACGTCCACTTCCACTCCCAGACTCAAGCGCACCGTAAACCAGAACTCCGATCCCTTGCCCTCCTGGCTGGTCATGCCTACCGCTCCGCCCATCATCTCCGCCAGTTGTTTGGAGATGGCCAGACCCAGCCCCGTGCCGCCATACTTCCGCGTAGTGGAAGCCTCCACCTGGCTGAACTTGTTGAAGAGGATGCTGATCTTGTCCTCCGGTATTCCGATGCCCGTGTCACGCACCGAGAAGCGCAGCAGGCAATCGGATTCTCCTTTTTCTTCCAGCGTCACGCGGACCACCACCTCGCCCTTCTCCGTGAATTTGATGGCGTTGCTTACCAGATTGGTTAAAACCTGGATCAATCGCCCTGGGGCGCCGCAAAACTGAACCGGAATCGCGGGATCGGCAATGCACAGCAACTTGATTCCTTTGGCCTGAGCCGTCACAGAATGAATGGAGGTAAGATGGTCAATCACTCTCGGAAGATCGAAATCAATGGTCTCCAGTTCGAGCTTATTCGCTTCAATCTTTGAAAAATCGAGAATATCGTCAATCAGTTCCAGCAACAACTCGCCGCTGGCGCGGGCCAGCTTCGCATAGCGGCTCTGCTCGGCGGTCAACTCCGTATCCAGCAGCAACCCGGTCATGCCGATGACGCCATTCATCGGCGTGCGGATTTCGTGGCTCATATTGGCGAGAAACTCGCTCTTGGCCGCATTGGCCGCATCCGCCGCGATTGACGATTCACGGGCGCGATCAGTTTCCCCTTGGAGACGCTGATTGCTCTCCAGTAAGGCGGCGGCTGCTTCCTTCTGGGAAGTAATATCCCGATTCGTGCCCACGACTTGTAACGGCTTGCCGGACGCATCCCGCTTCACAAGAGCATTACCGCGGATGTGGCGAATGCTACCATCGGACCATACGATGCGGAACTGGGCATCGAACTCCTTTTCACTTTGTATAGCCGTATTCACTTCCTCGTCCCTTCGGCTGCGGTCATCCGGGTGTACCAGAGCCCGCCAAGCCTCGAAAGTTCCGCCAAACTTATCCTCCGTAGTGGCGTAAAGGCGGAACATCTGCTCGTCCCAGTGCAGCACACCTTTCACACAATCGTAGTCCCAAATGCCCGCGCCGCCCGCCCTGGCCGCCAAAGCCAGACGCTCCGCCGTCTGCTGCAGTCCTTCTTCCGCCCGCCGGCGCTCGGTAATGTTGATGTGCTCCACCACGATCCGGGGAACGCCGTTCGAGAAGAATCGCGTGACTCGGGCCAGGAACCATCGCGGTACACCAGGAGCATGGCACGGATATTCCTTTGAATAGAGCGCGCTTTCCCCTTTCAGCACGGCTTCAATGCCGTCGGCGAATTCCTCAGCTTCGCTCGAATTCTCGCCTTCGCTTCGCCTGCAAACATCCGCGTAGTTAACGCCTTCGCCGATGAGGCATCGCCACGCATCCGCATCCAAGGCCTCGCCGCAATCCTCTGGACCGTTGGCCTCCGCAAAATCCGTCCATGCCCGATTTACAGCGATGATCATGCCGGTTTCGTCCAGAACACAGATGTGAGAGGAAAGCGCATCGATGGTCGATTGAGCGAATTCCCGTGAGTTGCGTATGGCTTGCTCGGCTTGCCTGCGCTCGGTGATATCCGCGCAGAGGCCGATATGTCCCATGTACTCGCCACTCGGCGACAGCCGCGGCTCGGCATTCGCGCCCAAAAGCCGCCACTCGCCGTCGGCGCGTCGATGGCGTGCCTCAGCCCTGAAAGTCGTATGTTCTGTCATAGCCCGGCGGAATCCAGCGCAATACTCAGGCAGATCGTCGGGATGTATCAGCAACCGCCAATCGTCCCGTTGCGCCTGCTCAAGCGTCACACCGAAGAAGCTCCGGTATACCCGGTTAATGAATTCCATCTCGCCCGCGACACCGGTTACCCACATCATGGACGGGGTGCCGTCGGCCATCGTCCGGAACCGCTCTTCGCTCTCCCCAAGTCTTCGTTCAGCCTTCCGGCGCAGGCTGATGTCATGCGCGATGGCGGATGTACCAACCATATCGCCAACCCGATTCCGTATTGCGGACAGCGTGAGCATCACGTCGATTGCGCGGCCGTCTTTGGCCAGAAGAACTGTTTCGTAAGGAGGGATGGAGCCACCGTTCAGAAGTATCTCGGCAGCCTTGCGCGACCTCTCGATATGATTCGGTGGAATGAGGATGGCGAGGCTCTGCCCGATTGCTTCCGCGCTCGTATAGCCGAGCAGTTCTTCAGATCCGTGGTTCCAACTGACGATGGTTCCATCGAGCGCAACAGAATGAATCGCATCGTGAGAGGATTCCACGATAGCCGCCAGCAGAGCTTGCGTGCGCTCAGCCTCATGACGCCGGGTGATGTCGCGAACATCCGCCGCCTGCTCCGCGGCTTCGAGCATTCCGATATCTTCAACTGGGCAACCTGGCTGATACACACTTCACCTCGATTAGGGACGCTACTCCATACCTATCGGCTCCGTCCGGAGATTTCCTGAGCATATTTTGATAAAACTTAGCCTCATTAACTAATGCCAATGAGAATTGTGCCGATAAGGAAACTGGGGTGCCTGCGCCTCCGAAAACGCTTTTGCACGCCAGACGCCGTCTCCCGAGCGACGCCGAACAATCCATTTCCCAATCGCGGATTGGTCAATTTCACCCGAGCGTCGGGAACTCCAGACACGTTGCAAGGAAAGAGGAAGGCACGATGAAGAGCTTGGTTGCTGAAGACGACGCCACGAACCGGAAATTGCTACAGGCATTCCTTTCCCGCTACGGAGGATGCGACATTGCCCTGGACGGCGAGGAAGCGGTGAACGCAGTCCGCCGCGCCTGCCAGAATCATCAGAGCTACGATCTGATCTGCATGGACCTGCGGATGCCGCGCATGGACGGTCAGGATGCGATCCGGGAGATTCGCAAGCAAGAAGCCGCCGCGAGTGTTTCAAAGGTCGCCAAAATTATCGTGACAACAATCCACAGTGAGATGGAAGACATCACCACCGCCCTGCTGGGCCGGTGCAATGCCTACATGGTGAAGCCCATCGATACGGCAAAGCTGAAAAAGGAACTCAAAACCCTCGGCCTGGTTCAATAGGCATGAAAAACTGAGCAGCTATCCTGGCTGGTACCAGCAATCTTGCAAAGCAGTGAATCGGGCGACAGGGAGGAATCCGGGACGCACTCCGAGCGTCCGCAAGATCCTCTCGCTCCCTGACAGGGACAAAGTTGCCCCGGTTTCATCTGGCCGTGACGCTCTTCAATTGCCTGCATGGTTTGTCGATGGCGAAATGCCTAAGTGGCAAATTCGCCAGGATCAGGCGATGGCCAGACTCAACCGCGAGGCGGAACTGAACCCTCTGTGGAAGTAGATGCGATTGTCCTCAATGGCTCATCGGAACTCGCACCAAGATCCGGTTTCCGATGCGGATGACCATCCGGGAAAAACTGTCATTGCCAATATTCTCAAATGACAGAAATTTGCCGTCGAGGGCAAGCGCATCGCCATGCAATGCGGTTTGCGGATCGGCGGGCGTTTTGAAACGGATCTGCACGTCTGGCTTACCGTCGCTATCGAGGTCAATCACTTCATTGACCTCCGCAGGCAACGCCGAGACGGGTTCGAAGGCAATCTGGACGAAAGGCACCGTGCGTTGCAGGAAGTGCGGCCGCACTGGCTGATAGATAAGAATCTTATAGCCATTGCGCTCCAGAACGCGCGCGACAGAGCCGCCCGTGTAGTTTTCATCAACATGCAATCCGGCGTGGGCTATGGCATTGGTGAAGGCTCCCATAAGAACAAAAGGAACCAGTGCCGCGATGAGCAAAGTCAATCCGGCGCCCAGATAAGCGAGAAAAGTTGAAATTCGATTGCGCATGGTTTCTCCTAGAAATGAAAGGGAAGAAAATGAAGAGTCATGTCGATGGCATTGGCCAGGATATAGCCTCCGAACATCGTGGCCATGGCCCAGGCGCCGTAAAGAAAGAACAGACGGGCGCGCTCTGGGTGCAAACCAACCTTGGTGCCTTTCAAATGCCAGACTGCTGCTCCTTTGCGGCAACTGTCCACGCAGGCTCCGCACTTCATGCAGTTCAGCAGTGTCTTTCCTTCGCGCACGGACTCGGGCGAGATTGCCATCATGGGGCAGACCGATTGGCAGAGCGAGCAATCCACGCATTTCTCACGGTCGAAGCGAATCGTAAAAAGATGAATCTTGTTGAAGATTGATTGGAAAGCGCCGAAGGGGCAGAAAAACGCGCATTGTGTGCGCTTTTTGGAGAGCAGAGGCAACAAGACAACCAGGCCCGCAAAGAGCATGATGAAGATGGCTGTCTGGATGGCGGATTCAATCGAGTGGACAGAAGGAAACTCGGTTACGGCTTTGAAGGGACAAAGCCAACTGCAATAAACCGGTTCAAAGAGAGCGGCAGAGAGCAGGACGACAAACAGCAGAATCGCCCAGGGAACGAGGCGGAAACGGGGATCGATGCGGCGAATTCTGGGGCGCTTGGCAATGGAGCTGAAACCCTCTTCTATGCCGCCAAAGAAGCAAGCGTAACCGCACCAAGCCTTGCCCAGCACCAGGGTCATCCCCAGCCATAAAGCAATCATTGCCGCAATTGAATGTGGATTGCTTTCAGTGGGCAGAATTGAGCCTGGAAAGATCAGCGTACGGGTCAGCGCGGCGGGCACGATGAGCATGGGAAAGACCATATAGCAGAAAGGTGTGTCCCCTGTGACCATGCGCTCGATGGGTATGCTCATGGAGCCGCGCAAAGCGATCAGAGAACTGATGAACCCGACAGGAAATAGAAAACCGACCGCAACAAAGAAGATTCTCCTCCAGCGATAGGTTTTCCCTGTACGCATCATCAGAAAGAAGAGAGTCGTCATGAAGGTGATGACCAGCAGTGAGCTGATCTGGTGATCGTGCTCGGGGGTGCGGAAGGTTGGCGCAAAGATGAGCAGCGACCATAACGCCATCGGCAAAGTCAACAGCAATGACCGGCCGATGCCGCGAAACGGCGCAGGACGGGAAACGGTAGTAGTGGAGCTAGCCATGAATCAACCTCGCAATCAGGATGGAAATACCAGAGATACCGTACCAGCAGGCCAGCAGGACAGCGGTTATGCGGGCCACTAGGACGCAAGTTTGTGTGCGTCTGACCAGTCCCAGAAAGAAATACGGCGTGAACCAAACCGCAGTTCCGGCAAAGAAGCTCAGAAAGAAAATAAGTGTGGCGGGAAGAGTCAGCAACTGGGCTCCTCTGACACTGGCCACCAAAAAGGGCGGGCAGAAATTGATTCCGGTGAGAAAGCCCAGCGTCAAAGCGCCCGATCTCTTCTGCCGGATGGGCTTGCCGATGTGGACCAGCTCTGCATTTTGTTTCTCATGGCGGCGAAGGCGCGGCCAACCAGCGGCGAAAACAAGCAAGGATGCCGCAAGAAAAACCTGAATCGCGCCCATCGTCCAGGTGTGTGCGGCAAAGGCTCGCATCATGGTTGTTCCAAGCACCCACACGCCGGTGGCGAAGAGCAAATATCCGGCAAGCCGCGCAACAAGAAACAGCAACAACTGCTTGCTCTGCGAACGCACCGAAGATGGTTGCGCAAGCATCCAGGGCACCACCGCGGGTCCGCACGAGGCCAGGCACACCGGCCCCGTCGTAAGCCCGAGAAGAAGCGCTTCTCCTATCGAAGCGAATGCCGGTATTGGAATGAAGTGAATCGCTGACATTTCGCACAATCTTTCTTTGGGTTATTAACGGGCAATCAGTTCATGCGCATACGGCTTGCGGAAGGTGGCCAATCTCCTATTTCGAAGCAGGTTGCGGTTGTAGTTGGTTGAGGCGTTCCAGGGCGCGTTCGCTCCATTCCAGAGAGGCACGCAACTGGGTGAGGCCGAAATCGAGGGTGAGATGCCAGTAAGGAAACCCGGGCTCCTGGCTATTGTGCTGGATGGCGAGCTTTTCGAGTTCCGTGAAGGTGCCAAAAAGCTGACGGGTGCGTTGTTGAAAGTTCATGAGGTGGTTGATGGCAACCTCAGGGGCGGCCTGGATGCCAAAGAAGATCTTGAGGAGGAACTCATTACGCTGAGGATCTTCGCGGTAAGGAAGAGCCAGCCAGGCTTCGAGGGCGGCGCGGCCAGCCTGAGTGATGGAATACTCCTGCGCGCCCTTTTTCCCTGCGGGGCCGCAAGGCTCAATGAGACCGTCGCCAGCAAGCCGTTTCAGGGTGGGGTAGATCTGGCCGTAGCTTTCGGACCAGAAGTAGCGCACGCTGGATTCCACCGTTTTCCGGATGTGGTACCCCGTCTGGCGGGGGTGGAAGGAGAGGACGCCGAGGATGGCGTATGCAGTCTGATTGAGGCTCATATATCCACAAGATATATCTTTAAGATATGTTTGTCAACTAATATTTTTCGCCTGACCCTATTTGCGCAGCGGAAATCTCTGGTTTGATCTCACTTTATACATAGAATCAACGACATACTGGAAAGAAAAAGCCTGTCATGGTTTCTGTATGGCGTATTTGTAACGGACTGTTGGAATCAGGCTGAAGGCAAGACCTCTTCCGATACCAAAATCGCAGATCAGATTCGATCTGGAGTTTGAAAGAAGTCGGGCATTTTGTAGCTATCTGTTTAAGTGTTTTGGTTTCAATGACTATTCTGATGGCAATCCGTTGCTTTCTCCTCACAGGTATGCTCATGGACACAAGGACTGCAACGAGAAACCTGCTTGCGATACGTTGCAAACCTCAAAAACTAGATGCGAAGGCGCAGCAGTGAAGGGGAGATAAGTTCCCTATGTATATGTATATGAATAAGTTAAATGGTAGGCACGACTGGATTCGAACCAGCGACCTCTTCCGTGTCAAGGTGTGCTGCAATCTGTAAATAACAGACGGCACAGCACTTATCAGTTGGCAGAGTCGGCAAAAACGGCACAATTGGCGCTATTTGCTGCCAAAATGCTGCCAAATTTATCCGAGCGGGCCAACGGGCTGATCGTGTGGGATCAGCCTGATAACCTTCCAGCATTCTCGGCTACATGTCCGCCGATGATCTGTCCGACGTTCTGGAGCGCATGGGGCTTCGAGTTCAAGGCTCGTTGGTCAATGAAGATCCTGTGTGGCGCGAGTTCGTCGTGGCGGACGGGCAGCGATGGCTGGATGTGTGTGGGAATCACGCCATATACGCCCAAACCGCGTCACATTTATGACGCGATTATCTATTTTATGGCGCGATCCGCTTGTAATTGGCGCGAGTTCATGCTTTAATTGGCGCAATGTCTGCAATCGTGCAATGAAAAGGGGGGCGAATAATGGCAAATCGCCGCGTGGGCGACATAGCAGAAGATCTGGCAGCAGTCGTGGACTTCGTGCGGCAAAGTGCAAACGGCGCACGGAGTGGTGAAATTGCTAAGGCTCTGAAGGATATCCCGCAACGAACTCTCCAACGTTGGCTGAAAAGCCTTGTGGAGAGTAGGCGGCTCGTGCAAGAAGGCAAAGGGCCGGCGGCGCGATATCGATTTCCGGGCGCGGTGGAGGAGCAGAAACAAACGGCTGCACAACAAGCCGGGCCAGAAGAGGAAAAGCCGGAAGAGGTAGTGACGCCTCTCTCTGCCGAAAGCGCGAAGATACGCGACTATCTGCGGCGGCCGTTAGGGGCAAGAAAAGCCGTTGGCTATGACCGTCAGTTTCTCGACGGCTATCGACCCAACACGACTTTCTATCTCTCGCCGAAAGAGCGGGCATACCTGGCGGAAGTAGGTAAGACAAAGACTGGGGTCGAAGCGGCCGGAACCTATGCGAAGCAGATTCTCAACCGCCTGCTCATCGACCTGTCTTGGAACTCAAGCCGCCTCGAAGGAAATACCTACTCGTTGCTAGATACCCGCCGTCTCATTGAATTCGGCGAAAAGCCGCATGGTGGGAACAGCCTGGAAGCCCAGATGATTCTCAATCACAAGGACGCCATCGCGTTTCTTGTGAGCGCGGCGGATGAGATAGACTTCAACCGGTATACGGTTCTGAACCTTCACGGAATTCTAGCGCAGAACCTCCTGCCAGATGAGGCGGCGGCCGGACGTTTGCGGAGTATTGCGGTCGGCATCGAAAGCTCCGCCTTCCATCCTCTCGAAGTTCCGCAGTTGATTGAGGAGTGTTTCAACCAGGTTTTGGCAGCGGCGCAGGCAATCCATGACCCGTTCGAGCAATCGCTCTTCGCCATGGTGCAACTGCCGTACCTTCAGCCCTTCGACGATGTGAACAAACGGGTATCGCGTCTGGCAGCGAACATTCCTTTCATCAAGGCAAACCTGTCGCCGCTGTCGTTTACCAATGTTCCGCGTTCGACCTACACCGACGCCATTTTGGGCGTCTATGAATTGAACCAGGTTGATTTGCTCAAGGATGTCTTCATATGGGCCTATGAGCGCTCGGCCGAGCGTTACGCGGCCGTGAGGCAATCCCTGGGCGACCCCGACCCTTTCCGGCAGGGGCATCGTGAGGCGCTGCGTCAGCTCGTAGGAGATGTTGTGCGGCGGCGCATGGATAGGAAAGAGGCAAGCGCGCATATTGCTGAGTGGGTGAAGAGCAACATTGCAGTGGATGAGCAAGGGAGATTCAGGGAGATGGCCGAGTTTGATCTCCTTAGCCTGCATGAGGGAAATTTCGCGCGTTTGCAAATTCGGCCGAGCGAATTCGCGGCGTGGCAGGTCGCGTGGGATAACAAAGAATTGATCTTTCCAGCGCCGGAAGAGCGGCATGACGCCAGCCGTGATGTAATCGCGTTCTGGGGTCAGGACAGAGCGCAGCGTGTACGATGCGCTATCAGCAGAGAGACGCTCGATGACCATTTCCACGGCGACAACCGAAACAAGCTCGAAGTGTTCATCGAAAATCGCCCAGCCATTGAAGAAATCGCACGACGCAAATATCTTTCAGGCTGTGTTGAACCGGACGGAACCGTCCTGATACGCACGGCTGATATTCCTTATTGAAGCAGTACCAGCTATTTCACAGATTCATACGAAACAGATGCCGCCAAGTTTTCGAGCTGCGAGTCCGTGACGCTGCATCGACATGCAAAGCCATGCTCCTTGAATTCATTCGATCTGGACATTTTCATCAATGTCCTATATATTGGACCATACATAGCCATAGGGCTTTATACATGGAGCCTTATCAATGAGATCGAATGTTTCAGATGTTCTGCCCCCCGCCGTCAAGCGGTCGCTGAGCAAATTCGGCAGCGACCTCGCAACCGCGCGGCGGAAACGTGGGCTCACAATCCTTGCCGTCGCCGAGCGCATGGGCGTTGCCAAGAACACTTATCTCCGCGCCGAGAA
>Ga0224559_1001259_pt1 | contig 14286 bp, 12 predicted proteins | sample 714S33034metaG_FD_180676 | JGI IMG/M metagenome (GOLD analysis project Ga0224559, IMG submission 180676) | Peat soil microbial communities from Stordalen Mire, Sweden - 717 S3 30-34 | ecosystem: Environmental > Terrestrial > Soil > Wetlands > Peat | place: Sweden: Norrbotten County, Stordalen... | reverse complement strand
ATTGCCGGCCGTCTCGCCGAGGCCGCAATGACTGGTGCGCTTCATGAATTCGACCACGCGCCTGAGTTCGTTGACCTCGTAGCGCGATCCCCGTCCCTCGGCGATCTTGTCCATGATGTTGCGCTGCAGCGTCGTGCCCACCCGGCAAGGGGTGCAGAAGCCGCAGCTCTCATGGGCGAAGAAATGCGCGAAGTTGCGCGCGACTTCGAAGATGTCGCGATCGGCGCCGAAGACCATGAACGCGCCGGCGGTCGGCACGTCTTCGAAGGCGATGCGGCGGCTGAACTCGTCCGGCGTCACCAGGACGCCCGACGCGCCGCCGATCTGCACCGCGCTGACCGCCTTGGCGCCGCAATCCTCCAGCACTCGGCCGATCGTGACGCCGAACTGGTACTCGTAGACGCCCGGCCGCTCGCAGTCGCCGGAGATGGAAATGAGCTTGGTGCCGGTCGAGGTTCTGGTGCCGCGCTTGGCGAAGCGCGAGCCGCCTTCGATGGCGATCTCGGTCGCATGGGCGAGCGATTCGACGTTGTCGACCACCGTCGGCTTGCCGAGGTAGCCGACTTGCACCATCGACGGCGGCCGAACGCGCGGCCGGCCCGGCTTGCCCTCGAGCGACGTGACCATCGCGGTGCCTTCGCCGCAGATATAGCCGCCTGCCCCCATATGGATCTCGATGTCGAAATCGAAACCCGCCGCGCCGCGGATCGAGGCGCCGAGCCGCCCCTCGGCGCGCATCTCGTCGATGTCGCGCTGCAGCTTGGCCTGCAAGTGCTTGTACTCGCCGCGCAGGTAGATGAAGCCCTTGGTCGCGCCGGAGACGTAGCCGGCGATCGCCATGCCTTCCAGCACGCGAACCGAGAACGAGTTCAACAGCACGCGGTCTTTGAAAGTGCCAGGCTCGCCTTCGTCGGCGTTGCAGACGATGTAGCGTTGGGCGCCGGGCGCGTTGCGAGCGCCGTCCCATTTTGTCCCGACCGGGAATCCTGCGCCGCCTCGCCCGCGCAGGTAGGAGCGCTTCATTTCGTCGAGCATCCCTTGCCGCCCGCGGGCGATCGCCGCGTCGAGCGCGACGCCAGGCGTGAGCGGCGTCAGCAGGGTCTCGCGGCGGCGGATGTTGTCGTCGACGCGGAACAATTCGGCCGGCCACTCTTCGAGCGGCGCCCGCGCCTTGATCAAGTCGCAGATCTCGTCGATCCGGCGCATCGTCAGGCGAGGAATGGCGCGGTTGTTGGCCAGCAGCGCAGGGCCCTGGTCGCACATGCCGGTGTCGGAGGTCAGATCGACGCTCACCAGTCCGTCCGACGACACTTCGCCGCGCTTGAGCTTCAGCCGACTGAGCATATGCTCGAACAGCGCGATATTGCCCGCCATGCGGTCGGTAATATTGTCAGCGAACAGCAGGCGGTAGCGGCCGCGCGGCTTGTCGTACAAAAAGGAATAAAAGTGCAGCACGCTCTGCACCTGCGTGCGCGGAACCTTCAGCCCTGAAGCGACCGTCTCGACCGTTTCAGGCGAGATCCAATCCAGCGCCTCCTGCGCCTCGCGCAAGATTTGCAGGAGATAAGTCGGATTGTTCCGATACTTCTCGACGATGGCGGAGACGATCGGATCCGCGGTCGGCATGCTCAAGCCCTTCGGTTGTCAACACCACTAAAGTAGGGCGCCAGCCGGGGCCCAATCTGATCCGTATCAATTGCCACGTTCGGCAGCTAGGCTTTTGGCCTAAAAGCTTGACACACTTCGGGAATTGTTTCCAGCCGATCGCCGCCGACGAGGTCGAGGCAATAGGGGATCGCCGGAAAGACCGCGTCGAGGCAGACGCGAATCGCCGCCGGCCGGCCGGGCAGATTGACGATCAGGCTGCGGCCGCGCAGCCCGGCGATCTGGCGCGAAAGGATCGCTGTCGGCACCTCGAGCAGGCTGCGCGCGCGCATCAACTCGCCAAAACCGGGCATGATGCGGTCGCAGACGTCGGCCGTCGCCTCCGGCGTGACGTCGCGCGGGCTCGGGCCGGTTCCGCCGGTGACCAGAATCAGCGAGCAGCCTTCGAGATCGGCGAGTTCGCGCAAAGCCGCCGCGATTTGCCCGCGTTCGTCGGGAACCAGCCGCCGGCAGGGCCGCCACGGCGTCGCCAGGATCGCCTTCAGCGCCGCCTCGATCCCCGGGCCGCCTTTGTCTTCGTATGCCCCCGCCGCGGCGCGGTCGGACACGGTGACGACGCCAATCGGGACTTCGCTCACGCCATAACCCTATGGTTGCAGGTCGAGCGCCTCGGCCATATCGGGGCTCGCCGCGTCGCGGGAGGCGAGCGGCGCCCGACCATAGCGGGTTTCGATCAGCTTCAAAATCGCGGTCGTGTCCATGACCGTGTGATCGACCAGCCCGCGTTTGGCGAAAGGCGAGATCAGCAGCGTCGGCGCCCCGTCAGCCTGAGCGACGCCGTCGACGATGGGGCTCCCCCTCCCTCAGCCCTGCTTGCCGCTCTGCGACGCCTGGATCGCCTCTTCGACGCTATGGAAGAGGTGGTCGCGACCGATCAGGGCCTCGAGACCCTGGCGCGCGAAGCTCCGCTGCGCGCGCACCGATTCGAGCCGCGCGAAGGCGACGTCGACGCCCCCCGCGCGCAGCCGCGAAACGAGCGCGGCGAGCACCGTCGCGCCGGTGTAGTCGATCTCGCTCACCGCATTGGCTTCGATCACCAGCAGCCGCACGTCCGCCTTGCTGAACGTCTGAATCTCCGCCTGGATGCCATAGGCGTTGAGGAACGACAGCGGCGCTTGCAGCCCGACGACGCGCACGCCCGGCGCCCGCTCGCCATGCTGCAGCGCACTGACTGGCCACCAGATCGACGTGCCGGGGATGCGCTCGAACTCGACCAGACGCGCGCGCGTCGTCGTCCAAACGCCGTGCAGCAGCGACAGGATGACGCCGATGGCGACGCCCTGCTCGATCGGCAGGACGAGCAGGGCGAGCATGGTGGCGACGACAAGGGCGAACTCCGCGCCGCTGCGCCGCCAGACGTCGATCATCGTCCCGACCCGGAAGATGCGCTGGGCGACGAACAGCAGCACGCCGGCGAGCGCCGCTTGCGGCACATGGGCGAGCAGCCCGCCGCCAAACGCCGCCAGCGCCAGCGCCAGCCCGGCGCAGACGAGCGCGCCGAGCTGCGAGGCGCCGCCGGTCGCCGCGACGATCGCCGTGCGCGGCGGGCTGGCGTTGAGCGGAAAGGCGCCGAGAAAGCCGGCGAGCAGATTGGCGGCGCCGAGGCCAACGAAATCGCGGCCGACGTCGGGGCCGACCGCCGGATCGGACACGAAGCTGCGCGTCGTCGCCGCGGTCTGCACCATGACGACGAGCGCAACGATGATGGCGAGGGGCGCGATCTGCGGCAGATCGGCGATCGCGACCTGCGGCCAGCCGAGCCGCAGCGTCGTCCCCTCGATCGCCCCAAGCGTCGCCACGCCGCGCTGTTCGAGCCCGAAGACGACGACCGTCACCGCGGCGAGCGCGAGCCCGATCAGCGCGCCGGGAAAGCGCGGGCTCAGGCGCTCGCCTGCGAGCATCAGCGCCAGCACGAACAGGCCGAGGCCGAGCGTCGGCAGGCTGGTCTGGCCGAGCGCGCCGGCAAGCGCGACGACCTGCGCGACGAGCGGGCCACCGGGCGGCGCGACGCCGAAGAGCGCCGGCGCCTGGCTGACGACGATGTGCCCGGCGATGCCGGCGAGAAAGCCGGTGGTGACCGGAATCGACAACAGATCGGCGACGAAGCCGAGGCCAAGCGCGCCGCCGACCGCCAGCGCGACGCCGACGCCGAGCGCCAGCATCGCCGCGTCGGCGGCGTAGTGGGGCGAGCCGGCGCTCGCCAACGCCGCCAGCGCACCGGCGAAGATCGGCGCGACCGTCGAATCGGCGCCGATCGACATCAGCCGCGAGGCGCCGAAGGCGGCGAAGCCGACCGCGCCGGCCACAAGCGCGATGAAGCCGATTTGCGGCGGGAACCCTGCGAGCCGCGCCGTCGCCATCTGCTCGGGGATGGCGATCGCGGCGAGCGTCAGCCCGGCGACCGCGTCGGGGCCGAGGTCGCGCCAGCGCCAGCCGGCGAACGACCGGAACATCGGCCAAGGCTTCGGCGACGTGGCGGCGGGCGGCGGGTTCATCGCTTCATCGGCGTTGCGGGCTCGACTGGCCCTATGGCGGCGCATTCAGGACAATCGCCGCCCCGCCGTCAATGACGACGAATGACTTTTGCGCGCGCCCGCGATAGGCTTTTGCCGCGGCGCAGGGGGAGTCCGGCTTCGATGTTCACGCGACGCCTCGCGGCGGCGATCGGGCTGCTGTTCGCCCTCATCGGGACGCAAGGTCCCGAGTTCAGTCAGCAATATCGCCAGCGTCTCGGCGGCGCGCTCGACGAAATCAAGCGCGTCGTCGCCGCCTTCAACGCCGACGCAGCGAAGCAATCGGTCACCCCGGTCGAGGCGATCGCCCGGCTCGAGGGCAATCCCGACCCGCTCGCCCAGGCGCGCGGCGACGCGATCGAAGCCGACATCGCGCGGCGCAACAAGCTGCAGAGCGCGTTGGACGCGATGCGGGACGCCGGCCCGGTGCAACGGATTGGGGCGATGGCGGTCGACTTCGATCCGGCGATCGGCGCCGACACGTTGCAGAACTTCGAGCCGGCCGTTCCCGTGACCTCGGAAGCGCTGTTGGTCGGCGCGCTGGCGCTGGTCATCGGCTGGGGCGGCACGCACGTCTGCGCTTGGCCGATCCGGCGACGCTGGCGGGAGCGGCGCGAGATGCGTCGCGCCAAGGCGTCCAGCCACCGGACCTAACGGAAGATCGGCCGCCGGGGCTGATATTCCCTTAAATACTGCGTAACCGACGAACGTTAGCTTACGCTGGGGCCCAACGGCGAGCGAGCCGCGCGCCCATCGAGGGCCGCATGTCCAAGCTCATCGACCAGTTTCGCCGTTCGCGCTCGGCCGCGACATCCGTGGAATACGCGATACTCGCGACGTGCATCGCGCTCGTGATCATTGTCGCTGTCGGGTTTCTCGGCACGCAGGTCAACGCGACCTATATAAAAGTCGGGTCGGCGTTCCAATAGGCCCGGCATTCCGCAAAGGCGGCGCTGGCCTCATGCGTTGGCGGCGCCGCGGCGTGTTTGTGCGCACATGGTTAACCGTCGCTGAACGGCGGGTAACCCTAATTGTAGCAAATTGACACGAATGAGAACGAAGCCGGTAGGGAAGGAGTCCGTCCCCGGCGAGGGGCTTGTCGCGAGCGTGATGTGGGTCGATGAGCGGCAGCGTTCTACATGCGGCGATCGCGCCCCAACGGCGGACCAAGGTCGCCGGATTCGCGCTCAACGTCGCTTCGATCCCCCAAGCCGTCGACCTGGCGATCGACTACGCCGCCCAGGGCAAGGGATTCACCTTCCATACGCTCAATCTCGACCACATCGCCAAGCTGCGCGGCAGCGCCGCCTTCCGTAGCGCTTATCGTCGCGCGAATTTCGTCTGCGCCGACGGCTGGCCGATTGCATGGCTAGCCAACCGCGCCGCCGGCCGCCGGCTGTTCGAGCGCGCCGCCGGCGCCGATCTGATCGAACCGCTGCTGCAGGCGGCGGCCGAACGCGGACTGTCCGTCTATCTGATCGGCCCGGAAGCGCGCGCGCAGGCCGCCGCCATCGCCGAGCTGAAGCGTAGCGCGCCCAGCCTCGTCGTCGCCGGCGCCGAGACGCCGCGCATCGGGCTCGGCGACGTCGAATTCGAGCGCCTCGCCATGGCGGATCGCATCCGGACCAGCGGCGCCCAACTGTGCGTCGTCGCGCTCGGCGCGCCCAAGCAGGAGTTGCTCGCCGACGCGCTGCTCCCCCACTGCCCTTCGGTCGGCTTCCTCTGCGTCGGCGCGGCGCTTGATTTCATCGGCGGGCATACGCGCCGGGCGCCGCTGTGGGTACGCCGCAGCGGCCTCGAATGGCTGTGGCGCCTCGGGGCGGAACCGTACCGGCTCGCCGCGCGTTACGCCGCCTGCGTCTACGTCTTTCTATTGCTTGGAATCGGCGCCGACGTCGTCCCGGCCGAGGACCGGCGATGAACGCGCTCGGGCGCGCCGCCTCGTCGCCCGCGCCGTCGCGCCTCGGCTTTGGCTGCGCCTCGCTCGGCTCGCGGGTCGCCGCCGATGGCGGGCTGAACGCGCTCGCCGCCGCCTTCGACGCCGGCGTCAACTGGTTCGACGTCGCCCCGGCCTACGGCGCGGGCGAAGCGGAGACGCTGCTCGGCCGCTTCTTGCGCGGCCGCCGCGACCGCACGTTCGTCGTCACCAAGGTCGGCATGGCGCCGCCCCGCCGCCTCGGCGCGGTGCGGCTCGCTTATGCACTCGGCCGTCCGCTCGCCGCCCGCGCCACGGCGCTGCGCAGCGGCTTCCGCAGCCTCGCCGCCACCCGCAACCGCCAGATTCCGCTGACCGCCGAGCTCGTCGAGCGCTCGATCGGGGAATCTCTGCATCGGCTCGGCGTCGACTGCGTCGACGTTTACGCGCTCCACGATCCCGATCCGGCCGATGTCGCGCGCGACGATGTCCGCACCGCGCTCTCGCGCGCGATCGAACGCGGACAGGCGCGCGCCGTCGCCGTCGCCGGCCGCTTCGACGCCTGCCGCGCCGCGTTGGCGGCGGGTGAGCCATACGCGGCGCTGCAAACCAGCATCGCCGACCTCGACTACGGCGGCGCCGAACTCGCCGGGGCCGGCCTGCTGCTGGTCAGTCATTCGGTGTTCGGCGTCGGCGGCGGCGCGCTCGCCCAACTGCGCGCGAAGCTCGCCGCCGCGCCTGAACGCCAGCGCCGCCTCGTCGCCGCGGGCTATCACCCCGACAGCCGCCGCGCCGCCGCCGAACTGCTGCTGGACTGCGCCCTGGCCAGCAATCCCGACGGCGTCGTGCTTGTATCGATGTTCGACGCCGATCATCGCGCCGCGGATCTGGCGCGAGCGCGCCGGCGTGTCGGCCCTGCCGCGCTCGGCCTGCTCGACGAGGCGCTCGTATGACCGAGGCGAGGACGCGCCGCTTTCGGCGGCGTTGAGGAGGCGCCATGCGACTGCTCGCGGTCCATCGCTGGCGCCATCGCAAAGGCGGCGCCGAAGGCGTGCACCTCGACCACCTCGCGCTGTTCCGCGAGCGCGGCTGGGACTGCGCCGACTTCGCCGTCGACCATCCCGACAATGAGCCGTCGGCGTGGAGCGGCTACTTCCCGGCGCCGTTCGCGCCGCGCCCCGGCGTCGCCGGTCTGGCCGCGTTGCCGCGCTTCTTTCATTCGCGCGAAGCGGGCGCGAAATTCGCGCGATTGCTCGACGACTTCGGTCCCGACGTGATCCACGCCCACGGCGTTTACCACCACTTGACTAACGCCATTCTCGCGCCGGCGCGCCAGCGCGGCGTGCCGATCGTCTACACGCTGCACGACTACAAGCTGATCTGCCCCGCCTATCACTTCTACACGCCGCAGAACGGCGTTTGCGAACGCTGCCGCGGCGGCCGGCAATGGAACTGCCTGACCAATCGCTGCACCCAGGGCTCGCTGGCGATGGATGCGCTCTACGCGCTCGACGGCTGGATCCAGTGGCATGGCGGCACCCTGCGCAACGCCGTGTCGCGCTTTGTCGGACCATGCCGCTTCATTGTCGACAAGTTCGCCGAGCACGGATTCGACCGCGAAACGCTGCGTTACGTTCCGAATTTCTTCGAGAGCGCCGACGACGCGCCCGTCGCAGCCGGCGCGATCGCGGCGCTGCGCGAGGCGCGCGGCCGCCACATCCTCTATTTCGGCCGCCTGTCGCCGGAGAAGGGCGTCGACGTGCTGATCGACGCCGCCGCCGCCGCGAACGCGCCGCTGACGATTGTCGGCGACGGGCCGCAGCGCGCGGCGCTGGAAGCGCAAGCCCGCGCGCTCGGCGCCCGCTGCCTGTTCACCGGTCATCTCAAAGGCGCGGCGCTATGGGCCGAGGTCGAAGCGGCGACTGCGATCGCCCTGCCCTCTATCTGGTACGAAATCGCGCCCAAGAGCGTGCTCGAGGCGCAGGCGCGCGGCAAGCCGGTCGTCACGACGCGCATCGGCGGCCTGCCGGAACTGGTCGAGGATGGCGAGAACGGGTTGCTCGTCGAGGCTGGCGATCGCGTCGGCTTGGCTGACGCGCTGCGGCGCGTCCTGGCGACGGACGAGGGAGCGCTGGCGGCGATGGGCGCGAAAGGCCGCCAACAGGCGACGACCCGCTTCACCCGCGACCGCTACTACCGCGAAATGACCGCCCTCTACGCCGAGCTCGTTCCAGCGCTGAAGGAGGCGGCGGAATGATCCGCGTCGGCCTCGAGGGCGCCGAAGCCGGCGCGCACGAAACGATCGTCGTCGGCTCCGGTCCCGCCGGTCTGACGCTGGCGATGGAGCTGGCGCGCCGCGGCCGTCCGACGCTGGTGCTCGAATCCGGCCTCGACCGGTCAAGCGCGGCGCAGGACCTGTCGCGCGCCGAGATCGTCGATCCGGCTCGTCACGACGACATGCGCATCGCGACGGCGCGCCGATTGGGCGGAACATCCAATCTGTGGGGCGGCCGCAGCATGCCGCTCGATCCGATCGACTTCGTCCCGCGACCCTTCGCCGGCGGCGTCCGTTGGCCAATCGGCTACGACGACATCACGCCCTATTACGCGACCGCTTGCCGATATGTCGGCTGCGGCGAAGCGGCGTTCACGCTCGCCGCGCCCGAGTTCTCCGCCGCCGACGCCGACTTTGAATTCGACCGCATCGAGCGGGCGAGCAACCGGCCGTGGTTCCAAAGAGCGCATGCGGCGACGCTTGCCGCTTCGGCGCTGATCGACATTCGCCTCGGCGTGACCGTGGTCGAGATCGAGCTCGCCGAGAACGGCCGCACGACCGGCGTCGTCGCGGCGACCGCCGACGGGCGGCGGTTGCGTCTGGCGGCGGAGCGCGTCGTGCTCGCCGCCGGGGGCCTCGAGTCGACGCGGCTGCTGCTGGCGACGCAACGCCGCCGGCCGGCGCTGTTCGGCGGCGCGGACGGCCCGCTCGGCCGCTACTACATGGGCCACGTCATCGGCGAAATCGCCGACGTCGTCTTCGACGACGCGCGCATCGACGCGGCGTTTGACTTCCGGCGCGATGGGCGCGGCTCGTTCGTGCGCCGCCGCTTTGCGCCGAGTCCATCTTTGATGGCGCGCTTCGATCTGCCCAATATCGGGTTCTGGCCGGTGGCCCCGCCGATCGCCGACCCGCGTCACGGCAGCGGCGCCCTCTCGGCCGTCGCGATGGCGCTGTCGACGCCGATCGTTGGCGGCATGATCCTGCCGGAGCTGATCCGCGCCCGCCATCTTGGCGGGTCGATCGATTGGCTCGCCCATGCGCGCAACGTCGCTTTCGACTTGCCGGCGACGACGGCCTTTCTCGCCCGCTTCATGCGCGACCGCTATTTCAGCGCCGAGCGCATTCCCGGCTATTTCCTGCGAAACCGCACCCGCCGTTACGGCCTCTCCTATCACGCCGAGCAGATTCCCAACTCCGACAGCCGTGTGACGCTGGCGGCGGAGACCGACCGGCTCGGTCTGCCGCGGCTGCGCGTCGACCTGCGCTTCAGCCGTGACGACGCAGACGGCGTCTTGCGCGCCCACCAGCAGCTCGCATTGTGGCTCTCAACCTCCCGCTTCGGCCGGATCGAATACCGCCAGAGCGAGGCGGCGAGCGCTGAGGCCGCGCTGGCCCTGATGTCGCACGGCTCGCATCAGATCGGAACGGCGCGCATGGGCGCAAACCGCCGCGAGGGCGTCGTCGATGGCGAGCTCGCCTGTTTCGACGCGCCCAATCTCTCCGTGCTCGGCTCGGCGGTCTTTCCGACGTCCGGCCAGGCCAATCCGACTCTTTCGATCGTCGCCTTCGCGGCGCGACTGGCCGAAAAGCTCGCCGCCGCCCCTGCCCTTTCGCTCGTCACACGCCCGCGGGCGAGCGCGCATGCGTAATCGCGTCGCCGATCAGCGCGTCGTAACGGTCGCGCGCCGCATCGAGGGAGAATTCGCGCGCCCGCGTCTGGCGCGGCGCAGGATCGCCGGGATTGGCGAGCGCCGACGCCAGCTTGCGCGCCAGCGCCTCGACGTCGCCGACCGGAACCAGCGTTCCGTGCGCCGGCGCGACGAGGATTTCCGCCGGGCCGCCGCAATTTGTGGCGATGACCGGCAGCCCATGGGCGAGCGCCTCGACGCAGACAAGACCGAACGCTTCATGGCGCGACGACAGCGCAAGAACGCGCGCCGCGTCGAGCCGCGCCGCGACGTCCGACTCGAAGCCGGGCATGTCGACCTGGCCCGCTACGCCGAGACCCCAAGCTTCCGATTCGAGCCGCGCCCGCTCCGGGCCTTCGCCGAGGATGACGAGCCGCGCGTCGCGGTCGTCGAGCCGCGCGAAGGCGCGAAGCAGGGTGACGAAATCCTTGTCCGGGACGAGCCGGCCGAGCGCGACGATCGTCTTCGGCCGCGCCGCCAGCGCGCCGGCGGCGAGCGCCTCGGGGAACGGCGCAGGGGCGGCGGGGTTGTAAATCGTGCGCACGCGCCGCTCTGGAACGACGTAGCGGGCGATGAGATCGTGACGCAACGCCGCCGACACCGCGACGGTCGCCGAGCAGAGTCGGGTGAGAAGCGGCGTCAGGCGGTAAGCGATGCGGCTCAGCAGTTGCGGCTCGCTTTCGCTGAAGCCGTGATAGGCGAGGATGGCGCGATCGCGGCGTCCAGCCAGCGTCGCGGCGATCGCATGCTTGAGATTGGCGACGGCGAGGGCCGACAGGGTGGCCTCGGGGCGGCGCGCGGCGATGAGGCGCGCCAGGGCGCGCGTCGACTGGAAATGGCCGCGCGGCAGGACTTCGAGCGCGACGTCGCGCGACAGGAACGGCGCCGATTGCGTCGCCTCGAAATCGACGACGAAGACGACCGCATCGCCGCGCGCGGCGAAGGCCGACGCGAGCCGCGCCCACACCCGCTCGGCGCCCCCGCCAAGCAGCGCCGGGGCGTAAAACAGCAAGGTGCGCGGACGGGCGGGCGAAACGGTCATCGTTCCTCTGTTCTAGCGGAGTTCCGCCCGGCCTGGAATTCGGCCCCGTCGATCGGGCGCTTGCGGAAGCGACGGCGATGACGGCCGTCCGCCTGCTCTTGCCCCAGGGCGGCTTCCGCCGCTGGCATCGCGCGCTCGCCGAGCGACTCGCCGCCGCACGCCGCCACGTACTGATCGAGACCCGCGAGCGCCGTGGCGCCCCGCCGCCGTCGACCGCTGTGGTCGAAGCGCTCGAAGATCTGATCACGCGACCCGGCCCGCCGGCGACGCTCGACCGCGTCCCCGCCGGAGTCTGGAGCGCGCCGACCGCCGGCGACGCCGACCTCGTCTTCGACCTGACCGGTTCGGCCGAGCCGGAGCCCGGCGCAATCGTACCCCTGTACGACGGCGTCGCGGGCGACGCCGCGCGCGACGCCGCGCTGCTCGACGGCCGCGCGCCATGGATCGAGCTGGCGCGAAGGATTTGTGACGCGCGAGTGGTCTACGCCTCGGCGCTGCCTGCGGTGCGGCGACCCGACCTGCTGTCGTGCGGCCGCGCGGCGATCGCCGACGCGCTCGTCGCGCTGGTCGCCCAACTCGCTGCGCGCGGGCTCGGCGAGGCCGCTCCCCCTCGCGACGCCGTAGCGGCGCCGTCGCCGGCCCCCGCCCGCTTCGCCGTGGCGACGCTCGCCGGGCTGATCGAGCGACGCCTGCGACGCCTCGTCGCCCACGAGGGCCACTGGCGCATCGGCGTCCGGCGGCGCGCGCCGAGCGCGGCGCCGTTCGACAGCCTCGACCGGCTCGACGACGGCGGTTGGCGCTGGCTCCGCGACGATCGTCGCCGCTACTTCGCCGATCCATTCGTGTTCGAAGAGGGCGGCGTCGCCTATGTTTTCTGCGAGGAATATTCCTACGCGACTGGCAAAGGCGTCATTTCGGTCTCCGCGCTCGACGACGAGGGCGCTCCCGGCCTGCCCCGCGTCGTGCTGGAACGGCCCTGTCACCTCTCCTATCCCTTCGTATTTCGCCACGACGGCGCGATCTGGATGATGCCCGAGAGCGGGCAAAATCGAACGCTCGAGCTCTACCGCGCCGATCCGTTTCCGTTGCGCTGGACGCTCGACCGTGTGCTGTTGAGCGGCGCCGAGATCGCCGACGCGACGCCGTTCGCCTGGAACGGCGACTGGTGGCTCAGCGCGACGGGCGGCGAAACGCCTGGCGCGAGTTGGGATTGCTTGTCTTTCTATCGGGGGCCAAGCCCGCTCGGACCGTGGACCCCGGCGTTCGACGGACCGGCGTTGATCGACGCCTCGGCGGCGCGCCCAGCCGGCCGCGTCTTCGAACACCAGGGGGCGCTGTTGCGCCCGGCCCAGGACTGCCGCGCCGGCTATGGCGCCGGGCTGACGTTCTGTCGCATCGAAACGCTTGCGCCCGGCGCCTTCCGCCAGACGCCGGTGCAGCGTTTCGCGTCGTCTGGGGGCCTGCATACGTTCAACATGACCGACCGCTTTGTCGCGATCGACGCGGCGGGCCCGCGTGCGCGCGCCGCCTGGCTCAAAGGCTTCGACGGATGATCAGCCGCCGCGCCTTGCTTGCCGCCGCCGCGACGGCCGCCGCGCCCCGTCTCGTCCTCGGCGCGACGGCGCCCGCCAACCTCGGCGACGCAGCCGCCGCCAACGGCCTGCCTTATGGCGCGTCGATCGGCCAGGAGGCGTTCGACGACTCCGGCTACGCCGATCTCTACCGCCGCCAGGCACAAATCCTGACGACCGACGTGGCGATGAAATTCGACTGGCTGAGGCCGGCGCCGGACCGGTTCGACTTCTCCCACGCCGACGCCGTCGTCCGCTTCGCCGCCGACAACGGGAAGCCGCTGCGCGGGCATACGCTGATCTGGAACGACCGCGCCCCCGATTGGCTGAAGCGCCTGCCTGGCCGCGAGGTTGAGCGCATCTTCGACGCTCATATCGATCGCGTCGTCGAACGCTACGCCGGCAAGCTTTATGCTTGGGACGTCGTCAACGAGCCGTTCTGGCCGATGGACGGCAAGCCCGGCGGCTGGCGCGACGGCCCGTGGTTTGCGGCGATGGGGCCGTCCTATGTCGAGCGCGCGTTTCGCCGGGTCGCGGCGATCGACAAGACGGCGCGGCTGGCGCTCAATGAGGCGCAGTGCGACAACGACCACGAATGGGGCCGCTCGATCCGGCCCCTGCTCGCCGGCCTCGTTGATCGGCTGCTCGACGCCGGCGCGCCGGTCGACGCGATCGGCCTGCAGAGCCATCTCAAGCCGCAATGGCCGGCTGACTACGCCGCCTTCGCAAGCTATGTCGCAAGCTTCGGCGAGCGCGGCCTGTCGGCATCGATCACCGAATTCGACGTCGACGATTCCGCCCTGCCCGATGATTTCGCGGCGCGCGACCGCGCCGTCGCGGCGGTCGGCGCGAAGTTCCTCGCCGCCGTGCTCGCCGTCCCGACCGTCGACATGGTGGTCACCTGGCAATTGTCGGATCGCTATTCCTGGTATCGCGAGCTTTCGCGCCGCGCGCCGCGCCCGCTGCCCTTCGACGGCGAGCTCAGGATCAAGCCGCTCGGCGAAGCGATGGCCGCCGCTTTCGTCGCCGCGCCGCAACGGGCCCCCCGCCGAACTCGCTAACGCATCAAACGCTGAACTAATCGTTTGGTAACCATGGCGCTTTACCTTCAGCGACAGTTCGGAAGCGGCGCGAAACGCGTCGCTTTCACGAGAAAGTCAGCGCGTTCGATGACTGCCTGGACCGCTCCTCCGCTCCGGCGAGCCGGCCCGGCGGCCGCCGAAGCCGGCGACGGCGGGGCCTTGCCGACGGTCGACGTCGGCGAGCTCGCCCGGATCGCCGCGCGGCGGCTGCGCTTGCTGCTGCCGTGCCTGGCGATCGCCGGCGCGATGGCGCTCGCCTATATCGCGCTGACGCCGAGCCGTTACGCCGCGACGATGTCGATCCTCGTCGACCCGCGCGAGCGCGTGCCGGTCGGGCTCGACGCCCAGCCGATGCCGCAGACCCCCGACATTGCGCTGGTCGAGAGCGAGATGAGCATCCTCACGTCGCGCGCGGTCCTGCGCCGCGTCGCGCAAGGGCAGGATCTCGTCGACGACCCCGAATTCAGCCCGAGCCTGGTCAGCTTGTTCTTCGGCGGCCTGACCAGCCTGTGGCGGGCGCCGGTCGGCGACC
>Ga0224559_1001255_pt1 | contig 14310 bp, 12 predicted proteins | sample 714S33034metaG_FD_180676 | JGI IMG/M metagenome (GOLD analysis project Ga0224559, IMG submission 180676) | Peat soil microbial communities from Stordalen Mire, Sweden - 717 S3 30-34 | ecosystem: Environmental > Terrestrial > Soil > Wetlands > Peat | place: Sweden: Norrbotten County, Stordalen... | reverse complement strand
GGATGAATTCCTCAACCGCATTGATGAAACCATCCTCTTCCAGTCGCTCAATGACGCCGACCTGATGCAGATCGTCGAGTTGATGGTCCAGCAGTTGAACGCCAACCTGGCGCAGAAGTCCATCACCATCTCGGTCAACGAAGACGCCAAGCGCTGGATTCTGGACAAGACCCTCACCGACCGCAGCTACGGCGCCCGCCCCTTGCGCCGCGCCCTGCAACGCTACGTCGAAGACCCCTTGAGCGAGGCCCTGATCGGTGGCCAAATCTCCGCCCGCCCAGCCTTCCTCGAAGTCTACCTCGACCTCAACCAGCTCTTCTACCGCCCCCTCACCCCCGACGAGGTAGTAGCCGAAGAAAAACCCGCCGGCATCTTGCTCTACAGCAGCTAACCCCGCACCAGCCGGATCAACCCCAAAGCCCCCAGCCGAAAGACCGGGGGCTTTTGTCATAGACAGATGACATACGAAAATCGGGGAACACTGGCCGACTTGTGATTAGTAATCCGACAAGTTGTGAAATTTCTGGTTGAAACAAAAGGCACCGCCCAAAAGATTTCAGATTGAAATCAGGGCGATCTGGGCTAGAATCTACGGAGGTGAACCGGGTTGATAGACAAAGCTCATGCACGGAATATGGTCAATCTTGCGACAGATCAACTCGCCGCAATCTCAAGGCTATTTTCGTCGAGCGTGGTTCGCGAGATGGCCCGAAATGGAAGATCTCCCCTATTTTCGCGGCTTGTTACCCAATCGCAAATGCTCCGTTCGATGTCGTTATCGGAGCGTGTGTGTACGGTCTTTGAGACCGCATTTTCCTTATTGAGGCGCGAGGGTTACAGGCACGAGTACATCTACAAAGCCGCCCTCACCCACAAGATTCTTCTCGGGAAACACTCCCTCCAGACCGCATCCATGATCAACGAGTTTCGGGTGGGCGGATGCAAAGCCGATGTCGCCATTTTGAATGGAACCGCGACTGTGTACGAGGTGAAGTCGGAGCGCGACTCCCTCGCCAGACTAGAGCGCCAGATTGCTGCGTATTCCACCGTTTTTGCAAAGGTCTATGTCATTGTAGCGGAGAGCCACATCCGCGCGGTGATCAATACCGTCCCGAATTTTGTTGGTATACTTTGTCTCAATAGTCGTTATCAGATTTCGACCTTGAGGGGAGCCGCCAATCAGCCCGAACGTACATCGCCTGATGCTATCTTCAATTCTATTCGGATGGAAGAGGCGCGCCTGATCCTTTCGTCCTTCGGCGTATGTGTCCCATGTGTCCCAAACACTGAGTTGTACTCTGTCTTACGAAACGAGTTTGTGAAACTTGACCCGACGCAGGCGCATGAAGGAATGGTTCGCGTCTTAAAGCAAACGCGCAATCTGTTACCGCTTTCAGCTCTGGTTGATCAGCTCCCCGTTTCCCTTCAAACCGCAGCTCTCTCGGTTCCATTGCGCAAAGCGGATCATCAGCGCCTAGTCGATGCAGTGAATACACCATTGAAGGACGCCATGGGGTGGGCTTGAAAGAATGTATCATCCTTATTTTCGCGGGAAGCAATTTGACCTTCTGTGCATCCGAGAAATGGCTCCAATTTTCAAGGATGCCGGTTTTTGCCCGATCATAGAGCCAGTCAGAGACGTCCTCGGCGGCTTGAATCGAGCACTCGATGCTGTGGTTGAAGCCGATGGTCAGGCCATCGTCATCGTTAATCCTCACCACGGGGATTTATCTAGTTCCGGAGCCCCCTTGAGCGATTTGCTAAGGGAGAAATACTTGGATTTGCCCGGGATTTCAGCCGGAATACTTTTGAAGCACGACACGAGCACCGCAGAGGCTCTAAAGTATCGTCAAAATCATGCAGCTCATTCGCCCGTCCTGATCCATGCTGGCTTCGGAGAAGCAAAGATACTGGCAGAAAAGATGGGGAAGCAGGCCAAAGATCAGTCGCATGTTTTTTTTGAAAAGTTCTGCGGAAAGCTCTATCAAAAGCACTTTAGTGGTGGGAATAGGATTTTACTGAGAGATGGTTTCGAGCGCAAAAAGCGTAATCGAGATTACGAACTGCTCGAGCCTTTCTCCGACCTTCATGCCACTTTTCAGGATGAAGGCATGGATGGGTTCGGAGATTTCCTAATCGTAGGGGATGAATACAGCGAAACAGGTGGGCCAGCATATGATGTTGCGATCCATCTGACGTTTATTGACCCCGACCAGGACAATTCGATGTTGATTTATCACTTTGTGTCCGAACGGCAGGACAAGCCTGCGCCCACAGACCCTGCGGGTAAATTCGCCGAGGCTCTTGCGAAGATGATGAAGGTTCTTAATAAGTCGAACTCGAAGGTTCTTGAGACGAGCGCAGTCAAGGAATTCAGAGAGCTTTACCGGCAAGGGCACTTTCCTGGCTTGGGTCACGTAAAGAAGCTTTCGATGAATCACCACATTGAAACTCTGGCTGATTACTTTCAGAAGATGGCATAATCCACGATGAATTGCTGCGCCGAATGTTTTGATGATCGCGTCTTACGCCGGAATATTATCCCTACTCGTTCAACTGCGACAGGGCAGTGTTCTTACTGTGAAGCCGAAAATGTCGCCCTTATTGCTCCTAGAGAGCTTGCCGAATTTTTTGAGCTGCTAATAGGCGCATACCGTCAAGACCCCACGGGCAAACTTCTTGTTCAATGGTTTCGCGAGGACTGGGGAATGTTCCAACACCCGCAGATGGATGACCTGCGGGCCAAGGACCTCCTCGCTGAGATCCTGGATGATGATGATATTGTCCGGCAGCAATTCGTGCCTTCAAGCGATCCCGCAGTCGATCCTCTGAGTGAATGGGAAAAACTGCGCGATGAACTGATGTACCACAATCGCTATTTTCCCCAGAACACTATTGACCTGAAGCGTTTGGAATCGCTTTTGCTACCTCTTACCCTCGATGCCGACGAAGTTCCAATTCAATGGTACCGAGCACGGATTCAGACGAGTGATACACCTTTTAGGGGTCGCGAAATGGGCGCTCCTCCTAATCGGATCGCGTCGCACGGCCGAGCTAACCCAGCGGGCATTCCGTATCTGTATCTCGGGTCAAGTCCGGTAGCAGCCATAGCTGAGATTCGTCCGCACACTGGTGAACGGGTATGTGTCGCAGATTTCACAATACGCCCCAAACTGAAACTCATTGATCTACGAAATCCCCGAAGGATGGTTTCTCCATTCCCGTTTTTGCTGGAAGATGACGGTGATATTGCCATTGGAAAGATCCGAAACGATCTCCCTTTTCTGGTGAGGTTGGGTGATGAACTTACGTGGCCAGTTGTTCCGCAATCCGCTGCTATTGATTACACACCTAGTCAATATCTCTGCGAATTCATAAAGAAATGTGGATATCAAGGAGTGATCTATCGAAGCTCAGTTGGCGATGGGATTAACTTGGCTCTTTTCGATCCCAAGCGCGCACGTTGCGGCACCGTTATTCAGCATAAAGTCACTCGCGTAAGTGTGAAAATTGACGATGAGATTTAGCACGGATTTTCAATGGAACCGAAATCACCCTACCCTGAGAATCCACGAACCTCGCCGCACTCCAACCCGGTTGCGTAAAATTAAACCCGCAAGGCGCATAATCATTTCGGAGTGAAAAAAGGAACACCGCTATGATAACTAAAAAGTCAACATCGCACTGCCAAAGTGATTACCATAAAGGTACTCCACCCCCTCCCCCCCCTATTTACTGTGTAACTGTGAAACTGTGAACTTCATCGCATGGATTATTGGGATCATGTTCTCTCAGGGGACGGCAAGGATGGTTCCGCTCTCGGGCTGAGACCGCCTGACGGCAAAATGGAAAACCACCCGCAAAATGGCTTTTCAGTCCATTCACGGGTGGTTCTAAATCAGCTGCAAAATCCGTATCAGCTCAGAAGAACGCGCTCAGCCGTTCTTGGCCTTCAGCAGTTCGATGGCCTTCTGCAGCGGCTGGTCAGTCTTGGCTGGCAGCGCGGCCGTTTCCTCCTCTTCCTCGCCTGCCGTCTGGCCTACCAGAACCGTGGGCATCACCGCTTCGTCCTGAATCTTCTGGCCGTTGGGGCTTTGGTACTTGTCCACGGTCAGCAGCAGCGCCGCGGCGCGTTTATCCAAACTATCCAGAAGCCTGAAGGTTAGCGCGGGGCTAGCAAACACTGCACCTGCGGTGCGGGCAGCGTTCATCCCAATTGCAAGGCGCGCGCCATGCCTCTTTGAGGAGCCAGCAACCCGAAAGCCACCGGCTCTTTCAACGGATACTTACTGCGCCGCTCTCGTTTCGCAGCCGAACTTGCGCAGCAGCGGCAGGGCAAAGAGGCTCATTTGCATCAGCTCCAGGAAGGACTTGTCAGGATGGCTGTCCTGGCGCGTGAGGCGAATCGCGCCCACCACCGAAAAGAGCACAAGGATGACCACTAGCCACGGCAGAATATCAACAAAGAAGAATTTCACAATCTCCCATACTCCCCATGGCCCGCCGGTCTCCACCACCTGCCCGTAGCGGGTGTGTACCCAGTATTCGCCGCGGCGGCCTTGGAGCTTGAAGTTGAGCTTGCCGTCGGCGAGATTAAGATGCTTCACATCGGAGACGATGGGAATCTTGGCGCCGGAGGTGGTCTCCAGATAGGGCCTGAGTCCTTCAAGGGCATTGACCGCACCCTGGCGGTTCCAGCCGATCTTGTCCATGTGCAGCGAACAGGGGCAGCCATCACCGCCCAAGTGCGGCGGCTGCAGCCGGGAAGGGATTATCAGCAGGTAATCCTGGCCCGGCGCCGCCTCATAGTAACCGGCGCCTCCGGCGGGGTTCTGCTGGGAATCCAGCAGCAGGGTCTCGCCCGGCGGGACAAAAAGATGGCCGACGACCTGGTGGGCGTCATCCTCGATGTCCACCACGGCAACTGGCGCGGAGGAGTGGTTGGAGAGTTTGTCGAGGTGGTCGGCGCGGCAGGGCAGGGCGCAGGCGAGGACGAGGAGGAAAAGAAGCGGAAATTTAGGACGCATGGCCAATTTTGTCACATTCCGAATTGGCAGGGCAATGGCGGGCGCTGGGAGACGGACAGAGCAATCTCCATTGAACAATCTCCATTGAATACTGCAAGTGGCTCTCTATTGCTTCATTGCTTGGATTTCTTTCGCTGTTCTTGAGAGGCAAAATGCGAAAACCGCGCCAAGGATATATCTTCCCTGGCGCGGTTATCAATGGTTAGGGAGGGTGAGTCTATTTGCCAGCCGGTCCAAGGGGACTGCCGACGCCGGTGCATAGATCGTAGTTGGCGCCGGCGAGCGTGCCGGAGTAGTAGCCGCAATAGCCGTAACTAATGTCGTTGAAGTCAGCGGCATAGTTGGTGGCGCTGGCCAATGTGGAGTAAATGGTAGTCAACTCGGCCGCCGACGATGCGGCAAACTTCTTGTTGGCCGTCGAGGCGGCGTTGATGATGCCCGCGACGGTGGGCGCCGCGAGGCTGGTTCCACCTACCCACCACCAATTGCCTTCGTAAACGCCATCGACGGGGAAGCTGTCATAGACCCATACGCCGGTGTAGGGGTTGGCGTCGGCGGAGATGTCCGGCACGGCGCGATTGGTTGCGGTGGTTGCCCCGGTGGCCGCTTTGATGGCGCTGACGACGGTTGCATGGGTGGACTGGTAGGTGGGAATCTTTTCATAAGCGCTGACGCCGCCGCCGCCGTCTGCCCAACTGATCTCCTTGATCAGGTTGCCGGTAACAGAGCTGCGCGCCGTGGTGGTGCCGCCGACGGCGATCACGTTCGGCGAAGCGCTGGGATAGATTACGCCCGCCGAGTCGCCGGAAGAGGCCACGTAGACGACATTGGGAGTGGTGAGCGCTGAGTCATAGGAGGTCTCGCCGGAAAACTCCGACCCACCCCAACTCATGGAGACTTCGCCCGCTCCCTTGCTGCCCGCGGGGCAGGTTCCGACTCCGCTGCTGCTGATCTCAGTCTTGCCGCAAACCACCAGGTTGGTGGCAACCTGAACGGCGGTGAATAGATCCGAGTTGTAGTTGGAAGCGGCTTCCACCAGGTAGAGCCTGGCGTTGGGCGCCATGGCGTGCGCGTATTCAATATCCAGCGACTCTTCAATCTCCCAGTTACCGGAAAAATCAGTCTCCGGCTGGGATCCCGAGGCGTAAACCACGGTGAATTTGGCAGGATTGAAGGGCAGGCCGAACTGATCCGAGAAATAGGCCAAGTCGGCTTCGGCCTCCGGATCGTCGTAAGCATCGACGATGGCAATGGTCTGGCTGCCGCCGGCGGGAGTGTTGGTCACTACGTTGGGATTGCATCCGGCGACCGGTGTGACCACATGGTAGATGCAGGCCAGCGAGGCGGGAGTTTCATAGGCATAACCGCTGTAGGGTGGAGCCTCCAGCGGAGAGTTGACTCCGGCCACGATATAACGGAAGTTGGTGTGGGCGCGTTTGCCCTTGTCGGCGGCATTGACTCTGTTGGATTCGGGCACAACCAGAGTGCCGGGCAGAACGGCTGGCCTCTTGGCAATGGGCGCCATAACCCTTTCAGAAACTGCATCGGGCGCCAGGGCGCTTTCAGGAACAGCTTCCTGGGCCAGGGCGGGCGAGAGCGCGGCAACAAGAAACGCGGCGATTGCCGTTGCTTTGAGCGCGGCGGCAATTCTGCTGCCGGAGCGGCCGAAAATACTGAGGCGAGTGGACAAAGAAACTTGCATTCGGGAATCTCCTTCTGGGGTTGAGTTTCAACGGAAGTGATCGAATCCGATGGGAAGGCCGGATCGAACTCGAAGGAACAACACGAAAGCCTGTTTGCCAACGGCTGCTGGAAGAAGACGGAGTACAGCTATCTTCGTCAGCGGTCAAGCTGGCGCCACATAGGACAACAAGGCCCGGAATCCCATGGCGCGAGCCGATGCTGGCCGAATAATCAGGAAGCCAGCATACGAGCCGTTTTCAGCTTTCATCCAAAATAGCATAAACCACTGCAAGTGAGTGAAGTAAATCCAACTTTTATTGCTGCGCTCCAAGCCTGTCGGCCTGTTCTCGGGAGAATGGCTTTCCCGCATTTGTGAAAGATAGTAAGCCACTGCCATGAGTCCGCGGCAAATGAATATTTTGCAGCCGTGGCCAAGGCGGAGCCGAAGGGACGGCTTGGGAGGCTGGAAGGAGCTTCCGCATTCATTGCCGGTGCTTTGCAGACGGAAGAAGTCGTTTCCGGGAATCGGCTGCGCTCGATTCCAATTTCGGACCGGTGTGTAAACCTGCCTGCGGCGCTGGCCGTCTATTTCTTTTGGAGGAACCTGTGAGCGCTCGCTTTCGCTGCCCTTGCTGCGGGTTCAAGACGCTGGAGACGCCTGGGGCGCTGGCGTTGTGCCCGGTCTGCTGGTGGGAGGATGACGGCCAGGAAGACGTGGACGCCGCGGAGGTGCGGCTGACGGTGAACGGGGATCTCAGCCTTAACGAGGCCCGCGAGTACTTCTTCCACTGTGGCGCGGCCCATCCCCGCTTTCTGCCTTACGTTCGTAAGCCTCAACTGACTGAGCAATAGTGACTTTTCCGGTCCCTTTTTGCACTGAAATCTGTTCATCCGGTTTGATTCTTCCAGCAAACCCACTTACCATGGGATGAGGCCGTTCCCTGTCCGCGCGGGGCTGAATTGCTTTGGGCGGAGGTTGAGAACAGCAAGGCGGGGCGAGACCGTGTCCTTTGCGGCTCAAAACGGGTGGTTGATTCCCCATTCTGGCAGTTGGCGAGGCGCGCAGAGCGCATGGAAGGTAAAACGTTGAGTTCTGAAGAGACGGTTGAAAACAATTCTCAGCTTGAAGAAGCGCCTGGGAGCCACGATCACAGCCATGAGGGCCATGACCACGAAGGTCATAGCCACGAAGGCCACGACCATGACCACGAGGGTCACGGCCACCAGCACGGTCCGGCGATGAACCCGGAGTGTACCCGCGAGCTGGTGCTGGACATTCCCGCTGAAGAGGTCACCAAGGCCTATGGGAAGGTGACCGCCAACTACCGCAAGTACGCCAAGATTCCCGGCTTCCGCGCCGGCAAGGTGCCGGAGTCGGTGGTGCGCCGCCGCTTTGCCGAGGGAATCCGCAAGGACGTGGTGGACGGCCTGCTGCCGGAGCGCTTCAACAAGGCGGTCATTGACCAGGGCGTGAAGCCGGTCGGCGAGCCGCAGGTGCTGGAGCTGATCGTCGAGGATGGCCAGCCGCTGCATGTGAAGGCGGTCTTCGAGTTTATCCCCGACTTTTCGATTGAGGGCTACCAGTCGGTGACCGTCGAGAAGCCTTCGGTGGAGATCACCGAGGAGGAGTTCCAGCGTGAGATCGAGCAGTTGCGCGAGTCGCGGGCGACGATTGAGCCGGTGGAAGAAGACCGGGCATTGGTGGACGGCGACTGGGCGCAGATTAGTTATAGCGGCCTGATCGCGGACGAGGCTGATGCGCCTCCGGTGGCGGGCGAGGATACGCTGGTTGAAATCGGCGGCAAGGATACAGTCGAGGCCTTCAGCGCGGTGCTGCGTGGGGCCAAGGTGGACCAGGAGCTGAAGGCCGAGGTCATCTATCCGGCTGATTACGCCGAGCCCAAGCTGGCCGGCAAGACGGTTTCATACCAGGTCACGGTGAAGGCCATCAAAAAGCGCACGGTGCCGGAGCTGACTGACGAGTTTGCCCAGGAGTTGGGGCACTACGAGAATCTGGCGGATCTGGAGGCGCGCGTGCGCGACCACATCTCCAGCCGCAAGCAGCGCAGCGTAGAGGGCGAGACCAAGGACCGGCTCTTCGCCAAATTCAACGAGACGTTCGCTTTTGCGGTTCCCGAGGCGCTGGTGCAGCAGCAAATTGACGCGCGCCTGGATCGCGGCCTGCGCGCTCTGGCCGCGCAAGGGATGAGCGCCGACGATATGCGCAAGCTGGACTTTACCCGCCTGCGCGCCGCCCAGCGCGACGGCGCCGTGGCCGAAGTGAAGGCCAATCTTCTGCTGGATCGCATTGCGGCTGAGGAAAAGATCAGCGTCAGCGACGAGGAGTTGGACCGTGAACTGCAATTGGCAGCTTTGCAGTCCCGCGAGCCGGTCGAGACGCTGCGGGCGCGTTTGACCCAGGACGGTGGGCTAGTGCGGATTCGGGAGCAGATCAAGCGGGAAAAGACCGCTTTTGCACTTTATGAGAGGCTTCCGGCGTAGGATAGCTGAAGAGTGTCCGCGCTGGCACCATAAAGACGGCGGCGCGGCAGGCAGTCAACCGGGAGCGCAGGCTCCCAACAGGAGAACGGGACGAATCTATGGCATTGGTTCCCATGGTGGTTGAGCAGACGAGCCGGGGCGAGCGCGCCTACGACATTTACTCTCGCCTGCTGCGCGACAACATTATTTTTCTGGGCACGCCCATTGACGACCAGGTGGCCAACCTGATTGTGGCGCAGTTGCTCTTCCTCTCCGGCGAAGACCCGGAGAAGGACGTACACTTGTACATCAACTCACCCGGCGGCTCGATCAGCGCCGGCCTGGCTATCTATGACACCATGCAGTTCATCAAGAACAAGGTGGAGACGATCTGCATCGGGCAAGCGGCCAGTATGGGCGCCTTTCTGCTGCTGGCCGGAACCAAGGGCAAGCGCTTCGCCCTGCCCAACTCGCGCGTGCTGATCCATCAGCCTTCGATGGGCGGCTTGAGCGGGCAGGCTACGGACATCGACATTCACGCGCGCGAGATTCTGCGCATCCGCGAGATCACCAACACCCTGATCGCCAAGCACACCGGACAGCCGCTGGAGCGCATCGAGCGCGACGTCGAGCGGGACTTTATCATGAACGCCGAACAGGCGCGGGAATACGGCATTGTCGATGAGATCATCGATAGGCCGAGAACGTAACGAGTAAGTGAATGAGTGAACGAGTGAATAAGTGAATTGGATGCGCAGGAAGGAGTGATCTAGGATGGGATTTATTGAGGAAGGACGTCAACTGATCCAGGACTTCGTGACTCCGGAGATCCGCTCAATCGATGCCCGGCTCAGCGCTGTTGAAAAACGCCTTGAATCGCTTGAGACCAGCGTTGATAAGCGGTTCGATTCTGTCGAAAGCAAGATGGAACGAAATCAAGCTCAGCTATTGGACACGCTGCACAGGATGGAGAATTACACCCACATTCTGGAACGCTTGGCGCTTCTTGAAAACAAACTTCAAAAAGTTGCGTAGCTTTATTCGCGCGACTAAACCCAGTTAGCTCGTCGTTAGAGGGAGCCATTCAATGATGAAACCGCGCGGGGGACCGGAAGAAGCGCTGCGCTGCTCGTTCTGTCACAAATCGCAGGACGCCGTGGCCAAGCTAATCTCTTCACCCAGCGACTATCCTCGCGCCTACATCTGCGACGAGTGCGTGGCTGTCTGCAACTCGATTCTGGAGGACGACCGCGGCGGCGGCGCGGAGGCGGGTCATGCGCCCAATGTTGCCGGCCACCTGCCCAAGCCGCAGGAGGTCAAGAACTTCCTCGACGACTTTGTCATCGGCCAGGACCAGACCAAAAAGAAGCTGGCCGTGGCCGTTTATAACCACTACAAGCGCATCCAGATGAACAAGGCGCGCACCAATGACATCGAGTTGAGCAAGTCGAATATCCTGCTCATCGGCCCCACCGGCTCCGGCAAAACGCTGCTGGCGCACACGCTGGCCAAGATGCTGGACGTGCCTTTTGCGATTGTGGATGCGACTACGCTGACCGAGGCTGGCTACGTGGGCGAGGATGTGGAAAACATCATCCTCAAGCTGCTGCAAGCAGCTGAGGGCGACGTGACCCGCGCCCAGCAGGGCATTATTTACATTGACGAGATTGACAAGATCGGCCGTAAGGATGAGAACCCTTCGATTACCCGCGACGTGAGCGGCGAGGGCGTGCAGCAGGCTCTCTTGAAGATTCTGGAAGGCACCGTGGCCAATGTGCCGCCGCAGGGCGGGCGCAAGCATCCTCATCAGGAGTTCACGGCCGTCGATACGACCAACATTCTGTTCATCTGCGGCGGGGCCTTTGTTGGCCTGGAGCGCGTGGTGGGGCGGCGCGTGGGCAAGAAGGCGCTGGGCTTCAAGACCATCGATTCGGTTGAAGGCGATGCCGCCACCAGCCGTTCGCATCGCGACACCGAGCTGCTGCGCAAGACCGAGCCGCAGGATTTGATCAAGTACGGGCTGATTCCGGAGTTTGTCGGACGCCTGCCGGTAATGGGCATCTTGGATGAGCTGGACGAGGCCGCGCTGACGGAGATTCTGACCAAGCCGCGCAACGCCGTCCTCAAGCAGTACCAGAAGCTCTTCGAATACGAGAATGTCCGCCTGCACTTTACGCAGGAGGCCATCGGCGCGGTGGCCCGCGAGGCCCTCAACCGCAAGGTGGGCGCGCGCGGATTGCGCATGATTCTGGAAGAGCTGATGCTCGACCTGATGTATAACCTGCCCAACAGCAAGCGCGTGCGCGACATCGAGATCACCAGGGACATGGTCGAGCGGCGGGATCTGTCGATGTGCCTGCTGGAGAAGGCTGGGTAATCGGTCAGCTTACCAATTGCAGCGATAAAACCCTCATGCGGAAGTTCGCCGCATGAGGGTTTTTTGCAATGTGGTCGAGTTTTACCATGGAGTTGCGGCGATGATTCAAATTCAATTGCGGCCGGAGTTTGAATCCCAGCTTGCCCGCGAGGCGCAAGCGCGCGGCCTTCGGGACTACCGGGGATGATTCTTATGCCATCGCGCTTCCCGACGCCTTGGCGGCTCTTAGCCGGCTGTGCCTGTTAAATTACCCGGCAACCAAAAGTGGAGAAGTGGTGACAAAGCTTCCCCACCCGAATGACACACAAAAGAAGATTCCGCACGCCCTCAACGTCAACCTACCCAAAATGCAGGCAGACACTCCGGACCCTGCCCGGCGAAACAATTATCTGCTCATCAATGACTTAAAGCCCTATTTGCGCTCGATTTAAAAAGGAAGTTCCGCCGGACCGTGCCTGGAAGACGAGGCTGGCTCACCGGTGCTGATGGCGGTGAAAGAACTGTATGACGAGGGTATCCCAGGTCCGGATTCTCGGTCCTGGGATACTTCGAGAACTTCCTGGGTGGAGCGCTCATGAGGAGATGGCAGCGCGATAGCTCCTCTGCAACCACCATAGCCTCATCCAGAATCTATGATCGCCCCACGCCTTTCACTCGCTCTCCGGCAGCTTGAAGGGCTTTTGCAGGTACATCCGCGCCTCGTTCAGCGCGCCCTGCGTGTTGTCGTTGGTTTGCACGGCAAGGCGGTATTCGTTCACGGCGCGGTCCCGCTGGCCGGTAATGTCGAAGATCTTGCCGATGGCGATGTGGCTCCATACCTCGGTCCAGCGCGGCTCGTCGTCGCCGCGCAGGGCGTCGCGGTAGGCGTTCACGCTGGCCTGGTAGTTATGCTGCGCAAAGAGCAGCTCGCCGATGCGGAAGCTGGCCAGCGAACTCTGCGGGTTGGCCTCCAGCGCCTTCTGATACTCGGCCAGCGCGGCGACGCGGTCACCCTGCGCCACCAGTTGCTGCCCTTTCAGAATGCAGATGCGCACCTGCAAATCAGGCGTGTTCTTGAGCACCCAGTTCTGCGGGTCGATGCTGACGCGGTGCGGGCGGCCGAAGGTCTCCACCACAAACTGCGTCTGCGTCCCGACAATCTCGATCCGCTGCGACTCGGTCTTGCCGTCGGTCTCGATGCGCAGCTCGACCGGCATACGGAAGAGGTCCAAATCCTGATCGATCTCGCCCACCGTGCGGAAGCCCTTGTTGCTGCCCAGCCGGTAGACGGCGTACTTGTTGGTGAACTGCGGCGCGCCGGTGCCGTCAATCCATTGCGCAAAGAACGGCGTCAGCGTCTGCTGGCTCTGCGCCTCGGCCACCTTTTCAAACTCCGCCGCGCGCATCCCGCTGTCGGTGTACTGGCTGAGCGCGCCCTTGAGCGTGGCCATGAAGGCCTTGTCGCCGATCTCCCAGCGCAGCATGTGGAAGATCGTCGCTCCCTTTTCCAGCGTCATCGACTGAAACTCCGGCGAGAAGGGGCTGAGGCGGCTCACGGTCGAAAGCGGAATCGTGTCGTAAGCCAGCGCACCGGCCGACACGTCCAGCAGCGCCGTCTTCAGCGCGGCTTGGCCGTTCTCGTTCTCCACGTACATCAGCTCGCCGTAGCGGGCCATGCCGTTGGTGATCCAGGCGTCGTTCAGCGTGCGCGGGCTGACCTCCGAACCCCACCACTGATGCGCGATGGTGTTGGCCAGCAGGCGTATGCCGCTCTTGTCGCCCACGCGCGAGCCGAGAATCGCCGCCAGCTCCGGTGCCCAGACGGCGGGCAGCGTGTCGTCCGGCAGCTCGACGACATTCAGGCGGCTGCTCTCGTTTGCGCCAAAGCTCTCAGTGAAAAAGTTGTACTCCCGCGCCGCCGTCTGCGCCAGCGTGCTTGCAGATTGCTGATGCGCAGCCGTCAGCCAGACCTTCACATTGCCCGCGCCGGCCGAAACCGGATCGACGTAGCGCCCGGCGATCACCGTGCCGGGGAATCCCGGTTTCGTCCAGTTGAAGTCGTACTGGTCGCCGTCCTTGCCGTTGATGAGCGTGACGGGCTTGGCCGCGCCCGTGCTGCCGCTGGCAAAGACGCGCATCCCCCGCGGCACTCTCAGGTGCAGCTCCATCGTGAAGCGGTTGGTCGTGTACCCGACCGTGGGAAACCAGCGAGCGGGATAGAGCAGCGTGGTAATCGGCTCCTGAATCGCCGCCAACTTTAGCCCCTCGATGGGGCCGTCGTCGTTGCCGGTGATCGCGCCCGCGTACTCGAAGCTCCAATGAGCAGGCTGGCCGGGAACAAACGGCGTGGCCGGAGTGATGCGCACCGAGCCATCCGGCGAGCGCTCGCCGGTGAGTACCGTGCCGCTTTCGTCAGCGATTTTGGTAATTTTCAGCGCCGGGTGAAAGCCGAAGGTGACCGACTCGGAGCTTTCCGGCGCGGTAAAGGTGACGGTTGCCTTGGCCGCCAGTTGGTGCGTAGCCGGGTCGATCTCCGCATCAATCACGTAGCCGGAGACGGTGAGCGTGGGGCGCTGGGCGGCAAGAGGCGCGGCCAGCAGAAGCGCGCAGACCAAGTTAAATGTTACCGGATTGTTCCATAACTTTCTTCGCATCGTGGACCTGCTTTGTAACAGGGCATGACTTCAGTCGTGCCACAAGTGCCAACCATCATAGGCTGGGCTTTAGCCCCTGCGGGAATTCCATCATCATCCGTAAATCTCG
>Ga0224559_1001254_pt1 | contig 14316 bp, 10 predicted proteins | sample 714S33034metaG_FD_180676 | JGI IMG/M metagenome (GOLD analysis project Ga0224559, IMG submission 180676) | Peat soil microbial communities from Stordalen Mire, Sweden - 717 S3 30-34 | ecosystem: Environmental > Terrestrial > Soil > Wetlands > Peat | place: Sweden: Norrbotten County, Stordalen... | reverse complement strand
AGGCGCGGATCGACTCCAGCGCGTCGCCGAAAAAGTCGAGCCGCACCGGCTGCGCCATGCCGGGCGCGAAAAGGTCGAGGATGCCGCCGCGCACGGCGTATTCGCCGGCGTCGCGCACCGTCGAGGCGCGGACGAAACCATTGGTCTCGAGCCAGCCCGTCAGCGCATTCATATCGACGACATTGCCGGGCGCGGCGGAAAATGTGTCGGCGGCGATCTGGGCCACAGGCGGCACGCGCTGGACGACGGCTTTGACCGTGGTGCTGAGAATGCGCGGACGCTCCGCGCTGGAACGCGAGCGCGCGAGACGCGAGAGCACGACCATGCGCCGCGCGGAAACCGAGGCGTTGGGCGAGACGCGATCATAGGGCTGGCAGTCCCAGCCGGGAAAATCGAGAATTTCGATGTCGGGCGCGGCGAAGGCGAGCGCCTCCGTGAAGGCGGCGGCGCGCTGGCTGTCGCGCGCGACATGGATGAGCGCGAGGGCGCGATCCTCCGCCTCGCAGGCGAGCGCGCGGGCGAGATCGGCGACGCAAGAGGCGTCGAACCCGTCGGCGAGCGCGGAAAGCGTCAGCGAGCCGCCCTTGGCGAGTTCAGCGACGGCGCGTTTGAGATCAGCCACGATAAAAGATCAATTCGAGCATTGGCCCCGGCGAAGGGAAGTTATGCGACGAAGCCGAAAAAGGCCTCATATCCCCGCCGAATGCAGTCTGGCGTGGAAGGCGACGATTCGGCGAAACAGCAGCGTATCATAAGCTTGCGGCGTTGGCGTCTCGCCCGTCGCCCAGGCGAAAACGTCGCGGTCGATCGCCTCCAGCAGCGCTTCGAAATCATCGAGTTCGCTCTCGCTCAAATTTTCGACCTCCGCATCGGCGAAACGGCCGAGGAGCAGGTCGGTTTCCAGCATGCCGCGATGCCAGGCGCGGAATTTGATGCGCCGGCGCCGAATGTCGAGCGTCGCCTGCGAAGGGGCGGACATGAAGGAACTCCGGGTTGGATGAAGCGCCGCGGGCGCGTTCCCAGCGGTATAAGCGTTGCTGGCCCGGCTGTCAGCCCTTTCAGCCTGGAGGGGGGAGAACATCCGCAGGGGCGGGCGTTTAATCGCCGTCGCAAAATTCGAGCAGCGCGGCCTTTTTGCCGTCGCTGACGATGATGCGGCCACTCGCATTCGGCTGCAGCGTGATTCCAGCCGGATCGAAGCCCGCCGCGATGAGGGCCGCCTCAACCGGGGCGAAGCTGCTCCTCACCGCCGTCCCGGCGACGAGGTCGAAGACCGCAAGTTCGAACGGCGGCAAATCGGGATAATGCTGACTTGAGTACCGGTTGTCGAAGATGGCGTAGGCTTTTTTTTCGTCCCCAGTCATTGCTTGGATAGACGCGAGCGAGAATGGCGCCTGAATTTTGCGATACGTCAGAGCTCCCGCGTCGAAGATCCAAAGCTTGTCGCTGTCGTAAGCGATAAATGCCAAATGGTCGTCGAAACAATATGCGGCCTCGACCTCCATGAAATTATGGGCATCGCGGTCAGGATTGAAATATTGCATAAGGCTAAATTCGTATCCGCCGGTCCGCGAAAGGACCGAGACCAGATCGCTCTCATGCTCTGCCCTGCCCGTGAAGAACTGTTCTTCGTTGTACGCTGCGAAAATATGATTGCGCGATAGGAACAGATCGGTCGGCCACGCTGCTGACAGCGAAAGAAAATTTGTTGTCGAAACGATAGTCGCTTTGGGGAAGATTACTACTTCCCCGCGCGCGAACCATCTGATCTGGCTGGCTTGCGGATGCCCCTCGTGCGTCCATGAGCGCAAAAGGCTATTGTTCAGATAAATCGCAACATCGTCTCCTTCGATCTGAAGCGAAGCCAAGCCGAAATCAGGATCGAGATCGAAGGCTTCGAGACCAGGAATCGTCAGTTCCGTCAGATGGCTCATACTGACCTGCATCGGCTCACTCGTCGCGAGGATTGATTTTATCCACTGGGTTGATCGGATAACACGTCTTCACATTGTTATTCGAGTCGATAACGACGATGTAGGTGTCCGTTGGGATCGACGGAGCCGGTCGTTCCTTGCCTGAGACGCCTATGATGACTGGTTGAGGCGCCCCGTCCACCAACTCCATTACTTTCGCTCCGATTACGACGTTCCCCTTCCAGTCTCCCGCACCCAAGTCGTCCGGAGTAGCACTCTTCCACGCGTCTTCAACAAGCCGACTGATCGCTTCCGGGGTCGAATTATCTGGAGTAAACTTCCCCTTGGTATCGTCGGGCGTTCCAAAGCCGTGACCCCTCAAGATTTTCTCCATGGTTTTCGCCGAAATGACTGGCGTTGGATTGGCCTGCGCAAATTGTGCGCCGGGTACGATCCATGCCGGGCGGACGTCCGATCTCGTGACGCCGACCACATTCACATCGACGCGCTGAACGATGCGCTGTCCGGCGCCCCCGCCGCCTGACGTCCAGCGCCCGCTTTCCGCTCCGCTGCCGGACGGAACGCGCGGCTGATTTTGATTGTATTTCTTTTCGAGTTCGCGCGCCTCCTGCTGGAAGCCCATGATCTTCAACACATCGCCGGGGCCGAGGCCCCGCCTCAGCAATTTATTGACGAGGTGCAGGCGATAGGCGTCCCAATCGCTGATGCGGGGCAGACCGGCGAGGGCGAGATAGATCTGCGCGAGGCCTTTGTCGCCCGCGCGCCAGAGGGCGCTCGCGCGCCGAATTTTTTTGATGACATCGCCCGAGACAGGCTGACCGTAGGCGCCAATGAGATGCGCAAGGATGCGCGGCTCGTCGAAGCCGGGGCCGGGGCCGGCGCCCGCATCCTCCTCCAGCGTGGCTAGAAGCGTGCCGCGCCCGAGCACGAGGCCCCCCTCCGTGAAGGTCATCGAATCGCGTATCGGCGCGCAGCCGCGCCACGCCGCAAAGTCCCGCGCCATATCCTCTCTGGTGAACTGCATCATCATACGTCCCCGCGCAAAAATAGTCGTGGCGACAGAGATCGGCGCGGATCGGCGCTCTGTCGAGACCCGCGCGAATCGGGGAGAACGCCTATCTACAGGGCCCGCTCGGCGCGCCGTCCGATGCGCCCCGACAGGATCATTGCCTCCCCGGCGGCAGGCGGCGCATAAAGCTCTGAACCGGCGAACCCCATGCGTCCATCGATTCTGAACCCGCTCTTCGCCTCGGCCGCGAGCCTGCCCGGCGTCGGCCCCAAGACCGGCAAGCTGCTCGACCGGCTGCTCGGCGGAGCCGCGCCCGAAGCGCGCGTGATCGATCTTCTGTTTCATCTGCCAACCGGGGCGCTCGACCGCCGCAACCGGCCAAAGATCGCCGAGGCGCCGATTGATACGCTCGTCGTGATCGAGGCGAGCGTCGTCGAGCACCGGCCGCCGCCGCGCGCGAAAGGCCCCTATCGCGTGCTGGTCGAGGACGAGACCGGCGACGTTCTGCTCGTGTTTTTCCTCGCCAACCACCAATGGATCGAGCGCAGCCTGCCGGTCGGGGCGCGGCGCTGGATTTCGGGCAAGCTCGAACTCTGGGACGGCCATCGCCAGATGGTGCATCCAGACCGCATTCTCGACGCCGAGGGCTTCGCCAAGATGGCGCCGGTCGAGCCGGTCTATCCCGCCGCCGAAGGCCTGTCGCAAAGGGTGATTTCGAAGGCGGTCGAGGGCGCGCTCGCGCGGCTGCCCGCGCTGCCGGAATGGCGCGCGGCGCCGGGCCTGCCCTCTTTCGCCGAGGCCCTGCGCGCCGCGCATCGCCCGCAGGCGCCTGAAGAGATTGGCCCCGGCACGCCGGCCCGCGCACGCCTCGCCTTCGATGAAATGCTCGCCGGCCAGCTCGCGCTTGGCCTGATGCGGGCGCAATTGCGGCGCGCGCCCGGCCGCGCCAACGCCGGCGATGGACGCATCTTTGAAAAAATCGTCGCCGCCCTGCCATTTGCTCTGACGGGCGCGCAGACGCAGGCGCTTGCGGAGATCCGCGCTGACCTCGCCAGCGAGACGCGCATGCTGCGTCTGTTGCAGGGCGACGTCGGCGCCGGCAAGACGCTGGTGGCGCTGCTCGCCATGGCGACATGCGTCGAGGCCGGACGACAGGCGGCCCTGATGGCGCCGACCGAGATTCTGGCGCGCCAGCATTTCGCCGCGTTGAGCGCTTTCGCGGCGCCGGGCGGCCTGAGGCTCGCGCTGCTGACCGGCCGCGACAAGGGCGCCGAGCGCGCCAAGACCCTCGATGCGCTAGCCACCGGCGCGATCGACATCATCATCGGCACGCATGCCTTGTTTCAGGAGGCCGTCGCCTTCCACGACCTTGGCCTCGCCGTGGTCGACGAGCAGCATCGCTTCGGCGTGCATCAGCGCCTCGCCCTCGGCGACAAGGGCGAACGCGCCGACATATTGGTGATGACCGCGACGCCCATACCGCGCAGCCTCGTGTTGACCTATTTCGGCGACATGGATGTTTCCGCGATCCGCGAAAAGCCGAAAGGCCGCCAGCCGATCGAGACCCGCGCGCTGCCTGTGGAGCGGATTGGCGAATTGATCGAAAGGGTCGGGAGCGCGATCGCGCAGGGCGCGCAGGCCTTCTGGGTCTGCCCGCTGGTCGAGGAAAGCGAACTCATCGATCTCGCCGCCGCCGAGGAGCGCTTCGCCGATCTCAGGCAATATTTTGGCGATCAGGTCGGCCTCGTGCATGGCAAGATGAAGCCGCGCGAAAAGGACGCCGCCATGGAGGCCTTCGCCGCGGGCGCGACGAAGATCCTCGTCGCCACCACCGTGATCGAGGTCGGCGTTGATGTGCCGGGCGCCAGCATCATGGTGATCGAACACGCCGAACGCTTCGGCCTTGCGCAATTGCACCAGTTGCGCGGCCGGGTCGGGCGGGGCGCAGCGAAATCCTCCTGCATCCTGCTCTACAAGGGCCCGCTCGGCGAGACCGCGAAAGGGCGCATCGCCATCATGCGCGAGACCGAGGACGGGTTTCGCATCGCCGAGGAGGATCTCCGCCTGCGCGGCGAAGGCGAGGTGTTGGGCGCCAAACAATCCGGCCTGCCGGGATTTCGCCTCGCCGACCCGGCGGCGCACACGGATTTGCTGGTCGAGGCGCGGCGGCAGGCGCAAGAAATCGTCGCGGAGAATCCAAGGCTTGAGGGCGCGCGCGGCGAGGCGCTGCGGCTGTTGCTGAATATTTTCGAGCGCGGCGAAGCGATAAGGTTGTTGGGTGCGGGATAGGCGCCACAAGCTTCCTCATCCTGAGGAGCGGGCGAAGCCCGCGTCTCGAAGGATGAGGGCTCTGAAACTGCTTATAGCCGCTATCAGGGAGGCTGCTACTCCGCCCTCACAAAACTCAAAGCGTACATCGCGGCGGCGGCGGAGAGCGCCAGCGCGGCGAGGATCAGCGCCGTCGCGCCATAGCCGACGGTGCCGATCAGCAGGGCCTGCGGATAGGGCATCAGAAAAATGCCGATGTTGAAAGCCGTGTTGAGCAGCGCCTGCGGGCCGGCGCGCTCGGCCGGCTCGACGCCTTCGCTCATCCAGCCGGAGAGAACGGGATAGACGACGCTATAGCCGACGCCGAACAAAATCCCCGAGACGACGATCAGCCAGGATTGTCCGGCGAGGCCGAGCAGCGCGAAGCCCGCGCCCTGCGAGACAAAGCCGATCGAGACCAGCACGCGCCGGTCGAGAGACTGCAATGCGCCCATGGCGAGAAATCGCGCGGCGAACAGGGTTGTCGTCGAGGCGAAGAAAAAAGCGCCGATCGGCAGCGCCTTGGCCTGCAACAAGGCGGCGAGATAGGCGGCCGTGAAGCCGAACATCGTGCCATTGACGAAGACGGCGGCGAGCGCCGGAATGCGGCCCTGGCTCAGGGCGCCGGCGAAATTCATGCCCCGCGTCCGGTGCGGGCGCGGGATGGCGCGAAGGCCAAAGGTCAGCGCCAGCGCGGCGCAGCCGGGAATGGCGCCTTCGAGAAACATCGCCTTGGCGCCGAAGGCGTTGAGGATCACCGCGCCGAAAGGTGGCGCGAAGGCCTGCGCTACGGCGAAACAGCTCGAAAACAGGCCGATCAGATAGATGAACCGCCGCTCATTGAGCCGGCTCTGGCCGTAGGTGACGAAAGCGCTGAGCAACAGGCCCTGGCCCGCGCCCTGAACCAGACGCGAAGCCAGCGCCGGCCAGAAATCGGCGGCGGTGTAGCGCAGGCTGAAAAAGCCGACGACCATCAGGGCAATGGCAAGCCGAGCGGCGTTGAGAACGCCGATGCGGGCGGCGACCGCCCCAGACAGGAATGTGAAGACGATCACCGGAAAGGCGTAAAGCGACAGCAACAGCCCGGTGGCGTGCAGGTCGAATCCTTCGCGCGTGAAAACGACCGCGAGCAGAGCGGCGTGGGAATACATGAAGGAGACGAGGAAGGCTGCGGCGCCCATCTGCAGATATTCGCGCCGCGCCCGGTCGTCGATGAAGCCGGCGTCATTCGCCGCCGAATCGGAGTCAAGAGTCCGCCGCGCGCCGCCGCCGAACGAAAGCATCAGGCTCGGCGAAGCAGCGCGCGCCAGTGGCGGGACGTCAGCGCCGCCGTCGGCGCGACGTCTTCGATGACGATCGGGCGCAGGCCATGACGCTCGGCCCCGGCGAAGATCGAGGGCGGCAGCGGCCATGGCGGCCCGTTCGCGGCGGCGTCCTCGTCCCTTGCGCGCGCAATCAGGAGAAGCTTTCCGCCCGGCGCGAGGAAGTTTGCGAGCGCCGCAAGCGCCTCCCCCAACAGGGCCGGCGCCAGCGCCTGCAGTGTGTAGCATTCATGGACGAGGTCGAACGCGCCCCGCCATTCCTCGGGCGCGGCGAAAAGATCGGCGGCGCAATAGTCGACGCGCGATTGCGGAAAACGCCGCTTCGCCCAGGCGACGGCGCCGTCCACAAGGTCGAAGGCCGTGACATTCGCGCCGGCGGCGGAAAAATATTCGGCGTTGTCGCCAAGGCCGCAACCGACATCGAGAACGCGAAGCTCGCCAAGGCCGCGCATCTGAAAATCGACGAAGGATCGCGCCAGCGGATGCGGCGCGAGATTGGCCCAGGGCACGCGGGCCGGATCATCTTCGGCGAGCGCATAGACCGCCTCGAACCACGCACGGCGCAAGGGGTCGGCGGGCGGTTCAGCGCCATTCTTGGCCGGATCGAGCGCGTCAAGCTCCGCGCGGGCCCGCGCGCGCCGTTCGGCGAAGCCGGGGTCGAAAGGCGTTAAGGTCACGCTCTGTCCTCGTTGTTCGCCGCGCTCAGCAGGAGGCTTTTCGCCGGTCTCAAGCCTGTTTCTCCCAACGCCCGGCCTCGCTCTGGCGCCAATAGGTCAGCGCGAGCCCTTTCGCCTTCAGCGCTTTCCACTGCGCCCGGGCCTGGATCAGATCATCCTCATTGGCGCCGTCGAAGGCGACGCTCGCGCGCGCGAGCGCGGCGGCGTCAGCCGGGGACGCGCCAAGCCATTGCGCGACATCCGCGCCTTCGACAAAGAAGCGCAGCTTCGCGCCATTCGGAGTCTCGGCGCCGGTCGAAAGATAGACCGGCTGCATCTCGCCATCGCCCTCGGCCGCGCGCCCATGGGCGAGAAAACTGTCGTCGCGATAGGTCCAAAGATGCTGGTCCAACGCCTCCAGCCGCTCTTCGCTGCGGGCTTGCACGACGACGCGCCAGCCATTGGCGAGCGACTTCTCGATCAGGCTGGGAAGCGCCTGTTCGAGGCTCTGGCTCTGCAGATGGTAAAACCAGATCTCCATCCTCGATTCCGGCTTCCCCTATCCCCGCGCCAAGAGCATATTCCGATCAGATTGAAACAATCTGATCGACAAGAATATGCTCAAGCTTTTGAATGCAGAGCGATTTCTTATCGACCGAATGATCCATTCGGTCGGAAAACGCTCTAACTCTCGTAGTGGTCGGCCACGAGCCGATCGAGCAGGCGAACGCCAAAGCCCGAGCCCCAGCTCTGGTTGATGTCGCTTGAAGGCGAACTCATGCCGGTTCCGGCGATGTCGAGATGCGCCCAGGGCGCGCCATTGACGAAGCGCTGCAGGAATTGCGCGGCGGTGATCGAGCCGGCGTGGCGACCCCCCGTGTTCTTCATGTCGGCGAATTTCGAGTCGATCAGCTTGTCGTAGGCCGGCGCCAGCGGCAGGCGCCAAAGCTTTTCGCCGGTCGTCTTGCCGGCGGCGATCAGCCGCTCGCCGAGTTCGTCGTCATTGGTGAAAAGCCCCGCATGCTCCTGCCCGAGCGCGACCAGCACGGCGCCGGTGAGGGTCGCGAGATCGACGATGAACCTCGGCTTGAACTTGTCCTGCACGTACCAGAGCAGGTCGCCGAGCACGAGACGCCCTTCCGCATCCGTATTGATGATCTCGATGGTCTGACCGGACATTGATTTGACGATGTCGCCGGGGCGCTGGGCGTTCGCCCCGGGCATGTTTTCGACGAGGCCGATGACGCCGATGGCGTCGACCTTGGCCTTGCGCGCCGCCAGAGCCTGCATCAGGCCGACGACGCAGGCGGCGCCCGCCATGTCGCCCTTCATATCCTCCATGCCGGCGGCGGGCTTGATCGAGATGCCGCCGGTGTCGAAGGTGACGCCCTTGCCGACGAAGACGACCGGCTGGGCCTTGCCCTTGTAGGAGCCCTTGCCGCCGCGCCAGCGCATGACGACGACGCGGCTTTGACGCGCGGAGCCCTGCCCGACGGCGAGCAGCGCCCACATGCCGAGCGCTTTCATGGCGGGCTCGTCGAGAATTTCGACCTCGACGCCGCCCTTCTCCAGCTCCTTGACGCGATTGGCGAACTCGTCCGGGTAAAGGACATTGGCGGGTTCGTTGACGAGCGAGCGCGCGGTCAGGACGCCGGTCGCCACCGCCTCGCGCCGTTTCGCCTCGGTACGGGCGGCGGCGGGATCGGCGACGGCGATCGTGATCTCGGTCTGCCCGTTCTCGTCCGACTCGTCCTTCTTTTTGGTCTTGTAGAGATCGAAGCGATAGTCGCGCAGATGGACCCCGAGCGCGAATTCCGCCGCCGCGCCCGCCGCATCCTCCGGCGCACGCGGCGGATCGAAGACGATCATCGCGGACGCTCCGCGTCCGAGCTTGCCGATGACGAAGCCGCCGAGGGCGGCGTAATCGGCTGCGGTCAGGGGCGCGACCGGCTTGATCGCGGCCGGCGCGACGGCGTCTTGCGGCTCCGTCTTGCCGGCTTCAGGCTTGGCTGGCTCAGGCTTGGCCGGCTCAGGCTGGGGTCCGACGCCGACCACAAGCAGCCGGTCGGCGCTCAGGCCCGCGGGCGCCAGAATATCAAGCGCCGTCGAGGGCTTGCCCTTGAATTTCGCGGCGGCCGCCGCCCTTTTGATCAAGGCCTCGCCCGCTTCCCCGAGCAAGGCCGCGCTCGCCGCGCCAAATTCAAAATCCGCATTGGTGAAAATCACCAGCGCCCGCGGGCCGCGCGGCTTGGCCGCCGTTTTCTTCGCCTCGGCGCGCGGCGCCTCGCCGGACAGGGAAGCGAGCGCGGAAAATTCGATTTTCACGGATAGCGACATTTTACCCTCAAAAAAAGCTCGACCCTCAAAAAAAACCCGCCCGCCGCGCCCTCACGACATCGTGAACCGGCACGCTGCGATCGATTTGCTGACTGGCCGCTGGCGCGCGTCCTGGGCGCGCATAAAACTATAAAAACGATATAGTTCAATCAGTCCATACCGGACCCCATATAGGAATCGTTTTCGCCGCGCGCATATGCGCGGCCGCCGGAGAATGCGCATTGCGGGAATCTGGCGGCGCGATGGCCTCGTGCGATTAGGCCCGATTGCGCCGAAAAATTGCCGCGAGGAAAGAGTTTAGTCACCCGGTCGCCAAAGCAAAAGCGCAAAAGCGAGTTTTGTCGGGGCGGTGCCGGCGCGGCTGTGATCGGAAGGCCACGCCCGGACGCATTTCGCATCGCAGCCATCGCGGCGCCGCGTGTTTGTATGGCGGGCGCGGCGGTCTCGTTGTACCAGATGGATCGTGGGGCGTGCAGGGCTTGAGTTTCGAGATGTCGGGCATGAATCCGTCCAGTACCATGCGCACCGCGCCCGCCGCCCGCCGCATCTCGCGCCCGTTCCGGCGCGCGGCCCGCCCCGCCAGGTCCGATCCGCGATGATCGGCTGGACCCTCGGCCGTTATTTCGCGGCTCGCTTCCTCACACTGATCGTTGCGGTGTTCGTGACGATCTGCGGCATGATTTTCGTCGTCGATTTCGTCGAGATGCTCCGCCGCACCAGCGACATCGGCGGCGTGTCGGCGCGAACGATCGCGTTTCTCTCGCTTTTGCGCGCGCCTTCCGCCTCCGAACAGCTGATGCCCTTCTGCGTCCTCTGCGGCGCCATGGCGGCGTTTCTCGACCTGACGCGGAAGCTCGAGCTGCTGGTGGCGCGCGCCGTCGGCGTCTCGGTCTGGGGATTTCTGGTTCCTCCGGTGGCGATCGGCCTTCTGATCGGCGTCGCCTCGGTCACTCTGTTCAATCCGGTTTCGGCCATGATGAAGCAGCGCGCGGAGGTTCTCGAGGCCGAGATCTTCGGCGATGTCAGCAGCCGGGACGCGGACTCGCGGTTCTGGATCCGGCAAAAGAGCATCGACGGCGAAGCCATCATCAAGGCGCGGGCCGTGTCGAGGGACGGCGGCCGCCTCACCTCTCCGACCGCCTATGTCTACGGCCAGGACGGCCGGTTCGAGGCCGAGATCGAAGCCGATGGCGCGCAGCTTTTCGAAGGGGTCTGGCGCTTCGAGAACGCCCGCATCCTGATGCCGGGCGAGGATCCGCTGGAGGCGAAAACCTACCTCCTTGCGACGAATCTGACGCCGCAGCAGGTGGCGAAGGGTCCCGTCGCACCGGATTCGGTTCCGTTCTGGGAGCTGCAGTCGGTCCGCGGCCAGACCGAGAGCGCCGGCCTTGATCCGATCGGGTTCCGGCTGCAGTTTCACTCGCTTCTGGCGCGCCCGTTGCTGTTTCTGGCGATGGTTCTGATCGCCGCGGCCTTTTCCTTAAGATTTTTCCGATTTGGTGGTGGAAGCGCCAAAATGGTTGGCGGTGGCGTGGCGGCGGGGTTCGTGCTTTATCTGGCGACGAAACTCGTCGGCGACCTTGGCTCGGCCGGTCTGCTCAGCGCCGCCGCTGCGGCCTGGTCGCCGGCCGTCGTCGCCAGCATGCTCGGCGCGCTCGCGTTGCTGAATCAGGAGGATGGTTGATGGGGCGGCGTTCTTGCCCCGCAGACGTAACTCGGCATATCGGGCTTCATCGCTTTTATGGCCGCGTTCGGGGCTGGCTCCCGCAAGCCGGCGCGTTGGCGCACGCCTCGGCGCACGCTTGCGTTCGCGCCGCGGCGCGCTCGGTCCTTTGCTTTTGTCTTTGCCTGCCCGTTCTCATCGCGGCGGGCGGCGCCTATGCGGCCGGTCCGGCGTCCGCGCCCGCCGCGCACGAGCCGCCCCATCCCCCGGCAGGGACGCCGCCCGACAAGATGTTCGTCGAGGCGAACGAGCTGCGCTACGATACCGTCAAGAACACGGTTTCCGCCGTTGGCGACGCGCGCGTCTATTACAAGGGCCGCGTTCTCGAAGCCGATCAGGTCACCTATAATCGCAACACCGGCCGCGTGCTGGCCCAGGGCCATGCCAAGCTGACCGAGACGGACGGCTCCGTGCTGCATGGCGATGAATTCGATCTAACCGACGATTTCCGCGATGGATTCATCGAAAGCCTGCGCGCGGACACCGCCAGCAAGACCTTCTTCAGCGCGCCGCGCGCCGAGCGCGTCCAAGGCGACACGACCGTCTTCGACAAGGGCACGTACACCGCCTGCGCCGCCTGCAAGGACAATCCCGACAAGCCGCCGTTGTGGCGGGTGCGCGCGCGGCGCATCGTCCACAAAAACGACGAGCAGATGATCTATTACGAGGACGCCGCGCTCGAGTTCCTCGGCCTTCCGATCGCCTATGTGCCGTTCTTTTCCGCGCCCGATCCAACGGTGACGCGGAAATCCGGCATTCTCGACCCGCGTTTCATCGCCAATTCGACCTATCTCGGCTCCGGCGTCGCCATTCCGATCTTCTGGGCGCTGGCGCCCGACTATGATTTGACCCTCACGCCGACATTCCTGTCCAAGCAGGGCTTTCTGGCCAGCGGCGAATGGCGCCAGCGGCTCGACTCGGGCGAATATTACATCCGGGCCAATGGCATCGATCAGTTGAACAAGTCCGATTTCTCGCAGCCGCCGTGGGGCGCGGGCAACCTCGCGCTGCGCGGATCGCTTGAAAGCAAGGGCCTGCTCGCCATTACCGACCAGTGGAAATTCGGCTGGCAGTTCACGCTGCTGTCCGACAAATTTTTCATCAACGACTACAATATTCCGAGCCAGACGCTCTCCTCCAACTACATCAGCGAATCAACCTCGACGGTGTTTCTGACCGGTCAGGGCGATCGTGGCTATTTCGATCTGCGCGGCTATTATTTCGAGGGCCTGTCGACGCATGATTTCCAGCCGCAGCAGCCGACCGCCCATCCCGTTCTGGATTACAACAAGACGTTCGACATCGACCCGGCCAAATCCTACGGAATCGGCGGCCAGGTCGAGCTCGACTTCAATCTGACGAGCCTCTCTGCTTCCGCCGCCAGCTTCCAGTCGGTGGGATCGCAGGTTCTCGACAATGCCTACGGGCTCTACAACGTCTGCACGAATTATGTTCGGGGCACGACCTCCGGAACCTGCCTGCTGCGCGGGATTGGCGGCGACTATACGAGAGCCTCGCTTGATCTGTCCTGGAAGCGCAAGCTGATCGATCCCCTCGGCGAGGTCTGGACGCCCTTCGCTTTCGCGCGCGTCAACGGCGAATGGCTTGATCTCAACACGAGCAATTCCTATACTTTCTCGTCGAGCGCCGGATCCTCGACCTTCTACAACGCCGCCCAGCTGAATTTCGACGGCGCGAAGGCCGACGCCCTCTACGGCGCCCTGGTGCCGGGCGTCGGGCTCGACTACCGCTATCCATTCTTCGCCAATCTCGGATTTGGCTCGATGACCATCGAGCCAATCGGGCAGATCATCGCGCGCCCGAACAATCAGCTTGGCTCCTACTCGATGGTCAACCTCGACGCGCAAAGCCTCGTTTTCGACGAGTCGAACCTGTTCCAGACGAATAAATATTCCGGCTACGACCGGTTCGAGACCGGCGTCAGAGCCAATTACGGCGGCCAGTTCACGCTGAATTTCAAGGACGGCGGCTATGTCAATGTCGTCGGCGGCCAGTCCTATCAGCTCGCCGGCACCAATTCCTATGCGACGCCCGACGCCGCCAATGTCGGCTTGAGCTCCGGCCTCGACACAAGGGCTTCCGACTACGTCGGCGCCTTCACCATCGCGCCCAGTTCCGCTTTTGCATTCACAGCCAAGGGCCGCTTCGACGTCAACACCTTCGAAGCGCGGCGCATCGATCTGGTCGGAACCTATAATCTCGGCGCCTGGACCGGCGGAATCCAGTATGCGAATTACCAGTCCCAGCCGGTGATCGGATATTACGTCCGACGGGAGGGTCTTTCCCTCAACTCCCGCTACAAGATCAGCGACAATTATTTTGTGCAGGGCAACATCACCTTCGACATGAGCCGCCAGTTCTACCCTCCGGCCGAGATCGGCTACACAAACCCAGGCCCGTTCGCGCCCGCGGCGTTTGGCCTTGGCGCCGGATATGATGACGACTGCACCTCCTTCTCGCTCAATTACACCTCCGTCTATCAGGACAATGGCAACACCGCCCTGACGCGCAATCAGACCTGGCTCGTGCAATTGCAGCTGCGCACGCTTGGCGCGACAAAATTCAGCAAGACCTTCACCGACAGCACCTCGCTCGACGGCGTGAAATACTGAAATCAATGGCTCCAGCCGGAACCCGGCGCTGTGGAAAAATGGAGCTTGGCATAGATGGGAACTTGGGCTTGATGCGGAAGTGGATCCAGAAAAATAAGTCCGGCGGAGGCGCCGGCGCGTTCTTCAAAACGTGTCTCGTGGCGGCGTTGCTCGCTGGAGCGTTCGTCTGCGCTGGTCCCGCCGCCGCCCAGGTTATTGTTTCGAGCATCAATGGCGATCCGATCACCAACATTGACATCGACCAGCGCATGAAACTCCTGCGCGTGCTGCACCAAAACGCGACGCGGGACGCGGCGATCGAGAGTCTCTACGCTGATCGGCTCAAGACCCAGGAAGCGTCCAAATTCGGCATCAACCCGAGAGATTCCGACCTCTCGCCGGAGATCATCCGGGTT
>Ga0224559_1001253_pt1 | contig 14318 bp, 11 predicted proteins | sample 714S33034metaG_FD_180676 | JGI IMG/M metagenome (GOLD analysis project Ga0224559, IMG submission 180676) | Peat soil microbial communities from Stordalen Mire, Sweden - 717 S3 30-34 | ecosystem: Environmental > Terrestrial > Soil > Wetlands > Peat | place: Sweden: Norrbotten County, Stordalen... | reverse complement strand
CGACCCCAGCGGAAGGTTAATGAACAATGCCGTTGAAAACTCCGAGTAGTTGGGTGGCGTCGAACCGTCATACATTCGGATATAAAACCGGTCGCTGGCGCTTACGCGGGAAAAGGTCATTACCGGCTGCGTCGAGCGCATCACCAGGCTCGGATCCTGGCCTGCCATAAAGGCATAATCTCGCAAGCGAATCTCGAATCCGCCACCAGTAGGCGGAGTAACTCCCGCATTGACCGTCACCGTAGCTCCATTCAGCGCCGTCACTGTGAGACTGGTAAGATTAGCCAGCACGGTGGGAGCAATCGGCGCCAGGAGCCACGTATTCGCAGGCACCGTCGAGCTGGTCTTGATAGCCAGATCATCGGCCCAGTCATTAGCGAAGGCAATAGCATACTCTACCAGATCTGGATAGCTTGGCCGATAACTCACCGTAACTTCCCGCACCACCACTTGAGCGTTCACGCTGGTCGAAGGAGCATTCAGCAAAAGCGCATCTCCCGGCCAAACATCGCTGGCAAAACTTGCCCTGTTCCCCTTGTAAGTCCCGCTCCACAACGCGCTCACGCTGGCCGACGCCTGCTCTATCACCAGGGCCGCGTTGCGGCAATCGGCCGAACTGCGCGTCGGTGGATTCGTCACCGAACCAATCCACGCGGCTTCAGTGGGCATTCCCGCTTGCGCCAGTGCCTGCTGGCTGGCGGTGTTTACCGCTCGCCCCACGGCTCTGCCCACGGTACGGTATTTTACGGCTATCTGCTCACCCGCCACCGGCGCATACCCGGTGTAAAACACCAGCTTGCCAGTACTGTCCAGGTGGCATTCGGCTGCCTCTTCCGTGGTGCCAACCCGCCGCGTATACGGACTGCCGCTGGGTGGTGTGCTCACGACCCATCCCGAACCTAGATTATTAAGATGAAGCGCCCGAATGCTTCCTACCAGGTTGATGCTGCTGGCCGCCACTACATTGCAAGCTGCGGGAAGGTTGTTGATCGCGCCATCATAAAGCGTCACCGGCGTCCCGCCCACGCCGTTGACAAACTGTTGTATCTCTATCTGCACGTTTCCCGGAGCCGTATTTAACTGTCCACCCGATGTAATTGCCCCGTCATCTCCAAAGGAGCGATAAATTGCCAGCTCCCGCTCGTTCTCCGGGCAATGCACTCTGACGCGCAGCGTGTACTGATAGGCAGAATTGATCGCATAAGCCGTCCCCACCGGGCTGCCCTGAATAAGCGGCTGCAACGTGACAATTCCGCTGCCCTGCTGCGCGATTGCCTGAAATCCCGCAATGCACGACGCCTGTGTGTCCATGCCAACGAAGAATCCAGCCAGGGCCCCCGTGCTGCCAGCGGACAGAGTTACTCCCACGGCCTCTAACAATAGGGTGCCGCCCATCTCCACCGGATCAATCCAGGTCAGCAATGTTTCCCCGTCGATCCCATTGCCGCCATGCATCGCCAGGCCGCCTGCTCCCAGCGTAAGATAACCGGCTCCTCCGGTGACGCCCCACACGCACTGATTGATCTGAGCCTCATTGAAGAGTTCGCTGATAATGGTGAGCTTGGATGTACCGGGAGAGTATGGATTCTGCGCCAAATAAAACTGCGTAGTTACTCCATCGCCCAAAAAGTATTCCGTAACATAGGCAACCGGTTCATTCTCGCCACAAACGGTCACATCGTTCGCCAAGGCGCGCTTGACGCTAGCCGTGAATGCCAGGGTAGCAAGATTTAGACTGCCGTCCGTCTCGTTCAGCGGATGCACTGTGCCCTGCACGGAGGAAAGCGTCAACGCGCCATTAACCGCGCGATACGCAGCCCGCGCCATGCTGGCCACCTGTCCTGCGCTTTTGCTCCACGGCGCGCCACGATCGGGGACAAAACTGCTCACGGGCGTACTGAGCGAGAGCCCCAGAGTCGAAAGCGCAGTAGCTCCAGTGTGAGTTACCAGCGCGGTCAACAACGCTCCGGCGCTATTACCCGTAACTCCACTACTGGGAGGCATAAGCAATTGGTCCAGCAGCAGTTCGTCGCTCAAGGCTTGAATAACTAGCCGGTAGCGCGGACCTTCGATTGCCAGGCCGACATACTCGGGCAGGGGAGTTACAGCGATGTAACCTGTAAAATAATAGGTTCCATCGTCACCCGTTACCGCAAGAGCTTGATTGCGTAGCGGCGCCGTCAGGCTACCGTTAGAGGGAAGGCTCAGCCAAAGTTGACATACAGAGGGCTCATTCAGCTTGCGTTCGATTGTCAGCGGCCGTACTGCATCGAGCGCGGCCGTGTAATCTTGCCCGTTGATCGTAATCTTCATCGTGACTCTCTGTCTGCTGTCAGACTGTCATCCTGCATGGGACACAGCGAAGTCGACAATTCCGCCCTGAGCAGGGCCGAAGAATCTGTGATTGCCTGTCATATTGCTTTAAACCATTTCAGCCATGCTCGATAATTAATTGGTTAGCCCGGCTAGATTAAAGCGTTGGCCGCAGGCAAAAAGCTTCGGTAACAAACCACCCGTTCTCCATCCAGCGGATCGATTACGGGCAGCGCCAGAAACTGGCCCTTAAGCAACACGCGCGCCAGGCCTGCTTTGTTCTTTTCGTCTAACGGCAATGCGGCTTCCTGTGCGCTGGACATGGTTTGCATACGTGGATAGTGAAAAAATATCCGTTCTCCCTGGCTGCCTTCCATGACGAATAGCGCCGACCATTCCTGATAAAAGCATCCGCCTTCACGATCCACAAATCCCGTGACCGCTTGCAATTTGGCTCCCGCAGATGGCGAGCCTGCCGGCAGCGCCTCGGCCAAAGTCAGGCTCGTTGTAGTAACCGCCGACACCAGTGCCACATTGAAAGTCACACGGCGGATGTAATTGATGTCCGACAGCGCCTGCCGCAGATAGGCGCCCGAAACTGGCGTCCCGACATAGCCAGTTTGTCCCGTATAATCGGCATCTAGCGCAATTATCGAACCAACCGAAAAGTTAGCCGCATCGGCAGGCGCCAGCACAATAGATGTGGCAGTCGATCCGCTCAGCACGGTAACAGCCGAAGTTGCTGCGGCACCATCAGCCGCCAAAGCAGCCCCACTCGCGGGAGCCAGCAGGTTCATGTGCTGTGAGCCCGTGGCAAGCGCCATGGTCAGCTTCGTCCAGCTTAAAAACTCGAAACTTACCTGCGCTTCAAGCGTTTCGCGCACTTGCTCCAGCGCACTTGCCGGAATGCCCGTCAATACCGCGGCCATCTTGCTTTCCGTTTTGCGAACAAAGTTTTGAATCCAGCCCAAACTGATCCAGGGAGATGGAGGTGAATCCAACGTGAACCCCCCTTGCTCGGCCGGATCGAAAAGCACCGGTGCCTGCGTTTCCCGGTTCACCGGAGCAAAATAACCGCGTACCCGCCGCGCCACCGGTGCGGGAGCTGAAAACCAATTCACCGCCATTTATTCCCCCTGCTCCTGGTAGCTGTAAACCATTACATTTGCGGAACGGCTCAGCCTGTCCCGCTGCGTCACAATCGGACCGAACACAGGCTCATCCCAAAACACCTTGGTCAGCATTGCCGCCGGCGGCGTTGCCGTGTAGTTTAGCTTGGGAGTGTAAAATGGCTGAGTTATAGTCGCCAGTTCCTCGTCCATTTCACTTAATGACCGGCCACGGTCTAGTCCTCCGAAGCTTTGTGTCCCGCATGTCTGATAGATAATCTCGCATTGCTCGGCCACCATCGTAGACTCAAGATCAAAATCGGTGCCCAGACCCAGCCAGCGCAAAACAAACACATCACTGGGAAACTGGCTGAAGGGCGCTTCGGCCTCTTCCACCAGAATCCCCGGACGCACTGCTCCGCGCAGCAGGATCGTCCGCTCCGGGTTGATCGCCGCCAGCCGCGTCCGCAGCGTCATATAGAACGAATCTTTCGCTTTTTGCATGGAGTTCTGCTCCTCGTTGGCTACGCCAGAAGCTTGCGATCTGTTGGCTCGCAGCCAAGTGGCTTTATTTCACACTGGCAATACAGAAATAATCACACTGCCTGCTGATGCGCTTCACGCAGCAGCAGCCGGTAGAGGTATACCTGACCGAAAGCTTCGTTGGACGCGACTGACTCGATCAGATAATTCTGTCCCGCCACTGTTACTCCCAAGGTAATTGAAAAGAGAGACTTCGTTGATCCCACATCCAGAGCGTTCACTTGCTGCTCAATCCCTGTGGCCGAAACCAGTAGCTCCCACTTGGACTCGCCATTATCCTGCCAACTCGGACGCAGCTTGCGCATTACCACCGGACCAACTACAACTTCGGCAAAAGTTGTTGCCACCAGACCCACTTCTGACTGGCTGGTATCCGTATTCGATCCCGTCACCCGCAAAAGGGCCGTGGTTCCTGTCACACTTCGCAGCAAGGCATCGGCCAACATCTGCGGCGCACTTACCGGGTTCCGCGGAGCTGTATCACTCATCGCTCACCCCAGCCTGTTCGCGATGTATGGACGCAGCCAGGCCTGCACGGTTTCATCCACCAGCGAACTCGAGAAATACTGCATCTGCATTGTGTCGATCTTGGTTTTGCTTGCATTCAACGCCGGTGTAGACTGCGCATTGCGCACAATCTGCGCACACGCCGTCTTCACGTTTTCGCCGATCGTCGTAAGCCCCGCCGTGTAAGTCACTGACACCTCGTTATAAGAGAGACCCAGTACATTCCACGGCAGCGTCAGTTCACCTGTGTTCGAGTCGAAGTCCATTAGGCTTGAATCAATCGCCGTCCACTGTCCAGGCAGTGAGAACGCCAGCGCAATCTCCAGCAACGGATTGTCCGGAAGCTCTCCGCGCCGCGGCTTGGTGTAACGCCCTTCGATGCTTACGATCGGCGTTGTAGCCGTTCCCAGCGGAGCCAGCGGAAGATAGCTTAGCAACACTGTCTGCGACCCGCTTATCAGGCGCAACCGCTCCGTGTACTGGATTACATTCAGGTCCGGCCGCCTGCAGTAGCTGTTGATTAATGCCGTGGCGGATGTAATCCAGTCCGCCGTCGTTCCTGCCGGCAATCCATAATTCTGATAATCCGCTGGCTGCAGATATGCCATGCTTTTTCCTTCCTTATTTCTGTTCGCCTGCTCAATGGCTATTGACCCGGCGCGGGCAAATTGCTATTCCGCGCCGGATCAGTAACTCCTGCCTGCGGCTTAGCGATTCACTGTTACCTGGCAGTGCGCGTAGCCGACGCCCTTGACCACCGGAGCACCGAACTTGACCGCGACATACTGGTAAGTCAGCGAGTTTGGCAGTCCGAGCTGGAAGACGCGCGGAGCCGGATCGCCGAGCCAGTGATACTCGATCAGATCCTCAGTTACGATGTAGGCCGGCAAGACCGCCGGATTCGTGCTCGAACCAATCGTGCCCGTGTAACCCAGGCTCCAGTCCGGGATCAGCGGCAGATCGCCCGCTTGCGTGGAAAGCATCTTCACCCGCACTCCCCCGGTGATGTTGTCGGTGTTCAGCACCACATTGAACTCCGCCTTCATCTCCTGGTCGATCAGGTCCAGCAGCATTGGATTCGCATAGATAGCAGTAGGACGAACATAGTAGCCGTTACTGGCTACCATTTGTGCCACCGCCGTCTTTAGCCCGTTTACGATCGATGCTCCTTCGGCGATGCTTACGGAATTGCTGCCGGCGCCGATTTGCGCAGCGCATCCCATGTATTGGTTGGTCGCGGTAGCGGTCAGGCTGGCTTCGTTGCCGTTCCACAGCGCCACATCGTGCGCCACCATCACGCCGCTTACCGTATCCACCAGGTCTTTGGCCTGAAGATAGGCGAACTGCTTCTGCTGGTCGCCCAGTTCGATGTCGAAGAGGTTGTAGTTGATCTGCGCCACGATCGCCTTCAACATCACGCTCAACTCCGTGCGCGTCGGCTGAACCACCTGAGGAACGATCGAGCGCGGATTCATGAAGCCGGCCGTGCCCGGGTTCGGAATTGCCGATTCCACGAAGAACCGCGACGGATGCCCGGTCGCCGGAACCTGCTTGATGCGCTGCCCGAATGGGCTCGAACGCCGGCAGATGTCGAAGATTTCGGTCTGATACAAGGGAACTTCAACAGCGCCCGGCCCAATGTAGTCTGCTGCCGCGTGTATGTTTGCAAAGGTTGCGTTCATAGGCTTTTTCCGCCCCCTCCATGGGGCCAATCGTTACTCAGTTGATAGTTCACATTTCACAGCTTGCAGGGGCCAGCTGTCGGTTGTTCGCTGTTGGCTGGCTACTGTTTGCTGCCTTCAGGCGATTGCCCCCGCCCGCAGCAGTTGGGTCTTCACCGCAATGCGCTGCTCCAGACTCAGTCCGCCCAGCGCCGCGTCCAGAGTCCGCACATCCACCGGACCATCGCCAATGCCGTGCTTGGACAGCATCTCGGTGGTCGCCGAGGGCAGCGTCCGGCGCAGCGGATTCAGCACATTTTGCGCAGCTCCAGCCTTTAACTCGGCCAACTCCCGCTCAACCACGGCCAGCTTTTCTGCCAGATCGGTTTCCCGCCTGCTCTGCTCGACGGTCGCCGTAATCCTCTCCACTTCGCCAGTCAAGGCACCTTGCCGCTCCTCAAGCCAGTTCAACGTCCGCTCCATCTGCGCCGTCGCGGCCTCAATCCGCTCCGCAATCTCGATTTCGTCCTTTTCCATGTCATTCCTTTCTTGTTTGCCGTGATAGTCGTGTGCAAACCGCGCCAGCAGCCAGCTTGCTAACCTGCTAACTTGCCCACAAAAAAGGCCCCGCAGAGCGGAGCCTATTTGCTTGCTAACTAGCTGTTTCGCTGTCCCGCTATGCCTAGCCTGGGGATCCCTTCCTTGCCGCGTTTTTACGGCAAAGGTAAAGATTCGCTACTTTGACTGCCTGCCAATTTACTAACTCGCCATGCGAAAACTCGTGGCCCGGTAAGCCGCCTTGTTTCGGAGCAGTATGGCCGCCCCGGTAAAGGTTACGCGGGTTAATTTCCACACCTCGGCCCGCATATCTTCCACCCGCGCATCGGCCAACTCATAACTCATGCCCATCGTCTCAGGCAACTGTGCCTCGATAGCCTTGGCCACTTCCGGAAAATCCCGTGCGTAAAGGTATCCCCGCACCACCAGCCGCTGCCCGATCAGATCCGCCTCGGTTAGCAATCCGATCTTGCGCCGCGCGTCGTGACCATCCCATCCCGGCCGGTAATCTACTGCCATGCCCAGCAGTGAAGGCAGCGCCTTCTCGGCTGCCTCGCGCGTCAGCATTACCCGATGCCCGCGCGCCCCGGCTGGAGCCTTGTCGCTGGCTGCATTCACCACCGTTAACACCCCCTCGAACGCCACCCGGTTAGGGTGCCCGTCCACATGGGGAATCTTTACCGCCATCGCTTCCAGTCTCATGCGCTCTCCGCCCATCTGCTCTTGCAGCCCAACCGCCCTGCCGCGCGGCCGTATTGCAATCCACTAGCTCGTCTGTTCCGCCGCTGCTTCCCCCGTCAACTGCACCGCTCCATCCTGTCCCAGCGGTCCCAACCCTCGCATCGCCCGCACCTCGTTTACCGTCAACACACCGGCCTTGAGCAGTTGCACCTGCACCGCCAGTTCTGTCTCCTCGTCCCTCGCGTTCAGTTCGTTGAAAACAAACTCAAATTCCCGCCACCCAATGCACTTTCCAAACAAGTCCCGGGTAATGTGCCCAGCCAGCAGCAGTGCCAATGGCGAGATCGCCCCGCGGAAGGCCTCGTCGGTCATCTCCGATGCGGTCGATTGATTTACATCCGCCTCTAGCCCCAGCATCAGCGGCGGTAGCCCAAAAGCATTGGCCACCATCCGGATCAGGAACTCCTGCCAGGCCAGGCGCATATCTGCATCCGTCCCCTGGGCAAAGCGCAACACCTCCGGCTTCTGTTCGGTCGAGATCAGCGGCACGCGCCCGGTGCCCTCGATCTCGTCTTGCCACCAGCGGATCAACCGGTCATGCTGCATCGGCGTCGCCTCGTTCAGCCACAGCGCATACTGCGCCACGGTATTGGCCGCCAGCTTGCCCGCAAAGCGGTGTGCGCTCAGAAACTGATTCACCGTTTCGAAGGCCACCTCCAGCGGTCCCAGCCCAAAGGGCGTAAAGCTGCGCGGATTCATGCGCACATACATCAACTGGTCATCGCGCAATTCCACCGCACTCGATTCCAGTTGCCCCGGCAGCGCCTGCGCATATCTGGGCGAATCCGGCTGCCCGTCCCATCGCGGATTAATTCGAATTGACGCGCCATCTACCGCCCACAGCATCGCCGGACGCTTTTCGTCACCGGTCGGCTCCATCTCGATGGCTCCGTAGCCGCCCGTCAGCGCATCCTCGATCACCTGTTCAATCAGCGTTCTGAAACTGTCCACCGAGTTCGGCTCTTCCAGCGTCCGGCGCAGCGCCCGCAGCTTCTGTTCCGCAGAGGCCAAGTCTTCCGGCCGCACTCCGCGCCGCACGCGCACCTGCCAGTCCATCGCCGCGATGCGATCCTTGATAACATTGATCGCCCGCCGCACCACCGGCGTCTCCGCAAACCGGCGCAGATTCATCGGCGTCGGCTTGGGCAAGTGCTGCCCCGGAAACTGGACCGGCGTCAAGATCGAAGGCAGAGCCAGCGTCTTTCGTTCCGCCTCCGCATCGGCTGCGCCGGCCGCAACATTTACATTCCGCCCGCTCCCGGTCGCCTGCCGCCAGATCTCCCGTAACTGTTTTCCTACCTTCACGCGCACCTTCCTTCTTCCGCCGCCCCACAAACAAAAAGGCACAGCCCCGAAAGGGCCATGCCTCGTCTGATTCTCAGTTGTCAGCTACTAGCTCATAGCTACTAGCTCCTCACTCACAAAACCAATCCTACAACAATCTCTGGAAACTATCTGCAAACCCAGGAAAAAATCTCGCAGAAGAAGCTAGGAGTTAGTAACTCGTAGTTAGAAGCTGCCTTTTCACACCCGCAGCTCCCGCCGCGCCGTCTCCGCCACCCGGCCCAGGTCCGAGGTCGTCAGCACCCGTATCTGGTGCTCCTCCATCGTCTCCACGCCAAAGCGGTACATCTCCAGCCGCTCCGGCTCCTCGTCGGTCGCTCCCAGTTTAGCCGCCGGTTCGACCACCGCAGTCAACTCCAGTTGCGCCTTCTCCACCCGTTTCACGCCTGTCCGCAATCCCGCCGCCGAAAACGCCAGCACCTTGGCCATCTCCACGCCCGGCTCCAGGCTTACCGCATGGAACATACGGATCACGCCGTTCGGCCTGTACCCTACATCGATGCGTAGCGGATCGCCTGGCCGCGTGTACTCCGAGGCGGCAATCTTTTTCCGCATCAAATCCCACACCCCAGCCCGCTCAAACTCCGTTCGCATCCTCGCCTGGATCGCCGCACGGCCACTGAGCCTCGGCACACGTTCCCTAGGCGGCGGCTCCACATAGAGCCGCATCAACTCTTCCATCCCCGCCGGTAGGCTCTCTGCCAAATAGGCCTTGGGCTCGGTCATCTGCACGCTCAGCGAGAGCGCTTCGCTAAGCAGCCGCATCAAATTCCCGTCCGGCTCCTGCTGAAAGCGCCTGCGCAGCTCACTCTCCATGCCTTCCAGCAGAGCGGTATCCGCCTCTGGGTCCAGGCAGCGCACCCGGCGCCAGTCGTGGGTAAAGCGCACCTCGGCCGGCTCCTGGCTGCCCTGCTCGCGCAGAATCACCCCAATATGCACATACTCGTTCCTAACCGCATCCGGCACATACCGAAGCAGCCGAAATTCGCATGCCCGCCGTTCGTTTCCGCTACTCATAATCTGCCCGCCAGCGTCTCGCCGTTTTCAGGCCCTTAGGTTCTTCCTATCTCTCTTGCCCGTTACCTTCCGCACCTTACCCTACATCACTCTTCCTTCGATGCTACCCCACCTTGCATCCATCCAGCCCTCCTCCCCCATTTTCTTTCCCATCCCGCCCCATTTCGGAAATGGCCTCCGATCCGACCGCCCAAAGCCCTCAATCAGCTCCCGTATCCGGCTCTGCCGCTGGAGCAGCTTTTCCACCAGCGCTTCCATTTCACTCAGGTCGCCGCCGTACCACTCCGGCGGAACCTCGCTGGCCGCCGCCCACACCGTTTCTGCGGGCATCGTCTCCAGCCGTGTCAGCCAGGGCTCAAAGGCCTCCCATCCCGCGATCTCCCGGTACACGTCGTTGCGATAGTAAACCCCGCGCAGCGGGATGTCCTCGAGCTTCCACTCCCCGGCGTGAAAACAATAGCCATAATCGATGAAGACCGCCCGGTAGCGCCTTTCCCGCTGCTTGCGCACGAAGACCGCCTGCCTGCCATTCGCATTGCCCGTCCACTTGTCCAGCGCCAGAATACCGGCAAACTCGCCCAAGTTTCTCACCTCGGCCATCTGCTCCTCGGGAAGGTAGTCCACCACCTGCCCCGGCATCAGCCCGCCCACAAACCGCGACCCGAATTGCAAGCCCGCCTGGCATCGCACCCGCGTCCGACCCAGGTCGATCTCCAGCTCCGGCGTATTCTCCACCAGCCAGCTTGAAACCTCCACCAGCTCCACTTCCGGCGCCGTCAGACCGGCCGCCGCCGCCAGTTTCGAGGCCAGAAACTCATTCGCCAGCACCCGTATGTGCTGTGGATTGTTCTGGAACTTCACCACATACACATGACCATCCGCGCCCAGCATCAACTGGCCCTGCGCGCCGCCCCGCATCCGCCGGATATGCTGCACTGCCAGTACCGCCAAGCCCGTTCCCCCGCTTCCCCCACAACCTCATTCAAATTCTAAGCGCTCCGGCCCAAATTTTACGCAACCCCTCCCGCTTTCATGACATTTGCAGCCTTTTACCCTACCTTGTTTCCGTTTCTCTGCCGTTGCTAACCCGCTAACTCGCTATCGCCGCGAAGCGGTAGCTAACTCGCCGCTCTTATCTCAAACCCCACGCAACCTTGCCCTAAGTTCACCGCGCTCTATTTTTTGTTCACTATCTAGCCATTTCATCCGGGTGCCCCACCCTCGCCGCGTTTTAGTTTTTGCGGCTAGGGTGGGAATTCACCTGCCTCAATAGCATTTTGATCCTCGACCGCTAGAAGCCAGCGGCTAGCGGCTGCCCTTTCCCACCAACTCCGCCCGCGCCGCCAACCCGATCGCCATCGCCATCACCCGATCGTCGTGGGTTCCCGGCCGCGCTCCCGACCCGCCATCCGGCAGCCGCACGAAGCTCCGGCATTCCGCCAGCAGCCACCGGCTCTGAAAGCACTCCGGCCGTTCCACCAGCCCCGCATCCAACCGTCCCAGCGCTGCCGGACGGCTCATCGACGTGGTCAGCCAGCCCGTCTGCCCGCCCTGCCGGTAAATCCGCCCGTAGCCGCAAACATTTTCGATCAGCGCCAGCACGCCGCTGCCGTGGTTGTTCCGCTCCACCACCAGCCAGGCCTGGTTGTACTCGGCGGCCAGCGCCGTCATCAGCCGCGCCAGCTCCAGCCCACCCACGTGCCCGGCGAACTCCGCGCACTGCAAGCCCGTCTCCAGTTCCAGCACCTGCGCCGCCGAGTAGTCGCCCTCGCTGCCGCCCCCGGCCGGGTCCACCGCCACCAGGTAATCCTTGCCCTTCAGCGGCGGCAGCCAGACCTCCAACTCCCCATTCCGCCGCAACTCCACCGGCGCTGGCGCCGTTTGCAGCCGCGCCTCGATCGCCCCCAGCTCAAAAACCGAATCCCCGCTAGCCAGAAAGCAGCTCAGTTCGTCCTCGGCGTACTCCTGCCGCGCCAGCCCACGAAAATCCGCCCGTATCTGCCGCCGGTAGCCAATCTGCTCCAAATCCAGCCCATTCCGGAGCATCAATTCGCCTTCTTCTTCGCTCAGGCTCGCCTTATCCACCGCCCTGGCCCGGTAGCGCCGCTCCATCCACCAGGGGAAAAAGTGCCGCACCGTCCCCGTCTCGCCGGCCTTCTGCCACTCCTCATGAAAGCAGCCGCCCACCCCGTCCGGCGTCGACTCCAAAATCAGCTCCGCCTCGGGCGACATCGCCGCCCGCAGCCCCGCCAGCGTCTCCGCCGGGTCTCCCGGCCACCGCGCCAGCTCCGAGCAGTGCAGATTCTGCACCGTCAATCCCCGGCCCGCATTCCGGTCTCCGGACGACACGACCCTGTACTGCGCATCGATCTCCGGAAAGACAATCTGCCGCACATTGGCCCGCGAGGTGCGCAAAGCCCCCTCGCGCAGCTCCTCCGGCAGGTAATCCAGAAACCGGTGGACGATCCGGAAGATCTCCTCAGCCGCCTCCTGCGTGTGCGCTACTTCCAGCGTCAACGTCCCCGGCTGGGTAATCGTCTTCAGGAAGAACCGCGCCGCCGCCCAGGTCGTCAACCCCATCTGCCGCGCCTTCAGCACGATGTTCCTAGAGCCCCGCCGCTGCTCGAAGGCCCTCTGCGCCGCATTCGCTCTGAGCGGCGCCGTCCGCCCCTCCCGCGTCCGCACCCGCAGCAGTTGTTCGGCCAGCGCCATGCCCACGGTCCGCCCCCCCAGGCTAAACGGGCGCTGATCCAAAATTTTTCCAAATCGCGCCAGCTCTTCCGCGTCCAGGCCCTCGGGGCGCAAGTCCCACTTTTCTTCAACAGCCGTACATCCCTCTGTTGCTTCCGCCACGAATCCCTCGTTTCAACTGGTGAGCCGTACTATCGATGTTGGGCGAAAAGAAATCTACGTAACGGTGCTGGCATTCTGAACATCTCTGCCTGCAAAAAGCAGCTGAAAGCGCTGCTCCAGTTCACGCAACAGGTCGCAACAGCAGTCAACAGAAAGCAGGAAACACTCCTGCCGCAAAACCTGCTAACTCGCCAAACCGCCATCCCCGCAAAGCGGGGCTAACTTGCAGCATTTGTCGAAACCTGGCCAAACAATTCTCTGACCGCTTGCTCTTGTATCAACCCTGGATGCCTCATATCCCGTTTTAGGACCTTAAACAGGACGGAACTCGATCACAACACAAAAAATCACACGGTCAGAAACCGCCAGAACATTTTCCGGAATTGATATAGAGTGAGGCCGCCTCTGCCGGGCAGCTTTTCCCTCTCTAGAACCCCGGTGACAATCTTCGTCACCGGAGTGGAAGTAAAAACCGCCCGGGACAAACCCTGCGACTCTACTGCAATTCGAAACCGCTTTATTGATCAGGCCTTGGACGGATAAAGCAAACTTGCGTGCTCCACCCTCGCCGCGTTTTATTTTTGCGGCGAGAATGGAAACCGTTGTTGCATTCCAGCAGGGCCGGATCAATGCCTTCTACCAGCCCTGGAACTCCGCGTACCAGCCATTCCCGCCGTCGCCGCCGGTTCCAGCCGTGGTATACGTTGCCGCCGTAAAACCGCTGCTGGTGCCCGGTGTCGTTGTGCAAGAGGCCAAAGCACCGCCGTTCCACGTTGGGTTTACGGTTCCCGTTCCCAGCGTTCCGCCACCGCCCAGGACATTCCAGATGATGCCCGCCCCCGGGCCGCAACCGGACCCGGCCTGTACTACTGTGCAAGTGCCATTCAGCGCCCCGGATGTAACTCCAAGAATTGCTTTCGGTTGTGTCGTGCAGGTTCCTCCAGTGGCCACGGCTTCTGGCACCACAGCCAGTCCGCCCGGACCGCCAGCAACATAAACAGAGGGCCATGTAGTAACTGCGGCCTCGGAGGACAGAATCGCCACACCGCCGCCACCGCCGCTACCTGCTCCAGTCGAGTTCGCCGAAGGTGGATTGCCGTAAGTGGCGCTAGCGTCGATAACTCCGCCAGTTCCATCGATCGAGCCGCACATCATCACAACGCCTTGGCCCCCTTCTCCACCGTTTCCGCCCGCGCTTCCGCCCTGTTGGCCGGGTGCCCCAGTCAGACCCATGCCCTCAAGTCCGCCAGCTAGGCTCGCTGACATTGCACGTTGCATGTTAACTGGCATGGCATTGCCATTGACTCCGTTTCCACCAGATGCGGCACCGGCTGCAACTGTTCCTGTAGAACTCGGATAGCCTGATGCAGCCGTAGTGGTGAAAGATGCTGCCCCAGCCGTACCTGCTGCGGTGCCACCCCCTGAGCTGCCTGAACCGCCTCCACCAACGCCTTTATAGCTGATTGGCCAGGTACTTTTTGTGCCGTTCACCAGAATTGTTCCGTAGATGTTGCAAGTTCCCTGGGAATGAACGACCAGGCCGCCGTTACCGTTGTTTATGTTGTTATAAACATAAGCTCCTGAATCCACAGTGAAGCTGGTGTACTGCTTATCGCCACTTACAAGGCACGGTGAACTCGCCGTGCAGCTTGCGGCCGTGGCTTCATACGCT
>Ga0224559_1001252_pt1 | contig 14328 bp, 7 predicted proteins | sample 714S33034metaG_FD_180676 | JGI IMG/M metagenome (GOLD analysis project Ga0224559, IMG submission 180676) | Peat soil microbial communities from Stordalen Mire, Sweden - 717 S3 30-34 | ecosystem: Environmental > Terrestrial > Soil > Wetlands > Peat | place: Sweden: Norrbotten County, Stordalen... | reverse complement strand
GCGACGAGTGAACCGGAGTCGGAAGCCGCGCACCGGGCAGCCGGTTGGTACGCGCAGCAACTGCTCGAACGATTTGGCCGCGCGCAGATGCTGGAATGGTTGCACGCGGGCGTTCCGCAAAGCGCGTTAGCTGTTCTCCGCTGAAGGCGGATTCACGGAATCCTGTTTGGCTTCCTCCTCCGGCTCAGTCAGATTAAGACTCAGCGATTGCATCTCGTCGGCAAGGAGTTTCTGACAGCCAAACAGCACTGCAGCCCATCCCAGTAAAAGAACCCAACTGCACATCGCCAGCAGATAGGTCGCGGCCAGTTTCAACGTTACGTGCCAAATCTGCGCATGAACTGTGCCGCTGGGTAAGCTGGCAAAAAAACGGCCCGGCAGCCACACACTCACAAGCGCAACCAGTACAACTGCCGGCCACCAGCGCCAGTTCCACAGCAGATGCAGCACTCTGCGCACTGGCAGACGCCATCCACTTTGTGCCGAGGCCACGGCGTAAGGAATCACTTTTGCCGGCACTGCGACCCAGCGTATCACCCACTCCAGAATGCTCAGCCAGCAGGTGATGTGCTGATAAGTGAAGAAGGTCGCGCGCCAGTGCGCCGGGGCCTGTGAGTTCAGGTAGCCGGCCCACTGCGGAATCCGGTCGTCGCACCAATCCAGCACATACCAGGTAATCCACGCGACGGCAATCCAGGCGAGCAGCGTGAGCGCGCCCCACACCGGCTTGACTCGTTTGCCATCGTCGTCGGAAAGGCTGCGCATAGTTCCGGTCTGCAACACGAGCACCGCAACCACCAGTAACAATGGTACGAGGAGCGAGAGCGCCACTTGCCAGAGGTGCTTCTCAGGCAGGCGCGTCCATGCGATCCCGACCAGAATCAACAGCAGAATTCCGATGAATTGGGCTATAACCCATCCCCAACTTAGGCGCAAACGATGGAACAAATCTTTGAATAAATTCACGGCTGCACCTCCAGAGTTGCCGGATCGGTAGTGGCTTGCACATTTGATTGATACATGGGCCCGGATTGCGCCGGACTGATGACAAATTTGCCGGGATTGACAACCTTGAGCAGGTAGACATATTCGCGGCGGCCACCAAAGTCGGTGTTGAAGAAGGCCGCACGGTCGTCGTGGAACTCCTTGCGCGTGTACCAGTCGTACCACCAACTGGGCTTGTTGTTCAGCGAGTAAAGTCCAGTGTTGGGCAGGAACTCCGTGCCCGCCGGAATCGGATCCTCGGCCAGCAGATACTTCCAACTCGCGCCATTCAACGCCAGACGAACGGCCACAATATCACCAACGTGAACCGCGCCTTTGAGCGGAGCCAGGTCGTAAGTGATGGGGTCCGTGGGAGACGCCTGGCGTTTTTGCAGCACGTAGTAGTCGCGAGTGATATTCAGCGCCAACTGCCCCTGCTGGAAAGACCTGCGGTCGGCGGAGTACCAACTGTTTTCCGTGGACCAATAAGTGATGCCGTTACCGCTCTTGCGCACCGTCACCTGGCCGCCGTTGGCTGACTGTGCCGCGGGAACTTTGATCTTCCATGGCAGAGCGAAGCCGTCGCCGGGGCCGAAGTGCCGCTTGCCAACACTAACGCCATTGACCAGCACCTCCACGTCGGAGTTATTACTCAATTCGCCACTCAACATCAAATAGTCTGTTAAACCTTGAATGACCATTGCTGTCTGCTTGGTCGAGTACCAGTAGCCTCCGTCGCGATGCTTGCCGAGCCACTGTGCAGCCTTGGGCAGATTGCCGCTGCTGCGGTCCTGCCGCGTCAGTAATTTGAGCGCAAAGGCCGTGGTTTCATTGGATGTATCGTCCCAGTAATCGAGCAAGCCGTCGTAAGTTCCTGTCCAATACGCATCGGAATCAGTAACTTTGGCTTTCTTTTCCAGGATCAATGCCGCCTCGTGCGCGCGGCTGTCTCCAGCAGCATCGAGCGCCAGTCCAGCCAGAGCAAGTCCCTCGTCGCTCAGCTTATCGCGGTTCTCCCAAACCTTGTCGAGCGCATCCTTGGGCGCGCCGCGGGTAGTGGCGAGAGCATAGACCACGTAAGCTCGAAGGTCAGGAATCATCTCAGGATGCGCGGCCAGCGTGGAGACAAGCCAGTTGCGTCCCTTGCTGAAACGCTGATCGTCGACTTTGTAACCGGCAGCTCTTGCCTGTCCCAAACCGCTGACGACATAGGCGGTCATGAAGACGCGGCTGGGATCGTCCTGCCACCAGCCCCAGCCGCCATCGTCGTGCTGGAAGCTGTAGAGCCGCTCAATTCCCGCGTTGACCATATCGTTCAGCGTGGTGCGATCAATGGGCGACTTCAGGCCTAGCTTATCCGCTGCCTGCGCCACAATCAGATCCGGAAGGAAGCTGGACATGGTCTGCTCCGTGCAACCCCACGGATAACTGGTCAGGTAATCCAGCGCATCGAAAACGGTTCCGGCCACGCTCGGCGCAACCGTAATGGTGATCCCGCGTGTGCCCGCATCCGAGTTAGACGGGAAGTTATAACTCCACTGGCTCTGGCCGTTGCCACTGAAGACCATTCCTGAACCGGCTGCCCGCTGCTTTACGCCAAAGGGCAGCACCGGCAGCGTCATTTCCAGCGCGTCACTTTCTTCATTGGTTAGAGCTTTGGCGGTCAGATCTACATTGCCGGTTACTCGTGCTTTCACGCGCCAATCCACAGACCTCTCGCCCTTGGCGGGGATGTTGACCTTTTGCGTTTGTCCGCCGATTACATCCACTCCACTTACATCAAGAGCAAAGGTCACGTCCTTGGCGGCGTCAAGATAGTTATGAGCGATAACTCGAAGAGTAACTTCGTCGCCCTGGCGGAAGAAGCGCGGCGCGGCCAGGCGCACAATCAGGTTCTTGCGCACTAATACGCGGGTGACGACTCCGCCGGCCTTGCCGTCGTCGGTCATGGCGCGAATCGTCGTGCGCCACGTGGTTAGCGAATCCGGAAAGCTGAAATTGACGCGCGCGTGGCCATCGGGGCCGGTGCGAACATTGGGATTCCAGTAGGCCGTATCGGGGAAGGCTTTGCGCACCTTGGGCACCACCAGGTCTGAACCTGGCTTTACCTGCGCCAGCCGCGGATGAAAGAGGCCATCACTCAGTCGCGCCAGAAGCGGACTCTTCAATCCAGCCTCGCCGTGGAAGTAATACGCGAAGGAGGTTTCCGGATAGAGGTAAACGTACCGCTTGGGATAGAAGGAGGCGACGATATCTCCACTCTGGTCGGGACGCACTGAGTAGAGTGCCTCGTCCACCTCGCCAAAGCTCAGGTCGGCCTGAACAGGTTTGCCCTGCGAGTCGACAGCCAGTACATCGAAACTGCCCGTTTCTCCCGGCAGATAGCGCGGCTTGCTAGGCGTGGCAGTAATAGTGAGCGTCCGCTCTACCAGAGGAACCTTGAGAGATTTTTGCGCGGTGATCAACTGGTTTTCGTGAACAATCACCGCGTTCACCATCAGGTTAGGCTGCGACTTGCTGGTGATGGGCACATCGAATGCGATGCTCTCGCTGGTCGCATGAATCAACTGCCGCGACTGCACGCTGTTGCCCTCGGCCGTTACCACAGCCCACGACTCCTTGAGTCCAGTAACCAGCAGCAAGTGCGCTACGTCGCCCACCTGATAGCTCTTCTTGTCGGCCACTATTTGAGCCTGCGTATTCTGGCGATACCACTCGCCCGCGCCGCTCCAGATCCAGACCCATGTCTTACCTTCGACGGTGCGATTCTCCGGCGTCTGCGCGCTCGCGATTATCTCAAAGCTGCCGCTTCCGGTAATGGCTGGAAGCTCGACCAGCGCCGTGCCGTCCGCGCCGGTAGCGGAATCCTTGCTGCTCACCAGCGTCTCGGTTCTCCGAAATGTGGTCGAATCCCACTTCATTAGGCTGACGGCGAGATGCACCGGCGTCTGTATCGGTTTGCCGTCGTAGTCCTGCGCTGTCACTTTCACCTTGGGAGTTTGGCCGGGCGAGAAAACATAACTCGTTGGCTCCACGCTCACGCGAAAGGAACCATACGTCGCCAGCACCGTCGAGTGGCCGGCCACCTCGCGATTGGCCGCATCCGTCACCCGTGCCTCAATGCGGTAGTCCTGGTCGCTGTGTTTGCCGTCTATTGCCGTCGGCAGAGTGACTGAGAGCTGGCCGTTGGCGTCCAGAATTCCATCGTGCTCCTGCTGCTCGGTCTGGCCGTAACTGTAGTCAGAATCGCCAGAGTCTTCGCCGCCCTCGCTGCCGGATTCATCACTGTCGGCTTCGTCCTCGTCCCACCAATAGTGTGTTGAAGTGTGCACCACGTACTTTACTTTTGTCCCGGCAACCGGCTCGCCGAAGAAGTAGCGCGCCTCAATCACCGCCTGAATGGAGTTTCCTTGCAGCACGCGCTGCACAGAGGGCTTCACCGTCACCTGGTACTCCGGCTTTTTGTACTCCTCAACATAGAAGCTGTCGCCGCCCATCACAGTTGCATCTTGTCCATTTCTGCGCAGTCCGATGCTGTAGTAGCCCAGCCCTGCATCGGCTTCCAGAGTCAGGTCGGCAGTTACAGTTCCGTGAGTTGAGACCTGCACATTCTGCGTCAGGACCGCCTTGTTATCGGCGTCGGTGACTTTCAATTGAAGTGTCGCGTCCTCGGGCAGGCTGAGCGCGTCGTCCTTCTGGCGACGAATTACGGCTTTGATGTGCACCGTGTGCCCTGGCCGGTAGACAGGCCGGTCGGTATAGATATAAGCCCTCAAATCGGCCTGTCTGTCGGGCTCGAAGGCATAGCCATACGGCGTGATGATCGCCGCGTCGGCTCCGTGGCGCGCCATGATCCAGACCCTCTCCGGCACCGCGCCCTGCGCGCCTCCGCGAACAGTCATCGTTAGCGAGGCCATGCCATCCACGCCGGTATTGGCTGACGATTGCTGACGCCCATCGGCCCACAGAGTTACGCCGGCCTTCTCAATCGGCGCGCCAGTCTTCCGGTCGGCCACGTAAAGATCGGCCTGTCCATGATTTGCCCGCTCCACCACCGCGATGCTGGTGACGATGGCCACGGTGTAAGCCTTGTAAGTGCCTTCGGTGGCCTCGATCAGGTAAATCCCCGCGCCCAGTCCTTCGATGGGTAACTGCTGCGTCTCGCTTACCAAAGCGGGCGGTGTAACCAGCTTCCAGCGCGCGACCAGTTGATCGGAGTTCAACAGCGGAATCCGCGCAAACTCCGTCGCTCCCACCACCTGGCTTCGTTTGCCCAGCTTGCCTTGCCCTTCGCGGAAGCTGTCTCGCGCCTCGTCGTTGAATTGGCCGCGGAAGAAGCGCCGCACACGCCACCACAGGTGAGCCTTGAAGTCGTGCAGCCGCTCCAGAAAAGTCCGCTCGTCGATCTGCTCGTTCGGCGACTCGCTCCGCACGCCGAAGCTATGCAGGTCCTTCAGCCCGGCAAAAAACTTCTGCGGATCGCGCACCTGGTAGACGCGAAACTCCAGCGCTGGAACATTGTGCGCATAGAGCTGAATCTTGACGCTTTCGCCCGGCGCGAAGGTCTGCGTAGTGGAAAGCGAGAAATTGCGCGGCGCGTCCGTATCGGCAGCGTGCGCGGCAGCGCAGGCAAACAGCAGGATCGACGCAATTGCGAACAGCGACTTACGCAGCCTCATGGGGTTCCTCGCAATATATTCCAGCGATAAACGCCGAGAAAGTTAGGGTTTTGAGCTACCGGCCGCCACTGCGGCTGAGGAAAATCGAGTAACTCGGAAAGTAACACGCGGCGAAGCTCGCCGGGGCTCCCGTGGTCCGGTCCAGTGTGATAAACCACCCGCGCCTGTAGGCCGGCTTCGGCCACAATCATAGAATGCCAGGGCGAGGATTGTCCGAATTGACGATAAAAAAGCAGGTCGCCGGGTTGAGCGTCACGCACGTCGCGGCTGACAGGATAAGCATTGAGTTCTACCAGGGTTTTGGCGTCGGCAAACTGCGCGAAAGCTCCATTGGTTGCGTCGACAGGCTCAAAGCTGCCCGGACGCACCCGGAAGAGCGCGGCGCCTAACGGTGTATCGGGATAGTGCCATGCGCGAATCTCTCCGGGAGGCGCCGCGATCTCGATGCGGGTGGCAAGAAGCCAGCTATCATTGTGGCGCTTGAGAGCCTCGCGATAAGAAAAACGCAAAAGACTGGCGCAGTCTATGATCTCCGCCGGAAGCTCTGATCTGGGCCGGATGGCCTGATATTCAGCGATAAGTGTAAACCAGCGGCGAAACGCTGCCTGATCGGCTGGATTGGTGAGCCGCAAAAAATCAGGCGTGCCATCGCCGAAACTGTCACTCCAGTTCAATGCGGTATTCGCCGCGGTCTGCGAATTCTGCTGGTTTATCGCTCCGGTTTGTTTGCCCAAATGCCGCATCCAGTACGGCTTGCTTAACAACAAAAGCAAGACGGCCAGCGAAACAAGCGCCGCCGTCAACAACCATCTGAATGTAGCTTTCACCGGAGAGCGTCCTCGAAGGATGCTCACATCCTAACGCAAAACGCAGGTTGCGCAGAGACTTCTTTCCGCGCAGGCCGCACGGATGACAATACATAAGCATCTTGCGCCGGGTGGTTGCTTGAAGAATCGATTTATCCGGAAGAGGACGGGCTACTATACATTTCCGGATAGGAGCCCCAGGCTGATTTCTGGCTGTTGGTGCTGGCTTGCCGGCCCGCGGTTAAGGCTTGGTGGTCTTGGCCGCGGCGGGTTGCGGAGGCTTGACCAATGTTACCGATGTCGGCGCGGCAGACTCGATGTGGTAGGTGAGGCCGAAGGCCTGCCGCATGTCGTTCTGCGCGTTTGCCGAGGTGTTGGGCAGCGTGGTCCGCACGTAGTTGGCTTCCAGCAAACGCACGCCCCAGTTCTTCGTCAGGTAGAGGTTCAGTCCACCGCCGGCCTGAACGGCAAACGAGTTGGCGCTGACTCCGTATGACTATAACGCCCGCATGAATCCAGGCCTGGTTCTGGCGCGGCTCAAGGACACTGCTGGAGCCAAAGTCCAGTCGGAAAGGCCATCGTCAAAGATCGCACCTTTTGCTATGTATATTCCGAGAATCCCTTACAGCAAGTTCGCTGCCAGAGGATTTGCGCTTTGATCACGCTCAATAATCGAATCGAGATCAAGGTTCTGTTGCGACGGTATTGCCGGGAAGCGCGCCAGGGCGGAGCAAGTCGTTCACGTCCTCGACGCGATGCATCAGCGCTGCCGCAAGGATGAAGAAGATTCCACCAGCCACAACCGCGGCAATTCGATTATTGTTCAGCAGATGGCCCATGACCCAGCCGAATCCGAGAGCTGCCGTAATCTCAGGAATAACAACGAAGGAGTTGAATATTCCCATGTAAACTCCGGTCTTTCCCTCGGGCAGCGATCCGGCAAGAATGGCATAAGGCATGGAGAGCGTGCTTGCCCAGCCAATCCCGACTCCGACCATGGAGAACAGCAGCAGCAACTTGGTATGAATCACTGCCACAGAAAGCAATCCCACGCCGCCGCAGATAAGGCATACGGCGTGGGTTGCACTGCGCCCGAATTTCCGGGCAAGCGCGGGAAGCACAAATGAAAATCCGAAGCATACCAGCGAGTACATTCCGAAACAAACACCCGCCCACTCCACGCCCGTGGTGTAAAGGGGAGAATTCGTATCCGCTGCGCCGAAGACATTGCGTGCCACAGCTACCGGGAAGTAGAGCCACATGCAAAACAATCCCATCCAGGTGCAGATCTGGACCCAGGCGAGTTGCCGCATGGTGCGAGGCATTGCGCCGATTGACGCCAGGATGTCGTGCGTCCCAGCCTTCAGGCCCGCACCCTTAGCCTTCTGTTTGCGAAACTCTTCCAAATTATCCGGTGGATATTCCTTTGTAGTGAAAACGGTCCACAGCACAGCGCCCAAAAACGCCGCGGCGCCCATGTAAAAAGAAACGCGCACGGTGAACGGAATTGTTCCCGCGGCCCTGATTTCCGTCAGTTGAAAAACATTGGTCAGCAAAAAAGGCAGCGCCGAGGCAATCACCGTAGCAAGCCCAATGAAGAGGCTCTGCATGGCGAAGCCGCGCGTGTTCTGAGATTCCGGCAACAGGTCGGAGACAAACGCACGAAAGGGCTGCATGCTGATGTTGATGCTGGCGTCGAGAACCCATAACAATCCAGCAGCCATCCACAGCGCGGAACTGCGCGGCATGAGGATAAGCGCCGCGGAACTGAGGATTGCGCCTACTAGAAAATATGGTCGGCGGCGGCCCAGGCGGCCCCATGTGCGGTCGCTTGCCTGGCCGACAATCGGTTGCACGAGCAATCCAGTCAGCGGAGCGGCTAGCCATAGAATTGGAATCTGATCGGCTCGCGCGCCCAGGTATTCGTAGATGGCGCTCATATTGGCCATCTGTAATCCCCACGCAAACTGGATGCCAAGGAAGCCGAAATTCATATTCCAGATTTGCCAAAACGAACGCGGGGGCTTGTCCATGGATGTGATTCTCCCGTTTCCCTGTCGAGGATACTACCTACCGGTCAAACAGCTTGACCAGGGATCGAAGCCTCGCGCTCAACTCGCTGCACAATGCGCCCGGACGATACCGCCATTTCCAGTTTCCGCTGACCGTGCCGGGAAGATTCATGCGCGCCGAACTTCCCAGTCCCAGCACATCTTGCAGCGGGATAATCGCAATATCGGCGATTGAAGCCAGCACGGCCCGAATCATGAACCAATTGATTTCGGAGTCGTCATGGAAGTTGAGATATGCGCGGGCGAATGCATGCTCTTTGCGAACATCCTCAGGAGTGCGCGTGCTGTCTCTCGCACCCGAACTGGACCACCAGCCCACCGTCGTGTCGTTGTCGTGGCCTCCGGTGTAAGCGACCAGATCGCGACTGTAGTTATGCGGACGAAACGACGGCCCCTGCGGATCATTGCCGAATGCAAATTGTAAAAGGCTCATGCCGGGCAAGCCAAACTTGTGTCGCAGTTGCTCCACCGGCGGAGTAATCACGCCCAGGTTTTCCGCCACAATCGGCAGTTCGCCAAACTCAACCTGAAGCGCCGACAGAAAACCTTCGCCCGGTCCCTTGACCCAGCGTCCGTTGATTGCGGTTGTTTCGCCGCCTGGAACTTCCCAGTAAGATTCAAAGCCGCGGAAATGGTCGAGGCGCACCATATCGAAAAGCGCGAGCGAAGCGCGGAAGCGCTCAATCCACCAACTGTATCCACTGGCGGCCAGAAGATCCCACCGATAGATAGGATTTCCCCAAAGCTGTCCGGTGGCGCTGAAATAATCCGGCGGCACGCCGGAGACTACGGTCGGGCTGCCTTGTTCATCGAGATAGAAGAGATCAGGATGGGCCCAGACATCCGCGCTGTCGTGCGCCACATAGATTGGAATATCGCCCATGAAGCGGATGCCGCGCTGATGGCAATAGCTTCTGAGATCTTTCCACTGCTGGAAGAACTCAAACTGCCAGAACTTGAATGTCTGTATCTCCGTCGCCAGTTTCCGCGACCACTCGCCGACAGATCGCGCGTCCCGTTTGCGAATCTGCGCATCCCATGAGGTCCAGATCGTTCCCTGGTGGGCATCCTTGCAGGCCATGAAGAGTGCGTAGTCGTCGAGCCACGGACTTGCGTTTTCGCAAAAGCTGTCGAAGGCCGCGCGATCGGCTCGCGACCCATCGGCGAAGAAAACCTGCGCTGCCCGGTGCAGTGCGGGCATCTTGAATTCGATTGCCGGCCCAAAGTCGACAACCTCTTCGGGAAATACCGGTGCTTGAGCCAGGTCTGAGGGCTGGAGCAGACCCTGGTCGCGCAGGCGCTCAAGACTGAGAAGCATCGGGTTGCCGGCAAAAGCGGAGAAACACTGGTATGGAGAGTCGCCGTAGCCGGTGGGATTCAACGGCAGCACTTGCCACAGCTTCTGTCCGGCGGCAGAGAGAAAATCGGCGAACTCGTAAGCGCAAGGGCCTAGATCGCCGATTCCGAAGTGGCCGGGCAGGGAAGAAAAGTGCAGCAGAATTCCACTACAGCGCGGGGCTTTCACGCAGTAACCATACACGGGCCGGTGGCGTTAGGGCAACGCCGCTCTCTGCCGTGCATTGAGAAAGCAATTTATGATGCGGAAAAACACTGTGCCTGATTAGTGCTGGACTGAACAGACGACATTCTCCCCGTCAGCGGTTCTTCGGGATCTATTGCCGTTCGTCCAGGTCAAGCCCGTAGAGGTTGACGGTGGAGGTGTGGGCGCTCACGATTGGCAGGTCGCCGGGCGCCAGGCCGATCAGCCGGTAATCGGTTGCGGCAATGGGACGCAGATTGGTGATGGTAGCCACTAGTTCTGCTTGTCCAGTGGGAACATTGATGCGGTAAATAGGCTTTCCTTTTTCAAGGAAATCCTGAAAGTAGAGAAAATGACCATCGTGGGACCATACTGGATCGCCAACACCATGAGTGGAGACTGTAGCCCAGCGCTGTTGCACCCGGTCAAATAGAAGCAATGCCTTCTGATCCAGTCGCATAGCGGCGATGTAGCGGCCGTCGGGAGATAGTCGCGGACTGAATAGTCCAGTGGAGCCGGGAATCTCGGTTACCTTGAGGGTTTGTATGTCCATAAGGTAGATGGCTTTGGGCTGGCGACTATCCATGCGATTGGGCAGGCGGCCAAAAACGATTGACTGGCCATCTCCCGACCAGTCCGGGTCGGCTTCGTTGCGGTCTTCGTTGAGCAGGGGGGTAGGCTTTCCGCCCTCGGCGTCGATCAAATAGAGCTTCCAGGGCATTCCTGGCTCCTCAGCCATCAATGCCAGGCGCTTATTGTCCGGGGACCACTTCATGGTGAAGATGCGCAGGGGCGGAGTTGTCAATTCGATGCGTTGGCTGCCATCGATCCGGCTACGCCATAGAGAACCGTCGGAGGCATTAAGCCATGCCACCCATTTGCCGTCGGGTGAGTATTCGGCCAGGGCCGCCGCGCTCAGATTCTGTTCCAGAGCGACAAATGTGGACGACCTGGGCAATGCGTGCAGCAACTCGATCTGCGCATTGACTCCTATGAAATTGATGCGGTGGCCATACGGCGAAGTACTGGGCGCCTCATAGGTCAGCGGGCCATTGGTGATTTGCCGGGGCTCGCGGTCTTTCAGAATCCAGGGTTGTTCGCGCAGCGCCCAGATCTCGTAGTGGTCATATTGGAGGTTGTGCCGGGACTGGAAAACATAATCTTCGCCGTCGGAAGTCCAGCTTCCGCAACACTCCGAGGCCGGCTGGCTCCAGCCGGGCAGCAGCGGATGCGGATCGGCGCCGTCGGCCGCCACTTCCCATAGTTCGGTGGTTTGGCGCTTGGGGTCGTGAAGGGTAAAGCGCAAATGCTTGCCATCCGGCGACCAGCGCAGCCAAAAGGCCCGGCCGGGCGTGGAAATGAGCTTATGGGGATCGCTGCCATTTGCGTCTACAATCGTCAATTCGTTGCCGTTGGCAATCAGCAGACGGTGGCCGTCGGGCATCCAGGTTGCATCATGGGCCAGCACGTTGGGCACTCGGCGGGCATCGCCGCCCAGTGTAGGTACAATCCACAGGGGTTGTTCAGGCTCGGCCTCCAAATGGCTGTGAACAAGCAAGCTGGAGCCATCTGGAGCAAGCGAGCCGATCAGGGGGGCGCCAATCTCCGATGGCAGATGGACAAGGGCAATCTCGCCATTTGCGGCCAATGCAACTGCCAGCTCCAGGTTGCCATTGTTCATCTGAGAGAAGTAGAGTCGCGTGCCGTCGCTCGCCGAACTGGAAAAACTCTCCACTTCCAGATCATCCAGATCGTTGGTCAGCACATGCCCGGAATAGGTGATTTGTTCGACCCGGTAGGGCCTGCGGGCAGGTGGGCGGAGAACCATGACAAGCCCCAGCGCCAGGCTTAGGCACGCCAGCGACCCCGCAATCCATCGCCAGCGTGCGATGCCGGCTGTTAGCGGCCCTAAGGCTGCGCCGGAGATGCGGTTGTTGTCAACTTGCGCGGAGGATTGCTCATCAACCTGCTTGACCGGTGCGATGAACCGGTAGCCGCGCTTGGGCAGCGTTTCAACAAAACGGGGGTTTTCGGCGCGGTCGCCAAGGGCTTCGCGCAGTTTGTTGATGGCGATGCCCAGGCTATGGTCAAAGTCAACGGTTGTGTCAGAACCCCAAAGCAACTTCTGTAGCGATTCGTGAGTGACAACTTCTCCGGGCTCTTCCAGGAGCGCTGCCAGTAGTTTGAAAGGCAGGCTTTGCAGCCGGACACGCACTCCGGCACGGCGCAGTTCTCCACTCTTCAGGTCGGCCTCGAAGACTCCGAACTGGACCCGTCTAACGCCGTTATTGTCCTGTCTGGAAAACATCAGGGTCTGGCGCATCTCCGGCGAGTAGTATACCCGAGAAAGTAAAATGAGCGCTATTTTCTAATGGACAAGGTGAAAGTTGTCAATATTCCTGGAGAAATACACCTACAACAGGTTGAATAATATGCCGATTAGCGGATGACCCTCAGATGATTGCGAATTGGCGTTATGTGAATTGACCGTCTCTAGCCATTGGGAGTTTTCTCTAAAACGGATACGTGGAATGGCGCTATGTGTGCTATCCCCCGAGCCAGAATTCTCAACGCTTCTCAATGTCGTTTTCTGGAGGACTACGTGATGTTCAGTAGACCCCCCCTACTACCCAGCAGACAGCGCCGCTTTTGCTTGTTGTTTACAGCCTTTGCGGTTCTGCTGTCTTGTCTGATGCTGCCCAACTTGTTCGCTCAGACAGACACGGGAAATATCGTCGGAACGGTGACGGACTCAACCGGTGCCATCATCCCGGGTGCACCCATTACTGCTACCAATACCGAAAACGGCCTCAATCTGATGGATAAGCAAACTCTGGAGTTGCACGGCGATGCGTTCAACCACTTCAACACACCGGAATTCGCCAACCCCGAATACCACGAGAACTATAGCAACTTTGGCCAGATTACCTCGCTTCAAGTGTACAGTTGGCGTCAGATTCAGCTGGCGGCTCGCTTTACTTTCTATCCGTTGCATGTCATTACCCACCCCCGCGGCAGTTTCTTAGGAATTGCCGTGGGCTTTCTCTCTCAACTCAGCCTTATCCCAGGCGCAGCAGCGACTAGCCAGGGAATCCCGTCCGCTCTCTACTGTTGAGACGGTCATCGGAGAATGTTGTGCGATTGCGTTCCTGTTACGTCCTGACTCTCTGGCTATCCTGCGCGCTTGCTGCCTCCTTTGCGCAAGCTCCTCACTCCCAGGCTCCCCGAATCGACAAGATCGATCCGCCGGGATGGTGGACGAACTTTCCCTATCCCATGCTTCTGGTGCATGGCGAGGGGCTGAACCATGCGCGATTTACTGTCGACGGCGCTGGCGTAACGCTCGACCGCAGCCAGGCTTCGGAGAATGGCCACTGGGCATTCTTGTGGCTGAAGACCGCGAACGCCGCGCCGCAAATTCTATGGGTGATGGCCACTAACGATCAGGGTCAGGCGCGTCAGGCCTTCCCGCTAGTCGAGCGCTCGCGCGATCCAAAAGCGCATGGCGGCTTCTCATCGGCTGATGTGATGTATCTCATCATGCCCGATCGCTTTGCAGACGGGAACGCGGCCAATAACCTGCCCGGAGATGATCGCAAGGCTCTCAAAGGCTGGCATGGCGGAGATATTACCGGTATCGTTCAGCATCTTGATTATCTGCTCGAGCTTGGCATCACCGCGTTGTGGACCACGCCGGTGACATCGAACAGCGCCATGCCCGAGTCCTATCACGGCTACTCCGCAACGGATTTATATGCAGTGGACCCGCACTTCGGAACGCTTGATGATTATCGGCATCTCTCCGACGCGTTGCACGCCAAGGGCATGAAGCTGGTGATCGATCTGGTTCCCAATCACATCGGCGTTCAGCATCCCTGGATGCTTGATCCACCTGCGCCGGAGTGGTTTCATGGCACGCTCGCAAAGCATCGCCTGACCGACCACAACTTTTATGCGCTCATGGACCCGCACGCGCCCCGGCAGGCCTGGAGCGCCACCACAGAGGGCTGGTTCACCGATCAAATGCCCGACTTGAACCAGGAGAATCCGCTGGTATCGCGGTACCTGATCCAGAACGCGTTATGGTGGGTTGAGGCGGCTAACCTCGACGGCATTCGGCTGGATACACTTCCCTATGTAGGCCGCGCCTTCTGGCGGGATTTTCATGCCACTTTGCACAGCGTTTACCCGCGCCTGACCACGGTTGGCGAAGTCTTCAATGGCGATCCAGAGGTTACTTCATTTTT
>Ga0224559_1001250_pt1 | contig 14373 bp, 14 predicted proteins | sample 714S33034metaG_FD_180676 | JGI IMG/M metagenome (GOLD analysis project Ga0224559, IMG submission 180676) | Peat soil microbial communities from Stordalen Mire, Sweden - 717 S3 30-34 | ecosystem: Environmental > Terrestrial > Soil > Wetlands > Peat | place: Sweden: Norrbotten County, Stordalen... | reverse complement strand
TTACTTTTTGATTTTTTCTTTGTCAAACCTTACTACTCAATTGGTATTGACGACTTGGAATACTTCATCGCTTTTGTAGGATATGTCGCTATTGCTCTTATAATCAGCAGCCTTGCAACTCGACTGCGTCATCTTCTGCCTCAGATCTGGAAAAGTGAAGCTCAAGTGGAAGCAACATCAGGCCTTTCCCGTGAACTTGTGGAAGCAAAAACACGGCAAGAAGTTTTTAAAATTCTCTCCGATCAAATGCATAACTTTGCATCAGGTGCCTTTGCAATACTCACATCCAGCTCCGCGGGGCTTCAAATCGAAGAAGGTGATGCTGACTACCCGCTCAAAGATAAAGAGGGTAACATCGCTCAATGGGCTTATGATAATTGTCAGGCAGCTGGATACGGAACAGATAATCTTCCTGCAGGAAGGGGGTATTACATTCCGCTAAAAACTCACAGAATGATATTAGGCCTCATGGCATTTGCCTTTGAAAAACCTGAGATAGCTCTAACTCCAGAAAATAAAGAGATATTTGAAACAATGGCATTTCTTGGAGCTCTTGCACTTGAACGCTTATAATAAAAAACGGACTTCATCTGAAGTAGCAAGCGTTGCATACAGGTGTTTTGTTCTTAAAATCCCTGACTTAGTTTGAAAATTATTTTTTAAAAATATCCTCCATTTTTTTTTGAACCTAGTTTTATAATTCCGTAAGCTTCAATATATAACTTATCCACTGGAATTACAAACCAATAACAGCAAATTAACAACGTTATGGAATTCAAATTTTAATTATGACGTTTAAAGTACTTGGTTTTGCATCATAAGTGAGTATCATCCTATATTAATGCACAGAACAAAATGGAAATGGGGAATCATAAATGAAAAGTGCTATTTTCAAGAAGATAATGGTTGCAACCGACGGTTCGGAATTGGTAAAACAAGCAGTTAAGTCAGCAGTTGAAATTGCAAAATTAAGCGAGGCAAAACTATATGCTGTACACGTGATCGCAATGGAGAGTTATTCGATAATTCATTCCTTAGATGAGAAATGGAAAAAGACAATGAAAAAGCAACTCACAATAAAAGGTGAGAAAGCAACAGATTATGTCGAGAATGTTGGAAAAGCTGCAAACATTGATGTAGAATCTGTAATTCTGGAAGGAAACCCTGCAAATGAGATTCTAGATTTTGCAGAAAATAATGACATCGACCTTATCGTTATGTGTACACACGAAAAAACTGAACTCCAGAGATTCCTGGTTGGAAGTGTAGCCGAAAATGTGATCAGACACTCGGGAAAAGCAGTACTTGTTGTAAAAGGGGAATCTGCCGATTTATTATTAAATGCTTTGTTAAAATTATCAGGATCAAAGACATTATAAGCATTAAACGGAAAGGTGATCTAGTTGCTCAACAAATTCTGTTTGCAGCTTTCGGTGTGATTTATTTCTCTGAGAGAAATTCCAAAGGATTTTTAAAGAGCCCAAATATCTTATTTGAATGAAAAGTCCGAGCTGATAAATGATGTGGAATAAACCCTATTATTCTATAAGTACGAGACAGAAGCGATTCATCTTGTAGGATCTGTCCTTCAATACTTCAATATGATAGCCGTTATTCCTCACCGTGCTGAAAACGTCGATGCCGCAGCTTTCCAGTGATGGCCTAGCACTCTTAGCATGCCTGCAATCCTTCATTGTGCATTCAGCGCAAAGATTACATGGCCCAGCGCCCAGTGCAAAAGCCTTATAGTACCCAGCAAGGAAGATGTCTCTTTCAAGCATGGTTGATGACCCTCGTGGATCTATGGGGTCTTCAGTCGCGTTGCCAACATCTTCTGTAAAGTGCACTAGGAGAACATCCAACTTTTTGTTCAAAGCACTTATATCTCATATTTTGCTCAGAAAGTTTATTTATAAATGTTATATATTAATTAATCTATGCTAAAGGGAATTCTTTTTGACGTAGATGGTGTTCTTATAGATTCAATGCGGCTCCATGTGGATTCTTGGTATGAAGTTTTCGAGGGAGTTGGTATTAAAATTGCTAGTGAAGATATTTACTTTCTAGAAGGTAATAATGATAGTGAGATAATAGAAGAGACATTTAAAAAAGCTGGAAAAGAACTTCAACCAGGGCAAATTGAGTACTTGGCTAAGACGAAAAACGAAGTCTTCAAATTTGATCAGGTAGAACCTTTTAGAGGCACTCTGGATTGCCTTAAGGAGTTAAAACTACATTTTACACTAGCTGCGGTTTCTGGGTCAAATCGTTTTACTGTTGAAAAAGCTATAAATAAGTTTTTCCCAGGCTGTTTTGAAGTAATTATTACAGGAGATGAAATGGAGCGCGGGAAACCATATCCCGATCCTTATCTCGAAGCAATTAAAAAACTTAATCTTACTGAGAAAGAATGCATTATAGTTGAGAATTCACCCCTTGGTATCGAATCTGCCAATAGGGCCGAGATAGATTGTGTAGCAGTTGCAAGCACGCTTAATACTAAATATTTGCAACATGCAAATCTTGTTTTCAAAGATCATAGTGCCCTTTTTGAGTATCTTAGGAATCTAGTTCCAAAGTGAATATCTAAGTTCTACAAATATTCGTACAATAGTCTGAAAGTCCAATAAACGACAAATCTCTTTGAATTTTGTAGCTAATAGATTGAATGTAAAAGTTCAATGAGTGAATTTATGATATAATGGGATTTTGGGTGATGATTTGGATCTACCTGTTTCATATGAGATACTTTTGGCGATAATTGGAATATTAATTACATGTTTTGTTGCTTATCGGCAAGATAGACAGAATAGGAAAATAGAAAATATTGGTACTGAAACAAAAGATATTGCTCAAACTCTCAAAACAGATGCAGTAACTCAAAAAAATGTAGAAAGTTTTTCCCTCAAAATGATAAAAAATATCAATCAGTTTGTAACGCATTACTTTTTCCAACCAGATCAAACTTTGCTAGAATTTCTTTCCGAATTGCATCTGTATCCTGGACTATTATCTCAATATTTTCATTCTTATTCTCTGAAACTGCATTAGTTTTCCTATAGACCCGCCTTCCAAATTCTTCAGGAAAACGTCTCTCCAGGATCCACATACACACCGTGCAGTTTCTTGCTTTTGCTGCTTCATTAAGACGTTCAAGACATTTCTTTGCCGCATCGGCGTTGCATTTTTGAATATGCTGTGTAAACTCAAAATATTTTCATGAAGTTGAATTTTTTCCCCGCTGCATCCATTGATTTAATCTTTGGTATGTGATTCCAGTCGAATTCGTAGCAAGAGCATAAGTCAATCCAAGCGACACACCATCGCAGATTCTCGGTTGTATTTCAGGAGTTAGCTTTGTGGGTCTGGCCATAAATTCACCGTTTTTCACTCGTTAAAATAACTATCTATTAACATTGTATTTATATTTTCGTAGTTTCCTTTTGTACGAAGGCAGGATTCACACATGCCAACTGAGATAGGGGCCATTCTCAGGCGTTCTGGGGCATCTTATAGATTTGGTAATGGTAGATCAAACTTTAAATAAAAACACAGCAAGTGGTCTCAGAGCAAGTCGTTTATTTGATCATTTTTATTCCCCATGATCTTCATCGCTGACACCGATAGGTAACCACGAGATATTTTCCATAAACTTTTATCACTTAACAAATATATATATTATTAATATATGTTGGTACTTAAATTTTAGGATAATGTTCGCTAAAAAGTCATACTTATTAGTTGATGGTTGATCTATTTTGAATATATCCAATAACTATATAATTATTCGAATATTGTTATATCATATAGGTATTCCCGTACCTTGCAATAGGCTTTTCGGCAGGCTGTAGGCACGACCCCCTGCAGCTACAAGATCAACTTTTTGAAACAGACGATCAGCAGGATATTCAGAAATGATTAAACAAAATATAATCTTTATACCAATATCTTTAATTGGATCGGATTTTGTTTGGCTACTGCAACTAAATTGATCGTATTAGGAATTTGTTGGACTTTAGTTGGTTTCATAGTTTATCATAGAAGTTTATGTTGTCCGTCGTTTGAGAGACAGACGTTCTTGTATCTTATGAGCAAACGGAAATCATATAATATAATACAATTACCTAGTATAATAACAGTAATAGTTGGTGTAATAACAGTAATAGCTAGCTTAATTATAGCAATTAAACCTAAGTGATAAAATCTATCCTCAATTTTTAAATTTTTCTTCTTTTAGGGAGCCTACAATGCTTAATTCTTAAGATGAAACAAGTGCCCAACTTATGGGTGTAAGTATGATTGGCAACGCATTTTTGGATAGTCTTCCACATATTGGTTAACTATTTATTTTAAGATCTATTATTTAATAAATATCTAAAAACTATATACTCTATTACATCTAATTATAATTTGTAGGTATACCAGTACTTTGCAATAAAAGTGTCGACAGGCTGCAGGCATCTCTTCACCTGCAGCTTATACGATCTATTTTTTTGGTAAGTCATTGATGACCATAAGGCCTCAGTTATTCATTGCTGTTGTCATTTCAAGGATTGAGATTCCATATCTTAAGATACCCGTGTGAGATCAGAGAGATCCAGGATCTCAAGGATCTTGAATGACAGCAACCTTTCAAATAAAAACATTCCTATTTTTCAGATTTTACACTCGAATTTCATAGATTTCTTACCATTCAATAAATAAAAATCGCAACATTTTGGTTTCTTTTAGTTGTTATACTGATTTGAGTAAAAGTTATGTATTCTCTTCAAATTGAGGTAATAATGTCCTCGAATTTTGGCTAAAATGTTTAGGAAACACGCATTAAGGCAATGTGCCAATTTTTCAAAAAAATCACAAATATCAAGAAGTTAGTGGATAGGTGTTTCCATTTATGAAGAACCTAATCACATCAGTATACTAAAATTTAACTTGAATTTACAGTAAATTCGCTACACTGCCAACTTCAACTGAGAAATAAATGGCATTAACCTTAAATTGTCTAAATAGTAAAATTGACAATATTATCTGTTGAACTTGTTTTTATACTAGGTGTGTAAATCCTTCCAACTTTTAACTTTTTACCTGCTGCTCAATTCTTCTTTTAGCCTTTCAGAATATAACTTTGGCATTATATAATATGAATAGTATATTAAGATATAGTTTCCTGGCTCTTGCTAAATACGTTTTCTGTATATATATGTATATATATATATATACATATATATCTCTATATTTGGTACATGGAAAATAGTTATATACTTTCATTATATCTATTTTATAATATTCTATTATATTCAAACGAAATATAACTTTAAATAAGTAATTAAATATATATTAATATGTATATATATATGTTGCTAATATAATTATAGTTACTAAAAGGAGTAAATATTATATGGTCAAAAAATCTACAAACAATATAATTTTCATATTACTAGTCATTGGGCTTGTTTTTCTGGGAATTGGATGCGCTGGGAAAAATAGTGAAGGTTCTCACCTTGCTCAGAATATCTCTTCAGATGGAACCCCCGTAAAAGAAACTACTTCATCTCAAGCACAGAGCATTTCTGTGAAAGGCTCTGATTCAGTTCTGCCTCTTGCACAGGCTGAAGCGGAAGAATTTTTAAAAGAAAATCCCGGTAAAAGTATCTCAGTTACTGGAGGAGGATCCGGCGTTGGAATTGCAGCTCTAATTGACAAAGAATTGGACGTTGCTACTGCATCCAGAGAAATGACAACTGACGAAATCAAAAAGGCTAACGAAAATGGAGTCAATCCAGTAAAGAATGTAATTGCTTATGACGGCATTACAGTGGTTGTAAATACTAAGAATCCTGTTTCAAAACTTACCTTAAACCAGCTGCACGGTATCTATAATGGGAGTATCAGTAACTGGAAGCAAGTTGGTGGTGAGGATAAAATAATTTCAGCGATCTCTAGGGACAGCAGTTCTGGAACTTATGCAGACTTCAAGAACGATGTTTTGCTCGGGGATGAATACCGAGCTGATGCGCTTACCCAAGCTACTACGGGAGGCATAGTCAGTGAAGTATCTCTAAACCCCAACGCAATCGGTTACATTGGCTTTGCATACATCGATAAAAGCACAAAGGTCTTAAGTCTGGATCACGGAAAAGGCCCTGTGTTACCCACTCCTCAAACCATTCGAAGTGGTGAATACCCACTCTTCAGAACGCTCCAGATCTATACAAATGGGGAACCCAAAGAAGGTACTCTCACAAAAGAATTCAGTGACTTTATGTTGAGCCAGAAAGGGCAGGATATTGTGAGTAAAGTTGGGTACATCCCACTGAAGAAGTAAAAACTACACAATATCGTGGTAAAGGAAAGGGATTATGGCATAGTTGACTTTAAGGAAACTAACCTTCAAGAAGCTAACCTTAGAGAAGTTAGCCTTGAAGGAGCTTATCCTAAAGGAGATAACCTTATAGTGGCTCATTATTTAACATTTGACCAGTTTTCTAAAATGAAAAACCTCAGGATACAAAATTAGACGAATAGCTCCTACAAACCGCTAACATAAAAATAATCCGCCTTTTCGAACTGTAATTAGGATGTAGAATCCGTAATTTATACTTTATGGCTTTGAATTTCTTTAAAAAATATGAACATGGAACACTTTCGTACATTGTTGCAATCCAAAATAAGTGATGAAGCAGACGCAATGGCTCTGCAGAGAAAAAAATATGTCATTAGCAAATTAGATGGAGTGAAGTGATAACATGATATGGAAATGGCATGGGGAGCTGTTCCAAAGGTATAAGAAAAGTCCTATACTTACTGCTGAAGACTGGCCGTATCAGGTACACTCAGTATTTAACCCTGCAGCTGCTATAGTTAATGGTATAACTCTATTACTGATACGTGTCGAAGATTACAGGGGCTTTTCTCATTTTACGGTAGCTAGGAGTAAGAATGGAATTGACGACTGGGAGATCGATAGCCAACCAACCTTTGTTCCAGATCCTATAAACTACCCTGAAGAGAGATATGGCATTGAAGATGCGCGTATAACTTACATTGATGAGATGGGAAAATGGGCCGTGGCATATACGGCTTTTTCGGATTCTGGTCCCTTAACAGCTCTTGCCTTTACAGAAGATTTCTGTAATTTTGATCGGGTAGGAGCTACCATGCCTCCTGAAAATAAAAATTCTGCTGTTTTTCCGGTAAGATTTAATGGAATGTGGGCAATGTTACATCGGCCTGTACCTCAAATGACCACTAAGAAGGCAAATATCTGGGGATATCCTTTTCTCCAGATATGAAGTACTGGGGAGAACACGAGGTTCTTCTGTATGCTCGGGAAGGCTGGGATGCCGACAAGATAGGTCTCTCCCCACCACCGCTCTGCACATCTGATGGATGGTTAATTATGTACCACGGAGTACTCCAGATGACATCTATATCAAGTTATAAAGCAAGTTATCGAATTAAATTGGCTCTTCTTGATCTTGAAAATCCCAGAAAAGTGCTTCACAGATATGAAGGATGGGTTTTCGGGCCCCGTGAAATGTATGAACGTAGTGGAGACGTTAATGATGTTGTTTTTCCTTGCGGATGGGTTTTAGTGGATGATGAAATCCGCATTTATTATAGAAGTGGGGATGTGTCATTATCAGTTACCAGTACAAAAATAAGCGATATCCTGGAGTGTATACATAAGTGCCCTGAGACACAATGTCCTGATGGAATACTGTAGATAGTTTGAAGAAAACTGGATGCTTTTCAGTGATCCAAAAAAAGGTGATATTAGAGTAAAGAGTATTTCGATAAACCTCTGATTTTCACGAGCCATTTAATAATCATTTTATAAACAGATGAAGAAATATAGAGTTTATCGAAATCTTCTATAATCCTAGTTTTTCTAGAGATTGTTGTCTACATTAGGTTTCTAAAAGGTTGCTCTGATATCCTAGAAACTGCTGTTTTAGTGATTTAACAAGGAACGGAAACTCTTCTTTTAGTTTTATGAGGAATTTTTCATCTAATTTTACATTATAAAGCCCTCTCACTTTAGATAGGTGATCAATTAATAAATTGAGAGCCTTTATAAGGTTAGCTCCTTAAAGGTTAGTTCCTTTAAAGCCAGCCTTTTCGAGGTTATCCGCAAGTTGGCTTCTTTAATGTCATACATGCCATGACTCCTTCCAAGTACACGAATTTTTATGTCCGAAATCAATTGGGTCGTCTACTATTAATACAGTTGGCCCTTAAAATTTCTAAATATTCGGACTTACATGAACCGTAATAGGCTCTGTAATGTTTACGTTTCCTGAATTATTAGTTACATTGTAGGTATACGTGATCGTCTGTCTCTCACAATGATTCGGATTATCTACAAATATTGCTGCACCTGAAATATTTACCAGCATTAAAACAATAGCTTCTGAAACTACAGCTATTGAATACAATTTTTGTTTGATTATCATTTATTTTTTTCGTTTAGATTTATTTTCCCTATAGTTTTCCATGAAATATAGCTATTTTTTGAAGAGATATGGTGTCCAAAAATACGTCTCTCTATAAATAGGGGGAAATAAACGATTTTATTAGAAAAAATTGTCAATATTATACAAAGATTTATACAATTATATTTTAATTTGATTATAATATATCAACGTTAAACCCAATGATTTGTTATTCATTTACCCCTTTTTTACAAGAAATTTAAGAAAGATTGCGAATAAGTTAGGGAATTTTTACTATCGATCAAAAATAAAATAATTAAACTTTCATGCCTAAATTTACTCTACATGCAAGTCTCTTACTACCCTTATATATGACTAAAAATATACTTCACTAAATATATTCATTTTAAAACTATACTTAAACACATATATATTATAGGGTCCAGTTTTCGTAATCGAAATCCACTAGCTAAGATTCTAAAGACTTGCTAATATTATAATCAAATACATCTAATTATATTTAGAAACTATATGTAAGTACATAAAATAAGCATGTACAGTCCTATTCTTAATAATTATGTATTTTATAGAGTTACAATTCTATTCGCATAGGATTTTCAAATCTAAGTCTCTATACTTTCTTCATACCGAAACAATCTTATGACGCTGAAAAGTATTGACCTTTGAGAAACTGCAACTTCCAATCTTGTGGGATATACTGATCACGAAGTACAGCTGGAGTGATCCTAGCAAATGCACAGCTTTTTTGTGTTTAATAGCTACAAAACCAAAAAGTTGCTATTTTTGTCTCGCAAAAAGCAAGGATCCATAAAAATTAAATGTAAAATATTGGGAAAAAGCACTATTTTTAACTTCAGAACGTATCTATCATTTCGTGCGAGCCTTATAGAACCAGAATTTAAATAGATCCAATTTTAAACATTAACTCCTGAAAAACAAAAAATATTTTAATAGGATGGTAACATTTATTTTGGTTCAAAGGAATTGATAGGATATGGATATTCCAGAGAGAAAAGACTTTCAAGGAATTAACCTCATTAAGGCTAACTTTGAAGGAGCTAAACTCCAAGGAGCTAATTTTATAAATGCCCATCTTAAAGGAGCAAAATTCATTGGAGCTAACCTTAAAGGAGCTAAACTTCAAGGAACTAACCTTGAAAAAGCTAACTTTCAAGAAGCTAACCTTAAAGAATCTGATTTTTATGGAGCTGATCTCACTGAGGGTAACTTTGAAAGAGCTAACCTAATGGGAACTAAGCTACAAAAGACTAACCTTTATAAAGCTAACCTTCAAGGAGCTAACCTTGAAGGTGCAAATCTATATGGAGCTGACCTTGAAAAAGCTAAACTTCAAGGAGCTAAACTTCAAGGAGCTAATTTTCACGATGCTAATCTTAGAAGAGCTAATCTTCAAGGAGCTAACCTTATAGAGGCTAACCTTGAAGGAGCTAACCTTGAAGGAGCTAAACTTCAAGGAACTAACTTTAAAAAAGCTAACTTTCGAGGAACTAACCTTAAAGAATCTAACTTTTATGGAGTTGATCTTAAAGAGGTTAACTTTGAAAAAGTTAGCCTTATGGGAACTAACCTTCAAATGACTAACCTTTATAGAGCTAACCTTCAAGGAGCTAACCTTGAAGGTGCAAATTTATATGGAGCTGACCTTGAAAAAGCTAAACTTCAAGAAGCTAATCTCCATGGAGCTGATCTTATCGAGACTAACCTCGAAAACGCCATCTTTACAGGAGCTAACCTTCAAGAAGCTAGCCTCAAAGGAGCTGACCTTGGAAAAGCTAAATTTGAAGGAGCTAATCTTCAAAAAACTGACCTCCAAAGAGCTTATCTTGAAAAAGCTAACCTTCAAGGAGCTAACCTTCAAGGAGCGAATCTTCAAGAAGCTAATCTTAGAGAAGCTAATCTTCAAGGAGCGAATCTTAATATGGCTAAACTTGACGGGGTTAATCTTAGAGAAGCTAACCTTCAAGGAGCTAGCCTTAAAGAGGCTAACTTTGAAGGGGCTAAACTTAAAGAAGCAAACCTTAGAGAAACTAACTTTGAAAGAGCTAATCTTGAAGGAGCTAACTTTAAAAAAGCTTACCTTGAAGGAGCTAACCTTGAAGAAGCTAACCTTTTAATGGCCAACCTCAAATGGGCTAAACTTAAAGGGACCAATCTTCAAGGAGCTAACCTCATAAAAGCTAACCTTGAAGGAGCTAACCTTGAAGGAGCTAACCTTGAAGGAGCTAACCTTGAAGAAGCTAACCTTGAAGGAGCTAAACTCAAAGGATCTAAACTTAAAGAGGCTAATCTTAAGGGAACTAAACTTAATGGAGCTATGGATCTTTCAATTGCCCAATTTTCTAAAGTGAAAACACTTTATCATATTAAATTAGACAATGAGATCCTCAAAACCTTAAAAAAGACGTTTCCTGGCCTTTTTGAAAAACCCTATGAATCGCAAAATCTTATAAAAGATCACCTAAAGATCTTTTGAAATGCTCATAATGTAATAGCCTAGTATATCCTAACTGTTCGATAGAGAGCCTGAGAATCAATTAATAATCTACTATGAGAGTTTACTTGTGAAAATCCATGCAGGTTAACTACAAAACATAACCTGTATCGTAAAATTGATCCAACAAATGAAAATCTGTTATTATCCATACAGTCCTTATTATCCTTTTTGCATTTACTAGAAGATGCAATCTGTAAAAACTTGTACATTCCCATAAAACTATAGAATAAGAGAGTTATCAAAAACATAATCATAAATTCAGAGATTTTACCTCCACTTAAATCAGTCATGATCTATTCCATCCTTGTGTTTCTTCGCAATCCAACCTTATTTAAGTGCCAGTAAGATTGTTATTAGATAGCAACCATTTTTCAGTGATCTCAAAACCTTGCCAATAACTAAGCTATTTAAGCTTATGCTTATCGTATGGCTGTGTACATTGAACTAATTTTCTATCATCATAAGCCTCTTTTGGCTTCAATGCGATCAGACTTTACTGCCTCCTTCAGTGCCTGATAATCGCGTTCCGTCTGTTCGGCATAAGCCATAGCAAATTCAGTGATGGCCTCACAAAAAGCGTCACTTTTGCCAATCTATCCTGAAATACAGGCTGTGTCTCCTGTTCTTGCATGAGCTCGAGCCAGGCATAATTGTGATAGTAGTGGATAATGATGCAGGTGGTATCACAACCTATGCTGTAACAGGCGCTAAATTCGGCTTAAACATAATCTGGCTTTTAGTATTACTTGGCTCAGTAGCATATGTTGTTCAGGAGATGACTGTGCGACTAGGGCGGTCACAAAACAAGGACATGCGGAAGCTATATTCGATGCTTTTGGCTCGTTTTGTGGGTGAAATACTTTTTGGAAAGCTTCAATCATTAAAAACATCAAAATTTATCTAAAAAAATTCACTCAAATTTTTAGTTTTTGACGGTAATGTCTGCGGATTAAAACTGCTATGGTGTTCAAAATAAGCACGATAATCAATAAAACCAGAGCTGTTCCATATTGAATAGACCTTGTTTTGGCAACGTTCGTTCCTGCAGTGGCTAGTACAAAGAGATGGTATGGAAGGGCCATGAATTGGGAATAGATCGATTCAGGCAGCTTTGGCAAGAAGTATGCAACTCCTGTTAAAAGGATAGGGGCTGTTTCACCTGCAATCCTTCCTATGCTCAGGATAGAACCGGTAACCATTCCTGGGATGGCTGATGGTATTACCACATGCCTAATGGTCTGCCATTTGCTGATTCCAAGTGCAAGGGAGGATTCTCGGTACTCATTAGGAACTGCAAGAAGTGCTTCCTCGCTTGAACGAACAATTACAGGGAGAATTAGAAGAGAAAGGGTAAGAGATGCAGAAAGTATAGAAGGGCCAAAACCAAAGTATTTAACAAACAATGCCAACCCAAAAAGCCCAAAAACCACAGATGGAGTTCCGGCTAAATTACTGATTGCCATTTCTATAGGCCAGGTTATTAGGTTGTTTTCTGCATATTCTATAAGGTAAATAGCAGTCATAATTCCCATTGGAAGGGCTACAGACATTGATCCTATGATCAGGAGTAATGTGCCCACAATTGCTGGATAGATCCCACCTTGAGTCATCATATCTCTGGGCATTTCAGTAAGGAACTCAATGTTAATTGCATTATATCCATTGTAAATAATATAGCCGAGGATAATTAACACAAACCCAACTACTGTCAATGCTGCAAGGCTGAGTAGTGCAAAAGCAATTTTTTCACTCGTTTTTGCATTAAATCTCACGCTTATTCCACCTTAAATCGATATCTTGTTTTGATATAATCCGCAATCAGGTTAATCAGGAGAGTCATGATGAAAAGTACTGCTCCTACTGCAAAGAGGGCATGAAACTGGGTACTTCCTTGGGAAACTTCTCCCATTTCAAGTGCAATTGTAGCAGTCATTGTCCTCACAGAATGCAGAAAGCCCCCTGGAAATGAAGGGATTATTGCAGCATTTCCGGTTACCATCATAAGCGTCATAGTCTCTCCTATAGCTCTACCCAAGCCAAGCATTACTGCCGCTGAAATCCCAGAAAACGATGCAGGGATTATGACCTTATACATAGTTTGCCATCTTGTAGCCCCAAGCGCAAGTGATCCCTCCTTAATAACGCTGGGTATCGAACTGATAGCATCCTCTGAGAGAGTTATAATTGTGGGAAGTGCAACAACCCAACCATAATAGAACCTGTAAGGGCGGTTTGTCCAGTAGGCAAGTTGAATCTATTTTGTATATAGGGGACCAGTACAACGAGTCCAAAGAATCCAAATACAACAGAAGGGATCCCTGCGAGAATCTCGATAAAGGGCTTCAGGAAATCTGCAATCTTTGGATGTGATACCTCGGAAATATATACTGCACAAGCGATTCCCAAAGGCACTGAAAAAATAACTGAGCCAGCAGTTACGAGAAGGGAACCGAGAAATAAAGGTAACAATCCAAACTGCTGGTGTACGGATGTTGGGTACCAAAACTTCCCTATGAGAAAGTTCCAAATTGATATATTTTTAAATAGAAGTAAACTGTCACTGAAAATAAAATAGCACATCATTAAAAGGACGAGGACCGTAAGGGCACTGACTAAGAAAAACATTGATTCGATTACCTTTTCCTTATGATTCCTATTAAACATATTTCCCTCTTGAAATAACCTTTACTTCTTTAGTGGGATGTACCTATTCTACTCGTCAAATATATAATTAAATTTCAATGGCACATGGTGATTAAAAAGTCTATTCAGTTTAGTTTGACGTGCTCAGAAATAGCAAGATAAACTACACTTTCACAGATATTACAGCAGTGATCAGCAATTCTTTCAATGTAGCGAATCATGAAAAGTAAATATGTGGCTTTGGAAATGATATTTTTGTCTTTTGCCATCATTTCTATCAACTCAACCCAAACTTTATAAAAAAGCTTATTCATTTCATCATCTCGAGCTGCGATTGCCCTTGCGAGTTCTTGGTCACGTGTCTCGAAAGCCTTGAGGGAATTCGCAAGCATGTATGCTGCAATATCTGCCATTTTTTTCAAATCTACAAGAGGTTTTATAGGGCCACCCTCGATTTTTCCGGGAATTTTTGCAATATTTAGTGATAGTTCCATAATCCTTTTGAGATCTGCTGAGATTTTGAGAGCAGATATGACAAGTCGAAGATCACTGGCTATTGGCTGCTGAAGCGCGAGTAAATCGAGGATTGAAACCTCAATTTCGTCTTCAAATTCATCCACTTTTGCTTCAATGGCAAGTACTTTTTCAGCCATTTTGACATCTAGATCTATAACTGCAATCATCGAATCGCTGAATATCAATTCAACTGTCTTTCCGAATGAAAGTACAGACTCTTTGAGCATGTCCAAATGTTTCAGG
>Ga0224559_1001249_pt1 | contig 14386 bp, 14 predicted proteins | sample 714S33034metaG_FD_180676 | JGI IMG/M metagenome (GOLD analysis project Ga0224559, IMG submission 180676) | Peat soil microbial communities from Stordalen Mire, Sweden - 717 S3 30-34 | ecosystem: Environmental > Terrestrial > Soil > Wetlands > Peat | place: Sweden: Norrbotten County, Stordalen... | reverse complement strand
CTTGGCGAACCATCGCGTGCTCGCGACCCCTCCGACATGAACGTAAATGGGTCGCCGAGCGATCTTGACCCCGTCAACATCACTTTTCTTGCTCGGGCGAGCGATTGTGCTCCCATCGACCTGCCTCTTTTCTCGTTGCCGAGAGTGCCAAGCCCCTTCGACACGTCCATTCTTCTTTCGTCGCGCGTGAAGCCGTGGATCCGCACGTGGATTATTCGGTCGTCGCGGGCTGCGAGGCCAGTGGGAACGCATCGAAAATCGGTTTCAAGCACAGCGGGGGCTTGTCCCAACGGGACTGTCTGCTGGAACCTGTTTCGATCCGCGCAGCTCCGCATACGGCTGAAGGGTCCCGCGCGAGTGCTGGCGGGTTAGGTATTGGACGAAGACGACGGCGGCGACAGTCACAGCAATCGTTGCGATCGCGCCGCCAGGGACGCGGACGGGCGGGGCGTAGAATCACCGACCCGCGACGCGGTTCAGTTCAAATGGATCACCTCGCCCACAACATTCACATCGTCGGAGGCTTGGATACGCACCTCTCCCTTGACCGCCTTCAGCTCAAGTTCCTCAGCCGTAATGCTTAGCTTCCCCTTGATGTCGACACGCGTATCGGACTGAAGCAGGCGAACCACCGGACCCTTCTCGTCGCGGACGATTTCGATCAGAGGCAGTCCCTCCTGGGTGCATACCTGCAACACCTCGTCCTGCTTCACTTCGAGGCGGGCTGCGACGGTCCGTTCGGGCTCTGGCCGGGGGAGGAATCCATCAACGACGCCGACCACGATGGGCTCACCACCGCCATGAGGCGTCTGCAGAAGCAGCCGATCCCCTTTCCGGATTGCCTGTCCGTGCAGCGTGGGCACCCACATCTCCACGCCCTCGGGCCGTGCTCCATCCCAGCGAATCCTTACTCGTCCCTGCAACGTCGGATGATGCGCATCGGTGCACTCGGCGACGAACGGCTCGCCCACGGGCCACAGCGACCTTGGCGGGCTGGCTTCGAGAATCTTCTCGAATAGTTCAGAAGGAGATTCCGTTGCATCGGATCTCACGGCTTGTCCGGCATCCTCCCTGTTTCCGACCTCCGCCATGGTAGGGGCCGTTTGTTCATCTCGCTTGGGCATGGTTGCGAACTATAGCGCCTCATCTCGGCCTTCGCACCCGCCGCGAGGCGAAGCAGCGGTCGATCCGGACGGAATGCTTGAGCCGCTGCTGCACACCTGGGCCGATCGTGCACAGCCTGTCAGGTTCCAGGTTTGGCAAAAGGCGTGGTCTGGGTGACAACATGGGTAAACACTTCGGGGCTCGGACATCTTCGCCAGTTACTGAGATTTGCTTCGCTTTCCCACGATCCTATTCTGGTACCGGACGCGGAAACAACCGGTCACCGATCGGCATTGTTTCGGTGGACAGCCGCTTGAACACACAGAGCGCTGGCGACGTCCAACGCGGCGTCGATGCGCGCTGGATCCTGCTCGAATCCGAGCCACGTTACGCTGACTGCTTTCCCGTCGTAGCTAACATAGTTGATCTGGCCGCCAAACGACACCAGCGAAAGCTCGATCTCGGGAGTGATGAGAGCGATGACATCGGTGGCCTTGCCGAGAAAGTCGAATCGCTGCCCGAGAGCAGAGGTCTGCAACCAGCCAAGGTCATCGCGTTTCAGCTGATCCGCGTAGTACTGAAACGACACATCGCCCTTCGCCATGATCGACACCGGGCCCAGCGGGGATAGCGTTATCTGACCGCATGCGACCGCAACGACGGTCGCGCTTCGGCTCCTGTAGACGCGGGTCATGGCCAGCTCGGCCTTCGCTCCTTTCCACTCTCCGGCCACACTGACGCTGGCGTGGCCCCAAAGGGCGCGCTTCCAGGTAGAATCTCCGTAGGGCATGAGAGACTCCACACCTGCTGGAACCTCTTTCCATCCGCGCAGCTCCGCATACGGCTGAAGGGTTCTGCGCGAGTGCTGGCGGGTCAGGTATTGGACGAAGACGACGGCGCCGACAGTTACCGCAATCGTTGCGATCGCGCCGCCGATTCCTATGACGAGGCTAAGACTTTGCATGGTGACCTCTCTTCTCGTCCGCGATTTCTAGTCTCGGAGGGCGATGTACATGAGAAGTTCTAGATTCATTCACTCGCTTCTTGCTCGATCCTCTTGCCTCACACCTCGGGCGGAAGCAGGAGGGTGGCAAGCGCAAGGGCTTGCTCCACCACCCGCGCATCCTTCTCCGGCCTGCTCCACTGCAATACAATTGCCCGTTCTTCGTAACGAACAAAGTCGAGCGTGCGCGGGAAGCTCAACAGAACCGCGAGTTTCTCGGGGCGTAGAACTCTCTCCACTTCCTTTGGATCGCCGAAGACGGCATAGGGACCGATAAGTGGCCTCGATGTGTCCACTCCGGGGATGAAGACTGAATTGAGAAATCGCACTACCGCGCTGTTCGGTTGCACGTAGATTGCTGGCACCACTGGCCGTGCGTAGAGAACCGCGACGACTGTTCTCAGTGGACGCTGTGGGGCTCGCGGCACGACATCGATTTCAATGTCATAGCCATTCCGCATTCCACGCGCGCAAACCGGCAAGGTGGAGAATAGTTGAAAGCCTCTCCGAAGCGAGCGAATGTAGTCGGTGGCGCTCGCTTCACATGGAAATTCGGCCAGCCCTGGTATTTGCGATGAAAGCATCGCGAGATAGTCCTTGGCCTTTTGGCGGGGCCATCGTGAGCCGGTCAGCCAGGAGAAGCAGATGACTCCCGCAAGCAGGGCGAAAGCCAGAAGCAAGGCAAAGATCCTAAAGGTTTGGCTATCAGACGTGCTGGCCATTGTTCTTTGGCATGCCGATCTTACCCTTGCCTACGCAACTGCACATCTGGGCCGACCGTGCACAGCTTCTCCAGGAGGGTCAGTGCGCGTTCGAGAATCGCCGGGTCGCCACAAAGTCCGTCGAGCGCAAGGGTGCACCCTGGTTGATCGTGATACGCATCCTTGCCTTGCATTGAGCACCAGGAGAATGTCGGCAGCGCCGCAAGCTCCTGCAAGAGGCTGTCGAGGAAGGCATTCGTGAGAACCGATCGGAACGTGGCAGGATACCACTCTGCGGTCAGACCATGGCCAACAAGAGATCCCGCACTCGCTCCGCTGGGCCGACGCGATACCGAAAAATATGTGCCCCCCCATGGCCAAATAGGAACTCCCGAAAGGTGCGTCGACTTCGAGTGTCTCTGAACCAAGGTCACTTCCAACCCCTGCACGGGCATGGAACCACGCAGGAGAGGCGCCCCGCCGTCCGTTCCACCCAAGGTGTTGAACCAGGAGGGTGGTTTGAAGACAAGGCCACGCCGTTCGGCCAGCTCCTGCCAGACCCGCGCGAGTTGCAACATCTTGGCGCGCGTTCTCATGAGGAAGGGACTGGTGGCGGCTACCATGACCGCAAGGGCAAGCAGGCCCAGCCCAATAACGACAAACCGCTCTTCAGCATTCATCTGCGAGGTCTGGAAGTCGAGGTGGTTTGGCCGCCCCAGGTTTGGTGGGTGGTTACCTGATCGTCTCCATGTTGGCTGACCGTTGAGCTGCCGCCGCCAGCGCCGTAGTTGTAGCTCCCCTGCGCGTTGAAACCTGCGGCCTGGCCCTTGGCGTTCGGCGTGGTGTCGTAGCCAACGGACCCTGCCACGCCTGGTCCTTGGACTCCAAGGCTGGTTTGGTAGTTGCCACTGGCGTCCTTTTGTATCTGGAATTGAATGTTGCAGGGCCCTCCGAGTCCGACCGCGACCGATCCCTGACCGGTGACGCCCATCTGTATGAGGCCTAGCGCAACGCCAACACCCTGCTTGGTGATCCATTCCGTGGCTCCTCCAGCGTCGCGAAGCTTGTCGATAATGGTCTGGCGAAGACCATTCTTGATAATTTCGTCCAGGCCCCCTTGCGAAGTGCGGAAGATCCAGTCGACTACCATCGACGCGGCAATAGCCAAAGCGCCCAAAAGAAAATCGACGAGCGTGAAGCCGACCTCCAGCGTGTTGAGCCAGCGGGTGGGCACTTCGCCGATGGGAAATCCCATGGGCTCCGCGCAGATCATCATGGGCGATGGTGGTAGTCCGATGAGCCCGGCAATGCCAGCGGGTTGCCCCTGGATCTTGACCGTCGATGCGCTGAACATGACCTTGCGACTGGAAAATAGCGTGTGCACGATGGTCAGCAAGTTGTTGGGCGCTGGCAGCGCTTGCACGTGGGCGATTAGGATCCCGAGATCGTGACTCGCCTGGATGATGCCCAGTCCTTTGTGCAAAACCGTGACCGAATACTTGTTCTTGCCGATCATGTTCCCCGGCGGCCAAATCATGGGCAGCGGCAGCTCGACGGCGGAGGCTGGCGCGGGCGAATACCAGACTGCGAGGGTGGGCGGTGGCACGGGCGGTACCGGAGGAACTGGCACAAAGTTGTGTGTCGACATGCTGCCGACGATCGACAGCGTGAGATCGTTCAAAATGCAAGCTTTGGCCATGCCTACCCGCCTTTCTTGATCCGCTCCATCACCGGAACGGGTGCTTCGTAAACCAGGGGTTGATCGCCGCCGATAACCGCGAAGAAGGGGATTACCTTGTGAACTCCGGGGATGAATACCCTGGGCAGATCGATCGCTAGCGCGCAGTAGACCAGGCTGAATCGCTCTTCGGCGGGCCTGATCACGCAACTGGTGAGTTGCACATGGGCATTGAGGAGTTTGCCTTCCATGAATAACTGAATTGTGGGCGGCGGCGGCAAGGCCCAACTCAGCACGGGCTTCTCCGGGTGCATTCCTTCGATGGCTATCGGCGTGCCTGGTTCGAGTTGGGGGAAAATCATGCCGAAAGATGCTTCTTGGAAGTGCAGGACCGGCGGGGGGCGGCTGGGATTGAACGACGTCCCAAAAAGGTCGCGGAAGTTTGGGGCCAGGAATTTTCGCGCAATCTCGGGCAGAGAACGATCTGCCGGCGCCGGGAACTTGGGCGATAGGCCCAGGTAGGCCATGCGCGGAAACATGATGGCATTGGTCCAATCGAAGCACCAAGGCAGGGGTTGTCGGTACCAGTCCGCAGGGTTGCGCGCGAACAACCTGTGTTCGTCTAGCAGGTCGCTCGGATCCTCCAGGTTAGGCATCACCGCGCCCTCGGCCTTTACGGGAACCACAAGGTAGCCCTTTCCATGCAGGTTGCGCGGATACAGCCCTGGGTGATCCAGGATATCGAACCGACTGAGCTCGTCGGCATTGGTGGGCAACACCACGGGAACACGCCCATCGATTCCACCGTAGGCGTGCTGGTAGGTGAGCGGCATTTCGAGAAAAGGCTCGGCCTGGGGAATCACGGGCGAGCCATCCCCTCTCCACTCGATCAGGCGCTCGCCGAATACCTTCACGAATTTGGCCCGATCCCGGATGCGCGCACTGCAGTTCATCTGTCTGACCGGGCAGGCGTCGCGCGCGTAGGCAGACCCTTGCACCACGACATCCGTCGCCATTTTTAGTACCCAGAAGTCGCTGCCTGGCGGTAGGCGAGGCTCAAGCGAGTCGTCGCGAATGTCATGCGAAAGGGGCGCTGGTTGATCGAGGTGACAGCGGCCGTCTTGAATTCGGTAGGTGATTTTCACGAGCGCATAGGCCGCGTGTGGCACCGTTTGGAGCGGATAGAAATCGAGGACAGCGTCGTACTTCTCTCGGATAGATGTACGCGGCATCTAGGTCGACCTTCCTGTATTCCGTTGGGGACTTGTGGCTTGCTCCCCATTCTCTGACGGCCAGGACTCTTCGATTCGCATGCGGGCGCTACGCTCTTCGTCCTTGGCGTAGTCGAGGAGTAGCACGGTTCGATAGACGATGTAGAAGCGCATCTGCTCTGGCAACAAGACCAGCATCTGCGGAGCCAATGGTTGCGCGAGGACGTCGGCCCCGCTGAGGATGTCGACTACCGGCCGCATGCACGGGAGGTTGAATGCCAAGACCTGGCTGGGGGTCAGGCCCGTCATGACCACGCGCGCGGACGGGGGAGGAACAGGAATGATCCAGTCCGGATGCGCCCGGTGGTACGCGTGATTGACAGTTTCCTGAGCGGCCGGGGTCTTGCCCGCCTTCATCAGATCCATGGACCACTTCACGCGAAACCCGATGTCGATGGGCATGGTGGCCCAGCATGCGGGAGGAGGGGTGTCTTGCCAGCGCTGGATGGGCTGGCGCGGATCCTCCAGGTTAGGGAGCAGACGGATCTTCTCGGCTAGAACCGGATACCCGCGCGGTGCACGCAAGGAGACGCAAAGATCCTTCGCATCGCGCTCGGCATCGTAGCCGCGTCCGTAGCGGTTCATGCGGTCAAAGAGTTCGATGGTGGTACTGGCGTCGATCTGGGCGGCACAGGATCCGCCGAATGCCCGGTCGTAGGTGAGGGGCATTTCCGAAAAGAGGACCGGCTGGCTGAACCGTTGCCTATCCACCCAACCGCGGTCGCCGAAAACCTCAGTCTCCCGTGTGATCGATCCCACCGCGAGCGAGACGCGCATCTGTCGGACGGCGTTCTTGCCCTTCGCGTAAGCCTTACCGAGAAGAATGACCTCGAACACGGGGTCAGCCCGCGGGCTCTCATCCGATGGCAGGAGGCCGAGCGGGGTCTCCACATCCTTGGAAAAAAGCGGAAACGGATCTTGTGAGTCGAGGGCGACCTGGCTGCTATCGCGGATGTCGAAGGTTGCCTTGGCAGTAGCCACGAAGAACCTGCGAGCTGGATCGATGGCCGTCGAGAAGGTCGACTTGGCGACGAACGGAGTTTGATTGGTCAGTTCCATTCGATGAATCCGCGAGATCTCATGTGTGTCATGGAAGGCTGATGATGTGTGCCAGGAGGCGTTGGCGACATGGCACGCGCAGCAAGAATGTCCTAGACTGTCGACTCATGCGAGAGGAGCAAGGACAATGCGTCCCATGAAACTTTTGGTCATGGGATTGCTCTTGGCCGGTGCCACCATCCTCTCGGGATGCCAGTGGTGCTGGCATGAATGCTCGTGCGGCTACGTGAGCAAGTACACCTGCCGTTGTTCCACGTGTTCCGCGCCCGTGGACGCAGGCGATGCGGGCAACTAGCTTCTGACGGTAACAGTTGCGTACGGACCACGGCGTCCGGTGCTGACGCTGATGGCCTTCGGCAACCTCAGCCCAGGCTGGCATGGCCGTAGCATTGTCTAGGTTCATGATGCTGTGTACCTGGCGCTCCTCGGGATTGGCCTATTGGCTAGCTGTTGAGCTTCACCACGGTGCCTGTGGCTTCGACGCCGGCCGGGCTCGTCTTGACTGAGCCTTTGACTGAGCCTCCAGCGGCCAGCGTGGCTTCCGCTGTTCCGTTGACGGCGGCCTTGGCTTTGCCCGTGAGCGTGGCGTCGCCGTCCAGCTTCAGCGTGCTCTTGCCACTGGACTCTGCCAAGACATTCGATGTCAGGAGGACTTTGCCTCCGTCGTTTGCCGTGAGCAGAACGTTCGCGTTCATTGCGAGACCGGCCCCGCCTTTGGCCATGGACGTAACATTCGCGTCAAGCTTGAGGAGTGCTTCACCTTTGGCGAAAGCCAACAGGTTCGCATCAAGTACGATGGTGGCTCCGCCGCCTGCGCTGATTGTGATCTTGCCAGGCAGCATTTCGATCTTGCTACCGGGACATTCCAGGGTGATCGATGTGGGCGCCTTGATGTGAATGGTGTCGCTGACGTCGAGGTCGTACTTGCCGGTGACCTTGGTTGTGCTGTGGATGGGGCTCTTGCCTTTGCCCGTGATCGTGACCGACTGGTTGCCGGTGACGCTGACGCTGCGGTCGCCGCCCACGGACAGCGATTCGTTGTGCTTCACCAGCGTCGACATGTCCTTCTCGGCCTGGATGTGCAGCTCTTCCTTGCCCTTGAGGTCCTCGAAGCGAATTTCGTTGAAGTTGTCGGCCGAGCCGCTCTTGCTGCTGCGGCTCTTGATTCCGCTTTGGGTCTTGTTGTCGGGCAGGGCGTAGGGCGGCATGTTGTCGGTGTTGTACACGCGGCCGGTGATGATGGGGCGGTCGGGGTCACCGTCGAGGAAGGCGACGATGACTTCGTGGCCGATGCGCGGGATGTGCATGGCGCCCCACTGCTTGCCCGCCCATACCTGGGACACGCGTATCCAGATCGACGACTTCTCGTCGCGTTTGCCCAGGCGATCCCAGTCGAACTGCACCTTCACGCGACCGAATTTGTCGGTGTAGATCTCGTCGGCAGAAGGACCCACCACGATGGCGGTTTGCGGTCCTTCGATGCGCGGCTTGCGCTTGGTGCGGGCCGGCCGAAAGCGCGACTGGCTGTCGAGAAGGGTGTAGGTGGCTTTGAACGGCTCGTCGGACTTGGCCACGTCGCCGGTTTCATACTGGTTGATGCTGATGGCGCAGATCGCCGAGGTGATGAGGTATTCCTTGTCGAAATCGGCGTCGTCCCAGAAGGGGTTGAACTCGCCACCCAACGCCAGCGGCTTGCGCAGCTTGACCAGATCGCCGACCCCGAGCCCCATGGTGTTGCCCTCGACTTGGATGAGGGTGTTGGCGACCAGATCGCCCTCCCCGCATGAAAACTCACGCACCGAACTTCGGGCATCGAACTTCGGCACCGGACTTCGGAACTTCGGGAACCACGGCAGCGGTCATGTCTCCGACGATCTGAAGACCCATCTTGGTGCCCTGCGCGGAGCGTCGGTCTCCCTGGCGTCCACCTCTGTCCAGAATTCTGGGCGTGCGTTTTCTGCGTTTCCAACTGTGTCGTCGTCCATGTGGATCCCAGCTGGATATTGACCGGTTCGCGGCAGCTATTCCACGTCTGCCTTGGGCGGGGCGGGCCGCGAAACGGTTGGCATGAAGCCCAGGTCCGCTTCTGTGCTTGACTGTGGCACCGCGATGTTCAAACTTCTCGCCATGACAAAGACGCGCAAGATCTCTTCCCGCAAGGTGGCGACAAGGGCCCTGCGGCTGGTGGGTGATCAGCAACTGGTCATCGAGGATCGCGAGCGCAGCAACCTGATCGTACTGCGCGGACCCGACCAGCGGGTCAGTCTGACCATCGAAGTCACCGAGAAAGGCCCGGTGCTGCGTTTCGACGGCCCTGCGCTGGAGATCCAGACCACGGGACCTCTGTCGCTAAATGCCGAGACACTCTCGCTGCATGGTCGCCAGGGATTGAGCTTGTCGTCGGGCGGGGACGCCGAGATTCGGGTCACCGGCGACCTCACTGCCTCGGCGCGGATTCAGAACATTCGGGCAGAGCTCGGAAACGTCAATGTCACGGCCAACGACCACGTTCGTCTAGTCGGAGAGCGGGTGCTCTTGAACTGCTAGGAAGACAGCGATGGAACTCGACAATCAAACCCGCTTTCCTGCCGGAATCTTCCGCTCGGTGGTCGACGACAACCGCTTTGCCGCCGCGGTCGTGGCTCGGGTCGCCTTTGACCTCAGCCCTGATAGACCGATTCCCGCCGCAGAGCAGCCCTGGATTGTCTCGGCTGCGCCCTGGAAAAATGAATACGGCCAGATGGACGGCGATGAGGTTTTCTACCGTGGCGGAGTGGATATATTCCTGTTCGGAAAGGCGTGGGCGCCAGGCCGCGCCGTGACCGAGTCGAGTGTGGTGGTGGAGGTGGGCAGATTCCGGCGTCAGTCGCTCGTCATTGGAGATCGCGCGTGGGTACGGCGTGTGCGAGGGGATCTGGCACCCACCGCGCCCAAGCCTTTTGAGTCTATGCCGCTTACTCTGGCACACGCCTTCGGCGGCAAGGACCAATGGGACGGCCTCGACATACCCTACCCCGACAATCCCGAGGGGCGCGGCTACGCCACCGAGGAAAAGAATGCGGAGGGAAAGCTGCTGCCTAACTTCGAAGATCCGCAGCGCCGGATCGCCCGCTGGGATGATCGACCCGATCCTGTGGGTTTTGGCATGTGCCCTATGACCTGCGGTTTGCGTCTCCGCAACGGCCTCGTTCTCGATGACAAGAAGCAGATTCAAGATCTCAAGCCCACGCTCTTCAACTCGGCTTTTCCCACCATGATCGCCAAGCAGGTGAACCCAGGCGATCCCGTGCGAGTCAGCGGCGTATCGCGTACCGGCAAGCACTTGGTGTTCCAGATCCCGTCCTTCGATCTGATGGTACGCCTCCGGTTTGGCGACGAGATCATTGAGCGTCCGCTGGCCATCGACCAAGTCGGCATCGAGTCCGAACATAACCGATTCTTCATCACCTACCGCTATCCATTCCGGTACGTGATGTATCCACTCCAAAAGCGCTCTTGTGAATTGCTTATGGCGCCTGCCGCAGCGACCAGCCGCGAGGCGCGAAAGGGATAGCCATGCCCAGTATGGCCGTACTCAAGCACCTGCACCCCATGATCGGCGTGGATTTTCACGACGAGATTTCCCCGCCGGGCGTTCCCGTGCCCAGCATCCCCCACCTCGTCGCCGGCATTATCTGTTTCCCGCCCTGGGGGATCGTCACAGGAAAATGCAACGAGACGGTCTGGACAACAACGGCGATGAGCCTGGCGCAGGGGACGGACATGGGGTTCTTCATTCCCCATATTCCCCTCCCTCCGGCTCCAGCCAATATCTTGGCCCCGATTATCACATTGGCGAGCGGATCTAAATCCCACTTTGGAGCTCACAATCACAAGACCCCCAAAGGGCCGCTGGCCTTCGCCTGCCTCGTGGTCGTCAACCTCAACCTGAACTGTGGGGGGCCAACGCGACCACCCCTGCCGAGCGGGTTCGTGTTTGCGGTCTTCCAACTCACCTGGCAGGGCGTTACCTGGGGCGACATCATCGCTGGCGCACTCCACATGCTTGTGGATGCGCTCGTTCAATTTGGAATCAATAGATTCCTGAGCACCGGGCTGGGCGGGAAGGCTCTCAACTGGCTGACAGGAAAGATCGCCAGCGCTATCGCCTCGCGAGTTGCGGTCATGGGCGTGCGCCTCTCCACGCTGGGCGTAAAGTCACTAGGCGACTTGATTCAAGCCGTGATGGGCGGGAGTCGCCTCAGCCGTTTTCTCGGCTACGGTTTCGCGGAGCAACTTCCGGGAATACTCGCGGGGCTCGGCATAGGAACCCCCATCGGCTACTCGCCAGACAGAGCGCCAACTTCGCAAGGAGAGAGCCTGGTCGATGGAGCCGATGGAAAGGATGGACTGCAGGCGAAAGCAGCTGGGGGCATTGACAGAGCACTCGATAGGATGTTCAACAGTCCCGCGGTCGAGCAGCATCCCAGTGCACCGCCCGCAGAAACGGGTGGAGATGCGGGCGACCCGCCGGGATCTTCCGGCGGGTCGAGCGGTGGTCCGTCGTCGACCCCTGGCAGCGACTCCGGAGATGCCTCGGTACCTAACGGCCCGAGTGATGCCGGCGGGTCGAGCGGTGGTCCGTCGTCGACTCCTGGCAGCGGCTCCGGAGATGCCTCGGTACCTAACGACCCGAGTGACGCCGGCGGAGTGAGCGGTGGTCCGTCGTCGACCCCTGGGAGTGGCCCCGGCGATGCCTCAGTACCTAGCGGGTCGAGTGGCTCCGTCGGGTCGAGCGGTGGTCCGTCGTCGACCCCTGGGCGTGGCTCGGGCGATGCCTCAGTACCTAGCGGGTCGAGTGGCTCCGGCGGGTCGAGCAACGGCCCCAACAATACCCCGGGTGGCGGCCCCGGTGGAACCAGTGGACCAGGCAATGGCTCGGGCGGGGCGAGCGGCGGCCCATCCTCCGCCCCGGCCAGCGGTGCTGGCGGAGCCTGCGGTCCCGACGATGGCTCGGGGGGATCGAGCGGTGGGCCCAATTCCACGCCAGCCAGCCGCCCCGGCGGTACCAGTGGAACAGGCGGATCGAATGCACCCAGCGGGTCGAGCGGCGGCCCCAACTACACGCCGGCCAGCGGCACCAGCGGACTCTCTGGAACGGGCGGTGGAACTTCTACTGGCAGCGGACCCACCCGATCGGGCGGCGGCAATTGACCACCGGACGACTGCCAACCGCCTCATAGCGAAAGCCCAGCCTCATGGTTACGATCACCCAACCCAACCCCACGGCGATCCAGCTCTCGGCTAGCGACGAGAACGGCAAACCCATCCTGTCCGTCGTGTGCAAACGCACGTACGAGATTCGCCCAAACGGTCAACTCGCCCTTGCCGCAGAGCAGGTGCCACTGGTGCAAGACTTCGAACCCGACCCCGAAAATCCGCGTCGTCTTCACCACGACACGGATCTCTATCCGGTCAAGCTGTTGACCGACGTTGTGGTGCGCGGGCATGCCTACGGAACTGGACAGCGTGCCTTCATTGCAACCGTGCAGGTCGGCACTTTCAAGAAAGAGGTGGCGGTCTTCGGTGATCGGCGTTGCGTGATCGGCAAGACTGGGAACATCATCTTCTCGGAACCGAAGGCTATCGAGCGTATTCCGCTGCGCTACGACCGCGCCTACGGGGGCATCGATGTTGTCGCCCAGGAAACTCATGGCAACCCGGTAGAGGCTCTCGGCAAGTATCTCGATCCCTCGATCGACATCTCGGGCGCCTCCCCGTACGCCTACCCGCGCAACTACGTGGGCGTCGGCTACCTGATCGAGCCCACGCCCGCAGCCGTCGAGCGGCTCGTGCTGCCCAACCTGGAGGATCCCCTCGACCGTCTGTCGCCCGCGCGCCTGGCGGTTGGCGACCCCATGCGCTGGCCGCTCATGCCGATTCCCCACGCCTTCGATTGGGTGGATCCCGGCACCTTCCCGCGCCTCGCATACATGGGCATCGTGCACGACCACGAACCGCCGAAGGATCCCGTGGCCGAGGTGGTACGTGGCTATGCGCCTGCCGATGTTCTCGCCGAGAAGCCAGTGGAGGAAAAGGCGAGCCTCCGCTTCACCAACGGTGCGTCGCTGGGCTTGCAGCTCCCCTATCTAGAAGGCGGCGAGCCGTGTTTGCTCGGAGGCCTGCACCCGCGCACCGCGGTCTTCAAATTCCAGCTTCCCAAGGAGCGTCCCGAGATCAAGACCGACGGACGCAACGGCACCATGAAGAGCACCAAGCCGGTCATGCACACTGTCGAGATCGAGCCCGACGATATGCGTGTGTCCATCGTGTGGCGTGGTTCGGCGCCGGCACTTCGCCCCTACATGATGGATGAACTGGCCAAGATGCCCATGTTCGTGCGTTGGGGCTAGGGGCCAATCATGGGTGCGCTGGGGAAGGTTCTGCAAAGTTTGGCGATTGTGTACGTCTGGGTGGCACCGGTCGTGCTGGCCAAGCTGTTCGCGGACACCCTGGACTTCTTTCCCTACCTCGCCTGTCTGCTTATCGGCCTGGGGCTCGGCGCCCTCCTGTGTGTGTTGCTGTGGCCACTCGTTCGCGCTGGCTTCACGCAAACCAGTCGGATGCACCGCTTGGGCCTGGCAGTCGTCACGGTGATCGCCTTCGCACCAACCTGGAGTATCGGCATCGGCATCGGCCTTAACCGTATGTTCGACCGCTCTGCAGCCGTGTCGCACGAATGCCAGGTCATCAGCTGGAAAGTTCCGGCCAAGAGCCGTGCCTATTGCGTTGTTTCATCGTGGCGCGGAAAGAAGATTGAGAAGTTGGATCAGTTGCCTGGTAGGCGTTCGGAGCCGGATTCTTCGCCGGCCACGATCAGCCCGGGAGGATGGCCCTACCCATTCAAGTGCACGCCGGGAACATCCCTCATCGTGACCACACGGACAGGGCTTTTCGGCTGGCCTTGGGTTGTCTCCGTGGAGCGCAAGCCGTAGCCCCGAGCTGTCCTCGGTAGGCTGGCCTCAAGTACTGCCCCCGGTTGCCTGGGATTGACCGGTGCGGGGGAGTCTCAGGGAAGGCTCGGGCCACTCTCTCCGCGCGGCCTCTTCACGGTGAAGAGCATCTATCCGTTCACCTTGACCATCGCACCGCTGATACTGACCATGCCGGAGCCGGTGACGTTGATCATAGGACCGGAGGCATCGACGCCCGAAGGGGAAGTCTTTACGGTGCCTCCTCCAGCCGTAAGCGTGGCCTCCGCGCTTCCTGACACGGTGGCCTTGGCGACACCCTCGACCATCGCATTTGCGTCGAGCGCGACTTTGCTTCCAGCCACGGATTGCGCAAGGACATTGCCGTCGAGCAATAGCTTGGCACCAGGAACGGATTGGGCCAGGGCATTGCTGTCGAGCAGAACCTTGGCGCCGGCCGAGGATTGGACCAGGGCGTTCGCATCGAGCACGATGGTTGCGCCGCCCCCAGCGGTGATGGTGATCTTGCCGGGCAGCATTTCGATCTTGCTACCGGGACATTCCAGGGTGATCGATGTGGGCGCCTTGATGTGAATGGTGTCGCTGACGTCGAGGTCGTA
>Ga0224559_1001246_pt1 | contig 14406 bp, 17 predicted proteins | sample 714S33034metaG_FD_180676 | JGI IMG/M metagenome (GOLD analysis project Ga0224559, IMG submission 180676) | Peat soil microbial communities from Stordalen Mire, Sweden - 717 S3 30-34 | ecosystem: Environmental > Terrestrial > Soil > Wetlands > Peat | place: Sweden: Norrbotten County, Stordalen... | reverse complement strand
ACATTTTGCCTGATTTCAGGACTCCAAAGATAACATGAACCAATTTACGCATTATCGCACAGACAATTACTTTCCCATTTTTCCCTCTTTCTTTCAGTCGATTATAAAAAGTAATCATAACCGGATTGCATTGTATGGATATCAGTGCCGGCATATATAAGGCTTCTCTAAGCCTTGCATGTCCGATTTTACACAATCTTGGTTTGCCTTTAATGGATGACCCAGAAATAGTTTCCCTTGGTGCGAGCCCAATGAAGGCCACCATTTCTCGAAAATGGGTAAATTTATCAAGATTATCTAATTCTGCTAAAAGGTGAGGAATGGTTGCCTTACCAAGACCGGGAATAGAATCCAGCAAATCTTTCTTCTGTTTAAGGTGAGGATTTCTTCCTATGAGATCGGCGATTTGTTTTCGGATCCTTTCAATCTCTTGATCTAGATAAGAGACATGTTGTTTGATCAAGACAATAACTGATTCGTGTGCCGTGCTGATTCTATTTTTCTCCTGACTGCGCATATCGATTAAACTGTCAACCCGCCTGACTAGAGCTCTCAAGGATCTGATCTCAGGTGTTGGCGGAATCCATGCATCTGGCTTCATAGCCAGACAGAACCGGGCAATGATGCCTGCGTCAATCTTATCCGTTTTGGTGCGAATCAGTTCGCTCTGGGCAAAACCCTTGATTCGCGCAGGATCGACAATACTGACGATGTGACCAAGCATCATGAAGATAGATAGCTAAAACCTCTCCATAACCCCTGTGGCTTCCATACAGGCATGAATCTTTTGAACTCTCTGTTTATCCAGCCACATCATCAGAGTTTCAAAACCTTCAACCGAATTCTTACATGCCTTATGTTTTGTCTTCCCATCTAAAAGCAGCGCTACATCGAATTTCTTCTTGGCTATATCTATTCCCAAAATCGTTACTGACATATAAGGCCACCTCCTAAAGTTATAAATATTACAAATATTCACACTGGTAAAAAGCTTCGTTCTAATCAACCTTGCAAGTACAAACTCATTCTCCTCTGAGAAGGTTTATGATACTGTACGAGTTATTGAACAAAGCAATGGGAAAAGGATCTAATCTACAAAACATGCTCTCAGGCATCAGGTGAAAGACAGATTCACTTCTCCCATTTACTATGATATTTTATACCATACGCTAAATTATAAGAACATAAGGTGAACTGCTTAAAAGTGAATAGACTTAATATAACAGTGTTTGTAAAGATAAACATTGTTTAGGCCAATCTATTCTTCCCCAATCACAACTTTCCCACGTAAAACTTTTTTTTCTGCTTGCTGATGTTTAGCGGTGAGGATTTTTTCTTTTGCCCGTTTGTTGCGTTTTCTCTTTTGCCGGCGAATTTTTTCCAGCTTTTCTTTTGCATCAGCAATAAAACCTTTTTGCCGCAATTCAATCTTATCCAACAATAATCTTCGAGCTAAAAAACGATTTAATGACTGTGATCTTTCCCGCTGGCATTTTACAGCCAGACCGGTAGGAATGTGGACAAGATAAACACAGGAGGAACTTTTATTGACTTTTTGTCCCCCGGGACCGGAGGAGCGGATGAAGGATTCCTCAAATTCACTTTCCGCTACCCCCAACTCCATCATTCTGGCGGCGATAGCTCGTTCTTTTTCAGAGGAAACAGGCATGTTCGTTTTGATGAAGCTTAAGGAATGGAATAAATTTCATCGTCTATTAAGTGGATCCAGTTTTCCGTCAGAATTTCTCTGGCCTCTTCCAACTTGTCAACACCAATAATAACGATGGTCTCTTTTCCGATACGGTTAATTGTTGTGTAGAGATAAAGAATATTTATTTCTGCTTTGGCCAGTGGTTTCAATATAGCGTTAATGCCGCCCGCATGTAAGGGAACTTCGGCAGCTAAAACAGGAGTGACTTCAAAGTTGAAATTGTAGCTTTCCAGAAGCGCGGCAGCGCGGTCAGGATCATTGACTACAAGACGAACCCTGCTGTCTTCAGCGATGCTGGCGGCGGATACGGCTTTTGTACTTATATCTTCCGAGTCCAGTATATGGATAAGTTTGGCAAAAGAACCGGGCACGTTACCCAACAGAACGGAAATTTGTTTTACAGACATAAAAGTTATCCTTATTCGTGAAACTCCAATTACGAAAGCGAATCTTATAACCTAAAGGTCACACGTCGGAATTGGTAAGTTGTAATGAGACCCAAACTTCAGAAACAAAGTGCACTGAAGCTTGCAGGTCGAATTATCCCGCATAGCGGAGGGTATTAACCCGTGATTAATCTTTCACATAATCGAATCCGGCGGCAAAAGCTTTGCGGTTAATTTCCGCAAGAGATTTTTTTTTGCTGCCCATGATCGATTCCAGACTTTTTAAATAAATATCAGGAGAAACAACACCTGATATTTTTATGTATGCTCCCATCATGATGATATTGGCTACTTTGATATTACCCAGTTCCTGAGCAATATCAGCGCAGGGAATGCAAACAACTTTAACGTCCCGGCGGTTAGGACGATCATTAATAATGGATGAATTTAAAAAGATTGTTCCTCCTGAAGTAACTTTGTTTTGAAAAGTAAAAAGGGAAGGGGAGTTCATAACAACAAGATAATTCGGTTCTGAAGCAACAGGAGAAGCGATTTCTTCGTCGCCTATCGCTATGGTACAGTTAGCTGTTCCGCCGCGCATCTCTGCGCCGTAAGCGGGAAGATAGGTTACATGGTAACCCTCATTCATTCCACTGTTGGCCAGACTGACTCCCATCATCAAGACACCCTGACCGCCAAATCCGGAAAAAATAGTTTTGACAAGCATTATGCATCCTCCGCAGTTTTTTTCGCCGCGGTAATATTATCTTTAAAGACATCGGGAGGAAATTCTTTGCTCATTACTTCATCAATCCATTTGCAGGAATTTATGGATGTCATTTTCCAGTTAGTCGGGCAGGGCGAAAGAATTTCAATAAGTGAAAAACCCTGTCCGTCAATTTGACATTGAAAAGCTTTCTTTATAGCTTTTTTTGTTTTGTTTACATTGGCCGGAGAATTTACCATGCATCTTTCCACGTATGTTACGCCTTTTAGTTGTGAAAATATTTCACTAACCTTAACGGGATAACCATCCAATGTTTTATTCCGGCCTAAAGGCGAGGTGGTTGTTTTTTGTTCCAGCATGGTTGTCGGCGCCATTTGCCCGCCGGTCATTCCATAAACAGCGTTATTGATAAATATAATAGTAATATTCTCACCGCGGTTGGCGGAATGAAAACTTTCGGCGATGCCTATTGCAGCAAGATCGCCGTCTCCCTGATAAGAAAAAACAACCCGGTCGGGAAGGGAACGTTTTATTGCCGATGCCATTGCCGGTCCGCGTCCATGCGGCGCTTCGATCATATCCACGTCAAAATAGTTATAAGCTAAAACGGCGCAACCCGCCGGCGGCACACCGATAGTGATTCCTCTGATATCCAGTTCGTCAATAACTTCGGCAATGATCCGATGGACAATACTGTGTCCGCATCCGGGACAATAATGGAAAATATTTTCTTTCAGGCTTTTCGGCCGTTGATAAACGGTTTTCACCATATAAGTTACCTTAAGAAATTAATCATTTTTATCGTAAACTCTTGCTATAACATTGGCAAGCTCTGCCGGTGTCGGTACCGCGCCGCCTGGGCGGCCATGAAATTCAATATCGGCATATCCCTGCAGGGCCAGCCTCACATCATCCAGCATTTGACCTGTGCTCATTTCAAAAACAAGATACTTTTTAACTTTTGCCGCCAAAGCACGTAATTGCAGTTCCGGGAAAGGCCAGAGTGTGATTGGCCGGAAAAGCCCCACATTCAGGCCATTATTCCGCAAACGTTTAATAGCTCCTTTCGCAATACGGGCGGCTGTTCCATAGGCCACAATAACCATCTGGGCGTCATCAATTTTATATTCTTCATGGCGCGGTTCATTTTTGGAAACAACTTCATACTTGCGCGCCAGTTTCCAGTTATGTTCCTCGCTGTCAATGGGATCAAGCAGTAGACCGCGGATAAACTTGCTTTTTCCTGTACCTGCGCCCTGAAGCATAAATTTTTTACTGTACACACGAGGTTTTGGTTTTTTAAAAATGACAGGTTCCATCATTTGACCCATCATTCCATCAGCCAGAATCATAACAGGATTACGGTATTTATCGGCAAGGTCAAAGGCGCTCATTGTTAAATCACCCAGTTCCTGACAGCTTGCAGGAGCTAAAACAATTGTACGATAGTCGCCATGCCCGCCACCGCGGGTAGCTTGAAAATAATCCCCTTGAGAAGGCCTGATATTGCCCAATCCCGGTCCGCCGCGCATGATGTTAACTATAATGCCGGGAAGTTCACAGGCGGCCATAGAGGAAATGCCTTCCTGCTTTAAAGAAATACCGGGACTTGATGATGAAGTCATGACCCTTAAACCTGCGGCGCTGGCACCGGCAATCATATTAATCGCTGCAATCTCACTTTCCGATTGGATAAAAATTCCGCCTTCAACATTACGCATATGCTCAGCCATGTATTCCGTAAGTTCATTCTGGGGAGTAATCGGATAACCGGCATAAAAACGGCATCCGGCACGGATTGCCGCCTCACCGATGATATTATTTCCAGACATCAATACTTTATTCACGGTAAACCTCGATAGCTACCTCCGGACACATCGTTGCGCACAGAGCGCAACCGGTGCATTCCTTTTCTTTATTTGTGCCTACAGGATGATAGCTATGGGAATTGTATTCTTTTGTAGTCACAATGTGACCTTTCGGGCAAAAGTGAATACAAAGGAGGCATTCTTTACAAATTTCTTTATTAATCTTAATTGATCCCTTCAAAATCAATCCCCAAAAAAAATTTTAATTAGCGCACGCTATCTTGCGTATAATTTTTAGAAAGTCAAGTTTTTTAAGATAACGGGTATTAAACCCAAATCCCGCGTCCCTGCCAACCAACTACGTTGGCGGGATTGTTCCTCTTACGCTTCGAGCTTCATTCCATTCGCTCTCAGCGAGAGTCACAATCGCTTCGCTCCTGGGATAATTCGACTAACGCTTCAAGCTTCATCCCAACTCGTCGGGATTCGTTTTTAGCGAATCTCATTAAAGTTTACTAATTTGAAACCCTTTTAGTTTTATAGCCACCGATCTTTGCAAAAGGTCTATAGAAACAACAAAAAGCTCCTTTTCGACATTGCTGCTTACGACAGTTCCCTCTATTCCGGCAAATGGCCCATCCATTATACGCGCCGATTCACCTTCCCGGGGAAATTGCATGGTAAAAATTTCCGTTTTTGAATTTACAAGGCGTCGGATAGCATCAATTTTGCTGTCCGGTACCGGTATGGGTTCAGAATTCTCTTTTTTCCCTAAAATACGCACAACGCCGGCGGTTTTTAAAATGGCCAACTTGGTTTCATTGTCTAAGGAAAAGGCTTCGGCAAAAATATATCCGGGGAAAAGGGGGGTAAAGATTTTCTTCTTCCTGTCTTTTTGCTTGCTCCATGATTCTATCTCGGGTAAAAAGGTCTTTATGTTCTTTTGGATAAGACCGGAATTTGCCTTGTATTCATGACGGCTTCTTGTATGTACGACGTACCACGACATTATAAAATACCCGTTAAACCTATTGTGCTTGTGTTTGGTAAAGTTATAATATTTGATGAAATTTTGCAATGGAGAAATAATGCAAGTTTTACATCTTGGCGGAATTAAATTAGCCTTAGGTGAAGGCGAGGAAGTGCTGGCGACAAAAGTTGCGGCGATTCTGGATATATCCATTGATGATATTGCCGCCATAGAAGTTATTAGAAAAGCAATAGATGCCCGTCGCCATAAGCCGCCTCATTTTGTTTATGCTCTTAGAATCAGCGTTTCCGAAGACATGAAGTTACCTGACAAATTCAACGAAGGTATGCAATTATTGCAAGAGAAAGATAAATCGGAGATTCCACTGCTTTTATCAGTTTATCCACCAAAGTTTCCCATTGTAGTTATCGGCAGCGGTCCGGCCGGTCTTTTTGCCGCTTATGTTCTTGCCCTCAGAGGTATTCCGTTATTACTGCTGGAAAGGGGCACACCTATAGAAAAACGAACAAAAGATGTGCAGGAATTTTTGGGGAAAGGTATTCTTAATCCCCAAAGCAATGTTCTTTTTGGCGAAGGAGGCGCGGGAACATTTTCCGATGGTAAGCTGACCAGCCGGACAAAGAATCCTTATTCTGCCTGGGTAAAAAAGATTTTAGTGGAAATGGGTGCGCCTCAAACAATTCTTACTGATGCCAAACCGCACATCGGCACTGACCGCCTCCGGGATGTAATCGTTAACTTACGAAAAAAACTCATCGCGATGGGTTGCGCAATTAGATTTTCAGCACAGGTGACAGATTTTGTAATTTCGCGAGAGACTGTCAGTGCATTGATCATTAATGAAAAAGAAGAGATTAGAGCTAATAATGTTGTTTTGGCTATTGGTCAGAGCGCCGATGATACTTATTGGAAACTCTTTGAGCGCGGCATTAAAATGGAGGCCAAACCATTTGCCATGGGATTGCGCGTGGAGCATCCACAGGAATTAATTAATTCCATTCAGTACGGTAAGTGGCATAATCATCCGCAATTGCCGCCAGCGGAATATTTCGTAACGGCAGCTATTCCCGATTTAAATCGTTCTGTATATACTTTTTGCATGTGTCCGGGCGGCTCAATTATAGGCTGCGGCGCTTTTGCCGGTTTTGTTATAACCAATGGCATGAGCAATGCCAAACGCTCCGGTGAATTTGCCAACAGCGCCATCGTGGTTAATGTTCGTGTTGATGATTTTGCGTCTCACGACCGGCCTCTCGGCGGTCTGAATTTTCGCAAAATGTGGGAAAGGAAAGCTTTTCTTTCAGGAGGAAGCAACTATCAGGCGCCGGCGCAAAAGATGATTAATTTTCTGCAGGACAAACCTGACGGTATTGTCGGGCGGACAAGTTTTCTTCCCGGCCTAAATCCCGCAGCGCTTCAGGATATATTGCCGGAATTTGTAACCGATTCTTTAAAGCGCGGCATCAAGGAATTCAATAAAAAGATGCCTGGATTTATTGCTGAAGATGCCCATTTGATAGGAGTGGAGACGAGAACTTCATCGCCGGTGCGTATTTGCCGCCGCAGCGACGGACAAAGTGAAACTATCAGCGGCATTTATCCTTGCGGTGAAGGTGCCGGATATGCCGGTGGGATTATCAGCTCAGCGCTTGATGGAATCAAGGCCGCGCAAAATTTAATTGATAATTTAGCCCCCGCATGAGCGGGACTTATCCCGTTTATCGGAATTAAATTAAGCGGCTGTCGATTATAATATCATCACCTCGCCTTAACACCTTCTGAATAGATAATATTTTTGCCGCTCCCAGACTTCTGATATTTAGATCGCCTACCGCTTCGATTCCGCTACCTATTATTTTCGGCGCAATTATTGTTACCAGGCGGTTGGCTAAATTATTCTTTAATACGGAAGTGATGATTTGAGCGCCGCCTTCAATTAAGATCGAGGATATATTTCTTCGGACAAGTATTTTAAATAATTTTTTCAGATCAACATTTCCCTTTTTATCGGCTTTGATGGTTATTATTTCGACGCCTGAATCGGCAAGACGCTGAAATTGAGGATCAGCGGCGGTTTTAATTGTCGTAATAAGCGTTTTTGCCGAAGAAATGTTACGAAATATTTTGGCTTGCTTGGAAATATTTAATTCAGAATCAACAATGACGCGCAGGGGATTGCGGCCACGGACAAGACGCACCGTGAGCTCGGGATTATCTTTGATCACAGTTCCCGCGCCTACTAATATGGCATCGTGTGCCGCTCTGAGCTGATGAGTAAATTTTAAGGAAGCCTCAGAGCTTATCCATTGAGACTCTCCCGTTGCTGTCGCTATGCGCCCATCTAATGTCTGGGCGTATTTTATAGTAATAAATGGCATTCCAGTATCCATAAAATGGAAAAACACTTCATTAAGCTTATGGCATTCATTTTCCAGAACGCCCGTTTTAACCTCTATGCCACAGCTTTGTAGATAGTTGATGCCCTGACAGGAAACAAGAGGATTAGAATCAATTGTACCGATAACAACGCGAGCTACTTTATGTTCGATAATGCTATCTATACATGGGGGCGTCTTTCCTTCATGGCAACATGGTTCTAAGGTAACATAGAGGGTTGAGCCGGCGACATCTTCAGCGGAGTTTCTAAGCGCGTTGATTTCAGCATGATTTCCGCCGAAACGCTGATGATAACCCCGGCCGATGATCCGGCCGTTCTTAATGATGACGGCGCCAACCATGGGATTGGGGCTGACATAACCATGTCCTTTCCGGGCAAGAGCAATAGCCAATTTCATATAATATTCGTCATTCACATTATTCATAATCTAAATAATTACCTCATTACCTTTTAAGATGCAAAGAAATTTATTGTCGATAAGCATCCATATATGATAAGAAAAAAGTAAATTCAATATGTTCAAACTAAATTCTATTTAAGGAGCTAACATGAAAGGAGTTGTTCTCGCCGGTGGATTGGGCAGTAGGCTTTATCCTCTGACAAAAGTGACCAATAAACATTTGCTGCCAGTTTATAATGAACCGATGATTTATTATCCCATCAAAATTCTGGTCAATGCCGGGATTGAAGAAATATTGATTGTCACCGGTGGTAATAATGCCGGTGATTTTTTACGCCTGCTGGAAAACGGTAAAGACTTTGGTCTTAAGCACATCAATTATACTTATCAGCAGGGAGAGGGCGGCATTGCCGCGGCGTTGAGTCTTGCCGAACATTTTGCCGACAAAGACCAGATTGCCGTAGTATTAGGAGATAATATTATTGAAGGCAATATCCGGGCGGCGGCAGACGCATTCCGTAAGCAAAAAGAAGGCGCACGCATATTGCTGAAAGAAGTGTCTGATCCGCAAAGATTCGGCGTGCCTGTTTTTGAAGGGGAAAAAATTATTCGCGTGGAAGAAAAGCCAGCCAATCCTGCTTCTAACTATGCAGTGATAGGCATTTATATGTATGATTACCGGGTTTTTGAGTTTATCCGGTCATTGCAGCCTTCACAACGAGGCGAACTGGAGATTACCGATGTGAATAATTTTTATATTAGAGAAGGAAATATGCAGTGGGATGTGCTCAAAGGCTGGTGGTCGGACGCCGGAACATTTGAATCCTTGCAATCCGCCGGAAATATGGTGGCGAAGACGGGAGCTAACAAGATATGATTGATGGCGTAATAGTAAAAAAACTGAAAGTCATTCCCGATGAGCGCGGCCGTTTGATGGAAATCATGCGCGCTGATGATAACTTTTTTCAAAAGTTCGGTCAGGTCTATATGACCACAGCTTATCCGGGAGTAGTCAAGGGCTGGCACTATCACAAAAAGCAGGCCGATAATATGGCTGTGGTCAAGGGCATGATGAAAATAGTTCTTTACGACGGCCGTAAAGATTCAGCTACTTTCGGCGAAATTAACGAAATATTCGCCGGCTGCCATAATCCTGTTGTGGTGCATATTCCAGCTTTTGTTTACCACGGGTTTAAATGCATTTCCGAGGAAGAAGCCATGGTGATCAATACACCGACGGAAGTTTATAATTATAATGAGCCGGATGAGTATAGACTGCCCGCGCACGGCGGTGAGATAAAGTATGATTGGAGGAGGAAAGACGGATAAACGTGTAAAATCTGATATATTTGACAATGATTATATTTATAATATTTCTTGACTTTGATAATGTATTAAGTGTAAAATACAATCAAAGCTTGAGAAAGGCAAACCGCCTGAAAAGGTGGGACGCAAAGTTACTGGCCTAAGTCTTCTAAGTGGGATAAGGTGGCAGAACTGCCGGGCAACTTCAGAGTCGTCCAGCAATCCTGTCATGAAATCATAACGAATTTAAGAAGATAGACTGGAAATAATGTCATGTTTTTAAATTTATTTGTTTTCGTTTTTGGTGCTGTCGTCGGTAGTTTTTTGAATGTTTGTATTTTTCGCCTGCCGTCTGAAGCTTCGATTGTTAAGCCGCGTTCTCAATGTCCTTATTGTCATCATCCTATTCGTAATTGCGATAATATTCCCTTAATCAGCTTTATTATTCTGCGCGGCAGATGCCGTGATTGTGGTGGAAAGATTTCCTGGCGTTATCCGTTGGTGGAATTAATTACAGCGCTGCTGGCCCTTTTATTATTTTTAAAGTTTAGCCTCACATTAAGCTTCCTGATATTTTTCATTTTTACTGCTGTTTTAATTGTTATTACATTTATCGATTTGGATCATCAAATCATTCCTGATATTTTAACCTTGCCGGGAATACCCATATTTTTCCTGGCGGCAATTTTTTTATTGGATAGACCATGGAAAATTCCCTGGCTGGAGGCACTGCTGGGTTTATTAATCGGCGGCGGAATTCTTTTTTTGATTGCCTTTGTTTATGAATTAATCTCCAAGCGGGAAGGCATGGGCGGTGGCGACATTAAACTTCTGGCCATGATCGGTGGTTTTTTTGGCTGGAAATCGTTGATATTTATTCTATTGTTTAGTTCTTTTTCCGGGGCAATAGTTGGCATTACGGCGATGATTATCAAGAAGCAGGATATGAAATACGCGGTTCCTTTTGGTCCTTTTTTATCGGCAGCCGCAGTAGCCTATCTTTTTTGGGGTGATACCTTCATGCGGTTATTGGTTAGGGGATACTAGTTTATAAATAAAAGGTGAAAAAACAGGCAATATGGGTAAAAAAACAAATAAATTTATTAACATGAGTAAAAATAGAAGATTGACCCAAAATTTTTACATGGGTAAATAATGATTAAAAACAATGATTGGCAGTTTAATTACCAGAAATTAGATGAGAAAGCGTCTTTTGCGGGCATATGAATTGCGGTGTATTAATGCGGATAAGTGTAAATAAAATTGGGGCAGCAATGAAAGTTAAATCAGCAAAAGGTTTCAGCCTGATAGAATTGTTGACTGTGATAGCCATTATCGCAATTGTCGTAATTATGGCATCTTTTACCTGGCAGCATTATGTAAATAACGCAAACCTGCGAACGGCGGCAAGAGAACTGGCCACGGATATGGCGCAGACGAAACAGAAGTCCGTCGGGGAAATGGTGCACTACCACATGACCATCAGTACGGGCACACCAGGCAACTACACTATTGAAAAATGGAATGCTACCGACACCGCAATAGATACGACTATAGCTACTAAAAGTCCCACCGACTTCGGGGCGGGGCTTAGTATCAGCAGTACTACCTATCCAGGTAACATCATCAACTTTCAGCCGCGGGGAACCATTTCAGTTGGTAACGTGGTTTTACAAAACAGCATAGGTTCCAATGCCACCATTACGAGTAATATTACAGGAAGAACATATGTTACGTTCACTATGCAATAAAACAGGCATGGGCATGATAGAGGTGCTCATTGCCATTCTCTTGACCGCTGTAGGTTTAATGACAATTATGAGTCTTCAATCTACGTCATTGCGAACAGTGGGCAAGTCTGATTTTCTGGGCAGAGCGTCAGGAATCTTATATAACGAACTGGAAAGAAATGAAGCGTTCATCATGAATCCTTCGAATACCGTAACCATAGGAACCACCGGACCAACGCCGGTTTTAGTAAGTTATCAGCCAGCGGCTGTGGAAGGAGATATCACATTTCAAGTAACGACGGTAATTGACAGCCTTGGAGCTAATATTTGGCGGGTTACAGTTACAGTCACGTGGCCGCCATTGAACCCTACGGGAATAACCGAAAACATTGTGGTATCAGGACAGGAAAGATATAGATTCAGATAAGGCAGGAGCGTTATGAGTGATAAGAGGGGATTTACCCTGGTTGAAATTTTGGTAGCTTTAGGTATCGGAGCAATCATGTTAGCGGCAATATATTCAATGGTAAATTTATCCCAGAATACAAGTTCCGGAATGGAAAGAAGGGTTGCCGCCCAACAGGATGAAAAAACCGCTTTGGAGCTCATGGCCATGGAGATAGGCATGGCATCTTATAACCCATTATCTATTGCCGATAATCTGCTCTGGATAAATCCTGCGACCTGCAACGGTGTCTCTCCCAATCCGCCGACATACAAGGGAATTCAGGTGGCGACGGCAAATTCCATCACGATAGAAATGGATATTAATGATAATGGGATTATCGGAGATGCTAATGAAATTATCAGCTACAACTATGACGCGGGTAACCTTTATATCACAAGAGAAACAAATTGCGGGGGAGCGCAGCCCTTTTTGGGAGATACTGCAGCAAGTGGAAACACAAGAACTGTTAGAGTGATCAATGGGAATGCTAGTATTTATAACCCGGTTATCCCTGTATTCAGGTATTTTGACGGAGATGGAATTGAGATTTTTCCCACGGCCGCACCTGCGTCAATACCTAATATCCGGAGGATTGAGATTACCCTGGCGGTGGAAACTGAAAATCCAGATCTTAATAATGGACAACGCAAAAGAATGGTTTACTCAACAAGCGTAATCGTGAGAAACCACGTACCGGCAATGTAAAGACAAGAAGGTATTTATGTTCAAGTCGAAAAAATATTATATCAATTCGGAAAAGGGATTCGCCCTTGTTCTTGCTCTGATTGCCTGCCTGATTTTGGTTGCGCTGGGAGCGCTGGTCATCTATCTATCTACAGGGGATCTACAAACAAGCGGATCTATCCTTGGCAACAAGAGGGCTATGCTGGCGGCGGAAAAAGGAGTTGGCCGCGTGATACAAGAATTTAATGCTGGTACAATTCCTACCAGCGTACAATATACTTCGGCGGCGGATTTGGCTGTTGATCCGAATTCGACGTACCAGATTGCTATACCTTTTCGCACTGCTGCTCAGAGCATGGTTGGATATTCCCCGCCCTGGGGGATGGCTACATATAGTATTGATGTGACAGGAACAAATGGTGCTGCTGCATATAGCGGTAAACAGGTAACCATAGGAGTTGGTATCGGATATGGGCCGATAGACACGTCTCTAATTTACAAGTAATAAACTTTTCTAAAAATGCTATTTTTAACCTAGGAGGAGGTAAGTAATATGTCAAAATATAGATTTGTTACAGGTTTAGTTGTTTTGCTGATATTTGCGTCCGTATCATTTAGTATCGCTTTAACAAACACTTCTAAAGAATTAAACAGGGCTCCTTCGACTTCAACGACTAAAATACTTAAAGTTGCGGGGATTGTAAAAATGATTACTAATACCACTCTTTATCTGGAAAACAATAAACAATACAATCTAAGCAATGTCAAGGTTAGATACAATAAAGGCAAAATAAATTCTAAAAAGAAACAAAAAGCGGAGATGTTCTTCGTTAATGGCGTTTTAAAAGAAGTTACAATTAATTAGTTTATAGATAATCAGCAGGAGGTGTCCTAATGAAAAAAATAATAAAATTTGCCGTTGTTTTTATCGCCTTAGCAATAATAACATGCCTTGCGCCGCTAAATATACATACAGCATATGCCGATGATCAGGATTTGTTCACGCAAAGTTCATCTTATGTGCCCAATGTTTTGATCATTCTGGATACTTCCCAAAGCATGGATGAAGATTTCGTGGGCAATGTAGTCTGTCCCTGGGCAACCGGCAGCAGGCTGGTGGAAGCAAAAAGGCAATTGCAGGCGATTGCTAATAAATATGCTAATTCCATGCGTATTGGTTTGATGACTTACCAGCTGCCCGGTGTTGCTAACTACCATGTTCATAATGCGCTTTATTTTGCGTCCTATGATCCGAAATCGTATTGCCCGAATCCGCCTCCGGAGTGTGACACATACTGCCTGACAAATGACGTCACCGCCGAGGCGACTTGCCAGAGCACCTGCGCCGCGCAGAACGCTTCCTTCGATGCAACCTATCGTGATTCCATCATTACGGATAACGCCGTCGGTTCCGCAAGAAGAAACCTATACTGCGACCTCGTCTATCCGAAAAAAAACAGCATCCCGAATCCAGTAGATTTGGCAAATTATATCTACTATAAATTGCCCGGCACAAATTATGATCCCAGCAATCAGGGAACACAGTATCTCTATGCCAGCGGCAGCAGTTGGGGTAACTCTTACTGGGGCTATTCATCAAAGACCGGAACGAGCGACGACACACCTGCCGGCGCCGACCCCGGTAATTACAGCGGCTATATCTGGAACCCTACATTCGGACCGACCGATGAGGATACCGCGCTCGGATTCGACTACTTCGGGCAGCGCATGATGTGGTACCATGTAGGCAGAACATGGTATGCCAACACATCACCCGGGCCCGGTTATCTTCAAGTTCCAGTTACTACAAATCTGGCT
>Ga0224559_1001245_pt1 | contig 14411 bp, 13 predicted proteins | sample 714S33034metaG_FD_180676 | JGI IMG/M metagenome (GOLD analysis project Ga0224559, IMG submission 180676) | Peat soil microbial communities from Stordalen Mire, Sweden - 717 S3 30-34 | ecosystem: Environmental > Terrestrial > Soil > Wetlands > Peat | place: Sweden: Norrbotten County, Stordalen... | reverse complement strand
GTACATCATCATTATCAACCCTTTTAGATCCAATGATATGTGCGATACTGCCTTCATCTAGTTCGAATAATTCTGGACAAACATCCTCACATGATCCACAAGAAGTACAACCATCCCTTTCAACAACGAGTTTGAACATTTTTTTGTATCCTCCAAATGATTAAATGTATTTTTATCTTATCCATTACAAATAAAATTATATAATCAATTTTTTTATATAACGTTTGGTATAATTTGTAAAACAAAAACGGGATCAATATGAAAAATAATTTCAAGATTGCAATATGTCAAATGAGGGTAGTGGAAGATAAACAGATTAACATAAATAAAGCAACCAGTATGATCAAAGAATCTGCAGATAATGGGGCTGATATGGTTGTTTTGCCTGAGATGTTTAACTGTCCTTACGACACTGAGAAATTCAGGACTTATTCAGAATCTGCAAATGACAGCCAATCACTTAAAGCTGTTTCATTGGCTGCTAAAGAGAATGATGTTTATCTATTTGCGGGTTCCATACCCGAATTATTAGATGATGAGATTTACAATTCATGCTTTATATTTAAGAGAAATGGTCAGATTCTTGATATTTACAGGAAAATGCACCTATTTGATGTAAATATTCCCGGGATGATATTTAAGGAATCAGAAACAATAACAGCAGGTAATAAAATTGCAGTCGTTGATACCGATCTAATCAAAGTTGGAACGGCAATATGTTATGATATCAGGTTTCCTGAGATATTTAGACTGATGACTCTAGAAAATGCGGGTTTAATGGTGATTCCTGGAGCTTTTAACATGAAAACTGGTCCGGCTCACTGGAAAACACTAATAATGGCAAGGGCTATAGATAATCAAGTGTACATGGCTGTTGCATCACCAGCCCCTAATGAAGACCTTTCATATGTTGCATATGGTCATTCTTTAATAGTTGATCCATGGGGTAAAGTATTGTGTGAGGCGGGTCAAGATGAAGAAATAATCTATGCAACCATAGATACTTCATATATTGATACGATTCGTGGAGAACTTCCAATTCTAAAAAATAGACGCACTGATATATATAAATTAATTGAAACTAATATTGACCAAACAAATTATGGATAAATTCTTAAAATGTTTAATATAAAAGATTTAAGGGTTAATAACATGTATTAACTCTTTAATAATTAGTAAATGAAAAATTTAGGAATTAATCACACTTTTTTTCAAGGCATTTGCTAGTTCTATTTTTTTATCTTTGTTACTTAACCAGATTTTAACTTCTTTCCAAACTATGTTGCATTGATCAAGGCTATCTTTTCCTATGGCTTCCCTTATTGCTATGTCAATTTCTTTTCTTTCTTCCTTGGTTTTGGGTATGATATCGATATCCCCTAGAAAATCATTCATATGTCGAATATAACAACTCATATATTTCCCCTCCAAACAGTCATTAACCTTAAATTAACAAGATGGATTTTGTACTATTTAAAATAACGAATTTAAATTGATTAAATAAAAAGATTTTAGGCTAGTTTTTTAAGTGATTTAGTTGCTACTTTTTTAAATTCTTTGTCTCCTTTAGCAGCACGCCTAGCTTTTTTAAGTGGATCTATAGCTTTTTCATCACCTATATCTCCAAGGGCTTTGGCAACAGCTGTACGTACGCCCCAATCCTCATCTTTTAAGGCGTCTATAAGTGGATCGACAGCGTCTTTACTTTCCATTTCACCGAGTGATTTAGCAGATGTTTTTCTTACACTCCAATCATCATCGGCAAGTGCTTCGATAAGGTGTTCTACAACATTCTCATCCCCTATATTTTTCAGTGCGAAGGTTGCATATCTTTTAATATTACCTTCTTCACCTTTAAGTGCATTTACAAGGGATTCTACAGCTGGATCACCTATTTCTGCTAGTGATTTTGATGCTTGAAATCTTACGTCAGGATTTGAATCATCCAAAGCTTTAATAAGTGGTTCAACAGCATCGGATCCTGAACTGCCAAGTGTCTCAGCAGCATTCTTTCTAACATCCGGGTCTGAGTCTTGTAGCTTTTCAATTAAAGATTCATTTTCACTTGATTTTATTTTATCCATAATAACACCAAATTTGTATTTTTAATTATAATTGAATTTATAAATTTAGCCATGTTTTAGTATATAAACAATGATTTAACTATATTTTAATCCCATATTTACATTTCATTTAACCTAGTACTTGAATATTAAAAACTCTAAATATAAAAAGAATATTTATTCTAAAAGTAGTAGGGTATACATTCTAAGATCATCTTGATTTATTTCATTTTGTACTTCTAATTCTAATCCAGCATTCCTAACTGTTTTAAAGACATCCATCCCTGCTGCTTCCATTGATGGGCGGGATTCTTTAGGTAATTTACATGTTAAATCATCATTTTCAGCAGAACATTGTTTACAAAGAGTGCATGGACCGCAAAAGCCGTAACTGAATGATTTGTAGTATCCTGATAAAAATGCATGCTTTTCAAGTTCTAATATGGATTTACGTATTTTCTTTAATGCTTTGGGAAATATTTCACTGAAGTTTTCTTTTCCATACTCTTCAAATATGGATCTACTGTAACCAATTAAATAAGCCTTAGAATATTCTGCTAGTACCTTCCTGGTGTCTTCTGGTGTGGGACTGTATGGGGGGCATGATAATTTCTTTGCATAACTTGGACATCCGTACTGGCATTTTAATCTAACCCAATTACCAACCACCACTTCATTTGGATTAATTGGTATGATTAGAAATGCACCATCTTTAAATGACATTTTTTCCAGTTCTGATTCTAATATTTCATATGATTTAACCATGGATATCACCGGTAAATATTTTCTATTTTATTAAACTCATACTCTCTTGATTGTAGTTGTTAACTTATTTTTGTAAATATCTTATGATCTAAAATTAATTTATCCCCATATAATGTGGGATTAAGTAGTTATTATCATATTCAAAAATCGATTATGGACGGATATTTATTCTATTCGTATCATGGATCATACATTCTAATAAATGTTAACTATATATTTATTTTCGGTAATAATCTTCTAAATGAGATTCATTAACGAGATTCAATTTTTTTAATTAAAAATGATTATTGATAAAAAAAGAATATATTAATTAAAAATAGATTTTTAAGTGTAATACTGTTCTATTTCTAGAAATTTGGTTTATAAATAATTTAAATATTACAATATTAACAAAATAATAATTTGAACAATAAACAAATTCAATACATTAAAAATTTATAACCTCCTTGGAGTAAAATGAAAAGCAACCTAATTTATAATGCTGAAATAGCCGATCTTGGGCTCTTAATAGATCGTACACTAATAATATCCGATTTACATCTAGGATATGAGCAATCCCTTAACAGACAAGGTATAATGGTACCGAGATTTCAGTACAAAAAGATACTCGAAAGGTTAAATGAGATAATTAACAGCTTTAATATCGAACGGATCGTTGTAAACGGGGATATTAAACATGATTTTGGAAGAATAACTCGTCAGGAATGGGAGGAAATATTAAATTTTATAATATTTTTAAAAAATAACTTCGATGAGGTTGTACTATTAAAAGGCAACCATGACAATTTCACAAGATTCATAGCAGATAAAACTGACCTTGAAGTGTATGAAACCTACAGCATAGAAGATTTTGTCATAATGCATGGTGATAAGATACCAGATGAACTGATAACTAGGGATGAATCAACAATAATTATTGGACATGAACATCCATGTATAGGCATTAGAAATGGTGAAAGATTTGAGAAAATTAAATGTTACCTTAAGGGGGGTTATAAAGAGAAAAATCTGATTGTAATGCCGTCATTCAACTTCGTAACAGAAGGATCTGATATTCTCCATGAAAAATCATTATCACCATTTCTTAAAAAAAGATCCATCGAAGAATTTGAAGTTTATGGTGTTGAAAACTTTGAAGTACTATATTTTGGAAGGATAAAAGATATTCTAAATGTTAAAGATCGGTTTTACTAAGATTTAATTAGGATTATTATTTAAGATCAATTAAATTCTAAAATAATAAAGAAAAATTTTTTTTACAGGAAAATTTGAAATGATAGAAAGACAGGAAAAAGCATACAAAGACAAAGAAATTTATCAGATACTCCATCCATGGGTAAAAAAATGGTTTAAGGGGAAATTTGAAACATTTTCAGAAGCTCAACGTTATGCTATAATGGATATTCATATCGGGGAAAATGTACTGGTATCATCACCAACAGGTTCTGGAAAAACCTTAACAGCATTCTTATCAATCATAAGTGAACTAACACATCTGGCTGAGAAGGATGAACTGGAAGATAAGGTTTACTGCCTTTACATATCCCCCTTAAAAGCTCTTGACAATGATATTGAAAAGAATCTTGAAGAGCCATTGTCCGAAATAGAAAAAATTGCAGGGAAAAAACTGGGAATTCGTAAGGCTGTTAGAACAGGAGATACAAGTCAATATCAACGGTCAAAAATGCTTAAAACCCCTCCACATATCCTGATTACTACTCCTGAAACTCTTTCAATACTTTTATGTGCACCCAAGTTTAGGGACAAACTCAAGGATATTAAATATTTAATTGTTGATGAGATACACTCCCTTGCAGACAACAAACGTGGCGTACATATGAGCCTGACACTTGAAAGACTTCAAAACCTCACGGGAGGATTTACAAGAATAGGATTAAGTGCAACAGTACATCCACTTGAAACAATTGCAAGTTTCCTTGTGGGATACGATAATGGACAGGTTCGTAACTGTAAAGTAGTGGATGTTAATTATCTGAAACAACTTGACATGAAGGTGCTATGTCCCGTTGAAGATATTGTGATGTCGAATCCCGAAGAGGTGAACACAGCACTCTACAACCTTATACATGGGCTTGTTAATGAACATAAAACAACCCTTATATTTACCAACACACGTAGTGGAACGGAGAGTGTGGTTTTCAATCTTAAAAAGAAATTTCCAGATTTTTACAACCATGAAAATATAATGGCACATCATTCATCATTATCCAAAGAGTTACGTTTAGAAGCAGAAAACAAACTCAAGGAGGGAGAGTTAAAAGTGGTTGTATCCTCAACCTCACTTGAACTGGGAATAGATATAGGTTATATAGATCTGGTTGTGCTGGTCAGCTCTCCTAAATCAGTTTCAAGAGCCCTTCAACGTATCGGTCGAAGTGGTCATAAACTTCATGATAAATCAAAGGGCCGTATAATAGTGGTTGAAAGGGATGATCTGGTTGAATGTTCACTTATACTTAAAAATGCTGTTGAAGGCAAAATAGACGAGATACACATTCCACGAAACTGTCTAGACGTACTTTCCCAGCAAATATATGGAATGTCCATTGAAGGTAAATGGGACATAGAACATGCTTACCAGGTCATTAAAAGTAGTTACAACTACAGAAATCTTACCCACAATGATTTTATCAGCGTGTTAAGTTATCTTGCAGGTGATTACACAAGCCTTGAAGATAGGTATGTTTATGCCAAAATCTGGGTGGATTATAAAGAGAAAATATTTGGAAAGAGGGGTAAGCTTGCAAGGATGCTTTACTCAACCAATATTGGAACCATACCAGACAGGTCTGCTGCAAGGGTCAAATGTAACGGTGAGGTTATTGGCCGTATAGAAGAAGATTTCATGGAAAAACTCAGGAAGGGAGATACATTTGTTCTGGGTGGGAATATATACAGGTTCAACTATGCAAGGGGCATGACCGTAAATGTAACGCCATCATCTGGACCACCAACCATCCCATCATGGTTTTCAGAACAGTTACCACTTTCATTTGATCTTGCAATGTCCATACAGAACTTCAGGGCCATAATGGATGTTAAATTTAAGGGTAATAAGAATAAGGATGAAATGATCGATTATATCCATGAATATCTCTATGTGGATTATAATGCTGCCAATTCAATATATAGTTACTTCCGTGAACAGTACATGTATGCACAGATACCAAGTGCCAGAAATTTGCTCATAGAATTTTATAAGGGATATGGTGGTAGGAAATTTGTTATATTTCACACACTCTTCGGTCGAAGAGTAAACGATGCACTTTCAAGGGCAGTTGCATTCCTTATTGCAGAGAAATATAAGCGGGATGTGATGATATCAGTATCAGATAATGGTTTCTATTTAAGTAGTGATGGTAAAGTGGGCGGATACGATGTTTTTACCGAACTTACACCGGACAATATAGAAGAAATTCTTATAAAAGCAATTGACAAAACAGAAACACTTGCAGCCAGATTCCGTCACTGTGCAGGAAGATCGCTCATGATCTTAAGAAGGTACAAGGGAAACGAGAAAAGTGTTTCAAGACAACAGATAAAAGGTAAAATACTTCTTAAATTTGTAAAAGATATTGATGATAACTTTTCAATACTAAGGGAAGCACGACGTGAAGTTATCGAAGATTATATGGATGTTAATAACGCTAAGAAGGTTCTTGCAATGATCGCTGATGGACGCATGAATGTTAACAAGATAGATACCACAATACCATCACCATTTGCTTTTTATCTAATAGCACAAAGTTATTTGGATGTGTTGAAATATGAAGAACGTATAGAATTTATTCGTAGAATGCATCAGGCAATTATAAAAGAAATAGGGGATGAAGTACCCGAAAAATAGATCAAATTAATTTATATCTTAATCAAGAATTGGGTGTAAATCATCTCTAAACCCAATGTTTTGTATGGTCTCCATGTTAAGTAAAAAAATGTTTGTTTTATAATTTAGATTAGCATCCAACTTATTTTTTAAATCCAAGTGGTCTTTAAAAGTACCAATAGTGCACCAAATTCCATTACACTCATACTTAATACTGGAAAGCCCATTCCAGGTCCATGAAATCCTTCTCTTACTAATAGGAAGAACATGAACATGATATTTTGAACTATTAATAGTAATGCGAATATAACGAGACCCATAGTAAACTGGGATTTTAATTTTCTATAACTTGTCACATATGTAAAAAGCAATATTAATAGTAGTCCAATATTTGCGGCACATACAATGGCAGCTATACTAGCCAATATAGGATCACCTAAAAAGTTGCCATAACCATCGGGGTTATTTTCATTAAAAGTTCCATTTCCTGGCAATGTTTGATTGAACACATGATCACCTACTAATCTTCTTTAATTTCCTTCCATATCTGCTGGAAAAGCTCGTAATTTTCTTCCATTGGTGATGAAAGAAAGTACATCATACCATAATTTTCTCCAGAGGAGTTTATTACATTGTTATCTTCTAAAACTTTGATATGGTGTCTTATTGTTTTATAATCTAATTTCAATTTATCAGCCAGTTGATTGGCGTTATAAGGCCTTTTATGGATTTCATTTATTATCCTGGCCCTATTAATACCTCCCTTTGTACCGGCTATAAGCCACCAAAGTATTTTCTTCATGGGCACCACCAAACAATTTACGGATTTTTAAACGATTAAAAGCAGTATCATACCCTAAGAACATACTTTACGGTAAATATTCTATGAGAATTTATTTTGATCGATCTAATCCCAAATACATTATGAATAACTGGTTAAATTATGAATAAATTAATAAAAAAGACATAGATAATATTAGCATGTCTTAAAATAGGATAATTCTTCTAACATCAGTTTTTTTTAAATTATACTTATTATCCCCATAGGTGTTACAAACATTAAATAGCTTTTCCATAATTAGACCCAAATCTCTACCCAATCTTTGATAAAAATTTTTATTTTAAAAAATAAAATAATTTTGATATCAATTATTTTCTAATAATATCTGGTTATAATGAATTTATTAATACAGTGTACCTATTGTTTGAATTTAAACAATAAAAATTCCATTTTAAAATTAAAATGTTTGAAGTATAAGATTTTCGATCATGATTTTTTAGTAAATGATAGTTAATACTTTTGAACAATACGGACATGGTAAGAAAATGAAGAATCCTAAAATCCTGCTTATAACAGAAGATACTACTGAGGCAACTAAAATTATTAGATGGCTAGATTCATGGAATTATGCTGTTAAAATTATGGGATTCGGAAATAAATTGATATCACCTGAAAATTTATTAAAATATGACTTGATTTTAGTTGAATTACCACTTGAAGATAATTATGAGGGAATAAAAGTTTTTGATAATTTTAAAGATTTTATCGATGTACCAGTTACATATATTGCATCCTGTGTGGATGGTTACAAGATTGATTTTCCTAAAAACTTTTTATACATTGAAAAACCTATAAATCCAAAGGAACTTAAAGTCACCATTGAAATGGCCATTTACAGGCACCAAATGGAGATGGCATTATATGAAAGCGAACGAAAATATAAGATACTCATAGAAAATGCTGATGATCCAATAGCAATAGTTAGAAATGATGGAACATTTCTTCTGGTTAACAAGAGCGGAGCTAAATATTTTGGAGGCGTTCCCGCAGATTTTAATGGTAAAAAGATGTGGGAAGTGTTTCCAACTGAACAAGCTGATTCCCAGATGAGATCAATCCAAAAAGTGATTGAAACTGGCATAAGATTGGTAAAAGAAGAAAAAACCCTTATAAATTGTCAAGAAAGATGGTTTAGCACGAAATTACAACCAATAATAGATTCTAATGGTTCAATATCCAGTGTTCAACTGATTGCAAGGGATATAACAAAGAATAAAAATATTGAATTTGATCTTATAAACAGAGAAAGTTTCTTTTCAAGAATTCTTAATGACTTACACTCATTTGTAGCTGTTTTAAAACCCACAGGTGAAATAATATTCGTAAATAATACGCCCTTAGAGCTCATAGGAAAAAAATTAGAAGATATAGAGGGCAGTATATTTTATGAAACTCCATGGTGGGATTATTCTGAAGAGGTTAAATCCTCTTTAAAGGAAGATATCGAACTGTGTGCAACAGGCAAATCATTATCACATGAACTTCAGATAAACTCATTACATGGTTTGATATGGATAGATTTTAGTATGCATCCTGTTTATGATTCCAAAGGAAATGTTAAGTATTTGGTTCCTGAAGGTAGGGATATTAGTAACATTAAAAATACAAAAAAAGCATTACATAAGGAAAAAAACAGATTTATGAGTCTCAGCGAAAATGCTCCCTTTGGAATGGTGTTAATTGCTAAAAATGGTGATTATAAATATGTAAATCCCAAGTTCGTAGAACTCTTTGGTTACCATCTAGAAGAAATTCCAAATGGTAGAGAATGGTTTAAAAAGGCATTTATAAATCCTGAAAAAAGGCATGAAGCCATGTTAACATGGAAAAATGATTTTAAAAATGCACTGCCTGGTGAAAAAAAGCCTAGAACTTATGAGGTCACAACTCGAAGTGGTGAGAAAAAAATAATCGATTTTTTACCTGTACTACTTGAAAATAAAGAATATTTGATGACGGTAAATGATATAACCGAAAAAAAAATGGCCGAAAATGACTTACAGCAAAGTGAGGAAAGATTCAGAACAGTTGCAAGCTCGGCTGTTGATGCTATTATAATCACAGACTTAGAAGGTAATATAGTATTTTGTAACGATAGTCTCCAGAGAATATTTGGATTCAATGAAAAAGATATATTTGGTCAATCTGTAAATATGATTATGCCTGGCCGTTACAAGGATGAATTCAAGAGAAATCAGGTACAACCCAAATTAACTGGAAGACATATGCTTTCGGCTAAATTATTCGAATCATACGGCCGTCGTAAAGATGGAAGTGAATTTCCAATTGAGATATCTATAAATGCATGGGAAGTGGGAGGAGACAGGTTTACAACATTCATAATACGAGATATAACCGAACGTAAACTTGTTGAATACGAACTTAAAAGCAGTGAAGAGAAATTTAGACAGATAACAGAGAATATTCAAGAAGTATTCTGGATAATAGATCCCAAGATGAGTCAGTTACTTTACATAAGTCCGGCATACCAGAAGGTATGGGGATGTAGCAGGGAAAGGCTGTTTGACAATCCAAGATCATGGATCGAATCGATCCATCCCGAAGATCGAAAACAGGTAATCGACACCATATTCAGAACACCCAATGAAGTCCAGTCCTGTGGAAATGGAATTGAATACAGAATAAAAAGACCAGATGGAAGTATAAGATGGATTTGGGGCAAAGCAATTTCACTTAAAAATGAAAAAAATAGTATAAAACGTATTGCAGGCATAGCTGTAGATATAACCCGCCGTAAAAAGGCTGAAGAGAATTATAAAAATCTTTTTGATAATGTGACTGTGGGTGTTTACAGAAACAAGTTGGGTAACCAAAGTAAATTTGTAAATGTTAATCCCGCATTTTTACAGATGTTTGGATATAAAAAGAGTGAAATTCTAGCAATTAAAGCTTCTTACCTATACCACAACAGGGAAGATAAGATAAAATTTGATCATGATATTATTAAATATGGACGTGTGGAAAACCAGGAAGTTAAGTTCAGAAAAAAGGATGGGACACTATTTACAGCTTCAGTATCGGCATTTGTTATCAAAGATGACTCAGGAAAGATTAAATACTACGATGGAGTTATCCAAGACATAACCAAGTTTAAGGAGCTGGATAAAAACATCAAAATTATAGATCCAGTTGCAATATTTGATAAACTCCAATAAATGGCTAAATAGATACAAATTAAATATAAATTGCATTTAATTCCATATCTAAAGGAATCATCATTAAATTTTTCAATTCAAAACCTTGCTACGTAAATAAAATTTAACAAATCTATAGTTTTGGGATATTGACTTAACCAAGATTTAATCTATCTGTGGAGTTCAGAATATAATTTTTCCATTTCAATTTAACATTTTTCCATTAACATTATAAACTACTAATTTCATAATCTATTTATATTTAAATAAAACGAATTAAAAAGAGGTATTTTATGGGCTGCGTTACAATCTGTATATCTGACGAACTTGAAATTGCTTTTAGAAGACTTGTAAGACTTAAATATGGGGAAAAACAGGGTAAAATATCCAGAGGGGCCACTGAAGCCATATTTGATTGGTGCCAACGTGAGAGAATCAAATTACTGGATGAAGACCAATTATTTGATGATGAAAGGTGATGAGATGGTAAAAGATTATTCTAACGATCAAAATAATGAGGATGACCTTGATCTTGAAGGAATATCTCAAGAAGTGGATAAATTCTTACAAGAAAAGGAAAAACACATAAGAGAAACAATCATAGGCTCCAGAACAATTGAAGAATTGGAAGATTTTACACTGGATGTCGGAATAAAAAAAACATACCTTTGCACCAAAAACACTAAAGAATCATTTTCGGTTCTTGCAAAGGTTGCTGAACTCTTTATAAAGGTATACGGGGCAACTGTTACCATATATCCTAAAGGAGATAAAATTTGCCTGGAACTTGTAACTCCAAAACGTGAATTATAATAGATCATACTGGTGTTAAAATGGAAAAAATCAAGATCCTAATAGTTGAGGACGAGAGTATCCTTGCACTGGGACTTAAAAAGAAATTAGAAAATTTAGGATACAGTGTTACTGGTATAGCTGCATCAGGAATTGAAACATTCAATAAAGTCAGTGCTAATAAGCCAGATCTTATATTGATGGATATAGTGATAAAGGGAGATATTGATGGAATAGAAACTACTGCTGAATTAAATAAAACAGAATCAATTCCAGTCATATATCTTACAGCCTATGCCGATGATGAAATTCTTAAACGAGCAGCAACAACAGAACCTTATGGATACATACTCAAACCCTACAAAGAAAAAGAATTGAAAGCCAATATAGAAATGGCAATATATAGGAAAAAATCTGAAAAAGATGAAATGCTGGACTATGAAGATGTATACCGGAATGTCACAAGTTTCATTGGTGAAAACGAGGATACCTTTAAGAAAGCATTATTAGGATCTTACCTAGATGAAATTGATACATCAATCGATATAGGATCAAGTAAGATGTACATTTCAGCTTCAAGGGGACAGAAGTCATCGGATGATGAGGACATTTCTGAAATACTCAGTAAAATTGCACTTAAATTTATAGATAAGTATGGGGGAGAAGCTTCTATATATCCTAAAGGCGATGAAATATGCCTTGAACTTGATAAACCTGATTTTTAAATACTTATTAAAATAATGTTTCAGGATATTCTAAAATCCCTGAAATTAAATTAAACCATAAATTAAACCATAAATTAAACCATAAATTAAACCATAAATTAAACCATAAATTAAACCATAATATAAATCATTTAATCATAAACAACCACTTTTTTATTTTTCATAAAGCTATAATTTAAAATTATCTAATGAAACTATTCCAATTCTGTTTCAATTAGTGTATCTGTACCAATCAAGTTAACCACATTTAGATCATCATCATCACTATTGTTCAGTTTACTCTTATGCATTCCATATAAAAAGTATACTACCACCCCAATTATTAGACTGACAGCAAATCTCTGAAGAGTTGTAGATGATAGTTGAGTTATTAAAAATAAACAGGAAATTATTGAAATTATTGGAATGATGGGCATCATTGGGCATTTAAATCCACGAGGAATATCTTGTTGTGATCTTCTAAGAACAATAACAGAAATTGCAAGGAAAATAAATGCAGATAATGTTCCAATATTCACAAGTTCAATTATGAGTGCAAGGGGGATAAATGCAGCTATAAATGCTGCAACAGTACCTACAAGAATTATACTTGTTACTGGAGATTTATAAGTTGAATGAACCCTTGAAAATATTCCTGGCAGGAGTCCGTCACGGCTCATGGCAAAGAATATCCTGGTCTGTCCAAAAAGACTGGTTAAAAGCACGGAAGTTATCCCACACAACGCCCCAATAGACACTACTGAGGCAACCCAATAGGAACCAACATACTGTAAAGCAAATGTAACCGGAGCACCGTTGTTTAAAATATAATATGGTACCATTCCTGTAAGAACAGCTGCAACTACAATGTAGAGTATTGAACTTATAATTAAAGATCCTATAATCCCCCTAGGCAGATTCTTCTGTGGATCCTTAGTTTCTTCTGCTGCAGTTGAAACAGCATCAAAACCTATATAAGCAAAAAATACCATTGCAGCACCCTGGAACACTCCAACTATGCCGAATGGTGTGAAGGGAGTATAGTTAGCTGGATTAATATATTTCAAACCAACAACTATAAAAACAACTATAACTGCAATATTTGCTATGACAATGGCTGCGTTTATACGTGTACTTTCCTTTGCACCTAGGATTAACACTCCCGTTAAAATTCCTATTACAATAACTGCAGGTAGATTTATAAATCCCCCAACAGACATAGAAGTGGTTAAATATGATGGTAGGTTAATTCCGGCCGATCCTAATAGTCCTACTGTATATGATGACCATCCAACTGCCACAGCAGATGCTGATATCAAATATTCAAATATAAGAACCCATCCAATCATCCAAGCCCATATCTCTCCGAGTGCAACGTAGGTATAGGTATAAACACTGCCTGCGATGGGTATCATAGATGCAAATTCAGCGTAGCATAGTGCTGTAAATGTACATGCAACAGCAGATATTATGAATGATATCAAGAGTGCGGGTCCTGAATAATTTGCTGCAGTAATTCCCGTTACAATAAATATTCCTGCACCTATTATACTTCCTAATCCTAATAATATAAGTCCAGTAGGGCCAATAGATCTTTTAAGACTTGTATCGGTATTTTTTGAAGCATTTATTAGTTCATTAATAGGTTTTTTAGAAAAAATTTTCTTTTTCATGATTTTACCGGATATTTTCTTGATGTATATATTTAATTAATAAAAAAAAGGAGTTAAAAAGGTAATTTAGCAAACCTATTTGGATAATGGAGTTTCCATTGGTGGTTCAAATCCACCCATGTCATTTTCTGCAATATCTTCAGGTCGGAACATTCCACGGTATTTACCATATGCAAAGTAAACAACAACACCTAATACCAACCAGACAATAAACATCTGGATAATGTGTAATTTAAGCTGTGATATCAGAGCTAGACATAATATTATGGATAATATTGGTATTGCCGGTACTAATGGACATTTAAATGCCCTTTTCATATCTGGTTGTTGTCTTCGAAGTATTATAACCGAGAGAGCAAGGAATATGAAAGCAGAAAGAGCCCCTACATTAACCAGTTCAAAGATACTGTCCAGGGAAAAGAATGCTGCAATCAAAGCTGCCATTCCCCCTACCAGCACTATACTTGCAACTGGAGCTTTACAATCCTGATTTACGCTTGAAAATATTTTAGGAAGTAAACCATCTCTGCTCATGGCAAATACGATACGGGCTTTGCTGAACATGTTAACG
>Ga0224559_1001243_pt1 | contig 14432 bp, 16 predicted proteins | sample 714S33034metaG_FD_180676 | JGI IMG/M metagenome (GOLD analysis project Ga0224559, IMG submission 180676) | Peat soil microbial communities from Stordalen Mire, Sweden - 717 S3 30-34 | ecosystem: Environmental > Terrestrial > Soil > Wetlands > Peat | place: Sweden: Norrbotten County, Stordalen... | reverse complement strand
AAGAGCGGAGATCCGGTCGAACAGGAGAAGCAGCTTAAATACGCCAGCCTCGTCGCCAACGCTATTATGCCTTCCAACGTTGCCGATATGACCGAGGTTCTTTTGTCTATGGCCAAGGACGGGCACCCCGTCACGCCCAGTCTCGTCGCCCGTCTCAGCCCGTACACCCGTGAACACATCCGCCGTTTTGGTCAGTATGTCCTCGACATGGATGATTTGCCAAAACCACTTGATCCTCAGCCTCTTCCCTTCGAAATTGCCTTGTGACAACTTTTTACACAATCCTCAACTTACCCGATGTTCGCTTTCAAATCATTTCGGTCGGCTGCAGCGACGCTCGCCGGGATCGAGCTCATGCATATGATCTGGAAGAGTCAAATATGGATCCGGGGCAAATTGCGTCCAGCGCAGCAGTTCTATGCACTCGTGGCGTAAACCTCGTCATCCTTGTGCGCCCGTCTTCGGCCATAGACAAAATTTGCGACATAACCATTTAAAGTCGTTCCGACAGAAGCGCTTCAGCTTGGCGAACTCGGGACGGCCTCGAAATCGCCGGACATTCTCCTCCAACTTTCCCTACTCCTGTAAGTCTCGTGTAAGCTGGGCGTCGGAAGGTCCGCTCGAGCTTCAAGAAAGGGCGAGCAGCTAGGCGATCCGCCCCAACGTCGGACGGTCTGATTTTTGCGGCGCCGGCGCTGCGTTACAACTACCGTATTCAGAAGGTGTCCCAATGATAGATCTATTTCGCCGCAGATTTCTGATTGGCGCGAGCCTTCTTTCTTCGACGCCATTGATCAGGGCGGTGCTGCCGACTCCCGCCTTCGCCAAGGAGTTCGATCCCACGGCCGCACTTGTCTTCCCTTACACGGTACCCGCGCTGCTTTATAGCTACGACGCCAACGAACCCGCGATCGATGCTCTGACCATGCAGATTCACCACGACAAGCATCATGGCGCCTATGTGACCAATCTTAACGCCGCGTTGAACGATCATCCCGACCTGCAACGAAAAACATTGCCGGAATTGCTGGCGGGTCTCAACCAGGTGCCCGAACCGATCCGCACGACCGTGCACAACAATGCGGGCGGACATGCTAACCATACGATGTTCTGGCAGATTCTTGGCGGCAAGGGTGGCGAACCCAAGGGCGATCTCGCAGCCGCGATTCAGCGCGATTTGGGCGGATTCGACAAGTTAAAGGCCGATTTCAATCTTGCCGCGACAAAACTGTTCGGCTCCGGCTGGGCTCTGGTTCTCGTCGATGGGGAAGGCAAGCTCTCGCTCGTTGCGCGTCCAAATCAGGACTCTCCGCTCATTGAGGGCAAGCGCGTTCTGTTCGGCAATGACGTGTGGGAACACGCGTATTATCTGAAATATCAGAACCGCCGCGCGGACTATGTTGGGGCGTTCTGGAGCGTATTGGATTGGCCACGCATCGCCGCGCGCTATGCCGCAGCAAAGGCAGGCACGCTCGCCGCTTGATCGCGAACCCCGACAGTTTGGGGCGGCGCCGCCGGGATTGTCGCCCTTCATTTTCGATCCACATATGCGATCTAATTCTATCTGAAAACTTGTCTGTCGGCGATGACAACCTCCGATGGTGACTTCATTTGTCCAGCGAGCGCCATGATCTGCTAAGCGGGATGCCCGGTGCTCATCGCACGCAACCGGTGCTTTGGATCATCTGCATGAGTGCCGCGCCGGCATGTGTCGCAGCGGCCGCCCGTCGGGATTTGAACCGCGCATGCGCCACTCTGTTGACGGACCCGTAGTCTCCTCTGATGATGTCGTCGGATTTCTGGACGGACACGTGTTTGTGTACGTCCCATATTCCGCGTTTCAGTTCTCGATCGTCGGCATATCAGCGCCGTTATCCTTGATCGTGATCGTGTTGATGACCCCCTGATGGCTGACCTCATTGCTTCGGAAGCGTAAGGCTCGTTTACGATCCCACTAGGCGGTCCAGGGGTAGTCCACGATTGCGTCGGCTACATCGACCGCTGGACACAAATATTTCTACGAATAGTAGATCTTCACATTGGTCTCATCCTGTCGCTAAATGTAGCCGATTGGAGCTGCGGACCGGAAATTGTTGCTCCAGCAGCGGGACTTATTGTACGTCCGAAGATTGACGGCGGAATAGTCATTATCCACGCCGGGTTCTTCCGTCGCTTTCTCGAGCCGCCAATACCTTTTTAGGTGTACTGTGGATGCGTGGTCTGGAGGATCGTCTCATTGTCGCAGCGGCCTCGCTTGAACTCGAACATAATGCTATTCTCCAAAATCCGCCTCATCGATCTTGGCCCAGGGCTTCGTGAAACTAGTTTGCGACAGAACGGCGTAGGCATTGCGTGCGCGGCGCGGCCACGAAATCGCCGGACATTCTCCTCCAACTTTCCCCACTCCTGTAAGTCCTGTGTAAGCTGGGCGTCGGAAGTTCCGCTCGACCTTCAAGAAAGGATGAGTGGCTATGAAATCCGTGCACATCGTCGGGCGATCTGATGCTCGCCGCGTCGAGGCGGAAGGGTTTGTCCGCGACATCTACGCCCATGAATATGGCGCGCGAATAACGCAGTTCGCGGACCAACTGATCTGTCGCTCGGGCCCGAAGGGGGAGATTGTGTGTGTCGCCGGGCTGAGGTTGGCCGAGGACGGCTTCTTCTCCGAGCAGTATCTAACAGAGCCTATCGAAGTTGCGCTCGGGCGCGCCACGGGCCGCAACGTGCGCCGCGACGAGATCTTCGAGGTCACCTCCCTCGCCAGCCGGTCGCCACGCGAGATCGCCGCCTTTTTCGACGATATCATCGCCATCGGCGTGCGCTGCGACTTGTCGTGGTCGTTCTTCACACTTACGCGACGCCTGAGCCTTCTCGTCCAGCGCCGCGGCCTCGCGCCAATCTATCTCGCCGACGCGGAACCATGCCGTGTCGCCGATGCAGCCTCCTGGGGACGCTATTACGAGACAGAACCCAAGGTTTACGGCGTTTGCGGCATCGAACTCCTCGATGCGCTCTCCCCGCGCTTCGCGGAGGCCCGGCATGCGGACGTTCTTTGAGGCAGTGGCGGGCCACGCTCGCCGCAATCCGGATCAAGCCGCTTTCAGCGATGCGCACGGCAGCCTGACGCGTTCAGCTCTTCTCGGAGAGGCCGCCCGCCTGTCCGCCAAACTGCCGAAGTCCGCGCGCACCATCGGACTCCTGCTTCCGAACGGCTGCGAATGGGCCGCAGCGCAAATCGCCTGCGTCGCCTCGGGGCGCACCGCCGTCCCGCTGCCGACCTTCTTCAGCGCGCAGCAGATTGACCACATCGTGCGGGACGCCAGCGTCGATATCGTACTGACTACAGAGGCATGTAGGTCTTCGATACCGGCGGGCCTTCCGTTCCTTTCGGTCGCTCTGACCGGCGAAAGTGGCGCAATTCCCGACTTCCGCCCGGGGTTTGGCGCCATCATCTACACGTCGGGCAGCACCGGCCAACCCAAGGGCGTTCGCCACGAGAGCGGACAGGTCGCGTGGTCGGCTGCGGCGCTCGCCGCGGCGATCGGCGCGACCGAAGATGATTCCTATCTTTCGGTGCTGCCGTTGTCGCTGCTTCTCGAGAGCATCTGCGCCATCTTCATTCCGGCGCTCGTAGGGGGGCGCTGCCACTTCGATGCTGCGCTCGCCGAAGCGGTCGGCCGCGGCGCGCCAGCAGGAATCGCCGCGGCCTTCGCCCACCATCGTCCGACGACCGGCGTGCTGGTACCTGAACTCCTGCGGCTCTGGGTGGCGGAGTTGCTCGCCGCCGGTGGCCAGAAGGCGCCTGACAGCCTGCGTTTCGTCGCCGTAGGGGGAGCGGCAGTCCCGCCGCGCCTCGCCGAGGCGGCGTGGCATCTTGGCATTCCCGTTCATGAGGGCTACGGACTGTCGGAATGCTGCTCCGTGGTGGCCGTGAACCGCCCGGGTGCGCGGATAGCCGGCTCCGTTGGCGAGCCCCTGCCAGGTCTCTTGGTCTCCATCCGCAACGGCGAGATTCACGTTGACGGCCCCTGTGTCACCGATGGCTATCTGGGCGGCGGCGCAGCCGAGAGACCGTGGGCGACAGGTGACCTCGGCGGCCTCGACGGCGCCGGACGCCTGACCGTCTTCGGCCGCCGGGACAACCTCATCGTCACGGCGCTCGGGCGCAATATCAGCCCGGAATGGGTGGAAGCCATCCTCCTCGACGATCCAGGCGTCGCATTCTGCGCCGTGGCCGCCGCGGACGCCGGTCTCGCCGCGCTCATCGTGCCGGCGCCACGGGCGGCTGCCTGGTTCGAAAAGGTCGCGCCCGAGGCCATCGACGAACGCATCGCTGCGCGCTCCGCCGCCCTGCCCTTCTACGCGCGGCCCACGCGTGTCAAAGTTATCAGCCTGGCCAAGGCCAAAGCCGCAGGATTGCTCACTGACAATGGTCGGATCCGCCGACGCGTCGCGCGCGAACTCCTCGCCGACACGATCAGTCTTTCCCTGAGCCCGACCTTCCAACTCGAAGAAAGGACCGAGTCATGAGCTTCTACGATCGCCTCACGCAGGAGACCGAAGACGAGCGGAAGCGGCTCCTCGCGATTCCGCTGGTGCAGCAGGCGCCGCGCTCCGGCGTGCCGAAGAGTCTCTACATCGCCTTCCTCACCGAGGCTTATCATCACGTGAAACACACTTTCCCGTTGCTTGCTCTCGCCGCCTCTCGCGCCACCGATGAACGCTATCGGGACGCGCTGGTGGAATATATGAGAGAGGAGTGCGGTCACGAGAAGTGGATTCTCGACGACATCCGCTCGATGGGCGGCGATGCCGACGCCGTACGCTATGGCGAGCCGGGGCAGGCGTGCCGCGTCATGGTCGCCTTCGCCTATCACGCCATCGAACATGTCAGTCCTTACGCCATGCTGGGCAGCGTTCATGTGCTCGAAGGCATGTCGGTGCTTCTCGCTGACCAGCTCGCCGGCGCTCTGCAGCGCGGCTTCGGAACGGACGGAGAGGCCGGTTTCTCCTACCTTATCTCCCACGGCAGCCTCGACCGGGAACACGTGGCGTTTTTCCGCACGCTGGTGGACGGCTTCAACGATTCAGCGGTTCAGGACATCGTCATCGACCACGCGAAGATGTTCTATCGGCTCTACGGCGACATCTTCCGCGACCTCGGCGCGCGCCTGGAGTTCAGCCATGCCGCGTGAGGCCAAGTACGTCCTTGTTACCGGTGGCGGAACGGGGATCGGCCGCGCCCTGGTCCTGGAGGCGGCCCGGCGCGGGATGAAGGTCGCATTGTGCGGCCGGCGCCGCGCTCCGCTTGAAGAGACAGCGGCGGCCCTTCCTGAAGACGCTGGCCCCATTCTGATCGACGCCGACATCACGGTGGCGTCGGACCGAGCGCGCGTGGTGGCTCGCATCGCCGAAGCCTGGGGGGCGCTCGACGTGCTGATCAACAACGCCGGGGTCGTGGTGGGCGGCCCTGTGGAAAGTTTGGGCGACGCCGCCCTGGAGGAAATCTTCGGCGCCAACATCGTCGGTCCCATGGCGCTGACGCGCGATCTCGCTCCCCTGCTTGCGGCGGCCCGCCCGTCGCGGGTGGTGAACGTCGGATCCATGTTCGGTGACATTGCCTATCCGGGCTTCGCCGCATACTCCGCATCCAAATTTGCGCTCCGGGGTTTTTCCAGCGCCCTGCGCCGGGAATGGAAGCCCCTCGGCATCGGCGTCACCTATGCCGCGCCCCGCGCCACGCAGACGGACGCGGCGGCCGCCTTCCATCACCTCATTGCCGCGACCGGCATGCGTCTCGATGATCCGGAGCGCGTGGCCGCCTCGATCTGGCGGGCGGTGGAAAACGGGCGGGATGACGCCTACCCTCTCGGTCCCGAGCGCCTCTTTGTGCTCATCCAGCGGCTTGCCCCAAAGCTCATCGACCGGGCGCTCGCCCGCACCGCGGCGTCCCCCCGCCCGACTCCAAACGCCTAACAAAGGAGAATTACTATGCGCGCCCGTTCGCACACGCTGCTTTGCGCCCTGTTCCTCGCCGCTGTCGCCCTGGGCGCTCCATCAGCCCGGGCGGCCGACGACGCCGCAACCGCTCTGGTGAAGCAGATCCAGATCAAGTGGGAGACGATCAAATTCACGATCCCCGAGGGCGCCAAGCAGACCGAGGAAATGAACGCCCTCGGGGTTGAGGCCGACGCCATGGCGGCGAAATATCCAGATCAGGTCGAGCCCCTCATATGGGACGGCATCGTCACCAGCGAACGAGCCTCTATGGTGAACCCAATCTCAGCCCTATCGCTCGCCACGCGGGCCCGAGACTTGCTGGAGAAGGCTTACAAGATTGACCCGACGGCGCTCGATGCAGGGGCGCCGACAAGCCTTGGCGCCCTGTACTATCGCGTGCCGGGCTTTCCCGTGGCCTTCGGCGACAAAGAAAAGGCGCGCCGCCTGCTGGAGCAGGCCACCTCGGCGGCCCCGAGCGGGCTCGACGCCTGGTACTTCTACGGTGACTTCCTCCTCATGCAGGGCCAATACGCCAAGGCGCGTGACACGTTCACCTATGCGCTCACCATTCCGGATCGTCCCGACCGCCCGCTGTGGGACCGGAACCGCCGGCTGGTGATCCACGAAAAGCTCGACCAGATCAAGGCGAAGTTGTGAGCGCCTCGGACCCGTCCAGCGCGAAGACACCGACAACGGCGGAGCGGCCGGATCGGGGCCTTTGGGACCGGCTCGGCCGCCAACTCGCGCATCCCGAAGGGTTTGCCGGCGCCCTCGTCGGGCGGCTCATGGCGCACGTGAACCGGACGCCGAACCGTCTCGCCATCCAGGCGCTCGAGTTGACCCACAGAGATGATGTGCTGGAGATCGGCTTCGGACCCGGTGAAGGCCTCGCCGCACTCGCCCGGCGCGTGACGCTGGGCCGGATCCGTGGCCTCGACGGCTCGCCCGCTATGTTGCGCCTCGCCAAGCGCCGCAATGCGGCGGCCGTCGCATGCGGCCAGATGGAGCTCGCCGTTGGCGACTTCCTTCGCCTGCCATGGGCCAACGCCAGCTTCGACCGGGTGCTCGCGGTCAATGTCGCCTATTTCTTCGATCGCGAAGGCGTCGCCGTTTCGGAGATTCACCGCGTTCTAAGGCCGGGCGGCAGAGCTGTCTTCTACGTGACGGACCGCGCAAGCATGGCGGGGTGGCCGTTCGCGGGAACCGAGACGCATGTGACCTATGATGCGGCCGATCTCAGGCGGCTCCTTTTGGCTGGCGGCTTTCCGGAAACCTTGGTTACCCTGTGCAAGGTCGAACTTTTCATGGGCGTCAAGGGCATTGTTGCGAGCGCGACGCGGAGGCGAAGCTGACGCGTCCGCGATCTCTCAATGTCCGGGCATGCGCCCGGGAAAGCGCATTTCCGCGCATCCGCCGCCGGCCTCCATATTTGAGAGCCTGAGTTCACCGCCATGTACGAGCATGGTGCGTTCGACAATGGACAGCCCGAGGCCCACGCCGTCCCGACGGTCGCTGCGCACAAGCCCACGGCGGCGATACTCCGCGTCGAGCACGCCGTCGGGAAATCCCCGGCCGCGGTCCCGCACAAAAATGGCCGGCGCGCCGGTAACCTCCACTGAGATCATCCCGTTTTCGGGAGAGTGCTCAAGGGCGTTCTCGATAAGATTGCGCAGCGCGCGAAAGACATCGTCGCGACCGCCAGCAACCACCACAGGATCGTCTCCGGCGAGAACCTCGATGGATCTGTTGCGAGCGACAATCCCGGGCGCAAGAAATGCGGAGGTTTCCCGCGCCGCTTCGCGCAAGTCCACGATGTCGCCAGGCTCGATGCGGAAACGGCCGAGACGGGCCCGATCAAGTAGCTGCTCGATTAAACGGGCCATGGCGCCGAGTTCTCGTTCGAGGACGCGGGCGTAAGGCGCGTCCACCGCGCCCAGCTGCGCATTCATCACCGCAAGCGGCGTGCGCAGTTCGTGCGCCAGGGCGCCGATGAATTCTTCCTGCGCATGATAACCGTCGCGGAGGCGCCCGAGCGCTTGGTTCACAGCTCGCACCAGCGCCAGTATGTCGTCGGGAAGCCCCTTCTCGCTGAGGGTGACCGATACGCCGCCTGGCTGGATCGCTTTCGCCTCCTCCACCGACTGGGCGAGAGGGCGCAACGCGATGCGGGCGACCGCGAGATTCGTTGCCAGCATCAGCAGCATGAAGGGGATCCAGAGCCAGGCGATGTCCTTGATAAACTCGTGGAGCACCGACTCGAAGATGGCGTGACCTCTTGGAAATGCGACCTGCACATAGGCTGGCGGCGAGACGCCCGGAACTCGAAGTGAGATGCCAAATAGCTCGCCCGACGAACCGCTCTTGGGAAGCTGGAAAAATACTTTGCGAACATCCTCGATGGGAACGAATGCTTTCTGAACTTCTGGTGATCCGGCAAGTCGCTCGCCGGCGGAATCGAGGACAACGACCTCACCGCCCTCCTCGGTGATGCGACGCATAGTCGACGATTGGATTGGCGCGGTCACCACGCCGCCCACCGCTTTCACATCCTTCACGACGCTTTTAGCGAAGCTTTGCAGCGTGCCCTCGTAGAAGAACGAGTCGGTGACCTCAAAGCGAGTGTAGAGAAAAAGCGCGGCGACGCAGACCGCACAAAAGCTCACAGCTACGAGCCCGAGCACCAGCCGCCAAAAAACGCAACGAGGGATATATCTCATGAACGGCGTTCCGACAGAAGATAGCCAATGCCGCGCATAGTATGGATTCCGATTTCAGCGCCGGCGCCGGCCAGCTTCTTGCGCAGGCGGTGAATCAGCACCTCAATGGCGTTGGAGCTGACCTCGTCGCCGAAACCATAGAGGGCGTCTTCCAGGGAGGGCTTGGAGATAACGCGCCCGGGATGCCGCATCAGCATTTCCAGCACGCCCGCCTCCCGCCGGCTGAGATCGAGCGTCACACTGCCAACCACGGCCCGCCGCGCCGCCAAATCGAGCACAATATTGCGCTCCTGTAGCGTGATGCCGAACGCGGCGCCAGGGCGGCGGAGCAGTGCGCGTACGCGGGCGACGAGTTCATCCATGTTGAAGGGCTTGCGCATGTAGTCATCTGCGCCGCTGTTGAGACCGTCAACGACGGACGAGGCTTTGTCGCGGGCGGTCACGAGCAGTACGGGGGTGGGGAGACCATTGCGACGGAGGGCGGAAAGCAGATCCATCCCGTCCCCATCGGGCAGGCCGAGATCCAGGATGACGCAGTCATATGCGGCGCCGCGCAGTGAGGTCTCTGCATCGGCTGCGGATTGTACGGGATCGACTGCGAAGCCGGCGGCCCGAAGCGCATCAGTCGTCAGCGCGCTCAGGCGCGCATTATCTTCGACGAGGATTATTCGCATAGGTCGTCCGGCGAGGCGCTTCGCGTAAAGAGGAACGTGCGACGAAAGAGGAATGGAAGACTGGTCAGAACAATCCTCTGCCTAGAAGCGTCGTGACATGCTTCACCAGTCGATCCCGGCTGACCGAATCGGACCCTTTCCAGCCGGCGGCGAGCGGCAGCAGCGTGAGCGCCATGATCGATGTGAAGACGAAAGCAGGCTCGACATCAGCATTCAGAATGTTTTGCCGGCGCCAACTTTCCAGGCGGCGTGTGTCATTCTTGCCCACTGTTTCTTCCAGCCGCCCGTCCACGCGCTCCTTCAAATCGCCACCTTCGCCGAGCATCTCGCGCACCCAAAGCGACGCCAACCACGGGCATTCTTCCGTTGCCTGAACGAGACGCTGGACGAAGGTCGAGATCACGGTCATGGGATCATCTCCTTCCGCGCCGAATGCCTCCCCAATGCTGATGCAAACCGGAAGAAGTCGCTCCTCGACCAACGCGTCGATGAGTTGGTACCTGCCATTGAAATAATAATGCGCCATCGCCGGCGTCAGGCCAACCTCGTCCGCGATCATCTTGAGCGACGTGCTTGGGATCCCTTGTCGGGCAAACAACGCAAGAGCGGCGTCCATAAGCAACTCGCGCCTGTGTAACTTGCCTGTCGGTCGGCCCGGACGGCGGCGAACCGTTTCGTCGGCGATCTGGGCGCCCCGCACCTCGGACAAGGTTTCCTTCGCCTGAGTCAGATGATGCTCCTTACCACGCCGCGCGCTATAATTAATTATCGGACAAATTAATATATACGGGTGGATGAGGCGAGATAATGGCGCCCATAGAGAAAATCGCCTTGGAGGAGCATTTCCTCGACCTAGCGCAAGACGCCTATTTCCGGATGCTCACCGGAGACCCGGACATCTTCGCCAGCTCGGCGACGAAGCCGCTCCAGGCGAAGTTGACGGGTGTCGATGAAAGGTCGGGTAGAAGGGGTCATCGCAGAATCTTCCCGAAATCCTACGCTAAGGCTTTGAGGCTTGCGTTTCGAGGGCGCGGACTTGGGAGACGAAGCGGGCGATGGTAGCGCGGTGAATCTTGAAGAGCCGCGCCATCTCGGCGGCGGACTTCCTGCCAGACGCGACAGCTTCGACGATTTCCTTCTTTTGGTCGGCGATGATTCGAGGCTTGCGGCAGGGAACGCGGCCTTTGTCTCGGGCTTCCCTCAGGCCGGCGCGGGTGCGTTCGCGGATCATCTCGCGCTCGAACTCGGCGAAGGAGCCGAGCATCTGCATCATCATACATCCAGCCGGGCCTGATGTGTCGATCGACTCGGTGAGCGAGCGGAACTTGCCGCCAATGGCGTCGATGCGTTCGAGAATGACGAGCAGGTCTTTCAGCGAGCGCGACAGGCGATCGAGCTTCCAGACGAGGAGGGTGTCGCCAGTGGGTTCTGTCGCACACTTTACTCGCTCGGAGGCCAAGCTATGATCGCTGGAAACGAGTCCGGCGGAAGAGCGTGATGATCGAGTCCAAGGGCAGCCATTTTGCGCGTGAGGTAATCCTTTGGGGCGTCCGATGGTATGTGGCGTATCCGATGAGCTATCGTCAACTCGAGGAAACGATGGGTGAGCGCGGCGTCGAGGTCGACCATTCCACGCTCAATCGTTGCGTCGTCAAATACGCGCCCTTGTTGGATCAGCAGTTCCGTGCTCGCAAGCGCCTGGTCGGCTCCAGTTGGAGGCTGGATGAGACCTATGTGAAGGTCAAAGGTTGCTGGAAATATTTGTATCGGGCCGTCGACAAGGTTGGCGCGACAGTGGACTTCCTGCTGACGGCCAAGAGGGATTGCAAAGCTGCGTTGCGCTTCCTACGGAAGGCGATCGGTCGGAATGGCGCGCCGGTGAAGATCACGATCGACAAGAGCGGCGCGAACACGGCGGCGATCCAAAGCTACAACGCGGAGCATGAAACGGACATCGAAATACGCCGCGTCAAATATCTCAATAGCATTGTTGAACAAGATCACCGAGCGGTGAAAGGCGTGACGCAGCCGATGTTGGGTTTCAAATCATTTCGGTCGGCTGCAGCGACGCTCGCTGGGATCGAGCTCATGCATATGATCCGGAAGAGCCAAATGTGGACCCGGGGCAAATTGCGTCCAGCGCAGCATTTCTATGCACTCGCGGCGTAAACCTCGTCATTCTTGTACGCCCGTCTTCGTCCATAGATAAAATTTGCGACACAACCGGCCTGCGCGCCCAAGTCCTGATGCCTGGAACCGAAAGCTCAATCAGCCATTGCGCCCAAGCGCTTTTTCCAGAAGATCGAGGTGCGCTTCCAGAAATCGCCTCGGCTCGATCGGATCGAGGCGGTCGAAAATCATGTTCCAGACGATGGCCATGACCACGGGGCCAATCAGCACTTCGGGCGTCGCGCTGAGCGGCGACGGCAGCAATTCGCCGCGCGCTAGACCGCGCTCGACGATCCGGCGGAGAATGTCGCGGCCTTTGCTGACCAGAAGCCGGTAGTAGAGGTCGGCGACGGCCGGAAAACGGTGTCCTTCGCTGATGATGATCCGGGCCAGGAGTTCGACATCCGGCAGGAACAGGGTTTCGTACAGGCGGCTGACCAATTGGCCGATCAGGTCGAAGGTCGAGCCGTCATAGTCTGCGACGATCTCCGGCAGCTCCTCGAAAGCGGGGCCGATACCCGAAGACAGAGCCGCCTCGAAGAGCGTCTCCTTGCTGTCGAAATAGCGGTAAATAGTCCCTTTGACGACGCCGGCGCGGGCGGCGACGTCCTCGAGCCGGGTCGCGGCAAAGCCGCGTTCGGCGAATTCCGCCAGCCCTGCGGCAATGATTTCCTGCGGCCGCGCCTCCTTGCGGCGCCGTCGCGGTTTGTCGGTCGGCTCAGATGCAGGCTCCACCGGCGATCCATCCCCTTCGTCAACCAAATGACGCTCACGCATACACGCCCAATCTTGTCGTGCTGCGTCGCCAAAGCTATCCGATAACAATTAATGACTATTTGGTCACTAATTAATTGACGTCTGTCGCCCCGAGAGATAATGACCACAAAGTCATGATCTCGATGCGAGGTGTGCGTTATGTCTGTTCCGGGAACCTACCAGATCACGGTCAAGACACCGGTCGGACCACAGGAAGCCAAGTTGGTATTGAGCGTTGAGGGCGCAGCCCTGTCGGGCTTCATCGAAAACGTCAAGGGACGATCCGACTTTTCCGGCGGCACCGTTTCCGGCGACGAGGTTCGTTTCTCCGCCAGGATCAGCACGCCGATCGGACGTATTCGCGCCGAGATCGTCGGCCGGGTCGACGGCGACCGCTTCACCGCCGCCGCGAAGTTGCCGCTCGGCAAGGCCGAGATCGAAGGCATCCGCATCTGAAGCCCCGAAAAAGGACCGCACTCATGTCTAGCACCGTCCCGACTTATTCGGTTGCCGAACGCGATCGACGCTGGGGGCTGGCGAACCAGCTCATGGAAGAACTTGGCCTCGACGCGCTCATCGTCTACGGGGACCGCGAGGGAGCTTACCCGGCGTTTTACGCGCCCGATGCTTGGTTCACCAACGAGCGGCCGGGTTCGATCGTCATCTTCCCAAGGGGCGAGGAGCCGATCGTCGTCGTCTTCATCTCCACGGTCATCGAGGATCACATTCAGGCCGGCTACACCGGTCACCGGAGCTGGATCAGGCCGGAGAACATGTATGTCGGCAAGATGGGGACCAATGTCGTCGAGATCATCGAAGATCGCGGCCTCGACACCTGCACTTTCGGCGTCGTCGGGCTCGAACCCTACCCGCCCTATTTTTTCGACGGCGTCATTCCCTACAACACCTGGAAGGCGATCCTCGACGACCTGCCGAAGGCCCGCTTCGAACCGGTCGGCTCCGACTTCTTCAACCGCATCGCCGCCAAGAGCGCCGAGGAGATCGCCGTCCTGAAATGGTCGGCGGAGATCGGCGAGAAAATGTGCGAGGCGATGCGCGCCGCCGCCCATCCCGGCGCCGGCGAGCACGAGATCTATGCCGCCGCCCTCGATACCGCCGCGCGCAACGTCGGCTACACCGGCCAAATCCTGCTCGGCTCGGGTCCGGAGTTCGTCGGCTGGGGGCCGCCGGCTTGGCTCTATCGGCCCGAGGCGCCGCGCGTCATCCAGGAGGGCGATGTCATTCTTTCCGAGGTGTTCGCGTCCTTCGGTTTGCTGGAAACCCAGCACCAGCCTGCGATCGGCGTCGGCAAGATTCATCCGGACTTCGACGATGCGGCCGCGCTTGCGCGCGCTTCTTACGAGGCGGGCGTCAAGACCCTCAAGGCTGGCACGGTGTTCGGCGACGTCGTCGAGGCGATGCGCGCCCCGATACGCGAAGCCGCCTGCTGGCAAGTGCATCCGCTCGTCCACTCACTGACGCCTTACACCATGATCGGCGCCGGCGAGCATGTCGTCGACTTGCCGGAAATGGCCCGCTACGGCAAGGTGCTGCCGCTCCCGACCATGGGCGTCGACCGCGTGCTGGAATCCGGCATGGTGTTCGCGCTCGAACCTAACTGCGGCATCGGCAGGCGAATGGTCAATCTCGGCGGCGCCGTGCTCGTCGGCGAGAGCGGCGGTATCGAGCTCAACAGCAACTCGACGCGGCTGATGCGCGCGTAGAACTCTGCGGTGCAACGCGCGCACGAATAGAACCATCGTGTGGAGATGGGCTCTTCCGCACCCGCACGTTCCAGAAGGGACATGATTGCCATGAACCTCCCGCTCCAGCCGGCTCGCATGGATGGAGCGGCGCGGTTCGGCACCGCGCTCCTGCCAAATCCGGCGCTCTGGATTTCCGAGCGGAGAGTCAAGGCGGAAGATCGGCGACGATATCGGACGCAATCGTAGAATCGGCGGCAAATGGCGGAGCCGGAGGGGTTCGAACGTCTTCCTCGAAATCCTCGGACCCGCGCTATCGGTCTAACGCGGGCGACGTATCGATGTCCTCGCCTTCGTCATCACCCAATTCGTCATTGCGTGAGATTGGAAACGCCCCGGCCAGGAGCTTGTCC
>Ga0224559_1001242_pt1 | contig 14433 bp, 11 predicted proteins | sample 714S33034metaG_FD_180676 | JGI IMG/M metagenome (GOLD analysis project Ga0224559, IMG submission 180676) | Peat soil microbial communities from Stordalen Mire, Sweden - 717 S3 30-34 | ecosystem: Environmental > Terrestrial > Soil > Wetlands > Peat | place: Sweden: Norrbotten County, Stordalen... | reverse complement strand
ACTCACACAGGCTGATGTGTGGTATACTACACATATAAGGGGAGCACCTATGGAAACGAATCTGGCGATTGACGATGGGCTAATCGATGAGGCGCGGCGAATAGGTCATCATGTGACCAAGAAGGCCGCTGTGACTGCCGCCTTGAACGAATATATCACTCGGCGAAAGCAGGTCGAGATTCTAAAGCTGAGTGGGACTATCGACTATGATCCGACCTACGACTACAAGAAGGTGCGCCAGCTCGATAGGATCGAGGTCGAACCGTGAAGCTGTTGGTTGATACCTGCGCCTGGTCACTTTTGTTGCGGCGCAAGAACAAGACTGCCATGAACGATGATGAGCAGCTCATGTTGACATCGCTTACGGAAGCGATCCAGGACGGTCGGGTAGCCATCATTGGCCCGGTCCGGCAGGAAGTCTTGTCAGGCATTAAAGAAGCAGCTCAATTTGACAAATTGAGAAGCGCGCTCGAACCCTTTCAAGACGAACAACTCACGACCCTTTATTACGAAGAAGCCGCGCGCCTGTTCAACCTATGCCGGAGTCGCGGTGTCGAGTGTGGACCAACGGACATTCTGGTTTGTGCAGTTGCCGTCCGAAAGCACTGGGCCATATTGACCTCTGACGGGGGCCTGCAACGCTGCATGGAGATCCTACGGGCCGAAGGACTCATGAGGTAACCGGCTAATACGAGGCGAAAGTAATCCACAGTTGACCACGGCCCTGAGGATGCTCTCCTCGGGGCCGTGGCCTTGTCTGGTGGCGTGTGCGTCTGATGTAGTAACTGGTGTCGGTTTTGGTGTCGGATTTGGTGCCCTTGGGCGCCACTCAGTGCGAAATGCCAGAAGCTCTATCTCTTTTGTAATCAATGTATGATCGGCTCGGTGCGACTTTGGTCATCAACTTGCTCAGATCACGTTCATGAGACGCGGAGTTTTCCGAACACAGTCACAGATTCCGTCCCGGACGCTCGGCACATCAGGCGGTTACCAAGGCACAGCAGTATGCAGCCTCTGGCCGCCGTTGGGTAGTTTGAAATGGACATTGGAAAAGTTCTTTGACCGGGTCAACCACGACGAGCTGATGGTGGCTGTAGCGCGTCGGGTCAGGGCGAATCCCACCGGCAAGGAGCAAGATAAGAGAATCGGGCTGATCCCCACATATCAGCCCGAGCCTGCTCGATTGAAAGTTGGTAGCAAATTGGTAGCATTTAGCGCCCATTGGGCCGGTTTTGCCGACTCAGCCGACTCATAAGTCCTTTGCCGTCAACAAAACGCCATCTTGGAACTTCCATGGCATGGAAGAGGTCGTCGGTTCGATCCCGACCAGGTCCACCAACTAATCGTTTATAATCATATAGTTACAGTGAATATCAGATTCTTTCCGCCTCACAACTCTGTTCCAGGCACGGTACTGACGAATCGTGGACCACATCATGGTACACCGATTATTTAGTTCTCGTGCGCCTACATATGCCGAATGAACCAATATATCTGATAGAAATACACTTATCAGATGATCTTGTCCTGCTGCCTCTTGGAATTCCCGTCTTGCTCCACACAACTGCGGCGCATGACTTGGAAGAGGTCAAACTCAATCGGTTGGCACTCACTCTCTGCATTCATGCAAGTTCCGGGCGAGTATTGGCTATGATCGCATCCGTCACTTCGGGCTCTTCGCCAACCGCGGACGGCGTGCTGCGCTCGAACATTGCCGCGCTCTGCTCTGTGCGGCGGTTTCCATCGATCCGCCAGCGCCACCGAGCTTGTACTGTCCAGTCTGCTTCGGCATCATGTTGGTCGTCGAACGGCTAACCCGCGGCCAGTTGCATTTTTGTGTAAGCCTGACCCCGTCCCAGCTAAGGAGGTGCAGTGTTGACAGCTTGTGAGAGACTCACCGCTCAACCTGTCTCTATCCAACCTTCCCGGCGTCGTGCGCCAGCACGCAACGCGGAAGTGCGCTTTGACTGCGGACACAACCGTCACGACGCCCTTCCAAAGATACATAAGGCACCTGTATTTGGCCATGGAAGCTGTATTTGATTCAATCGAGCTAACTCTTGATTGACGAATTGTTGTCTTGTCGAGCTTCCCCTTTTCTTAGAGGTAGTGGATCAGAACCCGCTTCATGTGTTTACTCTCCAGCACTCTCGCAATTCGTTTCACGATATTGCGGCGCAGGTCGAGCTCGACCGGAATATTGGGATCCTGGTGTGCTTCGTTGATTCTGGTGCCGACAGCAAACTTTACAATATCGCTGTCAAGCAGCATAGTCACCAGTCGTACTGCCGCATTGGACCTCATCTCTTCTGGAGCGAACCCCTCCTCAAGAAGCCGCAGAGCCTCTCCCAGGGTGAGCGTCCCTTCCGTCACCAGATCGAAGCCATCCATCCGGGCAGACGGTGGGACTTTCGAATGTAACGGCTGACGCATGTCGATCTGGATCGAACGGTTGAGCATCCGCGAGATGATGTTAGCCGTCGTCCCGCCGCAGATGACTTTGCGCCCCGGGGTATATTCGGCCATCTTTGCAAGATCATGGTCGTGAGCGCGATTGAAAGGGGCTCCCGTCATCACCAGTAGCTGGCGGGGGCTGCGGAAGTAGACTACGCCGCAGGTGATGTCGTCTTTGGCGCTGAGGCCGTCAACCTCTTCGGCTCTGGCGACCAGGAGGCGCGAGAGTTCACGAGCCGAGATATAAGGATACCGGTCAATCTTTTCACGGACGAATTTGTCGACACTTTCCAAACCCCATCCCAGAGGCGTGCGATACTCGCCCATGCCGGCCTGCGTGATGCCATCGGAGAAGAAGATAATGCGATCTTCACGCTGAACGTCAAAGGCGGAAAAGCTGATGACGCGGTCTTCCCAGCGCTTGGGACGAACCTCGGTCTTCTGTATGCTCAATTCGCCGTTGGGCCGGATCAGCAGGAATGGCGGATTGCCGTGCTCGATAATGCGAGTTTCTCCGGTGCTGGCCATATCGACGACGGTGAAGGTGGAATAACTGATCTTGCGCACGCTGCAAATGGGAAGCGTGTCCATGATAATCTCGGCCGAGTCGTGAATGTTCATGGCGCTGGCGGTGAACTTCAAAGCCATGGTTGCCGTCATGGACGCCAGCACGCTGGCTTTCACGCCGCTGCCCAGGCCGTCGGAAAGAACCGAGATCATGCGGCCTTCCGGTTCCACTTTTCTGGATAGGAAGACGTCTCCGGAGATGAACTGGCCATGTTTGGCCCGCTGGCAAGAATCGACTTCGATAAAGCTATCGGCGCCGGTCATTACTGGCCACCGCCTTCGCTGCCTTCTACTTCTTCGGGGCTGAAGGAGCGCACGATGGAGTTGAGAATAATCTCCGAATCGGCGGCGTTTTCGCCAAGAAGGAAGGCGATCTGCTGCACCGTTTTCAGGTTCTTCTGGATGACCTCGCGAGCACGCCCGATGATCTGCTCTTTCTGGAAGATGGGCTTGGTGATGTCCTGGAAGATGCCGCACATCACGGAGTGAGGCTCGATGGTGAAGATGCTCGTGTTCAGGATGCTCCGCTGATAACGGATGTCGTGGCCCACAATATCTTCCCCTGAATCGAGCACGCGGTTGAATAAGTAGGAGAAGGGAATCACCGCGTCCAGCGCGCTGCCTTCAAGGTCTTTTGACTGCTCGACATCGGCGGCGAAGAGGTGCGCGAAATTCAGGTTGCACTCGATGATCTTCAGATTTTCATCGACAATGACAACCGCGGAGGGCATTTTTTTGAGAAGAGCGTTGGCTTTTTTCTGCGCCAGCTTGCGCGTATACGTGGCGCACATCATGCGCTCCGCGTTGTGCGCGATCAGCGCGTGAGCAAAATCGCGGCAGGAGTCGTATCCGCAGCCTCCGCAATTCAATTCATCCTCAGCCGAGTACTTTCCCACGGTGCGCAGCGCTTCCTGCATTTGCTGTTCGCTGTATTCGTTGCGAGCCACCGGAGAAGCGGAATAGTTCCTTTCGATCCCCAGGGAAAGCTCGCGCGGAAGTTCGGCGGCAGGCTTTGCATAGTGGAGAATGTCGTAGCGGCGGCGCGCAACCGATGTGTTGCGACCGGCCTTCGGTCCGTTCACGCATGATCCGGCGCACGCGGTCAGCTCAAGAAAGATGTTGTTGTCGGGCTTCCATTCCGAGATGCCTTTCAAGGCCTGCTCAACGTTGGAGAGTCCAGAGAATGCCATGAACTGCGAGCTGTTGAACTCGTGATTGCCGGCAGCATTCGGAATCATGCCGCCGTCGATGGGATAAAGCGCGCCCTCTTCGGCTTCGTTTGGCTGGAAGCGATCCTCCGGCGTTGCGGCGATTTCATTGAGATGAAGCCCCTCTTCGTCGAGCCAAAGATCCAGATCCTCGAAGGTGAGCACTGCATCGAGTAGCTCGGGATGCTGTTCGGCCTCAGTCTTCTTGGCGATGCAGGGGCCGATGAAGACGATGGCAATATCGTCGCCGTAATGCGCGCGCAGCATCTTGCAATGCGTCAGCAGGGGCGAGAGAACGCCGAAGACATGGGGCTGGCATTCTGGATGATATTTACTGATGAAATCCACGACGACCGGACAGGCGGATGAGATCCAGATCTGCTTTGGCTCGCTGCGCATCAGCGCAAAGATGCTGGCCGAGACCTGCTGGGCGCCTAGCGCGGTTTCCGATGCGGCGTGGAATCCAAGTTTCTTGAGAGCGTGAATCAACTGCTCTGGGCGCACACCGGAAAACTGCGCCACAAATGAGGGGGCGAGCGAGGCGATCACCTTGCGCCCGCTCTTCAGGAGAGCCTTGACGGCAGGCAGATCGTCGCGCACTCGCTTTGCGCTGCTGGGGCAGGCCAGCACGCAGTTGCCGCACATGATGCATAGATCGGGCACGACGCGCGCATAGCCGTCCTCTACACGGATCGCTTTGACCGGGCATTCGCGGATGCACTTGTGGCAGTCCTGACACTCGCGCTCCTGGGTGTAGATGGGGTTACGCCGTTCCATGGTCTGCCTCAAGCGGACTGCCCGGCTGTTGCAGCAGTTCACGCAATTTCGCCGCGGTGACTCCGCGATGGAATTCCCCGCCGATGGTCAGGTTGGGTCCCTCTTTGCATTGGTCCTGACAGAGTTTGCCCGTGAGCCGAATCGAAGCATTCAATCCATGGGTCTTCACATGCTGATTGAGGATGGCGAGATTCTCCGAATTTCCTCTGGCGAAGCAGGAACTCCCCAGACAAACCACAATCTCGACCACGCCGTCATCGGAAGCCATGGTTCACCTTTCTATGCCTGCAACTGCACAAATCGCGATGAGACATCAGGCAAGACGTTCGCTAGAGTCTCGATCGCTCCTCGCCCACCTTGTCCCTCTCCAGCAAAACGGCCGAGCGAGTGAATCTGGCCGCGCAGGCATTGGCTGCAATCCGCGGCGTTCTCATCAATGCAGGCCTTCTCGGGATAAATCTGGTAGAGGCGGCGGTACTTGGTTGGACTCAGATTGGGCATCACCACATTGGCGCCGGCTTTGAGTCCCAGCTTTCGTCCGTCGACTCTGTTGATCGTGGCCAGCGCTGAGGTACTTGGAATATTCGTGGTAGGACAAGTGATGCGCGTCAGGGCGATCATCTTGTACACCATCTCTTCACTGCTTGGAACCTGCTCGGAGGGGACAATCGCGGGACGAAGCGCGCCGGAACCCAACGGCGTGTCGGCGTGCGCAATGTAAGGACCGATGCCGATCATGTCGAGGCCAAGAGCGCGAAAGACGAGAACATCGTCGGCCAAACTATCGAAGGATTGGCCGGGAATGCCGACCATCACACCGCCGCCTGCCTCGTAACCGAGGCTCTTGATTTGCCGCAGCAGCGTCATGCGGTCGGGCCGGCCGGGATAGCGGGGGGGGTGAATCAGACGAAACAAATTCGCGTCCGAAGTCTCGAAGCGAAGCAGGTATCGGTCCGCGCCCGCGGAGCGCCACAACTTCAGTTCGTCTTGCCGGCGCTCGCCGAGGCTGAGAGTCACCGCCAGCGTTGTCTCGCGCTTGATCCAGCGCACAATCTCCGCGATCCATTCAGCGGTGAGAAAATCGTCTTCGCCGGCCTGCATCACGACCGTGCCGTATCCCAGCCTTTCCGCCTGGCGAGCGCAGTCGAGGATCTCTTCTCGCGTCATGCGGTAGCGCTGCAAAGCGAGATTGGCCTGCCGCAGTCCACAATACATGCACTGCCGCGCGCAGTGACTCGATATTTCGATAAGGCCGCGCAAGTGTACGGCATCGCCGACATTCTCCTTGCGCGCGCCATCCGCCCACTCGTACAACTCCGCGAGACGCGAGGGCCGTTGCTCGCGGAGCCATTCGAGTATATCGAGTTTGGTTAATTCGGCCACGGCTAGTTCACCAGACTCATTTCGATTGCATCCAGATCAGACAAGCTGCTAATTCCAACCGCTTCCAGTTGTTCCAGGCGCGCCTCATTGTATGCGGCCAGCGCCTCCGGGAAAGGCTCCAGAGCGCGCTCCAGAATGCCCAGCGAGTACGCAATGACCAGTCCGTAGTTGGTGATGGGCACTCCCTGACGATGGCACTCGGCGATGCGACTGACCATCTCCTGGCGATTCCACATACAGGCTCCGCAGTGAATCACCAGCTTGTAGGGCGAAAGATCCTGCGGGAAGTCGCGTCCTTTTACGGTCGTAAAATCCAGATCGCCGCCGACGTACTTTTGCAGCCACCGCGGAATCTTTACCCGGCCGATATCCTCTTCAATCGGATGGTGCGTGCAAGACTCCGCCACCAGCACCTTGTCGCCTGGCCGCAATGAATCCACAGCCACGGCCGCGCGGGTCTGCGCGACGAGATCACCCTTCAAACGAGACAGCAAAATCGAAAACGCCGTGAGCGGAATGGAATCCGGAGTGACGCGTGCAACCTGATCGAAGACCGCGGCGTCCGTCACGACGAGGCTGGGAGGAGCCTGGAGATTGTCCAACGCGCTCTGCAATCCAGTCTCCTTGACCACCACGCAGGAGGCCTCGGCATCAAGAAGCTCGCGAATGGCCTGCGTTTGCAATTGCTTGATGCGGCCCTTGGGCGCTTCCTTGTCGATGGGCATGACGAGCACTGCTGTTTCGCCGGAGCAAATCAGATCGCGCAGCAGAGCAGGAGGCGCGACGGATTCAGCGGGCGCAATCTCCCACAGCTTGGCGCGGAATTTATCCATTCCTTCGCCGGTGGTCGCGACCAGTTTCACATACGGCAGATTCTCCTGCTCGAAGCGGATTATATGGTCCGTATTGGGTCGTTGAAGATCCGTCTTGTTCAAAGCAACCAGCACGGGAATGCCATGCGCGCGCAACTCCGCCAGCAGCTTCTCCTCGAAGTCTGTCCAGACGCCGGACTCCATCACGAGCACACCGATGTCGGTGCGCGTGATTGCCAGGCGCGTCTTCTCGATGCGCTGCATACCGAGCGCTCCAACATCATCGACTCCGGCCGTGTCCACAAAAAGCACCGGACCAATCGGAAGCAGTTCCATTGGCTTTTCGACCGGATCGGTCGTAGTGCCAGCCTCTGGAGAGACGATGGAGACCTGCTGCTGGGTAATGGCGTTCAGCAAGCTGGATTTGCCGACGTTGCGGCGTCCGAAGAAGCCGATATGAAGCCGAAAACCTTTGGAAGTTGCTCGTATCATCTGATTTCTCCTTTTTTTCTTACTCGATCTTTTTCACTGATAATGCAAGGAAGCTCCGTGCCCCATCCATTTCACGTTCTTTGTGAAATGGGTGGGAAACCACGAAATCAACCCTACAGGAACTCCGAAAATGCTCTAAACAAAAACGTCGCGTTCGCCGCGGCGAACCTTGTTCAACATCGGCAGCGCACAGGCGGTTTGCTGTCCGTCCATCTGTTGCAGTTCATCCGAGATGAACTTCTCTCCGTCTGCCTTCGCCTGTGCGCCGGCGTAGTCGCAGAGATACTCTTGAAAGGTGCTGAGCGCATTGGGATGGCAGTGGTACTTGATCTCTCCCGGCTTGGCGATATCCATGAAGTCCTTGCCGGTGCGCCCCAGCCGATAGCACGCAGTACAAAAAGAAGGTAGAAAGCCAAGCGAGACAACGTCGCTGACAACCTCTTCGACAGAGCGGTGATCGCCCAGTTGAAACTGGCTGCCGTTGGGGTCGCCTTCGCCATCTTTGTAGCCGCCTGGATCGGTGCGGCTGCCGGCTGAAATTTGCGAGATGCCCAACTCCAGCGTGGCGCGGCGCACCTCCGCCGTTTCGCGCGTGGACATGATCATTCCGGTGTAAGGCACGGCAAGGCGCATGATGGCGATCATCTTCATGAAATCCGCATCGCTGACCGGGTGCGGAGGCTGTGAAGCGATGTCGGAACCTACCGCCGGCTCCATGCGCGGGAAGCTGATGGTGTGCGGGCCAACGCCGAACTTCTCTTCGAGATGATGAATCTGCTGCATCATCGCCATGATCTCGAAGCGCCATTCATAAAGCCCGAAGAGAGCGCCCATGCCGACATCGTCGATGCCCGCTTCCATCGCCCTGTCGAACGCAGTCGCGCGCCAATCGTAGTTGCTCTTGGTTCCTTTCAGGTGAACCGCCGCGTACGTGGGGCGATGATAGGTCTCCTGAAAAAGCTGAAAGGTTCCGATCTCCGCTTGCTTCAGCAGCCGGAAGCGTTCGACCGTTTGCGGCGCAAGATTCACATTGACGCGCCGGATCTCACCCGGGCCGACGCGTGTGCTGTAAATTGTGGCAATGCTGTCAAGGATGTATTGAAATCCCTGCGGCGGCAGCGCCTCGCCCGCCACCATCAGAACCCGCTTGTGCCCCTGGCGAATGAGGATGCGTGTTTCTTCGGCAATCTCCTGCTGCGTCAGCGTGCGCCGCTTGAGCGCGGCGTTGGTGGCGCGAAAAGCGCAGTAGGTACACTCGTTCGCGCAGCGGTTGGAGATGTACAGCGGCGCAAAGAGCACCAGCCGCGAGCCGTAAATCTCCTCTTTGATCTGCTTGGCCGCGGAGAAAATTTCGCTGAGCAACTCTGGTTTTTCAACATAGGAAAGGCAAGCAACTTCCTCCATGGAAAGCCCCCGCTGCTCGCGCGCCTTGGCCAGCAGCTCGCGCACCCGCGCCGGAGATGGGCTGACCCGATGCGCCAGGATGCCTTCAATCGCTTGTGGAACAATAAAATCTGCCTGCTCATGCGTAATCAAGAGAAACTCCTGTTCTGACCGCTACACCGCGCCGATGCGTTCTCGTTCCGCGCTGTTTGTGCGGCCTGGGTTGTCGTTCTCGATCTTGCTGTCGATGACTTCAACTGCTTTCGCGGCCGTGCAGTGAGGAACGTGTTCGCCGTCTATCATGACCGTTGGGCCGCACTCGCATTTTTCAAAACAGAATCCTGCTCGCACGTCCACGCGACCTTCTAGATTGTTCTGCTCCGCGTGCCGCAGGACGCCATTCAGCACTTCCTGCGAACCCTTCAGGAAGCAATTCGTGCCCAGGCAGACGCTAACTTTGATTTTGTCTTCGCTCTTGGATTGCAACAGCGCAAGAGATTCATCCGCGATGCGGCGGCGGCTCTGGTACGTGGTGTGCAACAGATGATGCGCCTTGTCGCCGCCGATTTCGCCCAGGAACTTGGCGTAACAATCGGTGATGAAGACATTGTCTTGCGACTTGTGCAGTTGCAGCATCTTGTCCGCTTGATAAAGTCCCTTGGTCCGGAGCGCGCGCGCATCGCGTGAAGTGCTCACCGGCTGACCAGCGCCGCCGACGCAACCGCCGGGGCAGGCCATCACTTCGATCACATCATAGTGGCTCTTGCCGGCTCTCACCTGTTCGGCAACCACGCGAGCATTGCGCAATCCATGCACAATCGCCAGCTTGAGTTCCGTTCCGTCGATGGTGACGCTGGCCTCGCGCAGGCCCGACTCGCCGCGCACCTCCTGGAACTCAACATTCTCCAGCTTCTTTCCCGTCACCTTCTCCGCGGCGTAGCGCAGCACCGCTTCCATCACGCCGCCGGAGTTTCCAAAGATGACTCCGGCGCCGGTATAGAAGCCGAAGGGCATATCAAAGGATTCCGGTTGCAATGCATCGAAGAGGATGCCGGCCGATTGAATCATCTGCGCCAGCTCCTGTGTGGTCAAAACATAATCCACATCCGGATCGCCGTTGACGCCCATCTCCGGCCGCTGCGCCTCGAATTTTTTGGCCGTGCAAGGCATGATCGCCACCACCTTCAGGTCCTTGCGCTCAATCTTCATCTCTTCCGGCAGCATGGCTTTCAAGAGTGAGCCGAACATCGCCTGCGGAGAGCGGCAGGTGGAGAGATTGGGCAGCAGCTCTGGAAAATACTGCTCCGCGTACTTCACCCAACCGGGGCAGCAAGAAGTGAACATCGGCAGCGTTCCGCCATGCGTCTTGCGCTCCAGGAACTCCGAGCCTTCTTCGATCACCGTCAGATCGGCGGCATAAGATGTGTCGTAGATCTGATCGAAGCCAAGCTGCTTGAGCGCGGCAACAATGCGGCCGGTAGTGATCTCTCCCGGCTTCAGGCCAAAGCACTCGCCAAGACCGACGCGCACGGCCGGCGCAATCTGCACGATGACTTTTTTCTTGGGATCAGCGATCAGATCCCAGACTTTATCGACTTCGGACTTCACCGTCAGCGCGCCGGTAGGGCAGACGCTAGCGCATTGCCCGCAGTTGACGCACTCCACATCGCCCAGCAGCTTGCCGAAGGCCGGCTGCACGCTGACCTCATGGCCGCGATGGGCAAAATCAATGGCGCCGATGCCCTGAATCTCCGCGCACATGCGCACGCAGTCGCCGCAGAGGACGCACTTGTTTGGATCGCGCACCAGTGAAGGAGAGGACTCGTCCAGCGGCACGGGCGTATGCACGGACTTGAAGCGCACTTTCTTCACACCTAGACGCAGAGCCAGACTCTGCAACTGGCAGTTGGCGCTGCGCGAGCATGTGGGGCAGCTCTGGTCGTGATTGGCGAGCAGCAATTCGATGGCGATCTTGCGAATCTCGCGGATCTCGGGAGTGGTGGTGAGAACCTTCAAACCCGGCTCCGCCGGCGTGGAACATGCGCCCTGAATTCCGCGCCCTTCGATCTGCACCAGGCACAGGCGGCAAGCGCCATAGACGCTCAGTTCGGAGTGATAGCAAAACGTGGGCAGGTCGATGTTGGCTTTGCGCACCAGTTCGAGCAGGTTGCGCTCGCCCTCGATCACAACTGTCTTTCCATCGATTGTCAATGTTGGCTGCGTGACCTTATTCATCTGGCTTATATCCCCTCGACCGCGTGAATTTTGCAAGCTGTTGCGCAAGCGCCGCACTTGATGCACAGCTCTGGATCAATGTGGTGCGGCTGCTTCTTCTCTCCCGTGATGGCTCCCGTGGGGCAGGCCTTGATGCAGAGGCCGCAGCCTTTGCACTTCACCTGATTGATCTCCGGGCTGAGCAGCGCCTTGCACCGGCCTGTTCTGCATTTCTTCTCGAAGACGTGTTCCTCATACTCCTTGCGGAAGTAGCGCATCGTCGAGAGCACCGGATTCGGCGCCGTCTTTCCCAGTCCGCAGAGCGAACCGATCTGCACCGCGTGGCCCAGCTTCTCCAGCAGGTCGAGCGTATTCTGATCCGCGCGTCCTTCGATCACGTCGTCCAGCAGTGCAAGCAGTTGTCTTGTTCCTTCCCTGCACAACACGCACTTGCCGCAGGATTCGCGCTGCGTGAACTCCATGAAGAAGCGCGCGATGCTCACCATGCAGGTACCCTGGTTCATCGCCACCAATCCGCCGGAGCCGACCATTGCGCCGACCGCGCGCAGCGATTCGTAGGCCAGCGGCAGGTCGAGATGATCCTCGGTCAAGCATCCGCCGGAAGGGCCGCCAATCTGCACGGCCTTGAAGCCGGTCTTCCAGATCTTTCCTGCATCGTCCGTCACTCCGCCGCCGATGTTGTAGACGATCTCGCGCAGCGTTGTTCCGAATGGAACCTCAACCAGGCCGGTATTGGAGACGTGCCCGGTGAGAGCGAAGGTCTTGGTGCCCGGAGATTCTTTGGTGCCGATTTGCTTGAAGACTTCGGGGCCTTCGTTGAGAATGCGGCAGACATGCGCCAGAGTCTCAACGTTATTGATGATCGTCGGTTTATTCCACAATCCGCTCTGCGCGGGAAAGGGAGGCTTGGGCCGCGGCATTCCGCGCTGGCCTTCGATCGATGCGATCATGGCCGTCTCTTCGCCGCAGACAAACGCGCCCGCGCCTTCCATCACATCGCACTTCATCGAGAGGCCGGTGCCGAAGACATTCTTTCCCAGAATGCCTTCGCGCTCCGCATCCTTCACGGCGCGCCTCATGCGCTCCACGGCCAGCGGATACTCCGCACGCACATAAACCAGCGTCTCGTTGGCGCCAATGGCGCGCGCGGCAATCATCAGCCCTTCAATCACGCTATGCGGATTGCCTTCCATTACCGATCGGTTCATGAACGCGCCGGGATCGCCCTCGTCGCCGTTGCAAATCACGTACTTCTTGGTCGAGTTCTGAATGCGCGCAGCTTCCCACTTGCGGCCCGTCGGGAAGCCGCCGCCGCCGCGCCCGCGCAATCCGGAGTCCAGAATCGTCTTGCAGATTTCTTCCGGCGCCATCTCAACGAATGCCTTGCGCGCCGCCTTGTAGCCGCCGTGCAGCATGAATTCGTGAATGTCCTCTGGATCGAGGAAGCCGCACTCGTGCAGCACCAGTCGATTCTGGCGCGCATAAAAGGGATTGTCTTCAAGCCCGCGGCAGCTTTTGCGCGTCGTCGGATCCTTGTAGAGCAGCCGCTCCACAACTTGGTGGCCCACCAATGTCTGCTGCACAATCTCGGCAACATCCTCGCTGCGCACCTTGGTGTAGAGAATGCCGTCTGGAACGACAGAAACCAATGGACCCATCTGGCAGAAGCCCTGGCAGCCGCTCTTGGAGAGGCGAATCTCATCGCTGGCGGCTTCTTTGCGCAGTTCCAAAATCACCTGCAATCCAGAGCCGGCCATCTCGCGCTTGAACTGCTCATAGACCTTCATCGCGCCGTTGGCCATGCAGCCGGTTCCAGCGCAGAGAATCACACGCCGCACCTGGGCCAGCGTGGAGATGCCGTGTCCCGGCACAACCGCAACCGCTTCCGCATTACTCATGACTCTCCTCCGCTGAGGGCTGCTCAGATTCCTGTGCGGTTGCCAGTCCCGCCTCCATCGCCTGAATCTCATCCACCAGAGCCACCGCGCGCTCCGGTGTGATCTGGCCGTAGACTTGCTCGTCAATCACGACCACCGGAGCCAATCCGCAAGCGCCCAGGCAGGCGACCGTCTCGATGGTGAAGAGCATGTCGGGCGTGGTCTGGCATTTTTCACTCGTGCCCAGCTTCTTGCGCAGCGCATTCAGCACGGGGATGGACTGCTTCACGTGGCAGGCCGTTCCGTCGCAGATGCGGATGACGTGCTTTCCCTTCGGCGCCAGCGCAAAGTGCGCATAGAACGTAGCCACGCCAAAGACGCGCGCCGGAGGAACATCGAGCGAGGTCGCCACATAAGTGAGCACCTCTTCTGGCAGATATTGGTACTCGTGTTGAATCGCCTGCAGGATCGGAATGAGTCCTGACGGGCGGCGCGCGTAACGGTCAAGAATGCTGACCACCTTTTCAAATTTCTCCGCGCGATCAACGGCTATGGGCATCGAAGCCATCTAAACAGCCTCCTTTTCTTGAATGGGTACACGGAATCGCCGCGCCAGCTTCCAGGAGAGCGAAGCCAGCGAGTTGTATAAATCTTCGTTATGCACAATGATGTCTTCGGGAACCTTCAGCTTGACAGGGGCAAAGTTCCAGATCGCCTTGATGCCCCCCTTGACCATCTCATCGGCCACTGCTTGAGCCACATGAGCGGGTGTCGTGATAATTCCTAAGTGAATGCTCATGCGTGGCGCAAGATCGGCCAGTTTGTCCAGAGAAAGGACAGCCTTTTCGTGGATCCACTGACCGATCTTGGCAGGGTCGGTATCGAAGGCAGCCACGATCCGCAGTCCAAACTGTGTGAACCGCTCATGGCCCAGCAGCGCGGTGCCCAGATTGCCCACTCCCACAAGAAACGCTTCGTTGATGTTGTTCCAGCCCAGAAACGTCTCGATGGCCAGGATCAGTTCGGAGACCGAATAGCCGGTCTTCGGCTTGCCGATGATGCCGGTGTACTGGAGATCCTTGCGAACTTGCACAGGAACGAGGCCCAGATTCTGGCCAATCACGCTGCACGAGACCCGGCTGATCCCCTTGGCCTCAAGCTCCACCAGGTAATGGTGGTACTGGGGGAGCCGCTGGAGGCTCGGCTGCGGAATCGACCGCCCTTCCGGCCGATTGAGTGACAGCG
>Ga0224559_1001241_pt1 | contig 14440 bp, 1 predicted proteins | sample 714S33034metaG_FD_180676 | JGI IMG/M metagenome (GOLD analysis project Ga0224559, IMG submission 180676) | Peat soil microbial communities from Stordalen Mire, Sweden - 717 S3 30-34 | ecosystem: Environmental > Terrestrial > Soil > Wetlands > Peat | place: Sweden: Norrbotten County, Stordalen... | reverse complement strand
AATGATAATAGAGTTCTAATCAGATCTAAAGACTCCTTCTATTTCAGATCTGATTAGAACTCTATTATCATTGCTGTTAATTGAAGTGTTTTCAAATCGGGCAGTCTGTTTTCTGTCTGAAACAATGTTTTTGCATTATTATCCATTTTTGAATTGTAATACAACGGTTTTCCAAAACTGCCTTATAAAGAACAAGCAAACACGGGTTCTCTCTCCGGGTATTGTTGTTGAGTTTAAACTCGAATGAATACGGATATATTCATGGGCTCCCTGGCAAATTTGACAGCAGGCTTCACTTCCGTATTCTTTCTCCGCCTTGGGTAAGATGCCCGTAGGTCAATGGTTATCCGCCATGCTCATCATCGTTTTATGGGGGTTTTATGAGGTCCGGTGAGGGGTATCATAAATATATTTTATACATATGTAAAAAATAATCATGTATTAGTTCGGCTGTGATACTCTATTAGAATTCAATAAGATAATGACTACATGCGGGATATGATCAGACATCAAATGTGCACTTTTTTGAAAATTATGTATAAATGTACTTGACAAAACAAAATGTCAACCATATTTTCGCATCTCATTCTTTATGTAAAACAAGTCTAAATAAAAATTAAAGCATAACGATGAAGATAACCGTACGCTCTCCCTTTCCTGCCTTGACTTTCCACTCCTCTGTATTGAGGGTTATGCTCCATGCAATTTTAGTTTCTTTTCCCAAATCCAATTCTAAAAATCATTTGTTAATCCGTAATCTTTATGAAAAAAACCTTATCTCTAATAGTCCTCTCCCTCATGGTTTTCCTTCAATCTCAAGGTCAAAACGTGGGAGATTATCGGTCCAACAGTACAGGCAATTGGACGAGTCCGCCCCAAACGCAATGGCAAACTTGGAACGGTACTAGCTGGGTGAACACCTCCACTGTGCCTACGAGTCCGACTCCGGTAACCATCCAGGCAGGAAACACAGTCACCCTCAATGCTACGGGGTTAACTTGTGGCCCCCTCACAGTGAACGGTACATTAACGTACAATACCGCTGCAGCCGCTGGCCTTACTGTCACAGGTAGCGTCGACGTCACCGCATCCGGTAGCTTCACTTCTCCCGTCTCGGGTACAATCGTCACAAGTACGCTATCTATCTCCGCAAACCTTCAGGTTGACGGCAACTTCAACATGAACACCGCCTCAACCGCCGGCGTTATTACCACATTTACCGGCGCGGCCAACGACTCCATCTATGGCTCCGGTGCCACATGTAAGTTCTATTCAATTACAATAAGTAAAACCTCAACTGCAAATGTCCTTGAAGTCCTCAGCTCAAGGGTCATTTCTATAGTCCCACCCACTGCAACAGGAACTAGGCTGACCATTTCTTCTGGGACCTTTAAAATTTCCAGTGCTTCTTCCTTGACGCCTTACTTTGGTCTGCAAACATTGTTTGGTGCGAACAGTCGGCTTTGGCTTAACAATGCCGGGGCCTCCGTTACGTGCGTGAATGTTGGTCTCGCAACCGGAACAGGGGCTTTGAACATAAGTACCGGTACCCTGCAGATTACTGCCGGAACTTTTGGTTATGGTTCAGGCAGCGATATAATTACAATAACCAAAAATTTAATCCTGGAAGGGCCCAATGCCACTTTTAATGTTTATGGGAGTCTGAAAATATCTTCCGGCTCGGCATTCACTATGAGCGCAGGGAAAATAAACGTTTATCCGCAGGCAGGTAATAACCTTACCACTACCGATGCCCTTGGTTTTTCAAGTTCTTCCTCACTTACGAATTGGCAGATTACAGGGGGAATAATTACAGTTGTTGACCCCCCCGTTTCAGCCTTTACAGCCTTAACAACAAGTGTTAGTTCAGCCACATACAACATCAGCGGTGCAACCATCCGTTTTGGAGACGGAACCAGCGACAAAGCAGGGGGCGCAAACGGATTTTTGGTGTCATCAACAATCCCATTCGGGAATATTATAGTTAACAATAGTCCTGCAGGCGTTCTTACAAGTAGAATTGTGAAGTTGAATGCTGCCTCCAGTTTTGTAAATCTTACCGTGAACAGTGGGACGGAAAACCAGTTCTTGTTGAATGGCTTTGCCCTTAACCTATCCGGGAATATCACAAACTCCGGTACCTTTAATGGCAACGACGCTGCCGCAAGTGCCGTAAGCTTCAATGGCACCACCACCCAGGTGGTCTCCGGTTCCGGCACATTTACCGGTAGTACAATCCGCAACATAACGATTAACAATACTTCGGGACTTACCCCCGCAATCGACCTGCAGCACAATCTTACCGTCTCTACTGCACTCACCCTGACCAATGGGGTCCTGGGGTCCTCCAACGCATCGCTTCTTACCATCGGCAACTCAGCCGGTTCCTCAACATTTGCCCTCACACGTTCGGGCGGATCATTACAATTCCTGCCTGCATTTTCCTTTGGCGGGGTCACAACCATTAATTATACCTATACCGCTCCTTCGCCCGCAGCAAGCATAACCACCGGCTTTGAGCTTCCTGCCGCTACCCCCCTCACCACCTTCACGGTGAACAATACAAGTGGGGTCATCCTCGATAAAGCCGTAAGCGCCACCACACTGGCCCTCACAAACGGCATCCTCACCAGCACATCCGCAAATTCGGTTACAGTCCTCGGAACAACCCCTGCCAACCTTACCGGCGGCAGCGCTACAGCATATGTGAACGGGCCGCTTACGCTCACAATTCCAAATAATGCCGTCACGGCTAACTATAAGTTCCAGATCGGTAAAACTGCATACCACCTTGCCCAGTATGCCTCGATTACTACCGGCGGCTCAGGCACAGGTACATTCACACTCGAAGCCTTCGATGCAGGTCCCTATCCCGGAACCGCTGGCATCGACATGTCCTCGATTAATACCGATAGCTATTTCCAGTTGACCACAAACCTGGGTGCCGTCACCATCGGTGCCTCACAATTGAGCATTACCCAAAACACCGGGCTTACATCAACCTCGAGAATTGCACAGTCGAATTCAGTCAATGGCTCTTTCGACGATAGGGGAGGAGGAACAATCGTTTCAAATACCATCACCTCTACCTTGCCCCTCGACTACTCTGCCTCTTCAACCGGGACCTTCTTCAGGATCGGAACCGTCAGCGGATCATCATTCGCAAGCGGTATCTATGCCATCGGCCCGAATGGTCCCTATGCCGGTTATGCAGCAACCTTTACGACATTTCAGAATGCCACCAACGCCCTCATGGATAACGCCCCCAACGGCAATGTGATCTTCGAATTCCAGCCCGATTATGTTCCTTCTGTTGAAGTATATCCCATCATCCTTCCTCCGATTGCCAGCGGATTATCAACAGCCACCGTCACCTTCAGGCCGGCGCCAACCGTAAGCTCGGTGATTAACATCGCCAATGCCGGTCTCGTCATATCCAACACGGGTGCTCAGTATTATATATTCGACGGACGCGCCGGGGGATTAGGCTCCGGGTTGCTCCTGCAGTTCACAAATACCGCAACTACAGGTGAAGCAACCGCCGTCAGTATTTCCGGCAATGCCATCTACAACCAGTTCCTCTACTGTATCCTGAAAGGCTCCAGCTCAGCCGGCGCCACCGGGTACGGTATCATTAACATAGGGAACACGTCAATTCCGTATTCTGCAGAAGACGGCAATTATACCATCGACCATTGTAACTTCGACGGCTCCGGTGCTGCCCCCAGCGGCTTCAGGGTCGACCTTACCGCCGCAAATGGAACCATTACCAACAATAACTTCTTTAATTACCTGAAAGGGGGCGGTGTCTATATCAATGCCGGAATCGGCGTTGCCAACACCGTCATCCAGAACAATAATTTCTATCAGACCGTTCCCTATACCGGTGTAAATGGAACAGCCTACGGGATATATCTCCTGTACGCAACCTCTTCAACGGTCAGCAATAACTTCGTGGGAGGCAGCGGCCCCGGTGCTACCGGTACCTGGACCGTCTCCAATACCACCCCGGCTGCTTTTAACTTCGTCGGGATCTATGAAGGTTGCGACCCCAATAGCAATGTTTACAGTAATACCGTTCAGAACTTCAACTGGAATGTTTCTTCCGGAACATCCTGGACCGGCCTTTACGACGTGGGCTATGGGGATCATGTGGGTACAAATGGTGTCAATATCATCGGTAGCAATACCGGGAATGATAACATCAAAGTCACAGCTAACTCTGCCGGTACAATTACCCTCACCGGGCTTTATCTTGCAGGCGGGGGCTTACAGCCGGGAAGTTATGCCCAGAATAATATCATCGGTTCCCTCACTGCCGCCCAGGCCGTCACAGGCGTAAGCGCAAATATTTATGGCCTGGAAACAACCAGCACAAAGACGATCCTGAATAATAAGATCGGCAGTGCCATAACCACTAACAGTCTGAATGCCTCTACCACAGGGACCAATAATGTCTATGGTATTTATGCTCCTGGCGGTGCGCCCACAATTAGCAACGATTCAATATCGAATCTCAATAGCGCCGGCGCGGGAAATATCGCAGGTATCTACTTCACAGGTACTACTACGGCTTCCTCCAACGTCATTTATAACCTCACCGTTAGCGGTGCCGCTGCTACAGCCGCAGGTATCTACGATGCCTCCGGGGGTGCCACGGCAAACACAATTACCGGGAACGTGATTTACAATTTGTCAAATACCGGAACGGGTGCCACTCTGATCACAGGTATCAATGGGGCCTTTACCGATATGATCGCAAAGAACTTTATCCATAGCCTCAGTACGACCTCCAACACAGCCGTCCAGAATGGGATAAAGGTGAACAATGGTTCAGGAACAATTCAGAACAACGCCATCCAGCTCGGCATCGATAGGTCCGGTGCTTCCGTCACCAGCACAGCCCAGATCAACGGCATATGGATCGCTCCCCCTACAGGTGGAGGACCGAACCCTTTCGCATGCTATAATAATACAGTCTATATCGGCGGCTCCGGTGTCGCAGCCGGCACCGTGAAATGCTATGACTTCTTCCTGAACAATCATGGTCTTCTCTATGGCAGCTATTCTGAAAATATCCGCGATAATATATTCGTGGATGTCAGAACAAATGCCGTTCCCAATGTGCTGAATTATGCAATCTCATTACCTGCATATTCAATTACAATTCCTTTTACCGAGGATTATAATATCTATCAGGTCTCATCAACGGATGGCAAACTCGCCAGCATAGGCGGAACAGACAGGAATAACCTCGGTGCCATAGGGGAAGTTTACCCGGGTGCAGATACGCATTCAGGTTTTGGAGATCCTCTCCTTACTAACCCCACCGGCTCTGCTTCAACATTGAGCCTGGTCCCTGCCAACTTTACACCGGCAGAAGGAACGGGCATATTGGTTTCTACAGTTACGGATGATTTGAACGGCCTCCTCAGAAGCGCCTGGACACCTACAGATATCGGCGCATATGCAGGCAACTTCACAGCCCCGGGTGCCGGTCAGGATATATTCCCTGCCGTGATCACCTATGCTCCGCTTGGAAATACAAGTCTCACAACAAACCGCACTACCTCCGGTTTTGCAGGTATAACCGATTTCTACACAGGGGTCAATACTACCGGCGGCACCAAGCCAAGGTTGTATTTTAAATTATCTACGGATAACAATGTCTTCGGTGGAAATTCAAGTAGTGATAATGGCTGGAAATGGGTGGAATCCTTCAGCAGCTCATCTCCATTCGATTTTACCATCGATTATTCCATCATCAACGGCGGCTCTGTTTCTTTAGGAAGTATTATACAGTATTTCGTGGTTGCCCAGGATTTGGCAACCGTCCCCAATGTAACTTTCAAGCCGGCTAACGGTGCAAGCGGAACAAGCGTTGCTTCTGCAGGTATGGTAGCGCCGGCAACGCCTAACAGCTATACCATCGTTACAGCGATACCCTCAGCAGTGGACGTGGGTACCGGTTATACTTACACCACACTGACAGGTGCAGGCGGATTGTTCGCAGCAATCAATGCAGGAGTGATCGGCGCCAATACGGTCGCAACGATTCATACCGATATGGTTGAACCGGGTACCGTAGCCCTTAACCTCGTGGCTGAACAGGGTCCGAATGCCGGTACCCTTACCCTCACCATTAAACCGGATGCAAGCGCACATTTGATTTCAGGAACCGCCGTGGCAACAGGCGCTCCGATGATTCCCATTAACGGTGCCGTCAGGTTTATAATCGATGGCGGCCCGTCTAAGCTTCTTACTTTCAGGAATACAAAAGCAACCGCATCTCAAACCGGTCCTGTAATTCAGTTCAATAACAATTCCTCTTCGGATACCATACGGAACTGCAACATCGAAAGTAACAACACCAGCATAACACTGGGTCAGATCTTTGTGGGTACTACCGGGATTAACAATGTGGCCATCATTTCCAATGTGCTCCGCAAATCAAACGGCGGTACCCTCGGTTCTCCGTTGATAGGTATCTACTCCAACTCGGTCAATAACTTCCTTACCATCACGGGTAACGATATCTCCGACTGGATGGGGAACAACAGCTTTGGCATTGACCTGGTTTCAGGTGCCAGCGGAATGACCATTTCCGGGAACAGCTTCTTCATGGAATCCGGGGTAACCCCATCCTCCGCGCAAACCTCCATCTCTGTCGCCTACTGCCCGAATATTACCGTTCAGAATAACTTTATAGGAGGACAAATGACAGCCTGTGGAGGCAACGCCTGGACTAATGCAGGTTCTGGTTTCTTTGCAGGGATCAATATCGGCACCGGAACGGGTACTGCTACGGTTCAGGGAAATACGATAAAGAATATTACTTTTACCTTTTCGGAAACCTTTACCGCAATCGAGAATACCGGCGGTGTCGTTAATATTATTGGCAATACCATCGGCAACACCACCACCTCAAACTCGATCTCGATACCATACGTTGGGGGCTATATACTTTATGGCAGTGTATCACCCGGCATCGTAACCAATTTTGATCAGAATGTCATTCAGAATATTGCTTTCGGAAGCAATGGCACTGCAACGTTTTCTGCAATCTATTCTTCCGGGGGGAATATCAGGAGAAATAAAATAACCGGGATAACCTATGCCGGTACATCCAACGTCCCCACCCTGATCGGGATCAATGTCGAAAGCAGTGCAGCAACCAATGAGATCTCCAATAATGAGATCGCCTTCGATGGAACAAACAGTGCGGTCATTTATGGTTTCCAGATGGGTTCCAACTATACCGGTACAAACATCTTCTATTATAATTCCATCAATATCTATGGAACGGCAACAGGCTATGCTACATCTATGGCCTTCTATCGTAATTCCTCTTCCCAGCCTTTCGATGCTAAGAATAACATCTTCGTCAATACAAGGTCAGGAGGAACGGGAACACAATATGCGGTTTATAACGCCTATGATGTTGCTAATTTCCATTCGGATTATAATGACCTTTATACTTCAGGCCCTGTCCTGGGGAGCTGGCTGGCAACAGATATTGCCAACTTTGCTGCATGGCAGGCCTTGGGTACGGATGCTCATTCCAAAAACACCATGCCTGCCTTTACATCCAATTCGAATCTCTACATTGTGAGCGATCCGAACCTGGCTAACATGGGAACACCCGTGTCGGTAACCGTCGACATCGACGGGGTCACAAGGTCATCTCTTCCCGACATGGGGATCAATCAGTTTGGCATCGTTACCAGGATGATCACGCTTACGGCTTTCCTTGAAGGTCTCTACGCAGGATCAAACACCATGAACACCGCAATGGACTACAATGGAACCAGTTTCGTTCCCAAATGGGGTGCTTCAATTGCCGACCATGTCACCGTCGAGCTGCATAGTTCATCAGGCTACGCCACAGTCGTGACCTCCATGGCTAACGTTCCGTTGAGCACCGGTGGAACAGTCACTTTTAACCTTCCTGCAATCTACAATGGGAATTATTACGTGACAATCCTTCATAGAAATAGCCTCGCCACCGTCAGCGCAGTGCCGGTAGCATTTAACACCGCTACGCCGCAATATGATTTCTCAACTTCTGCCGCACAGGCTTATGGCAGCAATCTCAAGAATGTCGGTGGGGTTTATTGCATATACACAGGTGACGTATCATCTTCCGGATATCCTTATCCCGGAACAGCCGTCCAGGATGGGGTCGTCGACATTAACGATCTGTATTATATCTATCCAAGCTATCTCAATGGGGATCTGGGGTATCTCCCCGGTGACCTCAATGGCGATGGCGTGGTCGATATAACGGATGTATATCTGGGCTATGCCAATTATCTGCTGGGTGTATATGAAATAACACCTCCGTGAGTATAACAAATGCAGATTTTACAGAACGATAAATAGAATGAAAGTTGAATTAGTAAACAAAAAAGAAAATGAAAAATATATCTGATTATATCAAAGCGCTGATGGTATCATTCCTTCTTCTGGCCAACCTGCTGGTTAACGCTCAGAATCCGACATACTCTTGTGTCGCAAAGAATGATACACTCATAAGTTCAACAGTGTACCAGTTTGATGTTTACATATATCAGACAGGCTCAACACAATTATATCTGAATAACTACCAGTTGTCATTCCAGATTAGTAATACCGGTGGTGTTCTCAATGGAGGGGCAATTACCGGGTCCTATGTCTCCGGCTCTACCCAATTGCCTGCAGCATTGACGCCTGCAGGAGTCAATTCTTTCCTCTCTGGAGGGAAATATGAGCTCAGGGTCAATGGAGTGGCCCCGAATTCCAATGGGACTCTGATCCCTGTCACCGGTACCCGTATAGGTACTTTCCGGATCACCAACACCGCCGCCTTTGGCGGATCAACTATGAACCTGGTCTGGTGGAATACAACACCGGCAACGACAAGTGTCTATGCCATAGTTCCTCCCGCACCTACAGGAACACCAACATTGATTACCAATATGGCATTCCATACTACCAGTCTGACAAACCCGATTCTGAATTATCCGATAGATCCGTTTAACGTAACGGGCACCGGATCATATTGCACCGGCGGCCCTGGATTAGCAGTAGGTCTTGACGGTTCGCAACTAGGTGTGAATTATCAGTTGATTCTTTCTTCATTGCCGGTAGGTCCCTATGTTCCGGGTACCGGTAATCCGGTCTCTTTCGGCAACCAGACTGGCGGAACTTATACGGTCTCTGCATATCGTGCAGCTACATATCTGACATCAACCATGACTGGAAATGCGGTAATAACCGCCTTGCCGCCATCGCCTGTCAGTATCTCAATCGTTGCCTCAGCCAATCCGGTCTGCCAGGCAACCCCTGTTACCTTTACGGCAACACCCGTAAACGGGGGAACAGTACCGGCTTATCAATGGCAGGTTAACGGCGTGAATGCAGGTACTAACAGCACCAGCTTCACTTATACCCCTGTCAACAATGATCAGGTGACCTGTATCCTGACATCAAATGCAAACTGTCCTACCGGAAACCCGGCCACATCGAATACAGTCTCTATGACCGTCAACCCGAACCTGCCGGTCACGGTTTCGATCCTGGCTTCTGCAAATCCTGTTTGTGCAGGAACCCCGGTAACATTCACCGCTACGCCAACCAACGGAGGCGCTACTCCTGGCTATCAATGGCAGGTGAATGGTGTGAATGCAGGTACGAACAGCGCAAGCTTTACCTATACTCCGGTCAACAACGACCAGGTAACCGTAATATTGACTTCAAATGCCACTTGTGCCACCGGAAGTCCTGCAACATCAAATACGGTTACAATAACAGTCAACCCAAACCTGCCGGTCAGTGTTTCCATACTGGCTTCGGCAAATCCTGTTTGCGCAGGTACTCCTGTAACATTTACAGCCACACCAACCAATGGCGGACTTACTCCGTCTTATCAATGGCAGGTGAATGGCGTCAATCCAGGAACCAATAATGTCAGCTTCACCTATACTCCGGTCAACAATGACCAGGTAACGGTAATTCTTACCTCCGATGCAACATGTCCTACCGGCAGTCCTGCTACATCAAATACAGTTAGCATGACAGTAAATCCAAACCTGCCTGTCAGTGTTTCGGTTCTGGCATCTGCAAACCCGGTATGTGATGGTTCTCCGGTCACTTTTACAGCCACACCCACCAATGGAGGTGCTACACCTGGGTATCAATGGAAGGTGAATGGTGTGAACGCAGGAACCAACAATGTCAGCTTTACTTATACCCCCGTCAATAATGACCAGGTAACTGTGATCCTGACTTCAGATGCAACTTGTGCAACAGGCAGTCCGGCAACTTCGAATACAGTCACCATGACAGTAAATCCCCTTTTGGCTGTCAGAGTTTCCATCCTGGCTTCAGCAAATCCTGTTTGTGCAGGTACTCCCGTTTCGTTTACAGCCACACCGGTCAACGGAGGTGCTACTCCTGCTTATCAGTGGCAGGTGAACGGGGTAAACGCAGGAACCAACAGCGCCGGCTTTACATATACCCCGGTTAACAATGACCAGGTTACAGTTATCCTGACTTCAGATGCAACTTGTGCAACGGGAAGTCCTGCTACATCAAATACGGTTACAATGACCGTCAATCCAAACCTGCCGGTCAGCGTTTCGATTCTGGCTTCAGCTAACCCTGTGTGCGCTTCAACCCCTGTAACCTTCACAGCTACGCCAACCAATGGAGGACCTACTCCTGGGTATCAGTGGCAGGTGAATGGTGTCAATGCAGGAACCAACAGTGCAAGCTTCACCTATACCCCTGTCAATAATGACCAGGTAACAGTTATCCTTACCTCAGATGCAACGTGTGCAACAGGAAACCCTGCTACATCAAATACGGTTACTATGACAGTAAATCCAAACCTGCCTGTCAGTGTTTCCATTCTGGCTTCAGCTAACCCTGTCTGTGCTGCCACTCCGGTAACATTCACGGCAACACCCACAAATGGAGGACCTACTCCTTCATATCAGTGGAAAGTGAATGGCGCAAATACAGGAACAAATAGCGTCAGCTTTACCTATACCCCCGTTAACAACGACCAGGTAACAGTAGTCCTGACCTCCGATGCCACTTGTGCAACAGGTAGCCCTGTTACTTCTAATACGGTCACGATGACAGTCAATCCAAACTTGCCTGTCAGTGTTTCCATTCTGGCTTCAGCTAACCCTGTGTGCGCTTCAACCCCTGTAACCTTCACAGCTACGCCAACCAATGGAGGGGCAACTCCTGGGTATCAGTGGCAAGTGAATGGCGTTAATGCAGGAACCAATAATGTCAGCTTTACCTATACCCCGGTCAATAATGACCAGGTAACCGTAATCCTGACCTCAGACGCCACATGTGCTACAGGCAGCCCGGCAACTTCAAATACAGTTACAATGACAGTTAATCCGAACCTGCCCGTAAGTGTTTCAATTCTGGCTTCTGCAAATCCGGTTTGTGCTACAACTCCGGTAACATTCACTGCAACTCCGACCAATGGAGGTGCCACACCTTCATATCAGTGGCAGGTAAATGGAGTGAATGCAGGAACTAATAGTGTAAGTTTCACTTATACACCGGTCAACAATGACCAGGTAACTGTAATTCTGACTTCAGATGCAACTTGTGCTACAGGTAGCCCTGCAACATCGAACACAATCACCATGACAGTAAATCCCGGTTTGCCTGTCAGTGTTTCAATCCTTGCCTCAGCAAACCCTGTGTGTGCAACAACTCCGGTCACATTCACCGCAACACCAACCAATGGAGGAGCAACTCCTTCTTATCAATGGCAGGTGAATGGCGTAAATGCAGGAACCAACAGTGCCAGCTTCACCTATACTCCGGTCAATAATGACCAGGTAACTGTGATCCTGACCTCCGATGCAACCTGCGCAACTGGCAGCCCTGCAACATCCAACACAGTAACAATGACGGTGAATCCTATACTTCCTGCCAGCGTTTCAATCGTTGCTTCGGCCAACCCTGTCTGTGCATCAACTCCGGTTACATTCACCGCAACACCAACCAATGGAGGTTTGGTCCCCGGTTATCAGTGGCTGGTGAATGGTGTTAATGCAGGAACCAATAGTGCCAGCTTCACCTATACTCCGGTCAATAATGACCAGGTATATGTGGTTATGACCACTTTTGCACTCTGCCCTTCAGTCAACCCGGCAACTTCAAACACGATAACAATGACGGTAAACCCAAATCTGCCGGTCAGCGTTTCCATTCTGGCTTCAGCAAACCCCGTTTGTACGGGTACACCCGTAACCTTCACAGCCACACCCACCAACGGAGGAGCAACTCCTGGGTATCAATGGCAGGTGAATGGCGTTAATGCAGGAACCAACAGTGCCAGCTTCACCTATACGCCGGTCAACAATGACCAGGTAACTGTGATCCTGACCTCAGATGCCACCTGTGCAACAGGCAGCCCTGCAACATCCAACACAGTAACAATGACGGTAAATTCAAGCCTGCCTGTCAGTGTTTCGATACTGGCCTCAGCTAACTCGGTTTGTGCAGCAACCCCGGTTACTTTTACCGCAACACCAACCAATGGAGGAGCAACTCCTTCTTATCAGTGGAAAGTGAATGGCGTGAATTCAGGGACAAACAGTGCCAGCTTCACCTATACGCCGGTCGACAATGATCAGGTGACAGTTGTGCTGACTTCCAGCGCAACCTGTGCTACCGGTAGCCCTGCAACATCGAACACAGTAACAATGACGGTGTATCCTATTCTCCCGGCCAGCGTTTCGATCGTTGCTTCGGCCAACCCTGTCTGCGCAGCTACTCCGGTTACATTCACAGCAACACCAACCAATGGCGGATTGGTCCCCGGTTATCAGTGGGTGGTGAATGGTGTATATGTAGGAACAGGCAGCCCCAGCTTCACCTATACTCCGGTCAATAATGACCAGGTATATGTGGTTATGACCACTTTTGCACTCTGCCCTTCAGTCAACCCGGCAACATCGAACACAATTACAATGACGGTAACCCCGGGTCTTCCCGTCAGTGTATCAATTCTGGCCTCAGTTAACCCGGTGTGTACAGGAACTCCTGTGACATTTACTGCCACACCAACCAATGGAGGAGCAACTCCTGGGTATCAATGGCAGGTGAATGGCGTTAATGCAGGAACCAATAATGTCAGCTTTACCTATACGCCGGTCAATAACGACCAGGTAACTGTGATCCTGACCTCAGACGCCACATGTGCTACAGGCAGCCCGGCAACATCCAACACAGTAACAATGACGGTAAATTCAAGCCTGCCTGTCAGTGTTTCGATACTGGCCTCAACTAACTCGGTTTGTGCAGCAACCCCGGTTACTTTTACCGCAACACCTACCAATGGCGGATTGACGCCATCATACCAATGGAAGGTTAATGGCGTGAACTCAGGAACCAACAGTGCAAGCTTCACTTATACCCCGGTTAACAATGATCAGGTGACAGTTGTGCTGACTTCCAGCGAAACCTGTGCTACAGGTAGCCCTGCAACATCGAACACAGTAACGATGACGGTAAATCCGATTCTTCCTGCCAGCGTTTCGATCGTTGCTTCAGCCAACCCTGTCTGTGCATCAACTCCGGTTACATTCACGGCAACCCCAACCAATGGAGGATTGGTACCTGGTTATCAGTGGGTGGTGAATGGTGTATATTCCGGTACCAATAGTGCAAGCTTCACCTATACTCCGGTCAACAATGATCAGGTATATGTGATCATGACCTCTTTTGCACTTTGCCCCTCCGTTAACCCGGCAACTTCAAATACAATAACAATGACGGTAAATCCAAATCTTCCCGTCAGTGTATCGGTCGTTTCTTCAGCTAACCCCGTTTGTGCATCAACTCCGGTCACATTTACTGCAACCCCCACCAATGGAGGTGCAACTCCTTCATATCAGTGGCAGGTGAATGGGGTAAATGCTGGAACCAATAGCAACAGCTTCACATACACCCCGGTCAACAACGACCAGGTGAAATGTATCCTGACATCCAGTGCAACTTGCGCAACCGGAAGCCCGGCTACCTCGAACGTCATCACAATGACAGTTAGCGCCAGTTTACCTGTAAGTGTTTCAATAGTGGCTTCAGCCAACCCGGTTTGTGCTGCTACTCCGGTTACATTCACAGCAACGCCAACAAATGGCGGACTTACACCATCATACCAATGGAAGGTTAATGGCGTGAATTCAGGAACCAACAGTGCAAGCTTCACTTATACCCCGGTTAACAATGATCAGGTGACAGTTGTGCTGACTTCCAGCGCAACTTGTGTTAGCGGTAACCCGGCTACTTCAAACGTTGTCACGATGACAGTGAGTGCTAGTCTGCCGGTCAGTGTTTCAATTGTGCCCTCAGCTAATCCTGTCTGCGCAGCTACACCGGTTACATTCACAGCTACACCAACCAATGGAGGCTTGACACC
>Ga0224559_1001240_pt1 | contig 14455 bp, 7 predicted proteins | sample 714S33034metaG_FD_180676 | JGI IMG/M metagenome (GOLD analysis project Ga0224559, IMG submission 180676) | Peat soil microbial communities from Stordalen Mire, Sweden - 717 S3 30-34 | ecosystem: Environmental > Terrestrial > Soil > Wetlands > Peat | place: Sweden: Norrbotten County, Stordalen... | reverse complement strand
CACTTTGCCGGAACTTGATCCCGCCGCGGTACTCACAACCACCTGATAGTAGTAAGTCGTCTTGGCGCCGAGGCTGGTTAGCTGGGCGCTGACCTGCACCGGAACGAAGCCGAGCCGACTGCCCAGCGTGGATCCTGCAAGCGCCGTCTTCGGTGTACCTGCGGTTAGCGCGCTGCCGCTCAGCCCATAGCGGAAGAAGTAGGTCCCCGTCATGCCGTATGTATCGACCAGCGCATTCAGCGTTGCTTTCGGCGTGGAGATAGCCGAAGCCTGCGCCGCCAGGACGGTGGGAGCATTGAGCAGGGTGTAAGACGCCGAGGCAACCGCGGTTGTGGGCAGGCCTGGCACTACGGCGATCGCCCGGATGGTCTGCTGCGCACTCACCATGATGGGGCCGGTGTACTTTGTCGAGGAGGCAGTCGGGACGCTTCCGTCGGTGGTGTAATGGAGGACCGCTCCCTGAGCGGTATCCGTGAGCGTGACTAACTGTGCCGACGAATAGGTTCCACCTGGCGGAGAGATCACCGGAGTCTGCGGCGCGATCGTCTCGGTGATCCCTGCCCCACTCGCAGCATAAGTCGAACTGCCTGAATAACTGGCAAGAATATAGTGCAGACCGGGCGAGAGCGGGCCGCTGGACCAAGTAGCCAACCCGGTGGCGCTCAGCGGAACCGTGGCGGCAGCCGCCTCGTCAAAGCTGAAAACCACATTGCCCGTCGAGACGCCTGTTCCGCTTACCGGCCCCACGACGGCGGTGAAGATCAGGCTCGTGCCGGCCACCGCCGGGTTCGCGTTCGCCGTTATGAGCGTCACGGTGGGAAGGGTGGTGGGAGCCGTTCCCATCACAAAGTGGCTAACAAAACCGGTGACCAATGAGGGGGATTTGAAGGTGGTTTGATAGGCGTCCGGCGTGACGGGAAAGTTGGAGGATCTGGTGTATCCGGAAAGAAAGACGTCGCCGGTGCTCCCACGAGCCAGCGCGAGGGCGGCATCGCCTCCGCTGCCTCCCAGGAAAGTGGAGTAGACCAGTCCAGCTCCGGCTGGATTCAGTTCCGTGAAAAAGGCGTTGGTTGCAGTGTTAGCCTCGAAGCGGCCGCGGTTGGTCGATTGATAGGCATTGGCGGTCACCGGAAAATCGGACGAGTCGGTTAAACCTACAATATAGGCATCGCCTGAGTTATCGATGGCCAGGCTGGAAGCGGAGTCTCCCATATAAAACCCGCTGCCGCCGAGAAACGTGGAATAGACCAGTGCTGTTCCTGTGGAGTTCATCTTGGTGACAAAACAGGTGGCAACGTTGCCATTGGGATTGGCCGCGCCCTTATTGGTGGTTTGAAAGGCACCTTTGGTGACGGGAAAGTTGGTCTCGTAGGTGGTTCCCGCGAGATAAGCATTGCCGGAGCTATCGACCGCGATTCCGCCGGCAACGTCCCCGTGATAGCCAGCGCCGCTGCCTCCCAGATAGGTCGCGTAGACGAGACTGGTTGCCGTTGGATTGATCTTGGCAACAGTGAGATTGAAGCCGCCCTTGGCTGTTCCCTTGTTCGTCGATTGAAACACGCCCTTGGTGACAGGGAAGTCAGTGGATTGAACCGGGGCGGAGACGAAAACATCTCCTGCCTTATCCGCCGCCACCGCTACAACTCCTCCAGTCGGAGGTGTACTCTCGCCGCTTCCGCCCAGATAGGTGGAGTAAATCAGGCTGGCCTTGCCGCTGGCCGCGGGGTTGATCTTGGCGATGAACTCATTCCATCCGTAGTAGGCGGATGATTTATTCGTGGTCTGAAGAACGCCGGCGGTGGTGGGAAAGTCCGTAGAATAGGCCAGCCCGCCTATATAGACATTGCCCGCGGCGTCCAGCGCGAGAGATGTGGGCGTGTCGAAGCCCATCGGGGAATCGGTGCCTCCCAGATAAGTGGAGTAATCCAGGGCAGTACCTTTTTGATTGAGTTTGGCGAAGAAGCCGATGCAACCTGACTTGGCCGCAGCCAGATTGGCGCTCTGAAAGGCGTTGGAAGTTACAGGAAAGTCGGACGAGCAAGCTGAACCTGTCGTATAAGCGTTTCCAGCCGAATCCACAGCGACTTTTGCCGCGCCGTCGCCGCCCCAAGGCTTTCCGCTGCCGCCTAAAAAGGTGGAGTAGATCAGCGCCGTCCCGGAGGGGTTGAGCTTGGTTATAAAGGCCGTGTAGTGGGAGTTCTTGAAGCTTGTTTGATAGGCTCCTGGAGTTATGGGATAGTCGGTCGAGGTGGCTGTGCCGGCCAGGTAGGCCGCGCCGGTCGAATCGACGGCGATGGAGTTAATGGCCGAAGTGCTATTGCCGAGAAAGGTAGAATAGGCCAGAACGGGGTCGATGACCAAGAGCCTGGAGTTATCGTAGCGGCCCAGGGAGAAACCGACGGAGTTATGCGCAAGCAACTTGAATCGCCCGGCGACCGGGGTGCGCTTGCCTTCCACTAACTGGTAGACGGCTGGCTTGTGGAAGGCGATGGAGCCGTCCTCGGTGCCGATGACGAGATTTCCGCTCGCGTCGAGACGCAGTTTAGCCGCGCCATCGAAGCGCAGGCGAATCGCGGAGGGATCAGCGCCGGCTCGAACCACAAAGTCGTATTCCAGTTGCCTGTGGTTGCCATAAAAGATCAGATCCACGCCCGGATAGACGCCTGGATAGTGCACACGGGCGAATGCGGGGAGACCGGTGCGCCAGCCGGCCGGATCGTTGCCGATCAGGTAGTTGGTCGCGCCCGGCAGCAGCTTCTCGGCCACGGGGAGGCTGTTTCCATCTGCCGCGTCCGCCGTGGCGCCGGCAAACTGTATGCGGAGAAGGTCGGTCCGGTCCGGGGCCGAAGTCGCGCGGAGGGTGAGCACGGCCTCCCGCGCGGTCAAATAGAGGGTGTAGCCGCTTCCGCGCGAAAGAAAACGCACATCCGGCTCGGCCTGTCCCCGATTAGCCTCGAAGCCGAGCGGCAGTTTGCCGTAATTCTCGGCAATCCGCGCGCGGGCCACAGACTCGGCGGGCGGGGTGGCGGCCATGGCTGAGGCAGAGGCTGCCGCGAGTGTGGCCAGCAGCAGTGCGCGCCGGGAGAAAGACTGCGGGTCAACGAACATGAATCGCTCCTCAGAACCGGCGCTGCTGGCCGGAGATCGTCTGCTTGCTCTTTGCACGACGGGGGCCGGCTCCATTACGGTTTTTTCTGGTCTTGACATCCCTGGCCGCCTTCCGCCCCGGCTACTTGCCCGTGCCGTTGAGCGTCACTGTCTGCGGCGAGCCGACCGCGCTGTCAGCGACGTTCAGTGTCGCGGTCAGTGTTCCCTTGGCCGCGGGTTTGAAGGTTATCGTAATGGAACATTTTCCGCCGCCCGCCAAGCTCTTTCCGCAGGTGTTGGTCTGCGAGAAGGAGGAGGCGTTGCTCCCGGTGATGGTTATTCCTGTAATGGAAAGCGCCGTGCTGCCGCCGTTGGTGAGGAAGATGGGAGGGGCCGTCGCGGACGAGCCAACGCTCGTCGCGGAGAAGCTCAGAAAGTTGGTCGATAAGCTCGCCGTTACGCCGGTGCCGCTGAGCGCCACCGTCTGCGGCGAGCCCACGGCGTTGTCGGCGATGCTCACCGCCGCTTTGAGCGCGCCCGCGGCTGTCGGCTTGAAGGTGACCGTGATGCCGCAACTGGCCCCAACCGCCACGCTTTTTCCGCAGGTGTTGGTCTGCGAGAAGGAGCTGGCGTTGGCGCCGGTGATGCTGATGCCGGTCACGGTGAGTGGCGCGTAGCCGTTGTTGGTCAAGGTAAAGGCCGGCGCAGTGTTGGTTGCGCCAATCACGGTGGCGCCGAACGCCAGCGAGACTGCCGACAGGGTGACGGCCGGCCGCGGCGCTGTTCCCGTGCCGGTCAGGCCGACCAACTGAGGTGACTCCCAGCCGTTGTCGGTCACCTTCACCTGGGCGGCAAGCGCTCCGGTGGCGGCGGGCTTGAAGGTGACAGTGATGGTGCAACTGGCGCCCGCGGCAACGCTGACACCGCAGGTGTTGGTCTGCAAAAAGGAACTGGCGTTGACGCCGGCAAGGGCGATGCCACGGCCCGCGCCGCTCAGACTGAGCGCGGTCTTGGAGGTGTTCTTGAGCGCGATGGTTTGGCTCGCGCTTTTTGCGCCCTGCTGGGTGGAGGCGAACGTCAGGCTGGAAGGCGTCAGCGTGACCACGGGGGTAGCGGCGGTGGGCCATGCGTTGACCACGTTGGCCACGTTCAAGGAGCCTAGGCCGGTGGCCTGATCGTACCCCTTGCCGGCGCTGTACCCAGGTAGAATGCCGGCCAGGTCGGCGGAATCGAGCACGACGCAGTCTGCCGGGCCGCTCAGGGAGACTGGGGCATTGGGATTGAGGCAAGGGACGGCATTGGTGCCTGTGTCGACGTCGTTGAAGAAGCAGCTTCCCGATGCGCTGGCCTTCTCCGCGCTGCACGCGGCCCAGCTTTGCCGAGCGGCCAACTGATAGAGCATCAGATTCGGGCTGCCTTGCGCCGCTCCGGCCTTTTGGTTGATGAGCGCCATCACGCCGGCCATGGCGGGAGAAGCCACCGAGGTTCCGCCCACCTCCTGCGCCACCGGTTCGTCAGTGGGGGAGTAAGTACAAGCATTGCCCCCGGCCGAAACGCAGATCAGGTAAGCGCTGCCGAGAAAGCCGCTCGAGGCAAAAAAGGAGACGTCCGGCAGATCGCGCAACCCATCGGCGGGAATGCCGGTAACTCCTGTCTGCCATGCGGGCTTGGCATACCCGCCCGAGCAGGTGGTGGGATTCCCTCCGTAAATGGTGGTACAGGCGCTGGCGCCGCCGCCGCCGCCCACGGTGTCAACCAGCCAAGCCAGATCGGCGCCATAGTTCGTCAGGATCCAGGACGAGTCATCGATCAGGAAGTTGCAGGCCGACTCGGCGTCGGTAACTCCGGAGACGCCCAGATACCGTGCATCGCTCTCCAGAGCCGGCAATACCAGCGGGTTGGCGCAGGTGTCGTTCCAGGGTACTTCCGGGATGTAACCACGGGCATTCGCCCCGGTGCCGGAGTTATTGGACGCGCTCCAGTAGGTTGCCGGCGAGGAGGCCCAGTTCAGATCCGTGCCGCCCACCGCGGTATCGTAGACGGTCGAACTGAGGCCGTTGACCTGGAGACCGAAGAGAGAAGGATAGGGCACGCCGTAGTACGCATCGTAGCCCTGGTCGCAAGCAGCCGAAGCAGCATCGCCGGAGGCGACAAAGACCGCGATGCCCTCGCTGGCCGCAGTCTGCCACAGATTTTTGTACTCGATGTTCCCCGCCGTTCCCAGGGCCGCCTCGCACTCGCCGTAGCTGACATTCATCACCGGCGCGGTGCGGTGCTCGACGATGTAACTCTCCGAGAGATAGAGCGGATCGCTGGTGGCAGTGGGCGCGCTGGAGACGACCAGCACGATATGCGCTCCCTTGGCCACCGCGCCGGCCCACTCAACATCCAGTGAGTTCTCCATCAGGTCGCCATAACACGAATCGGCCAGCGAGAGGCATGCGCCGGGATCGAAGTTCGTAATCACCACCGAGGGAACTTTCACCGGCAACCCAAAGGTCTTGCGAAAGGCAGCCACATCGGCCAGGTCGATGTTACTGGTGCCGGCAATGGCGATGGTCTCTCCGGAGCCGTCGATGGGCGTGGAGGCCTGCCAGAGGGGCATCACGTTGTAGATCTTGGCAAAGTCGTACGGGGCGACATCCTCGACCGGATTGCCGTAGGGGTCCATGCTCCCGAATTGCGGTCGTGGGCGCGTGGCAGCGGTCGGGTTCGCGGGCCTCTGCCAGGCTGCCGTCTCGCGGTTGAAGCGGACCTGGCTGCCCAGGTGATGGAGCGGCCGGGGGAAGAAGTTGTGCAGAGCCTTCACCCCTGCCACGATGGGGCTGAGCGCGGCGGGAACCTGCGGGTCGGCCATGTTGGCCACGTGCTTTTCGCCGCGGACGTCCAGGGAGTGAATCGCGGTGTGGAATGCGCTCTCCACCTGGTTCGCCGTGCCGCTGAAGCGGATGGAAAGCCGGTCGGGCGACACTGCGTCAACGGAAAAACCGTGGCCGCGGAGCCAGTTGGAGACCGCATCGATCTCGTACGGGGCGGGACCGAAATTCTCGCCCACCTCCTCCGGCGTGAGCCAGCGATGGTAGTCCGGCGAGGCCGGATCGTATTGGCTAGCGACAAAGCGATCGAAGGCGGCCTGCTGCCGGTCGTCGCGGCGCAGCACCAGAACGAGGTCGCCCATAGGCAGATCCGGCGCGACCCGGCCGCGATCAAAGGCGGCGCGCGCCAGGGGGTGGGTGTTGCCTGAAAGGGTGACCAAAAGGTGTTCGTTGATGGGAGCGGCGGTGCGCAGAGCCGGTGCCGGAATCTGGGCCGACGCCGCATGGCAGCAGATCCAGAAGGCGGCCAGGAGGGCGAGAGGAATCTTGCGCGAGGGAAGCATTCTATCTATCACGAGCCTTTCTCCGGCCTGCTCCGTTCAGCCAAAGCGAGCAGCCGCGCGAGCCACGAATCCAGGCCGAACTATTTTCCGATCAATGCGCCGGAATCCGCGAGTGGAAGCAACATAAAACCGGTGACGGTACAAACCCTTTGGATGACCTAATTCTGGATCGGGTATGGATCTGACAAGAATGCGCGCTTCGACCGGGGCGTGCATCCCTCTTGAAAACAATGAGACACGACGGGCTTGCTGGGTGTCAAGGGATCGGGCGATTTTGTCTCGTATTCTACACCATGCTTTGGGAAGTGGTCCATTTTTCAATAGGTTGCAATTTTGAAAACGCCCTGGTGACACGCTTTCTCTCCATCCGCGCCGAACTGAAGATGGGTTCAGCATGATCACAGCACCGGTAGCAGAGCGACGCCACAGGCATATAATACCTTGCCCGCTGCGCCGGAACTCTGGCCGCGAAAGACGTACTCCTTTCCGTTCGATCATAAGGCGGGTAAGCGCGGCGACTTGCTAGATCGAACACAAGCCGGCGATTCCAGGTTGAAGATTGAAGAGCGGATCGATAATATTTCATGGAACGGGTGGAAATCTTTGGCTGGCGCAATTAAACCGCTTTTCCGTTGCGCTTAGGAAGTGACACAATTTGGAAACGGCAAATCCAACAAAACTCGAAGAGCGCGTCTATCGCGCCGCGGAGGCAGCCCTGGCCCGCCAGCACTACGTCTGCGCCATTGACGTGTTGTGCGGGATGGGACTCTTGGCGCCCTCGGCGGTCGAATTCTGGCGCAAGGGCCGCATCGATTATCTGGAGCGAGAGATTCAAGGAAGCACGAACAAGATTTCTTCTTCCCTGGCGATCTTTCAGCGCTGGGCACACGCGAAGAGCCTCAAGCCAAGCGAGACCGCTTATCTGCGAGTTGCGCGAGATGGGAGTATTCCCTTGCGTTTCTCCTTGAGCGGCGATGCGGAGGTTGAGAGGTTTTTCCGCACGCATTACATATCACCCGCGCTCTCGGAGAACAAGCAGCAGAAGCTGCGGGAGAAGCTCGAAAAGGCACCGCAGCCGGTCGTCTTTCAGAACCTGCGCGAGGCGCAATGCTCGGAATGCGGAGCGGAGATTGCGCAGGGCGCCATGCTCATGATGGAAGCGGATCATCCGCTTTGCGTTTATTGCGCGCGCCTCGGCGATCTGGAGTTTCTTCCCTCGGGCGACGCGGCTCTGACGCGGCGGGCGACCAAGTACAGCGAGCGAGTGGCCGTGGTCGTGCGCTTCAGCCGTGCGCGCAAGCGCTACGAGCGGCAGGGCATCCTGGTGGAAGAAGCGGCGCTGGAAAAGGCCGAGCGGGAATGCGTGGAAGATGCCAATGAGCGGGCCGCGGCGCGTGTTCGGGCAGCGGCACAGCGGGGCGAACAGGATCGCCAACTGGTGGCGCGGATGATCAAGCTGATCGCGGAGTTGTTTCCCGGTTGTCCGGCGGCGGAGGTCAAGGCGATTGCCGAACACACCGCGCTCCGGGGCAGCGGTCGCGTGGGCCGTTCGGAGGCGGGCCGGAATCTGGAGGATAAGGCGCTGACTTTGGCAGTTGCCGCCGCAGTTCGCCACAATCACACGCCCTACGATGAGCTGCTCGCCAGCGGTGTTGACCGCGCCGATGCACGTCAGCAGATCGCTGGCAAAGTCGAAGATATTCTCGCGTCCTGGCGCAAGTAAGGCAGCACCGGCGAAATCGTCCGGCCTGTATGGGCATGGCGGCATGGCCGTGTTGTACCCTCCTGTATAGGGGGATTCATGTTAGTCGAAGAGCAGATCGCCGCGCGTCAGGAGAGAGCCAAAGCAGCACCGTTGAAAGTCTTGAAGCGGCCCGATAGCGGGCCTTTTGGCGATTACACCGTCAAGTCCGCCAGTGGACAGACCTATAGGGTGGCCGTGCGCGGCCCAGGACTGTTCGAGAATTATTGTTCCTGTCCGGATTTCGCGGTCAATACGCTGGGAACCTGCAAGCATATCGAAGCGATGCTGTTTCAGCTGCGCAAGCGCCACAGCAAGAAGCTGGAATCGGCGGAGTACCAGCGCACACGCGCCTCGATCTCGCTGCAATACGGAGATTCGATCGAGGTGCGGCTGCGTATGCCTGCCTCCGCCAAGTCCGGCCTGCAAGCCATCAAAGAAAAGTATTTTGACGCCGCTGGCCTGTTGCGCCGCGAGCATTTTGGACAATTCGCCGAGATTCTGGAAGCGCTGCGCAAGGCGGATGACCAAGCAGTTATCTATAGCGACGTATTGGATTACATTGATCGGGAGAACGAGTTATCCGAGGGGCTTGCAATGGAGCGCAAGCTGCTGGCTAAACTCAAGCGCGGCCAGGATCCCACTGCCGGCGTCTTGAAAGCCAAGCTGCTGCCCTACCAGGTGCGCGGTGCTGTCTTCGCGGCTTGCCGCGGCCGCGTGGTTCTGGCCGACGACATGGGGCTGGGAAAGACCGTGCAAGCACTGGCCGGGGCCGAGTTATTGCGCCGCAACAAGGGAATCGGAAAAGTTCTGGTGATTGCTCCTGCTTCGGTCAAGTACCAATGGAAGACCGAAATCGAGAAGTTTACCAACCACTCGGCGCAGGTCATTGACGGATTGCTGCCGCGGCGGAAAGAGTTATATGCCTCTCCTTCGTTTTTCAATCTCATCAACTATGAACTGGTTCTGAAGGATCTCAAGTATTTGCAAGAAATGAGTCCAGACCTGATCATCCTGGACGAGGCGCAGCGCATCCGCAACTGGACCACGGCCACCGCGCGCACCATCAAGCAACTGAAGAGCCGCTATGCTTTTGTCCTTACCGGAACGCCGCTGGAAAACAAGCTGGAAGAGCTCTTCTCGGTGGTGGAGTTTGTGGATGGGCGCAGGCTGGGTCCAGCCTTCCGCTTCGTGCATGAGCATCGCATCGAAGATGAGAAGGGGCACCTGCTCGGCTATCGCGGCCTGGATAGCATTCAAAAGCAATTGGCGCCGATTCTTCTCCGGCGCACGCGGCAAGAGGTGCTGAAAGATCTGCCGGAACGCACCGACCAGATCTTCCGCGTGCCGCTGACCGATGAGCAGGCGGAGCCGTATCGCGAACAGAGTGATATTCTTGCTGGACTGATGCGCAAGTGGGAGCGCCAGGGATGGCTTTCCGAGATTGATCAGAAGCGGATTCTGTGCTGCATTCAGAATATGCGCATGTTATGCAACTCGACGTTTCTCTTCGATAAACAGACTCATCATTCGCCCAAGCTGGACGAGTTTCGTGAGATACTGCGCGAACTTGCCATCGAGGAAAACCGCAAGGTGGTTGTCTTCAGCGAGTATGAGCGCATGACCTTTCTGGCGGGCGAGGAACTGCGCAAACTGGGAATCGGCTTCGTCTCGCTGCATGGCGGAGTTCCCTCCCGCAAGCGTGGCGCGCTGATGGCTAAGTTCAAGGACGATCCGGAGTGCAAGGTTTTTCTTTCCACCGACGCGGGAGGCGTGGGACTCAACCTGCAATCCGCATCTGTAGTGGTGAACTTCGAGCCGCCCTGGAATCCGGCGCGACTGGAGCAGCGCATCGGGCGCGTGCATCGGCTGGGCCAGCAGCGCCCGGTGCATGTGATCCATATGCTGACCAGCGAGAGCATTGAGGAGCGCGTATGGGAGACGCTGAAGCTGAAGAAGTCGCTCTTCGCTGGAGTCTTCGATTCGCCTACCGGCGAAGTCAGCTTTGCCAAACTCGGCCGCAAGACGATGATGCAGGCTGTGAAGGAGATCTTTGCGGAGCAGCCGGGTACACCCAAACCCGTCAGGGACGCACCCTCTGCCGCTCCGGTCGCGCCTTTGCAGGAACCTGTATCTGCGCAAGAAACTCTTGTTGCGCCATCGAATGCGGGAGCGCGTGAAGCCATCGGCGCACCGGCAACGCCCGCATCGCCGTCCCAGCCGAACGGCGTTGCAATAGCGGCGGCATCTTTCCTTGAAGCAGGGCTTCAATTCATCGAGACCATCGCATCGGATCGCGCCGGGCAGAGTTCCTCCGAGGCACCCAACCGCCGGCTGGGTGAGTCGCTCTCTGGCCTCTTCTCACAGGATGCCCGGACGAATCGCCCGGTGCTGTCGATTCCCATGCCTGAATCGATAACCAAGGAACGGCTCACTGGCGCGATAACCGCGCTGCTGAATGCGTTCCGATGAACCTTAAGCCCGTGGTTAAAGTATCTAAATTCCAGACAAGCTAATATGGGGGGTTTCCGAAGTGGTTGGTGCTGGAAAGGGCGCGAATCAGGGCGGTGCGGGATTCTACCGCGCCATCCGGCGATAGCAGCAGGTGAGCCACGCCAAAAGGCGCAAAACAAGCCTTGCTGCCTGGTTTTTCAGCTCCCGCGGCTTCCCCGAGCCCAGCATCGTCCGCAGGATGAGACTGATATTTAACGCGCCGGCATGGATCAGCAGACGCTTCAATATATTCTCATGTTTGCGCAATGTGCAGCGCCGCATTCCACCCATTTTGTAACAGTGGGCAAAGCTGCGTTCGACTAACTCGCCACGCTTTCGCAGTAACTGTTTGCCATAATCGTTAGTTACTCTGCTCTCGATTTCCTCGACCGCCTGCTGCTCGCTCTGCTTGCCTTTCCAGTTGCGCTTGCCTGCCTGTTTTTTTCTCCTGGATGTACAATAAGATGTTTGGCTTTGGCAAATACGCGGGCCGGGGAACGGCGCGTCTTGAGGAGAAAAACTGTGGCTCAGGCAGAGATTGGCATTATCGGCGGCAGCGGGCTTTACTCGATGCCCGGATTCACGAACGTGCGCGAAGAGCGCGTGGAAACGCCCTTCGGCGATCCATCGGAAGCCTTTGTGCTGGGCGAACTGGAAGGGCGCAAGGTAGCGTTTCTGGCGCGCCATGGGCGCGGCCATCGCATCCTGCCCTCGGAGTTGAACTTCCGCGCCAACATCTACGCGATGAAGTCGCTGGGCGTGGAGCGCATCCTCTCCGTCTCGGCCGTCGGCTCGCTCAAAGAGGAGCACAAGCCCACGGACTTTGTAATTCCCGATCAGTTCATCGACCGCACCTTCAATCGCATCGCCACTTTCTTCGGCGAGGGAATCGTCGGCCACGTGGCCTTTGGCGATCCGGTCTGCGCGACGGTGGCCAGGGCCGCGGCCGATGCCTGCGCGTCGGTGGGTGTCGTGGGCAAGCTGGGCGGAACCTATGTCTGCATGGAAGGCCCGCAGTTCTCGACCAAGGCCGAATCAAAGCTCTATCGCAGTTGGGGCGCGGACGTAATTGGTATGACCAACTTGCAAGAGGCCAAGCTGGCGCGTGAGGCGGAGATCTGTTACTCGACCATCGCCATGATTACCGACTACGACTGCTGGCGCGAAGGGCACGATTCCGTGACGATTGAGGAGATTGTGCGCGTGCTGCATCAGAACGCAGAGAACGCGGCAAAGGTCGTGAAGGCCGCCGTGGCCGCAATGCCGCATGAACGCAATTGCGCCTGCGCCTCAGCCGCCAAGTACGCTGTGCTGACCGCGCCGGAGTCGATCCCCGCAGCGGCGAAGGAGAGGCTGGGGTTGCTGTTTGGCAAGTACTTTGGGTGATGAAATCGGCGGTTCCACTATCAGAATCGGGGTTATAATAGAGGTACGCAGGAGTTGCGCTCCGGGAGGTCAAGATGAAAAAAGACATTCTGAAGGAAGCCGAGTATTGGTACAACTTCGATCGGGATATTTTTTACAATCGCAAGGCAAAGAAGGCTTTCAGCCTGGAGTTTGTCGACGATAAACCCGAAGAAGAGTTGCGTGAGCATATTCAAGAACCCACCGACGGCAACGGATGGAAATTCTACTTCAATGTTGCTCCATCCGAGAGCGTGAAACAGATGCTGGAACAAGTGCTCGGATGAAGCTAGAGAGTCTGCACAACGAACGCCCGATAGTGAATCTGCTTCGGGAAGAGTATTTCGATCTTCTTCCCGATATTCGCCGGGTCGTGTGGCAACTCGAAACAGAGATACGCTATCTTACTCTCCCAATCCTGCACAGTTTGAAACGCCATGAGCAGTTGGTCGTCAAGTCGCGCATCAAGGAGTGCGAGAGCGCAGTGAAAACTCTGCGGAAGCAAGAAGGCCGATTCTTCGATCCGGAAAAGCCTGGAGGCTATTCATTATTGGACTTGCCGGATTTGGCAGGGGTGCGCGTCTTGGTCTTTCCGAACAGTAGATTGGTCGAGGTCGACAATGCGTTGCGTGAACATTTCCACGAGTGGACATACAAACCCGTGAAAGACGGTAATATCGTTTTGGCGCCCAAGTATTATGGTTTTTGCGATGAAGTTAGCAGCAAAGTGCGTGGTGAATATCAGATCGTCCCAATGCTGATCGGACTATTCTGGGATGTAGAGCACTCCGCGATGTATAAATCCAGAGGCACCGCGAACAGCGACGAGATGAAGAAGTATCGAGCAGATGTCTACGGTGCCTTGTTTCGCTTCGAAGAGGGAATTGAGAGCTTCGAGCAGACTTATACCGAACCAACTTCCAATGCTTCACCCCAAGTTTGAAAATTCCAATTGAGGACTTCAAATGGCTATCACCGTAGTGGGCAGCGTAGCATACGACACGATTGAAACACCGGCAGGCAAGCGCGAGCGCTGCCTGGGCGGCGCGGCGACATACTTCTCGCTGGCGGCAAGTTTTTTCACCAATGTGCGCGTGATCGCCGTGGTTGGCGAGGATTTCGGCAGGCGGCAAGAAGCTGTTTTCGAGGCGCGCAAGATCGATACGCGCGGCATTGAGCACACGGCGGGCAAGAGCTTTTTCTGGGAGGGTTCGTACCTCGAAAACATTAACGAAGCCAAGACGCACAACACCGAGCTGAACGTCTTTGCAGCCTTCGAGCCGAAGATTCCCGAAGCCTATCGCGACTCGGAATTTCTTTTTCTGGCCAACATCGATCCAGTCCTGCAGCGGCGCGTGCGCGAGGCGATGCCGGATGTGAAGCTGGTGGCTGGCGACACGATGAATTACTGGATCAAGGATCATCGCGCGGCGCTTCTGGAAGTCTTGAAGGGCCTCGATATTCTGCTCATCAACGACACCGAAACCAAGATGCTGGCCGCGAACAACAACCTTGTGCAGGCGGCGCGCGCGGTGATGGCCCTGGGGCCGAAGACGCTGGTCGTCAAGCACGGCGAGTACGGCGCGACGCTCTTTCACGGGAGCAAGATTTTTCGCGCTCCGGCGCTACCGATGGAAGAGGTCATTGATCCGACCGGCGCGGGCGACAGCTTTGCCGGCGGCTTCTTCGGCTATCTGGCTTCGCAGCCGGAACAGACTCTGGATGCCTATCGGCGCGCAATGTTTTACGGTAGCGTGATGGGTTCGTTTGCCTGCGAGCGCTTCGGCACAGAGCGGACGCAGCAGCTTACGCGCGCGGAGATTGACGCGCGCTTCGACTTTTTCCGCGAGCTTACGCATCTTGCCTAAGAACTTCATTTCGGTCCAGCAGATCACGCGCGCAGAGCGGCTCGTTGTGCTGCTCTGCTGCGCGGCGGCATCCGTCGCCGCGATTGCGTGGAGCTGGCGCAACGGCGCAATGCTCAACTACGGTGACGCCGTCGCGCACTTGCACATTGCGCGGCGAGTCTTCGATGCGCGCATTCCACGGCTGACGGAACTGGGTTCTGTGTGGCTGCCGCTGCCGCACATTCTGATGCTGCCCTTTGTGCAGAAAACCAGTTGGTGGGCCAACGGCGTGGCGGGTATGATTCCCTCCGCGCTCGCGTACATTGCCGCCTGCGTGGGCATCTATCGGCTTGCGCGACACTGGCTCTCGCCGACTGCATCCGCATTTGCGCTGGCCTTCTTCGCGCTCAATCCCAATCTGCTTTATCTGCAAACCACGGCGATGACCGAGCCGCTCTTTGTCTGCGAGATGGTCTGGATTGCCGTTTGGCTCATCGAGTGGCG
>Ga0224559_1001239_pt1 | contig 14466 bp, 2 predicted proteins | sample 714S33034metaG_FD_180676 | JGI IMG/M metagenome (GOLD analysis project Ga0224559, IMG submission 180676) | Peat soil microbial communities from Stordalen Mire, Sweden - 717 S3 30-34 | ecosystem: Environmental > Terrestrial > Soil > Wetlands > Peat | place: Sweden: Norrbotten County, Stordalen... | reverse complement strand
GTTGCGGCGCTCCCTTGGCTGGGAGGTTGGAAGGCTGCTCTTTTCCTCCGTTCATTCCCGGTTTGGTCCTCGCTTTCGCATGTTCGGCGTCGGCGGCGCGATCTTCGCCGAAGAGTCCGCGGAACTTTTGCGCGACCTGGGGTTCAACATCTTTCAAGCTTATGGAATGACGGAGACTGCGGGACCCGTCGCGATCACGCCGCCGGGCCGTGACATCGGCCTATCTTGCGGGCCGCCAATGGCGCATGCGCAAATCCGGATTGATCATCCTGACGCTGACGGCGTTGGCGACGTCCTGATTCGAGGCGAGCACGTCACCAAGGGCTATTGGAACGCGCCGCAAGCCAATGCGGAGCTCTTCAGCGACGGGTGGCTACGGAGCGGCGATCTCGGTTATCTTGATGAACGCGGACGCTTGCATATCACCGGGCGCACGAAAGAGGTCATCGTTCTGAGCTCCGGCAAGAATGTCTTTCCGGAATTGCTGGAGACCTATTTTCAGACCGGCTCTCCTTTCATCAAAGAGATGTGCATTGTTGCGATTGGCGGGCCGGAGGGCGCCCGCGAACGGCTTCATGGCGTCGTGGTTCCTGATCTCGAACGGCTCAGCAAGGACAACATCTTCAATATCGGGGATCGAATTCGCTACGAAGTTGAGATGTTGTCCGCAAAATTACCGCTCTTTCAGCGCGTGCATGGACTGGAGATCCGCATGGAGCCTTTGCCGCGAACCTCGACGCGAAAGCTCAAGCGATTTGCGATATCGCCGCGCGACGCGCCGAATCGAGCGCAGCCGCCATCGACCGAGGACCAGGAATCGGAACCCGAACTTTTCAGGCTCATTCGCGAGGTCAAGCCGATCAATGGGCCGATCGCGCCGGCGATGAATCTGGAGCTCGATCTCGATTTCGAATCGATCGAGCGCTACGCGCTCTTCGCGAGTCTGCGCAAGAGGTTCGGCCTTGTGATCGGAGATGACGAGGCCTGCCGGATATCGACGGTCGGCGAACTAATGGGAATTGTCGAAGACAGGAGATCGGACAGGAGCCTCGAACGGACGGGCGCGTCGGACTGGCGGGAAGTCTTGGCCCAGCCGCTCTCGGCCGATCAACAGGTGACGTCCGCGAGCTTGTTTGGCCCGGGTGTCATTTTTACGTCGATATTATTCCTGTCCAGCCGTTTGTTGCGACTGCTGCTGTCCGGCGTCTTCCGGTTCAAGGTGGTCAACGCAGATATTTTGCCAACGACCGGGCCTTTCATCATCTGCGCCAATCACGCCAGTTTTCTCGACGCTCTCTTGATCGCGAGCGCGGCGCCGTTTCCGGTCTTTCGCCGCATGTTCTATTTCGGAGCCAGCAAATATGGAAATTCCGGGTGGATGCAATGGCTTTGGCGGAAGGCGCGCGTTGTCAGCGTCGACCCGGACGTTAACCTCGGCGTCGCGTTGCGCATCGGCGCCGATGGCCTTTCCAGGGGGTTTGCGCTCTGCATTTTCCCTGAGGGCCACAGGTCGATCGACGGAGCTTTGCGGCCGTTTCGTAAAGGGCCGGCGCTTCTCGCAGCAGAGAGCAAGGCGCCGGTCGTTCCGGCGGCGGTGCTGGGAAGCCACGAGGTCTGGGCGCGCGGGTCGAGCCGAATTCGAATTCATCCCCTTGAGGTTCGTTTTGGCTGTCCGCTTTCGCCCGACGGAGCAAGTTATGAGGAGTTCACTTTACGAATCTTTAGCGCGGTGAAAAAGCTGCTCGACGCGCCGGCGGATTCTTCAAACGACGGATAGCTACGCGTCGAGATGGATTTCGCCTCGCGGATGGAAGAAGGCGCAAATGAATCCCGCGGCAACGCGCGCAGTAGGGTTCGCGAGAGGAGCTTGGAATTAATGCCAGACGTTTTTGGCCGAACGCGGGACGCGCGGACGATTGAGGTCGTCATGGCGGCTCAGCAGTTTCGGCGCCCATTGACCGTTTATTGGGATTCGCGCGAGCGCCGCCATTTGTTGTCGGCGACGGAGGACGGCGTCGCCGCAGCGATGGCGGCGAAGGACGTGTCGCTGCTTGGCTATTTGCCACCGATCTATCCGGAGTGGCTGGGCAACCGTTCATTTCTCGACGCTCACGGCGTGCGCTTTCCCTATGTCTGCGGCGAGATGGCGCGCGGGATCGCCACGGCTGAAATGGTCGCCGCGATGGCGCGCGCGGGAATGCTCGGGATTTTTGGCGCCGCCGGGCTCGATGTTGGAGCGGTGGCCGACGCGATCGCAAGCGTCAAAGCAAGTCTTGGCCCCGATGGCGCATGGGGCGTCAATCTGATCCATTCGCCCGACGCGCCGGGACTCGAAGAGACGCTGGTCGACCTTTACCTTCGTGAAGGCGTCGTTCGCGTGTCAGCCTCCGCCTTTTTGAGTCTATCGCCCGCGATCATTCGCTACATGGCGACAGGATTGCGTCGTGATCGCGAGGGCCGCACATTGCGCCGCAATCGCTTGTTTGCGAAGCTGTCTCGATCGGAAGTCGCCGAACAGTTCATGTCGCCGCCGCCTTCGGCCTTGTTGCAGGAATTGGTCGCCGCGCGGCGACTGACGAGCGATGAAGCCGAGCTGGCGTCGACCCTGCCGGTTGCTGAAGATATTGTGGCCGAAGCCGACTCCGGCGGTCATACCGATAACCGCCCGCTCACGGTCATGCTGCCGATCCTCCAGGATTTGCGGGATCGCATCGCAACCCGACATGAATACGCACGCACCATTCGGATCGGCGCCGCCGGCGGATTGGGCGCGCCGGGCGCCGTCGCCGCCGCTTTTGCCGCGGGCGCCGACTTCGTCGTGACGGGAAGCGTCAATCAAGCGTCGATCGAGTCCGCGCTTTCGCCGCGCGCAAAAGAGTTGCTCGCCGCCGCCGGAATGGCGGATGTCGCGATGGCGCCTGCCGCGGACATGTTCGAGATGGGGGTCAAGGTGCAGGTGTTGCGCAAGGGCACGATGTTCCCGCAGCGGGCGGCGCGTCTCTATGAAATATACCGCACGCATGACTCGGTGGAAGCGCTGGAGCCCGCAACGTTAGCCCAACTCGAAAATGAAATCTTCAGACATCGCCTTTCTGAAGTTTGGGAGCAGACGACGAAGTTTTTTGCGCGCCGCGATCCAGCGCTGTTGACGGTTGCGATGCAAAATCCGAAGGTGCGGCTTGCACTTGTTTGCCGTTGGTATCTTGGCCAATCCAGCCGATGGGCCATGATGGGGGAAGAGGGCAGGCAGATGGATTTTCAAATCTGGTGCGGCCCCGCGCAGGGCGCTTTCAACGAATGGGTCAGGAGCAGTTTTCTTGAACCGCTTGCAAATCGTTCCGTCGTTCAGATCGCACTAAACCTGCTTGAAGGCGCGGCGACCTTCACGCGCGCGCAACAGTTGCGCGCCATGGGCGTCGCCGTGCCTTCCGATGCTTTTCAATTTACGCCCCGACCTCTGGCGTGACGGAACCCGTTAGCAATGGTGGAAAAATCAGCACTTCAACCCCCGATCGCCGTAGTCGGCCTTGGCGCGCTGTTTCCCGGCGCGACGGCGAACGATGGGTTTTGGAAAAACATAATCGACGGAAAAGATCTTATCGAGGAGGTCCCGCCGTCGCATTGGCTCATCGAAGACTATTTTGATCCCGATCCGTCGAAGTCAGGAAAATCCTATGGCAAACGCGGCGCCTTCCTGCAGGGCGTTTCCTTCGACCCGCTCGACCATGTGATTCCACCCAACAACCTCAGCGCCACGGACACCGCTCAACTGCTTGCGCTAGTCGTTGCGAAGCGCGTGCTCTACGACGCTTGCAGGCTCGATTTCAACCACATCGATCCGGCGCGCACGAGCGTGATTTTGGGCGTGGCCTCGGCGACGGAGCTTGCCGGCACCATGTCCGGGAGTCTGCAATATCCGGTCTGGAAGCAGGCGATGCGCGAAGCGGGCGTGAACGATGTGGACGTCGATCGCGTCGCCGAGGCCGCGAAATCTCTTTACGCCGATTGGAACGAGAACACCTTTCCCGGTTTGTTGGGCAATGTCGTCGCCGGCCGCATCGCCAGCCGATTTGGGCTCGGCGGCACCAACTGCGTGATCGACGCCGCTTGCGCGAGTTCGCTCGCGGCCGTCCACATGGCCGTGCAGGAGTTATGGCTCGGGCAATCGGACCTCGTGATCACCGGTGGCGTCGACGCGCTCAACGACGTATTCATGTTCATCTGTTTCTCGCGCACGCCCGCGCTCTCGCCAAGCGGCGACTGTCGGCCTTTCGCCGACAACGCGGACGGAACCGTTCTTGGCGAAGGCGTTGGGATGTTGGCATTGCGGCGTCTTGAAGACGCCGAAAGAGACGGCGATCAAATCTATGCTGTGTTGCGCGGCCTTGGCTCTTCTTCGGACGGACGGGCGAAGAGCATATATGCGCCGCGCCCGGAGGGCCAGGCGCTTGCGCTGGAGCGCGCCTATGCGGCGGCCGGCTATGACCCCGACACGGTCGAACTGGTCGAGGCGCACGGAACGGGGACCGTCGCGGGCGACCTTGCCGAGTTGGAGGCTTTGTCGAACGTGTTCGGGCGCGGCGGGCGCAGCGACGCTCCTTGGTGCGCGATCGGCTCAGTCAAGTCGCAGATCGGCCACACCAAGGGTGCTGCGGGCTCCGCTGCATTGATCAAAGCGGTGCTGGCGCTTCATCATAAGGCGCTCCCTCCAACCATTAAGGTCAGCGCGCCGCATCGTCGGCTCAAGGAAGCTGGCGTGCCATTTTACGTCAATTCGGAGCTGCGGCCATGGATCCGGGGCGATCGCCATCCGCGCCGGGCGTCGGTCAGCTCCTTTGGCTTCGGCGGGAGCAATTTCCACGTCGCCGTCGAAGAATATCGCGGTTCCGCGCCGCGCCCAGGACGCATCCGCCATTTGTCTTCCGAGCTGTTTTTGTTTTCGGCGCCCGATGCAGAGGGACTGAGCGCCGCCTTGAGGGCCGCACAGGAAGAAGCCGCTGCGCCAGGCGCGTTTGCATCGGCGGCGAAGAGCAGCCAAACGCGCTTTGACAGAAACGCCCCGCATAGGCTCGCCATTGTCGCACGACAATCGAGCGAACTCGATTCTGCGTTCGATCGTGTGGACGCCAGCGTCGCCGCCGGGACGAGGCTCTCCCAGCCCGGTTTGCATTACGCCGCCGTCGCCGCCGTCGCGGGTCCGATCGCTTTTCTTTTTCCCGGCCAAGGCAGCCAATATGTGGGCATGGGCGCGGAACTCGCCCTTGCCTTCGAGGCGGCGCGGGTCCCTTGGGATTGCCTCGCCGATTCAAGCGAACCGTCGCTTTGCTCCTTGCCGCGCATCGTGTTTCCGCCGCCGGCTTTCGGCGACGACGAGCGGCGCGGTCAGCAAACCGAACTCACGGCGACGGCGCGCGCGCAGCCGGCAATCGCGGTTTCGAGCCTGTGTTATCTGGATTTGATTTTGGCGGCCAGCGTGCGCGCGGACATGCTTGGCGGACATAGTTTCGGTGAACTGACGGCGCTTTACGCCGCCGGCGCGATGTCGCGGACTCGTTTCCTGGAATTGGCGAGATGCCGCGGCGAAATTCTACAAGACGCGTCGAGCGGCGCAATGCTGGCGGTTTTTGCGCCAAGAGAAGCTGTCGAAAAAGCGGTCGGCGTCAAAACAGGAAGCGCGACCATCGCCAATCACAACGCACCCGACCAAGTCGTTGTGGCTGGTTCGCTCGACGCGATAGAGGCAATCGCGCGCGAATTGTCCGCGCAAGGCGTGAACGCCCAGCGCATTCCGGTTTCTGCGGCCTTCCACTCGCCGCTTGTCGCCGCAGCGCGGGAGCCGTTCCGCATCGCGCTCGCGGAGCAGGCGTTTTCACAGCTCTCGACGCCGGTCTATGCGAACGCCACGGCGCGTCCCTACCCGTCGCATGAGGGCATTGCGAAGCTGTTGTCGGATCAGATTGTTCAAGAGGTCCGTTTTTGCGATCAGATTGAAGCAATGCACGCGGATGGCGCCCGCATTTTCGTCGAAGTCGGTCCAGGCCACACTCTGACAGAACTCGTAAAACGCTGCCTTGGGGATCGGCCACATCTCGCCGTCGCTTTGGACGGCAAGGCGAAGGACGGCGTTTGGCGCTTCTGGAACGCATTGGGCCAGCTTGCCATCAACGGCGTCGCGATCGATTTCGCGCCGTTCTGGGACGGCTATGAGTTGGAGACGCCCAACCTTGAGGCGGGCTCGCCAATTTCAGTTGAGATCAACGGCAGCAACTATGGCAAACGTTATCCCGCGCCATCGTCATCGCCGCCGCGCGCTGCCCGAACGCCCCGCCCCTCGCCAGAACCGTCTCCCTCTTCGCCTGCCTCTCCCCCCTCGTTTGACGCGGTCTCAATGTCGAAACCCCTCGCGCCTCCGCCCCCGTCGCTTCCTTTTGTCCAGACAGGGGAGCCGCAGATGGACGCGCCCCGGCCGCCAGCTTCGCCATCCGCCGCATCGTTGGCCTCTTCCGCGAACGGCGCCGATGGGCGTCTGCAAGGCTTGGTCGAGATCATCCGCTCCAGCAGTCAAGCGCATCAAGTTGCGCAAAAAGCCTTGGCGGACACTCATCTCGCCTATCTCAAAGCAACAGAGGCTGCATTGAGACTGCTCGCGGGAGCGGGGGCCGAGCAAGGCGCGTTGGCGGCGATCGCTCCGCCGGCGCCCGCGACGACCGCGAATGCGGCGCCAGTCGTGTTTGCGGAGCATCCCGCACCCGAGACATTTGTCGAGCCATTTGTGATGCCGAGTCCGGCCAGCTTTGTAATCGCGGAGCCGACTCCAACGGCCGTAGCGGCGCCGCCTCCGCCCGGCCCGTCTCGCGACACGGTTGCGCTCATCCTCGACATCGTCGCCGCGAAGACTGGATATCCGGCGTCGATGCTGACGCCGGACATGGAGCTTGAAAGAGATCTCGGCATCGACTCGATCAAGCGCGTCGAGATTTTGGCGGCTGTGCGTCAGGCTTTGCCGGATTTGCCGGCGATCGATCCGAACGAACTCGCTTCTTTGACCACTCTCAGGGCCATCGGCGAACGGTTCGCCGCCGCGCCCGGCCAGACCCCGCCTGCGGCAGCGGCGGCGAGCGATGCTAGCCCCAAGACCGCTGACGCTCAAAGCGATATCGCGGCTTTGCTCCTCGATATCATCGCCGAAAAAACGGGCTATCCGGTTTCGATGCTGAAACCCGAGATGGAGCTCGAACGGGACCTCGGCGTCGATTCGATCAAGCGCGTGGAGATTCTCGCGGCGGTGCGCAAGGCGGCGCCCGACTTGCCTCAGGTCGACATGAGTGAACTCGCGGCGCTGACGACTTTGGCGGCGATCGGCGAAAAGCTCCGCGGCGCCCTGTCGCCCGCTTCGATCCCCTTGCCGAATCCGGCTGATGAGCCGCGTCAGCCTGGCGCCATTCGCAGAGTCGTGCTTGAGGCGAGAGAAACGGCTCGGCCCGTAGCCAGCTTGCGTCCGCTGCGAGTTGCGATCCAGGACAGCCCCATCGCCGCCGCGCTTGTCGCCGCGCTCGATCGAAGAGGCGTGCGGGCGGAACAATTCGCGAAAGTTCCAGGCGCCGGCGCCGACGCTCTCGTTTTATTCTCCCTCGATGACGAGGATCCCGCCGCGCTGTGCGAAAGAGCGGTCGAGGCAGCGCGCACCTTTGCGTCGCAAGCAGGCCCTGACGGCGGCCTGATGGTCACAGTTCAGGACACGGGCGGCGATTTCGGCCTCTCCGCAAAATGTGGTGCGCGCGCGTGGACCGCCGGGTTGAGCGGCCTCGCGAAAACCGCCGCAAGAGAATGGCCGCGCGCGCGCGTCAAGGCCATCGATCTCGAGTGCCGTGGCGTGGCGCAAGAAAAGCTCGCCGAAACTCTCGCCGACGAATTGCTGTGCGGCGGCGAGGAGGTCGAAATCGGCCTGCCCGCGGACGGTCGGCGGATAACGCTCCACGAAACAGAACGATCATTGCCCGTCTCGGCGGCCGTCCCATCGAGATTATCCGAAGGATCGGTGATCGTCGTAACCGGCGCGCGCGGCGTCACGGCCGCTTGCGTTCGCGCTCTCTCAGAGAGGCTGCCGATTCGATTGGCCTTCCTTGGCCGTTCGAAACTGTTGGATATTCCAGCCGAATTCGTCGGCCTCGGCGAACTCGCCTTGCGACGCGCCTTGGCGACGCGCGATGTCGGAATTGCGCCGGATCTGCGGCGCATCGCCGCCGACGCGCAAAGCATCCACGCAAGCGGCGAAGTCCAGAGAACCCTCGGCGACCTTGCCGCATCGGGCGTCGAAGTCTTTTACCAAAGCGTCGATGTCGCCGACGCCGCGGCCGTGCGTGAGGCCATTGGCGCGGTTCGGCGCCGATGGGGACGGATCGACGGAATCGTGCACGGCGCGGGTCAGCTCGCCGACAAATTGATCGAGGCGAGCGGCGCGGAACAAGTCCGGAAGGTCTTCGCGCCGAAGGTCGCCGGCCTCAAAGCGCTGCTCGACGCCACAGCGGACGACGAATTGTCCTTGATCGCGCTGTTCAGCTCGATCGCCGGACGATATGGCAATCCGGGGCAAAGCGGCTACGCGATGGCGAATGAAATCTTGAACAAAGTCGCCCGCGCCGAAGCGGCGCGCAGAGGTCCGGCCTGTCTCGTTCGCGCGTTGAACTGGGGGCCCTGGTCTGGGGGGATGGTGACTGCGGAGCTGCAGCGCCATTTCGCGGAGCGGGGCGTCGCGACGATCGATCTGGAGGCAGGCGCGAAGGCCTTCGCCGCGGAGATCATGCATGGGTCGCCGGACCCCTCGGAGGTCGAAGTCGTCCTGTTCGGCGCTCCACCTGCGGCCGCGGCCTCTCTTTCCGGCGCCGCCTGACCGATGGAGTCATTCGCGCCTATCGCGATCGTCGGTCATGCGTGCGTCGCGCCCGGCGCGGCTTCGTCCGAGGAACTGTGGCGTCTTGTGCTTGCTGGCGGAGTCGCCTACGGGCCGCTGCCCGCGCAGAGATGGCGAGCGAATCGCGAGCGCCTGTTGCTCGGCGAGGGCGACTGGCGGCCCGGCGTCGAGGGCATGGTCACCGACCACGCGGGATTTGTGGATGGGTCGGAGGCGGCCGCTTCCAACGAAGAAGGACTCGCCCTCGCCGGCCTCGAGGCGATGCACGGTTGGCTGTTGCGTTGCGGACGGGCCGCATTGCGGCAAGCGCGCATCGAGGATTCGTCGCGCGCGCTTGAACGGACCGGCGCGATCATCGGCAATCTTTGCTACCCCACGACTGGCTTGGCGGAATTCGCGGAAGCAGTGTGGCTTGGCCGCGCAAGAAAAGAGTTGCCAAATCCGCGCAATCGATTCGCCTCCGGTTATCCGGCGCATCTTTTATGTCGGCGTCTTGGACTTGGCGCGGGCGGCTATGCGCTCGACGCCGCTTGCGCATCCTCGCTCTATGCGATCAAGCTCGCCGCCGACTGGCTGAACGAAGGCCGGGCCGACGCGATGCTCGCGGGCGGCGTGAATGGCGCGGATTTCCTCGGCCTCAATCTCGGATTCACGGCGCTGAACGCGCTGAGCCCAAGCGGGCGAAGCAGGCCTTTTCACGCCGAAGCCGACGGACTTATTCCCGCCGAGGGCGCGGCGCTCCTCGTGTTGAAACGATTGAACGACGCCCTGCGCGACGAGGACGACATCGTCGGCGTAATACGCGGCATCGGCCTCGGCAATGACGGAAGCTCGGGCGGTTTCCTGGCGCCGTCGCAGGAGGCGCAGCGGCGGACGATCGAAGCCGCTTACGCCGCCTGCGGCATTGATCCCGCGGAAGTATCGTATCTCGAATGTCACGCCACGGGCACATTGCGCGGCGACGCGGTCGAAATTCGCGCCGCGGCGCAGGTTTTCGAGGGAAAAAGCGAGCTCGCGATCGGATCGCTAAAAGCAAATATCGGGCATCTGACGACGGCGTCGGGCGCTGCGGGGCTCATCAAAGTGTTGATGGCGATGCGCGCGGGTGTGCTTCCTGCGACGCCCAACGCCTTTCCGCTCAATCCCGCATTGTCGGGAACTCGTTTTCGCGTGCTCGAGCGCCCAGCCGAATGGGCGTCGAAGGGGCCGCGCTGCGCCGCGATCAGCGCCTTTGGCTTTGGCGGCAACAACGCCCATCTGATCGTCGAGCAAGCAGGGAGCGGGCGAAGTCGCGCGTCCTCCTCGCCGGCGATGCGCCCGCCCAAGGGCGCGATCGTGGTGGTGGGAATTGGCGCGCACGCCGGCGCTTGCGGCTCGATCGAGGCCGTGCGCCGCCAATTCTTCCATGGCGAGCCAAGCGACGCGGCAGTAGTGAGCTCAATCGAGCTCTCGCTTGGCCGTCTGCGCTTTCCGCCGAATGATCTCGGCCGCGCTTTGCCGCAGCAATTATTGATGACGAGGGTCGCGCTTGCCGCGATCGGAGCCAAGAGAATACCGCCCGAGCGCACGGCCGTGCTGATCGGGATGGGCTGCGACCCCTCGGTCGCAAGATCGAATTTTCGCGCGCGCCTGCCCGATTTGCTGCCTGGCGTCGACATGAATTCAATCGATGTCGCCCCGATGGACGCGGCGACTGTCGTCGGCGCGATGGCCAATGTTCTCGCCAATAGACTGAATGCAAATTTCGATTTGCGCTCTCCGAGTTTCGCCGTCGCGGCAGAGGAGGCCTCGGGCTTGCGCGCGCTCGAAATCGCGCTCGGCGCGCTGCGTCGCGGCGAGGTCGACATGTCGATTGTGGGAGCGGTCGATTTGTCCGTCGATCCGGTGCATGAAGCAGCCTTGGATTTGCTCGGCGAGGAAGCCGGTAATCCCGCCGACGCCGCCTGCGCCTTACTGCTGAAGCGCAGAGAGGACGCCGAACGGGATGGCGACGCGATCCTCGCCTGTTTCGACGACGAGGCGGAAGCGGCTCCCCGCGATTGGACGCCCTATGAAGCGCGCCATCGTGAAAGTTTCGGCCGCGCCCATGCGGCGGACGGACTCTTCGCGCTATGCGGAGCGGTCCTCTCCATTCGCGACGGGATTCTACCCCCTATGGACGGCAGGCCGGCCGCGCCATGGCTCCAGCCGCCCGCGCGGCGCAGCGCGCGGCTGCATCTCGGAGCCGATCCGCTGACCTTTGCGTTGCGCGGCGGCGATGCGGCGCCCTTACCCTGGCCAGGTGTCGTTTCGCCGCTGGTTCTCGCCTATGGCGGAAGCGACGGGGCGGATCTTTTCCGGGCCATTGCGGTCGATCGTCCGAGCGACATCGCCAATCTGCCGCCTGGTCCTCGATTCGTTGCAGTCACCGCAGTCGATCGCGCCGCCGCGCGCGCCAATATGCACGCCTTCATGGCCGCGAAAATCAGTGGAGATCCCACCCCGCCATTGCTGCCCGGGATCGCCTTCAGCGCGGGGCCGGTTGGCGGCGAAATCGCCTTCGTCTTCACCGGCGCCGCCGCCGGTTATCCGGGCATGGGGCGCGAACTGCTGCTCGCCTATAAGTCGATCCTCGCGGAGCCGCTCGCGGACGCCGGCGGCGCGCTCGATTGGGCGGAGTGGATATTTCACGGCGACGACCAGCGGGCGCCCGACGATTTCTCGCAATTGGTCGGCACGACCATTCTTTGTCAGGCGCATGCGGCTTTCGCGCGCATGATCGGGCTCACGCCCGATGCGGCCCTTGGTCTTTCCTCAGGCGAGACCAACGCTCTTTTCGCGCTTGGGGCGTGGCGCGGAAAAGAGAAATTGTTCGACGATATTCGGCGCTCCGGGCTTTATGCGAACCGCCTTGGCGGCTCTTACGACGATGTGAAGCGTCATTGGCGAGACCATGGCGTAGCCGGCGAGCGTTGGGCGAATTATACGGTGCGCGCGGCGGCGAGCGAACTGGAGCATGTTCTCGCCGGCGAGAGCGCCGTCCATCTGCTGATCGTCAACTCGCCGCTCGAAGCCGTCATCGGCGGCGAAGAAGAGGCCTGCGCCCGCATCATCAAACGGCTTGGCGCTTTCCCTTCGGCCCGTCTCAACGTGCAATTGGCCGTGCACTGTCCCGAAGTCGAGGCCTGCGCCGATCTTTGGCGCCGTCTTCACCATCGGCCGACCAAGGCGCCGCCAAAAATTCGATTCTACTTCAACGCCGAAGGTTGCGCCCGCGCGCTCGATGACGACGCTGTGGCGGACCTATTGCTTTCGCAGGCGCTGTCCACGATTGATTTCCCTCGCACCATCCGTCGCGCGTGGGATGACGGGGTAAGAGTTTTTGTCGAGATCGGACCGCGTGGGCAATGTTGTCGATGGATCGGCGAGACGCTTGGCGCGCGCGAGCACTTGGCGGTCCCCTTCGACGATCCGGGACGATCCTCGCTCACCCAGGCCTGGCACGTGGCGGCGACGCTGCTTGCAGCTGGCGTCGTGCTCGACCTCAGTCGATTGGCGCATGCCGCCGACGCGCGGGCCGAATGCGAGCCGACGCGCGCATTTCCAGCCCATTTCCCGCCAATCGGAAATCTTCAGACCAAGGCTGACGCGCGATCATCGGCGCCGCAGATCATGCGCCAGCCGGGCGCGCCATCGCTCTTCCTGGCGTCGCGTGACCGGCCTCGGCGCGCAGCGGATCCCGCTCCGGCCAGCGACGATAGCGTCGTCCTTATCGCGCAACTGCACGACGCCCTCACCGCGTCTCATCGGGACTATCTGGAACACGCCGCCGCGGCCGGGACGCAATTCCATACGCTGGTCGCCTCCTCGGTTGACCTTTGGGGGCGGGTCGGCGGTTCGACCACCGCTCCGACGCCTTGCAATGCAAATCCCATCGCGTCGGCGCCTCTGGCGGAGAAGGGCGAAGAACGGCTCGGATTTCGCCTTGACCGCGAACAGTTGGAATTCCTGGCGGAGGGCAAGATATCGCAAATTTTCGGCCCGCTCTTCGAACAACAGGACGGCTACGCCCGGCAGGTGCGCATGCCCATGCAGCCTTTGCTGCTGGTCGACCGAGTCACCGGGATCGCGGGAGAACCCGGCTCGATGGGCGCCGGCTCGATCTGGACGGAGACCGACGTCGTTGCGGATGCCTGGTATTTGCATGACGGCCGCGTTCCGCCGGGCATCGTCATCGAAGCGGGGCAGGCCGATCTCTTACTGATTTCGTGGCTCGGCGCCGACTTTCACAATCGCGGCGAGCGCGTCTATCGGCTGCTCGGCTGTGAGATGACGATCTACGGCGGCTTGCCGATGGCGGGCGATACGTTGCGCTACGACATCCATGTCGACGGCCACGCCCGCACCGGCGGGACCGCGCTGTTTTTCTTTCATTACGACCTGCATGTCGGCGGCGCCTTGAGGATGCGGGTGCGCAACGGCCAGGCTGGCTTTTTCACCGACGCCGAATTGGCGGCGACGCAGGGCGTGCTTTGGTCGCCGGAGAGCGGCGAGCATAAATCGGCGGTCGAGGCGCGCGTCGACCCGCCGCAGATTCTTTGCAAGAAAAGTCATTTCACCGGTGACGATCTGCGCGCCTGCTCGGAGGGCCGCATCAGCGCGGTCTTCGGGCCGGGTTTCGAACTGACCGATTGCCATACGCGCACGCCGAGGCTGTCGTCCGGACGGATGCTGCTGCTGCAAGACGTTCCCGCTTACGATCCGCGGGGTGGGCCTTGGGGGCGCGGCTATCTTCGCGCCGAATGGCGCGTTCGCGCCGATGACTGGTTCTTCGAAGGCCACTTCAAAAATGACCCCTGCATGCCGGGCACATTGATGCTCGAAGCCTGCGTGCAGGCGATGTCTTTTTACATGATCTCCATAGGCATGACCGTGGCTAAGGACGGATGGCGCTTCGAACCCGGGCAGGAGCGCGCCTACCGCCTCCGATGCCGCAGCCAGGTCACGCCGGTCTCGAGAAAGGTCACTTACGAGGTGTTTGTCGAGGAGGTGATCAACGGTCCCATTCCGACCCTGATCGCCGATGTCCTCGGTTCCGTCGACGGCGTAGGCGCTGTGCATTGCCACGGCCTCGAATTGCGGCTGGTTCCCGATTGGCCGCTCGACGATCGGCGCCTCAAGGAATTGGCCGGCGTCGAAACGAAGCCTGTCGCCTCGCGCGGGGGCCATGCGTTCGACTACGCCTCCATGCTCGCTTGCGCGCTCGGGCGCCCCTCGCGCGCGTTCGGTCCCTTTTATGCCAAGCTCGATGGGCCGCGCCGCGCGCCGCGTCTGCCAGGCCCTCCATATTTATGCATGAGCCGCATCCTGGAAGTCGTCGGCGAAATCGAAACGCCGCGACGCGGAGCAGTCGTCGAGGCCGAATATGATATTCCAGCGGACGCCTGGTACTTCGACGCCAACGCCGCGCCGGTCATGCCGTTTTGCATTTTGCTTGAGGTGGCCTTGCAACCCTGCGGTTGGCTCGCGAGCTATTGCGGCTTCGCCTCCACGGCCGACGAAGAACTCTGTTTCCG